>Ga0114129_10008650_pt1 | contig 14514 bp, 10 predicted proteins | sample RhiMetdeltSRZDD1_FD_80071 | JGI IMG/M metagenome (GOLD analysis project Ga0114129, IMG submission 80071) | Populus rhizosphere microbial communities from Tennessee, USA - Rhizosphere MetaG P. deltoides SRZDD1 (version 2) (version 2) | ecosystem: Host-associated > Plants > Roots > Rhizosphere >... | reverse complement strand
CGAGAAGCTCGGATCGGAGTGGGGCAAGAAGGTTGTTGGCTCCGGGCCCTTCATCTTCAAGGAGTGGGTGCCCGGCAAGAAGTTCTCGATGGTCAAGAACCCGGACTACTGGGACAAGTCGCTCCCGCACGCCGACGCGGTCGAGTACGAGATGGGCATCGACAACGCGCTGCAGCTGCTGCGCGTCGAGAAGGGCGAGCTCGATCTGATGGACAACCAGCCGCCCGAGGCGGAGATCCAGGGGATCCTGACCAATCCGAAGTGGAGAGACCGCTTCGTCCGGCAGGAGGACATGGAATGGCGGGGTATCGCGTTCAACAACGATATGGAGCCGTTCAATGACGCCCGCGTCCGCAAGGCCGTCTGCCAGGCGCTGAACTACGAGAAGTACCTTCGCCTCTTGGGCGGGCTGGGGACTCGAGCTCGAGGCATTCTCGGAAAGGTGAACCCTGGTTACGATCCGACGTTGACGGGCTGGGACTACAACCCGGATGCGGCGAAGAAGCTGCTCGCGGATGCCGGGCTGGCGAAGGGCTTTGAGACGGAGCTGTACATCCATTCGGGGCGGCAGTACTACGTGACGCTGTCGCCCGCAGTTCAGCAGGACCTGGCCGCCGTCGGGATCAAGGCTGCGCTCCGGCCCATTCCCGGCGCGCAGTACGGCGCGACCACCAGGAAGCCGAAGACCACCCCGATGTCGTGGGCCGGCCAGGGGGCGAGCTATCCCGACCCGATGGACTTCCTTCAGATCTCCTTCACGTGCCAGGCGAAGTCACTCGGGAACAGCTATCCTTTCTACTGCAACAAGAAGGTCGACGACCTGCTCGAGGCCAGCGAGCGGGAGTTCGATCGCCAGAAGCGCTATGCGCTGTTCCACGAGGCCCAGCGGATCCTCATCAGGGACGATGCCGTCCTTGCCCCCATCTGGCACACCAACCTCATGGGCGTTCACTCGGAGCGGCTCAAGGGGTTCTACATCCATCCGATCATGCGCTGGGAATACAAGAACTACTGGCTGGCGTGACCCAGTCGTCACGGGCTTGGCGGACGGCGCCGGCCGCATCGAGCCGGTGCCGCCCGTCGTTCCGACGGGCGGCGGAGTGACCCGCGCGCCATCCGCCAGGGGCACGTGAATGTCGACGAGAGCAATTCTGACGAGCGCGCCACCGATCGGAGAGTCGAGCTTCTTCACCACACCGCCGGCCCGCACCTACTGGTCCGACGCCTGGCAGCGCTTGCGTAAGGACCGGGCGGCCCTGTGCGGTGCTCTGATCGTCAGCCTGCTCCTCGTCGTCGCGCTCGGCGCCCCCGTGCTCTCCCCGCATGACCCTGACTTCGGCTACGTCGAAGGCATCAGTTTGATGGGCCAGCCCCTGCCGCCCGGGAGTGCGGGCCCACCCGCGCGACCGGGATTTCTCTTGGGCACCGACAACATCGGGCGAGATCTCCTGAGCCGGCTGATCTTCGGTGCCCGGATCTCGCTCACGATCGGGATTGTCGCCAACGGCCTGGCGATGCTCATCGGCACGCTCGTCGGTTTGACCGCCGGTTACTTCGGCGGAGCGGTCGAGACTGTGCTGATGCGCTTCACTGACGTCTTGATGAGCCTGCCACCCCTGCTGTTCGCGCTGGCGTTGATCGCGGTGTTCAAGCCGGGGATCGGCGTCGTCATCGGTGTCATCGCCGTCATCTACTGGACGTACCTTGCGCGGATCATTTACGGCCGTGTGCTCTCCGTGAAGGAGCAGGATTTCGTCGATGCCGCGCGATGTCTCGGTGCGACCGACACGCGCATCCTGTTCCGCTATGTCCTGCCCCAGTTGATCGGGATCGCTGTGGTCTACGCGTCGCTCGGCGCTGCGACGACGATCCTGACGGAGGCGACGCTGTCCTACCTCGGGATCGGCGTGCAGCCGCCCACGGCGTCATGGGGCATGATGATCCAGGAAGGCCAGCAGTACTATCGCACCGCCCCGTGGCTGATCCTCTTCCCCGGTCTCATGATCCTTCTCGTGGTTCTCGGCTTCAATCTCCTGGGCGACGGGTTGCGCGACGCACTCGATCCCCGGCAGCAGCGGAGGTAACCCTCCGCTGGACCGGTACATCGTCCGGCGCGCCTTGTTCGGCCTGCTCGTGATCCTGGGCGTGTCCGTGATCACGTTCTCGCTCACATACGTCATACCGGCCGATCCGGCGCTCGTGATCGCCGGGCCGCGGGCGACCGCCGAGGCGATTGCCAACATCCGCGCGCAGCTCGGCCTGGATCGGCCTCTCTACATCCGGTACGGCGAGTACGTCTGGAACCTGCTCCACCTGGACCTCGGCAAGTCGTATTTGCGGAATCGCCCCGTGCTGGCCCAGATCCTCGATCGATTCGGCGCCACCGTCCAACTGGCGCTGGCCTGTGTCCTGATGCAGCTGGCGATCGGCCTGCCGATTGGCGTCGTGTCGGCGGTGAAGCAGCACTCGCTCTCCGACCGCGCCGCGATGATCTTCTCGCTCCTGTTTCTCTCCGCGCCGCCGTTCTGGCTCGGCCTGATGCTCCTGTTCCTCCTGGGGTTCCTGGTTCCGATCTTTCCGTTGGGCGGCTACGGGACGCCTCTGCACATCGTGTTACCGGCACTGACCCTGGGGCTGAGCGGCTCGGCCTGGTATGCCCGGATGCTCCGCTCCAGCATGCTCGAGATCCTCAGCGCGGACTACGTGCGGACGGCGCGGGCGAAGGGGCTCCACGAGCAGATCGTGGTGGTCCGGCATGCCCTCCAGAATGCGATCCCGCCGATCCTCACGCTGGCCGGCATGGACCTCGGGCGCTTTGCCGGGGGGTTGATCGTCGTCGAGACGGTGTTCGGCTGGCCCGGTATTGGGCAGCTGGCGCTGGAGGCGCTCTACAACTTCGATGTTCCCATGGTGATGGGCGTCGTCCTGTTCGGAGCCACGCTGGTCGTCGCGATGAATCTGATCGTCGACGTCGCCTATGGCTTCCTCGATCCACGCATCAAGTACCAGTGAGGAGACCCGATGAGCCACGCTCGTTCTGCGTCCGGTTCCCGGCCGGTGCATGAGGTCGCCATCAAGCGCCTGCGCATACCGGTGCGTGATGGCGTGCGCCTCTTTGCGACCGCCTGGCATCCGGATGGCGATGGGCCATTCCCGGTCGTGGTCAACTACGACCCCTATCGGTCTGCCGACGCCCGCACCCTCGGCCGCGGGAACTGGTTCCACTATCTCGCGCGGCACGGCTACGTCGTGCTCCACCTCGGTGTCCGCGGCACCGATGGCTCCGAGGGAACGGTCAGCGACGAGTATCTGCCCCAGGAGCAGATGGACGGCTACGACGCCATCGAATGGCTGGGCAAGCAGCCGTGGAGCAACGGCAACGTCGGCATGATGGGGACATCGTACAGCGGGTTCACGTGCCTCCAGGTCGCGATGCACCGGCCGCCCCATCTGAAGGCGATCATCCCGCTCTTCGCGACCGACGATCGGTACACTGACGACGTCCACTACACTGCGGGGGGCGCGCTGCGGGCCCTCTGCGACATGCCCGCCTACGGGATGATGATGGTCTGCAAGAACGCGCTCCCTCCCCACGAGAGCGTGGGCGCGGACTTCGCTGAGATCTGGGAATCGCACCTTCAGGGTAACGAGCCGTACATGATCCCGTGGCTCGAGCACCAGACGGACGGGCCGTACTGGCGCCACGCTTCGCTGCGGCCCCACTACGATCGCATCGAGTGCGCCGTGTTCATTGTCAGCGGCTGGATGGACGGCTACGTCAACCCGACGCTGCGGGTCTTCCAGCACGTCGCCTCGCCAAAAAAGGCGATGGTCGGGCCCTGGACGCACGCCTTTCCCGAGTGGGGGGTCCCGGAGCCGAGGATCGGATTCATGGCGCAGGCCGTGCGATGGTTCGACCACTGGCTGAAGGGCATCGATACCGGCATCATGGCGGAGCCCCCGCTGACTCTCTACATGCAGGAGCATGATTCCCCACACTCGGGACGCAACCGGACGTCGGGCTACTGGCGAACCGAGCGCGCCTGGCCGGTGTCGGGACACGGTGAGCGAACGCTCTTCCTTGGGCCCGGGGGCACGCTGGTCGCCGAAGCGATTGACGGTGGAAGCGACACGTTCGCCTACCGGGCAACCGTCGGGACCACCGCGCGGAGCTGGGGCGGGATGCCCTGGTTTCAGAACTCCGCGGATCAGCGGCCGGACGAGCTCCACTCGCTCGTCTACACGAGCGAGCCGCTCACGAGCCGGCTCGAGATCCTGGGCCAGCCCCGCGCGGTGCTCTCCGTCGCCTCGACGGCGCGGGTTGCGAACGTCGTCTGCAAGCTGTGTGACGTGGCGCCCGACGGGACGTCGGCGATGATCACGTCGGCGACGCTCAACCTCACCCACCGACGCTCGAACACGGAGCCGGAGCCGGTCCGGCCGGGACAGGAGTACGAGGTCGAGGTCATGCTCGACGGGACGGCCTGGGTGTTCGCGCCGGGTCACCGCATTCGCCTCGATGTCTCGGGCTCGGATTGGCCGAACATCTGGCCGTCGCCCTATCCGGCCGAGACGACGGTTCGGTGGGGGAGGCAGGCTCGGTCGCGGCTGGTCCTGCCGACGGCGCCCCCGAGCCGACCCGAGGACGCCCCGGACATGGGGACCCCGGGGATGCCACTCGATCGCTTCGTCCTGCGGGTGCCGCCCCCGCACTACCGCATCATTCGGGATCCCATCGCCGAGCGGAGCTGGATCGAGACGGAAGCGACTGAGAGTGGTTCGATTCCGGGCGAGGTCGACTACTCTTTCGAGAAGCGGGCGACGTTCGAGGCGTGTGACCGAGACCCCGCCCACGCGGCGATTCGAACGAGCAATTCGATGCGGATCGTCCGCCAGGACACTGCGACGACCGCCAACGCGTACGGGCGCCTCGAGAGCACGAGCGAGGCCTTCCACCTGCACTGCGATGTCGTCGTGACCGTCGACGGTGCCGAGCGTTTTCGCCGAAGCTGGTTCAGATCGTTTCCGCGGCACCTGGTTTGACGAGCCCGTTGGTGCAGAGTGCACGGTCACGGCACTGGACGAATCCGCTGGAGGATGAGCAGCGTGTTGTGGGTGGAGAAGTCGGAGGGTGAGCCGGCAGCCGTCCAGCCGCGGAAGCCAACGATTCCAACGGCGAGCGAACGAGGAGCGAGTCAATGACCGAGGTCTTCAAAGATGCCCGCAAATGCGCATACCTCAACCCGGAAGGCACTGACAGGCCGCTGACGAGCCCGATTTCACATTCGACGCTCGTCAAGGCGCGCGGCTATCGTCGGCAACGGCTCCTCGACGAATTGCGCAAGCACGATTGCGCAGCGATCCTCCTGTATGACCCTGTGAACATCCGATACGCCTTCGATGTCTCGAACATGCAGCTCTGGATGACCCACAACGCGTCGCACTACGCCATCCTCTGCGCCGACGGGCACGGGATCGACTTCGAGTACGGCGGGGCGGAGCACGTGGCGCACGGGCTTGAAACCATCGACGAGGTCCGGAAAGCCGTCACCTGGTTTTACTTCACCGCGGGCGGCCGAATCGAGGAACGTCTCCACTTGTGGGCGGCCGAAGTCGCGGACGTCGTGCGCCAGCACGGCGGAGCCGGTAACATGCGCCTCGCGGTCGACAAGATGGAGCCGGGGGGCGTCGATGCGTTGCGGGCGCGCGGCGTGGTCATCATGGAAGGCCAGCAGATCACCGAGCACGCGCGCTGCATCAAGTCGCCGGAGGAGCTCGAGCTCATGGGGTGGACGATCCGGGTGTGCGAGGCCGGGATGGCGCGGATGTATGAGAGCTCGAGTCCTGGAAAGACCGAGAACGAGATCTGGGCCGAGCTTCACTACGAGAACATCCGCTCCGGGGGCGAATGGATCGAAACGCGCCTATTGGCCGCCGGCGAGCGCACCAATCCATGGTTCCAGGAATGCTCTCACCACGTGGCCCGGGAGGGCGACATCATCTCCTTCGATACCGACATGATAGGGCCTTACGGCTACTGCGCCGATCTCTCGCGCTCCTGGACCTGCGGTCACACACGGATGACCAGCACGCAGAAGCAGCTCTACGCAGCGGCCCTCGAGCAGATCAACCACAACCTGTCGATCCTGAAGCCCGGCATGAGCTTCCGGGAGTTCAATGCCAAGTCATGGCGCATCCCGGAGAGATATCGGGCGTGCCGCTATAGCGTGGCGCTGCATGGCGTGGGCCTGGCCGACGAATACCCGGCGGTACCGCTTCATCTCGACTTCGCCCGTTCCTATGAAGGCCAGTTCGAGGAGAACATGACCGTGTGCGTCGAAAGCCTCATCGGGGAATCCAACGGGCGCGAGTGCATAAAGCTCGAAACGCAGGCGGTCATCACACCCCAAGGTGCCGTCCGGTTGGATACGTTTCCGTGGGAAGAGATCTGACGAACGCCGAAACGTTCGGCTTTGCCCTGAGTCACCACCTCCCCCTGCCAGTTGTTGCGGGGAGCGCTCGCGCTCGTGCGCGTCCTCGACTCTGGCGGGTGGACGCGCGACTGGGTTCTCTGATGGCTCCTCGCGCTCCGCCTCGACCGCGGGCGCCGACGCGCGACGCGCGGGGACGTCAGGTCGCGGGCGGCGTGAGAGCGCGGCCAGGCATCATCGCGAACGCGCGGTCAATCGAGGCGGGACCAGCGTCGACGCGCCGCTGTCTGTCGAGGCCGGAACGCGTCGGGCCCGCGTCCGACCTAAAGCCGCTCCACTTCCCGGCGTTGCTCGAGTGCCAATCCTGATCGGCCGCCGACACGTGTGGGGCCAGGCCCGACTGTTGAGCCCCTCGACGCGGTACACCGATCTCTCCGCGGCGTCGATGGGCATGAGCGGCGTCAGCTTGAATCGCCGTCCCGGCGGGAACCCGGCGGTGGCGTGAAGCACTCGCAATGTGTGGACGAATTGGCCCTTGGCACGGGTCACCGAACGAGATCGACGGTGGGTTGCGTGCGTTCGCTAGCCGGCCAAGGCTAGCATCGGGGGGAGATCCTGGTCTGTTAGGACAGGTAGCGTGTCCGACAACTGGCGGTCACGCAAAGATGCCGCGGCCATGACCCGAGCCCAACCGGGTGAGACCGAGTCGGCGCCGGACACGCTCTACGGCTACATCTGGCGCATCAGTGGCCGCCGCCAGATCTGGCTGGCGCTGCTTTCGAGTGTGGTGTTTCCACTCACGATGGTTCCGTTGGAACTCCAACGACGCATGGTCAACAATGCCATTGGCAACCTCGATCTCCGCCTGCTGTGGCTGCTCTCGGCCGCGTACGTTGGTGTCGTCTTAGTCCAGGGCGGCCTGAAATACGTCATGAACGTTTATCGAGAGGTCATCAGCGAACGGGCGATCCGTAGCATGCGACGTCACATCTATTCCGGCATCCATAGCGGCCGGCCAGCACTAGGAGCGGACACTCCCACGGACACGCCAACCGGCGGCCCGAAGGTCTCTATGGTCGTGGCCGAGGTCGAGCCGCTCGGGGGCTTCGTGGGCGAGAGCATATCCGTGCCCCTGGTGCAGATCGGTGCGCTCGCGAGTGTCCTCGGTTACATGCTCTGGATCGAGCCGCGCATCGCTACCGCCAGCTTCGTCCTGTACTTGCCGCAACTGTACGTCGTGCCCAGGATTCAGGCCGCGATCAACCGGCGGGTCGAGAAACGCATCGTGCTCCTTCGGGAGCTGGGACAACAGCTCGTGGACGAGGCCGATCCGTCACACACGACCGAGGCCGATGCGAAGCGATACGATCAGCGTATCGATGAAATCTACCGACAGCGAAAACGAGTCGCGCATCTCAGAAGCTTCCTGACGTTGCTAAACAATCTTCTCGAGCACACTGGCACGATCAGTGTCTTGCTGATCGGCGGATGGCTCGCCATTCGGGGACGGACCGACGTCGGGACCATCGTGGCATTTGTGTCGGGTGTCGGTAGGATCTCCGAGCCGTGGCGAGAGCTCGTCGCATTCTATCGGAGAGCGTCAGACGCTCGGGTCAGGTACCGCCTCGTGCGCGAGTCGCTCGACCTCTTGAAGGTGCCGTGATCGAGCAGCTTAGCTAAGAGGCACGCTGGCGGGACAAGTCACGTAGCCGAAGGCCGTGCGGGACCGGCTCCGGTTAGGCGGGCGGACGCTTCCTGCTCCTTCGCGAGGAGGACGGCCGGCTCGTGCTCGATCCCGCGCTCGTCACATCCGTCGAGACCTACGCCGACCAGGGTCAGCTCTTGCCGCCGAAGCTGGTTCCGATTCACCTCTGCGACTCCGGGCGTCGTCGAGGCGGTCGAGCGTCCGCTTCCAGGCGACGGCTACCCCGATCCCCAGTCGTCGCCAGCGATGGTACGGAATCGGACGGAGCACTGTCGTGGGGAAGACGGTGTCACCGGCTCCTTGGGCCCGATCGGCGAGGCACTTGCCAAGCACCGTCGCCATGGCGACGCCTCGACCGTTGTAGCCGAGCGCGGCGTGGACACCGGGCGCCACCTCGTGCAGGTGGGGGAGATGGTCGAGGGTGAGCGCGACCCGACCGCCCCACAGGAACTCCCATTCCTGTAGACCGAGCCGGGGATAGACCGCGCGTGCGCTCGCCATGATCGGTCCGTAATCGGCCGGATCCGACGAGTCCCGATACTTGCCGCGGCCTCCCATGACCAGACGTCCGGCCGCGTCGAGGCGGAAGTATCTGAGCAGTCGCCACGAATCGGAAACGGCCTGTCCCTTAGGCAGAATCGTGCGACGCAGATCTTCCGGGAGCGGCTTCGTCGCGGCCAGGTAGCTGTAGACGGGGATCACGGTCTCGGCCAGCCGCGGCCAGGGTGCGTTCCGACCGGCCAGATCGGTGTAGCCATTGGTCGCCAGCAGTACCTGCGACGCCCGGACGGAGCCGCCAGGGGCCACGACCAGCCAGTGCTGGCCGTTCCGACGCACGGCAGTCACGAGGGTTCCACCGTGGATGCGGGCCCCGGCTTTCAGCGCCGCAGCGGCCAGGCCCCGGGCATAGCTGAGGGGCTGCACGACACCGCCGCGGTGGTCGACGAAGCCGCCCTGGTAGGCGTCACTCCCTGTCAGCTCGCCCACCCGGACGCGATCCAGCTCCTCGACCGTCGCGCCCAGGCGGCTCCACTCGTGAGCGGTGCGAGCCGCCGCGCGGCGGGCCGTCTCGGTGTGGGCCGCCTTGATCCAGCCATCCTGACGCGCATCGCACGCGATCCCGTGCCGCCGCACGAGCGCGAACACGAAGTCGGCGGCGCCGCCCACCAGCTCGACCAACCGGGGCCCCCGCTCCGGCCCGAGCCACGCCTCGATGGCGTCAGGATCGAGCTTCAGGCCAGGAATGACCTGGCCCCCGTTCCGTCCGGACGCGCCGTATCCCGGTACGGCCGCCTCGAGGAGGACAACCTCGGCGCCTCCTTCCGCGAGGTGGAGCGCGGCCGAGAGTCCCGTGTAGCCGCCTCCCACGATACACACGTCAGACGTGTGCTCGCCGGCGAGTCGCGGGCAGGCAGGCTCCGGGATCGCGGTCGCCGTCCAGAGGGATGGCGGGAGCGCAGGTGTCACCGAATCACCCGGTCCTCGCTACCGGCTCGTTGCGCGGTGAGCCATTGTGCCGTCTCCCATGATGCCGCAACCCGTGACGCACCGGGCTGCCTCGGGCCCATTTCAGCAGCCGACGGCGAACAGCTCGAGTGGGACCCTGGACAGGAACCGCGTTCCGGTCCGCTCGTACACGCACGTATCGACGAACCACGTGCTGAAGATGCTCTCGAAGTTCGTGACCATGTTCTCCTCGAAGACTCTGTCGAGGTACTTGTCATCGTGGACATGGAAATAGAAGTCACCGACCCAGTCCGGCGGCAGGCTGATCCCCAGCTCGTACCCGAGGGCCCATCCGGAGACGTCCCACAGCCCAGCCTCCTGATAGTAGCGCCTAAGGATCGCGACTACCTCGCGCACCGTCAGGCCAGCCCGGACCTCGGTCCGCATGACGTCGAAGGCCCCCGCCGCCCGCCGATGGCGATCGATCATCGCCGGTGGCGGGTCGCCGAGGTAGTACCCGCGCATCACGTTGCCATGATACCGGTGGTAGACGCCGCAGAGATCGGCCTTCAGCATCTCCCCCGGCTGGATTTTCCTGCGACCGGCCATCGCGTGGCCGCTCGCCGCCGACTGTCCCTCGTGCACGGGCACCGCATTGAAGATGGGGATGAGCGCCGGGAACTCGCTGCCCGCCGCCATCATGTCGCGGGTGACCTCGCCGAACAGCTCCAGCTCCGTGATGCCGGGGCGCAGCAGCCGGCGAACGGTCTGGTGACCGACGTCGGCGAGCGCCACCGCCTTCTCGATGTAGGCGATCTCCCGCGGTGACTTGACACGCCGGGCGCGTCGGATGGTGGCGCTGCCGTCGACCACCCGGCAGCCCTGGGCCAGGAACGCGCCCTCAAACATGGTGCTGATCGCGCGGTTGGGCAGGTAGCTCCAGTACTCGAGGCCGACGGTGCCGCCGAGCCAGCCCTTCGCACCGAGCTCGCGCATGACGAAGCCGATGTTCGGGGCGGCCTCGCGCGAGGTGAAGAAGCGATTGTCCCGCGAGACGGAGTGCTTGGTGAGCAAGGGGAGCTCGTTGGGGTAGTCGAAGTGGATCAGCTCGTCGCTGTCAACGTGAATCGCCGTCCCGTAGAGCTGTGGATAGCGCATGGGGCTGTTCGCCTTGTACCAGCTGGCGAAGAGGCCGTGGAGGTAGCACACGTGCTCCGGCAGCGTGACGTAGAGGAGATCGATTCGCTGCTCGGCCATCAACGCGCGGACGCGCCGCAGGCGCGCCGCGTACTCGTCGGCCTCGAAGGCCGGCTGAGGGGTCTCCTCCGCCAGCACCTGGAACGGGCCGCCCATCAGGCCGAGATACGGCGGTGTGGTCATGACGCGAGCCTCCCGTCCGGTGCCCCCCCCGGTCCGGCGGGGAGCGCGTTGCCGGGCGCTAGCGCCACGACGCGTCCCGTCGCCCCGAGACGCGCTCGGTGACGCCGTCCGCGAGCAGGTTCAGCAGCCCGACGCTGAGGAAGATCCCAAGCCCCGGCAGCGTCGCGAGATGCGGGGCGGTGGTCACGAACTCCCGGCCGGAGGCGAGCATGACGCCCCAGTCGGCGGTCGGCGGCTGGGTTCCCAACCCCAGGAAGCTCAGGCTCGCCATAGCGATGATCTTGGCCCCAACGTCGATGGCCGCGCCGACCACGACCGTCTGGAGCGTGTTGGGGAGGACGTGCACGCCGAGGACCCGCCCCAGCGGAGCCCCCAGGCTCCGGGCGGCCAGCACGAACTCCCGCTCCCGGAGCGACAGGACATTGCCCATGACCAGGCGCGCATAAAACGGGAACCCCACCACGATCCCGGCGACGATCGCGTTCAGATTGCTCGGTCCCAGGCCGGCGACGATGGCGATGGCGAGGAGGATCGTCGGGAAGGCGAGCACGACGTCGGTCAGGCGCATCGCGACGAGCTCCGTCGCGCCACGGAGGTAGCCGGAGAAGAGCCCGAGCGGCAGGCCGATCAGGAGCGCGCCGGCGGTGGCGGCGAGACCGGTCGCTAGGGAGAGCCGGCCGCCCCAGATGAGCCGGCTCAGCAGGTCCCGCCCCAGCTCGTCTGTTCCGAGCGGGTGTCCGGGCGACAGCGGCGGGAGCAGGCGCTGCGGGGGATCGATCTGGTTCGGGTCGGTCAGCGGCAGCCAGGGCGCGGACAGGAGCGTGAGGGCGACGAGCCCCACCCCCACGGCGCCGATGGCGATCTTGCCCCGAGCGGTGAACGCCCGCCGTCGGACGCGCCCGGCGTCCTGCGGCGCCCTCGGGATCGCGAAGCTATACGTGGTGGACACGGGGGTCGATGTACGCATACGAGAGGTCGACGAGCAGGTTCACCAGGACGAACAGCGTGGCCACGACGAGCACGGCGCCCTGGACGAGGGGGAAGTCGCGGGCCAGGATGCCGCGGACGAGCAGCGTGCCGAGGCCGGGCCAGGCGAAGACCGTCTCGGTGAGCACCGCGCCGCCGAGCAGCTGGCCGACCTGCAGCCCGACCACGGTGATGACCGGGATCAGCCCGTTGTTGAGGGCGTGCTTCAGCATCACGCGGCGGCCGGGCAGGCCCTTGGCGAACGCCGTCCGCACGTAGTCCTGGGCCAGTGCCTCGACGGTGGATGTCCGCGTGATGCGCGCGATGATCGCGAGCGACGGGGCGGCGAGCGTGACCGCCGGGAGCACCAGGTGGTACAGAACGTCGGCGCTCGTCCCACCGGCCGGGGACGTCATCCCGAGGGCCGGGAACCAGCCGAGGTGGAGCGAGAAGGTCACCATCAGCACCAGGCCGATCCAGAAGACGGGCAGGGAGATGCCCGCGATCGTCAGGAGCGTGAGCCCCGCGTCGAGCGCCGTGCCGCGCGCCACCGCGCCGGCGACGCCCAGCGCGATGCCGAAGGGCACTGAGATGCAGACGCTCGCCGCGGTGAGCAGGAGCGTCGCGAGGAACCGCTCTAGCACCTCGTCAAAGACCGGCCGGGAGGTCCACAGCGACCGGCCCAGGTCGCCGCGCACGATGCGGCCGACCCACTTCACGTACTGCACCGGCAGTGGGTCCGCCAGCCCCAACTCCGCGCGGAGCTTCGCCACCGCAGCCGGCGTGGCGTCCTGGCCGAGCATCAGGACCGCGGGGTCCCCCGGGCTCAGGTGCATGATCAGGAACACGACGAGGGAGACGCCCAGCAGGAGCGGCACCAGCAGGAGGAGGCGCCGGATCAGGTAGCGTCGCATGAGCGAACGGCGAGGGCAGGCCCCGCCGGGAGTCCCGGCGAGGCCTGCCGGCGGATCAGGTCAGTTCGCGTCCACACTCCAGAAGTAGTGGATCTGCGGGTGGATCTTGAAGTTGCGGATGCGCTTGTTCATGGCGACTAGCGTGGTCTCGTGGTCGATCCAGAGGTGATCCGCGGAGTCCGTGATCTTCTTCTGGACCTGCTTGTAGAGCGCGACCCGCTTCGCCTCGTCCAGCTCGATGCGGGTCTGCTCGAGGGCCTTGTCCACCTCGGGATCGGCGAAGTAGGAGTTGTTGTACGACGGGTGCTGCGCGCTGGCCTGCTCCGTCGAGTGGAACTTCGCGTAGAGGATGATGTCGGGGTTCCCGATGCCGACCGTCCAGGAGAACGCCGCCATGTCGAAGTCGCCCTCGCGGCGGACCTTCTGGTAGGCGCCCCACTCGTAGTTCTGGAGCTTGGCCCGCACGCCGACCGCGGCCAGGTTCGCCTGGATCACGGTGGCCATCGAGAGCGGCGACTGCATGCCGGTCCCGGACTCGGGCACGCTCAGCGTCAGGTCGAAGCCGCCGGCGTAGCCGGCCTCGGCCAGGAGCTTCTTCGCCTTCTCGGGATCGTACTCGTAGACGGTCACGTCGCGCGCGGACGCGGCGTACGGCGCCAGGAGGGGCGACAGCGGGCCGACGGCCACGGTCCCGGTGCCCTTCAGCACGTCCTTGACGATCGCTTCCTTGTTCACCGCGTGGTTGAGGGCCCGCCGCACGCGCACGTCGCCGAGGGGCTTCAGGCGCTTGGTGTTCATGACCACGTACCAGACCTGGGGGCTCAGCCCCTCGGCCACGGCGAGGTTGGCGTCGCGCTTGAGATCGGCCAGGTTGTCGGGAGGCACACCCTCGATGAAGTCGACCTGCCCGGTGCGGAGCGCGATGAGCCGCGCCTGGGCCTCCGGCATCGGCACCAGGATGAGCTGCTCGATCTTGGAAGGCCCCTTCCAGTAGTTCGGGTTGCGCTCCATCACGAGCCGCTTGCCGCGCTCCCAGCGGACGAACTTGAACGGACCGGTGCCGACCGGGTTGGCCGCGATCTCCTTCTCGTGCTTCTTGATGGCGGCCGGGCTCACGATGTGCCCGTCGTTGGCGAGGTAGTCGAGGAGCGGGGCGTAGGGGGCCTTGAGGTTGATCCGCAGCACGTACTTGTCGACCGCTTCCACCGACTTGATCTGCCCGAGCCGGGTCGTCGCGTAGATGAACCGGCCGAACTTGTTGTAGGGGTTCTCCGGGTTGATCACGCGGTCCAGGCTGAAGGCGGCCGCCTCGGCGTCGAACGGCGTGCCGTCGTGGAACGTCACGCCCTTCCGCAGGTGGAAGGTGTAGGAGTGGCCGTCCTTCGCGACTTCCCAGCGCTCGGCCAGCGCCGGCGCGATCTTGAAGCTGCCGAGCTCCTGCTCGACCAGGCCGTCGAACATGTTCATCGCGTACTTGCGGTCGGTGGCCGACAGCACCTGCGGCGGATCGAGGATGACCGCGTCGGCGGTGATCCCGACCACGACCGTCTTGCCGGCCGCGCCCGCCGGCAGCGGGGCGCCCGCCGCGACCGCGAGGGAGAGGAGGATCAGTCCGAGCACGCGCCACATCTGTCGCATCGTCACACCTCCGAGTGGTGAGAGGCTAGCTCTT
>Ga0114129_10008649_pt1 | contig 14514 bp, 10 predicted proteins | sample RhiMetdeltSRZDD1_FD_80071 | JGI IMG/M metagenome (GOLD analysis project Ga0114129, IMG submission 80071) | Populus rhizosphere microbial communities from Tennessee, USA - Rhizosphere MetaG P. deltoides SRZDD1 (version 2) (version 2) | ecosystem: Host-associated > Plants > Roots > Rhizosphere >... | reverse complement strand
TGGTAGCTCGGCGACGGAAAGATCGGCATCAGCCACAGCACGCCGACTTCGAGATCGCCGAGCGTCTGCGGATTTCCGTCGTTGAGATACCGATCGAGCTGAGCGGTGATGCCTGTGAGGTCGCCGATCCCTTTGGGGTCGTTGTCGCCGTCGGCGAACGAGCGCACGAAGATCTCGTAGACGAGATTATTGCGGGGCGGAGCCGGCGGCTGTGCGTGCGACGGCCAGGCGAGCAGCGCCGCGATCGCAATCGCCGCCAGCACGGATGTTCGTCGCAGCCGCTGCACGCACGTCATTATGCTCCAAGGGAGCCTTGCAATTTTTTCCGTCGGTCCAGTATGGTTTGAGACGAGTACACACGACATCTGAGTCCGGGAGACGCTTGATGGCACAAGCCACGTGGCCATTGGTTCAGCGCAAGTTCGGGGTGACCACTCGTCGAGATGCCTGGTGGGTCCAGCCTCTGCTGGTCGCCCTCGCGCTCACCACCTTCGTCGTCTACGCGACGTGGGCCGCGTTTCAGGGGAATCATTACGAGTACGGTCCGTACCTCTCGCCGTTCTATTCACCGCTGCTCTTCGGCGACAGCCGGCACGCGTGGTTCGGACCGAACCCGGCCTGGTGGCCGGGCGCGCTGCCGTTCTCGGCAGCCTTGCTGATTCTCTGGGCTCCCGGCGGCTTTCGACTCACGTGTTACTACTACCGCGGCGCGTACTACAAGGCGTTCTGGGCCGACCCTCCGTCGTGTACGGTTGGCGAGCCGCGCAAACGCTATCTCGGCGAGCAAGCGTTTCCGCTCGTCATGCAGAACATCCATAGGTACTTTCTGTACCTCGGTCTTCTCTTCATCTGCATTCTCGCCGTGGACGCGTTTCACGCGTTCTGGTTTGCCGATCCCTCATCGGGCTCGACGCGGTTCGGTATCGGTCTCGGGAGTCTCCTGCTGACGGCGAACGCTCTTCTGCTTGCCGGCTACACGTTCAGTTGTCACTCGCTCCGGCACTTGATCGGCGGACGCCGCGACGAGATTTCGACATCGCCCGCGCTGTGGACCTGCTATTCGTGCGTGACGGGCCTGAACCGGCGTCACCAGCTGTTCGCGTGGCTCAGCCTGTTCTGGGTCGGCTTCGCCGATCTCTACGTGCGCTTGTGTTCGATGGGCATCTGGACGGACTTCAGAATCTTGTGACGCGTCCTTTCGCCCTCCCGGTCTCCGCGATGCGGTACCCGGATTCCAATAATTACAGATGGACTTTGAAACCTACGACTACGACGTCCTCGTCATCGGCGCCGGCGGCGCCGGACTCCGTGCGGCCATCGAGGCGTCCGCGGCCGGCGTGAAGGTGGGCTTGATCTGCAAGTCGCTGCTCGGCAAGGCCCACACCGTGATGGCCGAGGGAGGCGTCGCCGCGGCGCTTGCGAACGTCGACGACCGCGACAACTGGAAAGTGCACTTCGCCGACACGATGCGCGGCGGCCAGTACGTCAACAACTGGCGGATGGCCGAGCTCCACGCGAGGGAGGCGCCCGATCGCGTGCGGGAGCTGGAGGCGTGGGGCGCCGTGTTCGATCGCACGTCCGACGGACGGATCCTGCAGCGGAACTTCGGCGGCCATCGCTACCCGCGTCTCGCCCATGTTGGCGATCGCACGGGTCTCGAGCTAATCCGCACGCTGCAGGATTACGGCGTGCATCGCGGCATCGCGGTCCACATGGAGTTCACGGTCACTCGTCTCCTCACCGCGGACGGCCGCGTCGTTGGTGCCGTCGGCTACGAGCGTGAGCGCGGCCGATTCAAGGTCTTCAGCGCGACTGCCACCGTCCTGGCGACTGGCGGCGCGGGACGCGCATACAAGATCACGAGCAACAGCTGGGAAGGCACCGGCGACGGCCATGCGCTTGCCTACCAGGTGGGTGCCGAGCTGATGGACATGGAGTTCATCCAGTTCCATCCGACCGGGATGATCTGGCCTCCCAGCGTCCAGGGCATTCTCGTGACGGAAGGCGTGCGCGGCGAAGGCGGCATCCTCCTGAACAAGGAGGGACGTCGCTTCATGTTCGACGACATTCCCGAGGCCTATCGGAAACAGACCGCCGACAACGAGGAAGAGGGCTGGCGTTACACGCAGGGCGACAAGGACGCCCGACGGCCGCCGGAATTGCTCACCCGCGACCACGTCGCGCGGTGCATCATGCGCGAGGTCAAGGCGGGCCGCGGCAGCCCGCACGGCGGGGTGTTCCTCGACATCGCCTGGATCAAGAAGAAGCTGCCCGATGCCGAGACGCACATCAAGCGCAAGCTGCCGAGCATGTACCATCAGTTCAAGGAGCTGGCGGACATCGACATCACGAAAGAGCCGATGGAAGTCGGCCCGACAACGCACTACATCATGGGAGGCGTGAGGGTGAACGCCGACACGCAGATGTCGACGGTGCCCGGACTGTTTGCGGCGGGCGAATGCGCGGCCGGGATCAACGGCGCGAATCGGCTCGGCGGGAACTCGCTGTCGGATCTGCTCGTCTTCGGCAAGCGCGCCGGCGAGTACGCCGCCGCGTTCGCGCGCGACAACCGCCGTGCGGCGATCAACCAGGCGGAAGTCCGCGCCGCGGCAGATGAGGCCCTGAAACCGTTCGCCGCGGGATCGCAGGGTGAAAACCCATACGCGATACAGGCCGCGCTTCAGGACATGATGCAGAGCCACGTCGGTATCGTGCGGAGCGAACAAGAAATGCGGGAGGCGCTGCAGGAGCTCGGCACGTTGAAGGGTCGCGCCGCCCGCGCCGGTGTAACGGGGAATCGTGACTACAATCCGGGCTGGCACACCGCAATCGATCTCGGCAGCCTGTTGACCGTCTCCGAGGCGATCACGCGGTCCGCGATCGAACGCAAGGAGAGCCGCGGCGGACACTTCCGGGAGGACTATCCCGAGAGAATCCCGCAATTCGGCAAGATCAACATCGTCACGCGCAAGGCCGCCGATGGGTCGATGCAGGTCGTCCGCGTGCCGATTCCGGAGATGCCCCCGGCGCTGAAGCACGTGATAGAAGATCAACGGTAGCGCGGATCTGTAGCGCGGAGCTGTAGCGCGGAGCTTTAGCTCCGCGACGCGTCGCGAGAGGCTGTAGCGCGGAGCTTCAGCTCCGCGAGGTGTCGCGGATCTCCGCGGGGAGGACTGATGTCCACGGCGACCTTCAAGGTGTGGCGAAGCGACGGCGGGTTCCGCGACTATTCGGTCGAGGTCGTGCCGGGCATGGTCGTGCTCGACGCGATCCATCAGATTCAGGCCGAGCAGGCCACCGATCTCGCCGTGCGATGGAACTGCAAGGCGGGGAAATGCGGCTCGTGTTCGGCGGAGATCAACGGCGACCCGTGCCTGATGTGCATGACTCGCCTGAGCAGCCTGCCGCTGGACGCTCCCGTCACGGTCGAGCCGATGCGCGCGTTTCCGCTCGTCAAGGATCTCGTCACCGACGTTTCCTGGAACTACCAGGTCAAGCAGTCGATCAAGCCGTTCAAGCCGCGTCCGCCGGACGCGCCGGACGGCACGTGGCGGATGTATCAGAAAGACGTGGACCGGGTGCAGGAATTCCGGAAGTGCATCGAGTGCTTTCTCTGTCAGGACGTCTGCCACGTCCTGCGCGATCACTCGCTGCACGAGCGGTTCATCGGACCCCGATTTCTGACCTACGTGGCCGCGCTCGAAATGCACCCGCTCGACACCGAGGACCGTCTCGCCGCGCTGAAAGAGCAGCACGGCGTCGGGTACTGCAACATCACGCGCTGCTGCACGAAAGTCTGCCCCGAGCACATCACGATCACCGAAAATGCGATCATCCCGCTCAAGGAGCGGGTCGTCGATCGGTTCTACGATCCGATCACGAAGCTGCTGCGTATGTTTCGCTCCTGAGGTGGCACATGTTCCGGCTCAAACCGTTGTCGAAGGACGCGATTCCGTCGGCGCTCGCCAAGGCGGAACGCTACCGGCTCCTCAACGAGCCGGGTGAAGCGGAGAGCATCTGCCTGGACGTGCTGGAGGTCGATTCCGGCAACCAGGAAGCGAAGATCATGCTGTTGCTGGCGCTGACCGATCAGTTCCCGCACGAATTGCCGACGAAGGCCATCGCGCGCGCGGGCGACCTGGCGCAGAGCCTCGTCGACGAGTACGACCGCGCCTACTACTCGGGGATCGTGCGCGAGCGTCGCGCGAAAGCGGTCCTCCACCACCAGCGCTACGGCGCCGTCGTCAACGCGGTCGAATGGCTTCGGGAAGCGATGAGCTTTTACGAGCGCGCTGAAGCCCTCCGGCCAGCGCACAACGATGATGCGGTGTTGCGATGGAATGCGTGCGCCCGGCTCCTGATGCAGCTGCCGGAGATCCAGCCCGATCTGTCCACCCACGAGCCCATTCAGCTCGAATAGGCCCCGCGGCCAGTCCCGCGCCCGACGCCAAAAACGGGATTGAGCTGGCGGGGAAGCGGCGGTATAACATGCGGCAGTTACCGGCCGTATGCGCGCGCTCAAACAGATTCAGCTCCCAGTGACGCTCGCGACGCTCGTCGTCGGGCTGACGCTTGGTCTCCGTGCCGCTGACACCCAACAAGCGGTGCACGGTGCGGGAGAACCAGTGCCGCTGCAGCCGCTCGCGCAGCAGGCGCGGCGACTCGAAACGGCGCTTCGATATCTGGGGCAGCCGCTGACCGCTTCCGATCAACAGGCGATCAACGACGCGCTGTCGCAAGCCGACGAAGAGTCTGCGGTCGCGCAAATCCAGCGCGTGCTCGATGCGTACGTGCTGGCGAACGTGCGCATCAATCCGGAGAGCCGGGTCAAGGTCGATGCGGGAGCCGCGCGGCCGGAGCTGGTGCAGGGTGGAACGCGCCTCTTCCTCGTCAAGGTGTTCAACGAGGCGGGCGTGACCGCGCCCGTGACGGTCCGCAGTCCCAATACCGGCCGCGTATTCGTGCAGTCGCGGGGCAGCCCCGAGCCGCCGATGGAGCTCACCGACGCGGAGGTCCGGGAGCGCTGGGCGGAAGTGAATATCTACGACCGGTCTCCCATGCGGCCGCGTTTGTCGGGCCTGGGGATCGAGTACTTGATCTTGCAGGTCTACAGTCGCGATCGCGGTCAGCGATCGGCCACGCTCAGTTTCGACGTCGGACAGGGCACGCAGGACATCGGGTTCAGAAACGACATCGACGTCCTCTTCACCGCGGTGCCGGCATACGCGGTTCGTCTCCACGTGCAGGACGAACACGGCAATCCGACGACGGCTGCGTTTCTCGTTCGAGACGATCTCGGCCGCATCTACCCGAACATCTCCAAACGCCTCGCGCCCGATTTCTTCTTTCAACCGCAGGTCTACCGCGCGGACGGAACAACGCTCGACCTGCCGGCCGGCTCGTATACGCTGACCGTGTCGCGAGGGCCCGAGTATCTGCCGCAGACGAAACGGTTCGTCGTGGAGAGCGCCGACGATCTGTCGTTCAAACTGGAGCGCTGGATCGATCCCTCGCGCGAGGGCTGGTACTCGGGCGATCACCACATTCATTCCGCCGGGTGCTCGCATTACGAAAACCCGACCGAAGGCGTGACCCCTGAGGACATGTGGCCGCAGATTGTCGGCGAGGCGCTGAACGTCGCGAGCGTGCTCACGTGGGGACCGTCCTACTACCATCAGAAGCAGTACTTCAGCGGACAGGATCATCCGTTGTCGACGCCGTCACGCCTGATGCACTACGACCTCGAGGTTTCCGGGTTTCCTTCGAGCCATGCCGGTCATCTCGTGCTTCTCGGGTTGAAGGATCAGGATTATCCCGGCACGAAGCGCCTCGAAGAGTGGCCGACGTGGACGCTCCCCGTCCTGCGCTGGGCCAAAGCTCAGGGAGCGGTGGTCGGCTTTGCGCATTCAGGATGGGGACTCGAGGTCCGCAGCAAGGATCTTCCGAACTACGAGATGCCCGCGTTCGACGGCATCGGCGCCAACGAATTCATCGTCGACGTGACGCACCCGAATGCCGTGGACTTCATTTCCGCCGGCGACACGCCCTACGTCTGGGAGCTGAATATCTGGTATCACACGCTCAACGTGGGATTCCGGACGCGAATCAGCGGTGAAACCGATTGGCCCTGCATAACCGACGATCGCGTCGGCCTCGCGCGGTCGTATGCGAAAGTGGATGGCGCGCTGACCTATCGCAAGTGGATCGATGCGGTCCAGGCTGGCCGCAATTACGTCTCGGATGGACGCAGCCATCTCTTCGACCTGACCGTCAACGGCGCCGAGCTGGGGCGCGGCGAGAGCGAAGTGCGCCTCGATCGGCCGGGGCGCGTGAAAGTCACGCTCAGAGCGGCGGCGAATCTCGACGTTCAACCGAACGAAACGATCCGGCAGGCGCGATACGACGAGAAACCGTACTGGGACATCGAGCGCGCGCGTGTTGGCGTCACCCGCGAGGTACCGGTCGAAATCGTCGTCAACGGCGTTCCCGTTGCGTCGCAGAGACTGGTTGCCGATGGGACGATTCGAACGCTGACGTTCGACATTCCCGTCGACCGCAGCAGCTGGATCGCGGCCCGCATCCTTCCTTCGTCGCATACGAATCCGATTTTTGCGCTTGTCGCCGGCAAGAACATTCGAGCGTCACGTCGCAGCGCGGAGTGGTGTCTCAACGCGGTCAATCAGTGCTGGTCGCAGAAGGTGGCGAAGATTCGAGCTGACGAAGTCGACGAGGCCAGGAAAGCCTACGATCGTGCGCGTCAGGTGTACCGCGATCGGCTCGCGGAAACGGCCGGAGATGAGGGAGGCAAGCAGTGAAGGTCGGTTTGTACAGCATTACCTATCTCGGGGTCTGGTACCGCGGTGAGGCGCTGACGCTCGAGCAGCTCATCGATCGCGCACGTGAGTTCGGATACGAGGGGATCGAGATCGACGGCAAGCGTCCGCACGGCAACCCGATCGATCTGTCGCCGGCCCGGAGGGCGGAGATTCGACGCAAGGCCGCGGCTGCGGGCGTTCCCATCTACGCGGTTGCCGCGAACAACGATTTCAGCAGCCCGATCCCCGAGCACCGCGAGAGTCAGCTCGCGTACTTCCGCGAACTGATTCGCCTGACCGCGGATCTCGGTGCGCCGACGCTTCGGGTCTTTGCGGCGTGGCCTGGCGTCACCCTCGGCGACGCAACCGACCGCAAGGGTGGCGTGGGCCGCTATGACATCGCTCGCCGCGCCTGGGCGGCGCTCCATCAGGAGATCTCGCCCGAGGAGACGTGGGATCTGTGCCGAACCGGCCTCGCCGAGGCGGCGCATTCGGCCGGTGAGCACGGTGTGACGCTCGCGCTCCAGAACCATCCGCCGGTGACGGACAACCGCGACGACATGCTGCGCATGATCCGCGAGGTCGGTTCGTCCTCTCTCAAGGCCTGCTTCGACGCGCCGCTCGCTCATCGTCAGGGAGTCGCCGACATGCGGCAGGCGCTCGGCGACGTCGGGTCATTGCAGGTCCTCTCACACTTCGGCGGCGAATACGACCGCGACGCCGATGGAACCGTGCGGAGCTACGTGCGGGAGCCGGATGGCAGCTTGAGCCCGGAAAAGTTCTACGCGGACTTCGTCGCCGGCCTGCTCGCGATGCAATACGACGGCTTTATTGGATACGAGTTGTGCCATGCGCTTCCCATCGTGGCCGGCCAGACCGTCGGGATTGAGTTCGCGGACAAGAACGCCCGTCTCGCCGCGGAATACATGCGTTCGATCATCAAGGAGGTTCAGCAGACGGCGCTCGCCTAAGCTCTGGTATGATGCCCCCCTTCAACCTGCGGGGCGGCGTTCCGGTCGCCGACGTGTGTCAGTCGACATCCCCTGCATGCCTGGAGGTCAGGTATGAAGCGAAGAGAGTTCGTCGAGAAACTCGGGATCGGCTCCGCAGTCGTAGTGGCTGGCGCCGCGCTTGCCAAAGGCTCTGCGGCCTCAATGAAACCCGCAGCCAAGAAACAGGAAGGTCACGACCACACGCAGGTCAACGGTCCGCTGGCCAGCGCCACCGTCAGCTTCGGTCAGTGGAAAACGGATCCACCGCTCAGCAGATTCCCGAATCTCAACATACGTACCGCCAACCAGCATCTGCTGATTCCATTTATGCCCACGATCAAGGCCGGAGGCAGCGTCAATTTCATCGTCGGTGGTTTCCACCACATCCTTGTGTACGCGCCCGGCACGCAGACCACGGATATCAACACGTCGTTGACCGTGCCGGTCACGAACCCTCCGGCGACTCCGTTTCCACCGTTGATCAACGATCCGAACAATCGCGTATATCGCGGACTCGATCCCAGCCTCGTGCCTCAGGATCGCGTCGAGGTCGTCACCCTCGCGAATCCCGGCACGTACCTCGTCATCTGCGGGTTCTTTCCGCACTTCGTGAACGACAACATGCACGGCTTCGTGAAGGTTGTTCCGAACGAGGGTAACGACTAAAGTCGCATCCCTCATCGCTCGTCGTGACTCGCGACGCAGGATTCGTGACGAGCGTCGAGCGATGAGGGGATAGAATGCTCTATGCTTCTCCGCAGGCGGGGACTGAGATTGCCTCTGACCGTTGCGGTCCTGGCACTCGCATCCGGTCTATGGGTCGCGGCCCTGCTCGCTGCGACGGAAGCGCAGGCCACTCGCCAGAGCAGACTGGACTATAACCGTCAGATTCGCCCCATCCTGGCTGAGCATTGCCTCGAATGTCATAGCCAGGACAAGAGAAAGGGTGGTCTTTCGCTCGCGACCTACGGGGACGCCCTCGACGGAGGCCGCGATGGCGCGGTGATTCGGCCGGGGAACAGCGCCGGCAGTCTGCTCATCCATCGCGTGACTGGCAAGGTCGAGCCGCAGATGCCGAAGGATGAAGATCCGCTCAGCAGCCGCGAGATCGCGCTGCTTCGGCTGTGGATCGATCAAGGCGCGCGTGAAACACCTTCGTCGGCGCCCGCGCCCGCGCCATGGGAAGCGCCGCTCACGCTCCGGCAGCCAGTGATTCCAGCGGCGGTGTGGAGTGCGTGGACGTCGCCACTCGACCGGACCGTCGCCGCGTATCTCCATCGCCGCAAGATTTCCGAACCTGAAGCCGTACCGGATGCGCTCTTCGCGCGGCGAGTCTATCTCGACGTGTGGGGTCTCGTTCCCACGCCAGAGCAGCTCCACGCGTTCGTCGAGGATCCGGCGCCGGACAAACGCCAACATCTCGTCGAGACGTTGCTGGCCGACAACCGGAAGTACGCCGACCACTGGGTCACGTTCTGGAACGATCTGCTGCGCAACGAGGACGGTGTCACGTACTTTTCCGAAACCGCCGGCCGCAAGAGCATCACGGTCTGGCTCCGGCGCGCTCTCGAAAACAATCTGCCGTACGATCGATTCGTCGCGAGCCTGCTGAATCCGACGGCAGCGACCGATCCCGACGGATTCCTCGTCGGCGTGAACTGGCGCGGCGAGACGAGCGCCGCGGTCACGCCATGGATGCAAGCGTCACAGAATTCCGCGCAAGTCTTCCTGGGCGTCAACCTCAAATGCAATGCCTGCCACGACAGCTTCGTGAGCAGATGGAAGCTCAAGGACGCCTACGCGCTCGCAGCGTATTTCTCACCGGAATCGCGGCTTCAGCTCTACCGGTGCGATGTCGCGCAGGATCGGTATGCCGAGCCGGCCTTTCTGTTTCCGGGCTTCACTCGGACTCCGGCGTCGGCGTCACTCGCGGATCGTCGCGCCGCTGTAGCCGCGATCTTCACGGATCGGCGGATGGGCCGGCTGCCGCGCACGCTGGTGAATCGGATCTGGCATCGCCTCTTCGGCCATGGCATCGTCGGCAATCCTGACGAAATGGATGGCAGGCCCTGGAGCCCCGAGCTGCTCGACTGGCTCGCGAGCGATTTCGTCGACAATGGGTACGACATCAAGCACCTGATCCAAACCATTCTCACCTCGCGCACGTACCAGATGCCGTCGGCCGCGCGCGAAAGCGAACCTCCGGCTCGCGGCTACGTTTTCAGCGGACCGGAAGTCCGTCGCATGACGGCGGAACAGTTCGCCGACAACATCGGCGCGATTACCGGCGAATGGAGTGTGGCTCCAGGCGAGAGCCGCGGTGGCGGGCCAGCGTCGCCGAATGGCCCGGCACCGTCGATGCCGCCGACCTCGGGCTCTTACGTGCGTGAATGGCAGGCGCCGTCGACGAATCTGACCCGCGCGCTCGGCAGACCGATTCGCGATCAGGTGATCTCGATCCGCGCGACGCAGGCGACGACACCTCAGGCGCTCGAACTGGTCAACGGTGAGATCTACACGAAATGGCTCCAGCGCGGCGCGCGGCGGATGCTGGGTGAGCTGCCACCGGAGCCTCGCAGCATCTACAACCGGACCATCGGTGGCCGCACGGCTGCGCCGAGCGCGTTCGACATCGACATCACGAACGCGAAACGGCTCTGGCTCGTCGTGCAGGAGAGCGGCTCCAACGTGCCGGAGGTGGTCAAGCCGGTGTGGGCGCGCGCGGAGCTGGTGAGCGCTGCCGGCGTGACGCCGCTCTCTTCACTACGGCCGGTCGAAGGCTCCGATTTGCGCGAGGCGTCCGGGCCAGTAGAGGTGACCGGATTCAAAGGAGACGGCGTACGCGTGAAGAATCCGTCGGTTCTCGTGTACGACATCAGCGGCAAAGGATTCACACGGTTCCGTGGCTTGATGGGCCTCGAAAACAAACAAAGCGACATCGGCTCGACGCTCAATCCGCAGGTCAGATTCTTCGTCTTCGATGCGCCGCCCAACATGGAACGTCTCCTGCCGCCGGCGCCGGAGAGGCCATTGCCGGCGGGGCCGACGCTGACAACGGTCGCCGAGACGATCGATCGAGTCTTCCTCCATGCGCTGGGGCGGGCTCCTTCGTCCGAAGAACGTAGGTTCGCGGAGGAAGCGCTGCGCGATCCGGCCGGGGGCAGCCGTCCATCTTCGCAGGGCCTGGCCGATCTACTGTGGGCGCTGACGATGAAGCCGGAATTTCAGTTGATTTATTGATTTGGTGATTGCGGGATTTGGTGATTTGGTGATTGGGTGATTGGGTGATTGGGTGATTGGGTGATTTTGTTATGACCCGCGAAGAGAGCTTGATTTATTCTCGTATGAGCCGGCGCGGTTTCATGGGGGCGACGGCGGCCGCGACGCTGTCGGCGCTCGTCGGGCGTGAGCCCATGCTGGCACAGACGCAGCCACCCGCGCGCGCGACGGCGGACGCCGTGATCGTTTTGTGGATGGCCGGCGGCATGGCGCAGACCGAAACGTTCGATCCCAAGCGCTACACGCCGTTTCAGCCGGGCGTCCGTGTGGAGCAGGTCCTCAGCACGTTTCCAAGCATTCCGACCGCCGTCGACAACATCAAGTTCACGCAAGGGCTCGAACAGATCGCCGGCGTGATGGATCGCGGCGCGGTGATTCGCACGTTCAACGCGGCGGACCTCGGGTTCATCCTGCATTCACGGCATCAGTACCACTGGCACACCGGCTATGTTCCTCCGCAACCGATGGCGATGCCGCACATCGGCGCGGTCATCTCCAAAACGCTGGGGCCTAAAAATCCAGACGTCCCTGCGTTCATTGCGATTGGACAAACGGTCGAAGGCGCGGGCGAAATCGCGACCCTGAAGGCGTTCCACACGGCAGGGTTTCTCGGCTCCGAGCACGGTCCGTTTCTGATCGTGGATCCTCAGGACGCCGCGTCTGCCGTCAGGCCGCCGAAGGAGCTCGGTGAGACGAGATTTCACAGCCGTCGCGAGCTGTTCGAGCGGATCTTGAAACAGGAGCCCGTCTACCAATACGGCGGGGACTTCCAGCGCAAGTCGTTGATCAAGTCACTCGACGCCGCGGATCGGCTGCTCAACTCGCCGTCGGCGAAAGCATTCGATCTCTCGCTCGAGCCGAAGGCCAGTTTCGATGCCTACAACACCGGACGATTCGGGCAGGGATGCCTGCTCGCGCGCCGGCTCATCGAGGCGGGCGCCCGCTACGTCGAGGTCACGTCGGAATACATCCCGTTCGTGTACTGGGACAGCCACGAGAACGGCCACGAGCGGGCCGTTGCGATGAAGAAGCTCATCGATGCGCCGGTGGCGCGACTCATTCGAGATCTCGACGAGCGCGGCCTGCTCAATCGGACGCTCGTGATCCTCGCGAGCGAATTCGGGCGCGACGCAATGACCGAAGGAAAGGTCGGCAAGGAAGTGCGCGACCAGGCCATCAACATCCCGGACGTGATGACCGAGCCGCGGCACTACGGCATGCACCGGCACTTCACCGGAGCCGGCTCGATTCTCATGTTCGGCGGCGGGATCAAGAAAGGTTTCGTGTACGGCAAGACCGCTGATGAACGTCCGTGCACGACAATCGAGAATCCGGTCGTGATGGAGAATCTGCACGCGACGCTGTATCACGCGCTCGGCATTCCGCCCGACACGGCCTACATGGTCGAGCGGCGGCCCGTGTATGTCACGAAAGACGGCATCGGCAAGCCCATTCTCGATTTGTTTGCCTGAGGATCACCCATGAAGACCACGCGACGCGAATTCCTGGCCACCGCCGCAGCCGCTCCGATTCTGTCGCCCATCATTCTCGGCGCTCAGAACAAGTCGGGCACGCGACCGCCCGTCCTCGGGAGCGGCGCGTACACGTACGAGGCGATTCACGACTGGGGAAATCTCCCGCCGCAGATCAAATGGGGCAACACGCACGGCGTCGTCGAGGACTCGCAAGGCAACATCTACGTGCATCACACCGTGCATGCCACCAGCGACAGCGCCGACTCGATGGTGATGTTCGATCGCAAAGGAAAATTCGTTCGCTCGTGGGGCAAGGAGTTCCGGGGCGTTGCGCACGGACTGCACATCCGGAAAGAGGGGCGCGACGAGTTTCTTTACTTGACGGTGAACGCGGCGAACCCTCGCATGACGCCGCAACCCGAGATGCAGGCGGTTCTGGTCAAGGCAACGCCGAAGGGAGAGATTGTCTGGAAGATTCAGGGACCGCCGGACATCGATGCCTACAGACCCGGCGCCGACGGCGCACCCAAACGCTACAACCCGACGAATATCGCCATCGCCCCGAACGGGGATATCTACGTCGGCGATGGATACGGCTCGTACTACGTCAATCAGTACACCAGCAAAGGCGAATACATCCGCACGTTCGGCGGCAAGGGATCGGAGCCCGGACAGCTCAACGAGCCGCACGGCATCTGGGTGGACACGCGCGCCGAGCCGGTGCTCGTCGTGGCCGATCGGCGGAACAATCGCTTGCAGCGCTTCACGCTTGACGGCCGCCACATCGATTTCATCAGCGGTTTCCGCCTGCCGTGCCACTTCGATCGCCAGAAGGACGCCGTCGTCATTCCGGACCTGCAGGGACGCGTCACGTTGATCGGCCGCGACAATCAGGTCATCACGCATCTGGGCGATTCGAACCCGGCGAACTGGAACAATCCGCTTCGCACGCAGCCGCGCGAAGCGTTCATCCCCGGACAGTTCATCTGTCCTCACGGCGCGTGCTTCGATCACGACGGCAACATTTTCGTCGTCGAATGGGTCGAGGTCGGCCGCGTGACGAAGCTTCGGAAAGTCGCATAGCGCGCGTGCCGACAACGACGGCCGCGCTCGTCGTCGATTCACGGTGCATTCTCGGGGAGGGGATCGTTTGGGCCCCCTCCAGACGGGCGCTCTTGTGGACCGACATCCAGAGATCGATGCTCTGGATGCACAGCCTCGCCACGAACGTCACGCAAACATGGACGCTTCCCGATCGACTGGGCTCGCTTGTGGTGTGCGAGTCCGGCAGGCTGCTTCTGGGACTCGCGAAAGGGCTTTATTTCGCCGACATCGATAGCGCGAAGGGCACCGATCTTCCCGTGACCGCTGTCGTGAAGGTTGAACCTCAGGCGCCGAAGCTTCGCATCAACGACGGCCGCACGGACCGCTCCGGAAACTACGTCTTTGGGACGATGAACGAGCACGAGCCTGGCGGACCCGCTGGCGGCTTCTATCAGTACTCGACGCGTCGCGGGCTTCGTCGATTGAACCTGGATCCAATCTCGATCGCCAACAGCATCTGCTTCAGCCTCGACGGCCGGACGATGTACCACTGCGATTCGCCGACAGGACGGATCATGCAGGGCGATTACGACGCGGACTCGGCGCACGTCAGCAACGTGCGAGAGTTCGTTCGACTGGGACCTGCAGGTGGTCTGCCGGACGGCTCGGTCATCGATGCGGCGGGATATCTCTGGAACGCGGCCTGGGGTGTCGGACTGATCCGCCGATGCGCGCCAGACGGGACGCTCGAGCGCGAGATTGCCGTGCCTGCCAAAAACCCTACGTGCGTCGCGTTTGGCGGCGACGATCTGGACCGGTTGTTCATCACCTCGTCGCGTCAGGAAATGAGCGACGAGGAGCTCGAGCGGGTGCCGCATGCCGGCGGCGTCTACACCGCGCTGCCGGGTG
>Ga0114129_10008647_pt1 | contig 14515 bp, 16 predicted proteins | sample RhiMetdeltSRZDD1_FD_80071 | JGI IMG/M metagenome (GOLD analysis project Ga0114129, IMG submission 80071) | Populus rhizosphere microbial communities from Tennessee, USA - Rhizosphere MetaG P. deltoides SRZDD1 (version 2) (version 2) | ecosystem: Host-associated > Plants > Roots > Rhizosphere >... | reverse complement strand
TTCGAAACGTATGTCTTTTTTATACAGAGTACATAATCCCACCAGATACAATGGGTACTGTTTCAACATTACCAATTTCCTTTATTCTTGCAATTACTGCATTGAACCAAAGTGTGTCTATCCCTTGACTCCATATGGTAATCTTTTTATACTGTTGTTTGACTCCGCCATGAAAAAATCCAAAACAGTCCTCAACTGTTATATTGTTATATTTATGACCAATTTCCTCCACAATGCTGTGAGCTTCTGCAACCAAGTAGATAATTGTCAAAGTGGGAAAGGGAATTGTACTTGATGCGGTATCTTCAGTCATCACGAATTCTAGATGATAGAAAATCGACGAGTAATATCTGGATTTCGTGTAGGAGTTAATTTCGAATTTATTATTGCATGGTGTCGGTTATATGCGTTGAGCGTAAGGGAGTTCTCAAGTTGAAAATAGGTTTTTCATGAAAAAATTAGTGCGCTCGTGCCCAAACAAGGCCTTCCACAGGTCGTGTGGCGACCAACATTAAACAATTAATCAATATTGGCTATAGAAGAAATCCAAGATCTCAACGAACCTCTCTCTTGTCTTACAACTTTTATAGTCTTTGAGTAATTGGAGGATTTTCAGCTTATTCTCTCTTGTGAACCTATATCCAAGTTTGCTGTATAAGGAGCTTGCCCACAAGAAGTTATGTACGAAAGAACTTACATTGGCTGATCTTCTTCGAATACTGGAACTTTCAAAATCAATTATTTTAGGTTGGTTTTTGGACGAAATTATTAGATGATGTTTTAGATAACTTAGCTGACCATGATCTAGTTTGATTTGATCGAGAGAATAGCATTGTTCGAGTGAGGATGCTATAACTTGATGAATATGATCTCTCTGTCCAATTTTATTGCACAACCAATCAAAGATATTCATCCCATCTATAAACTCCATTAGGATGAAGTTTTTTGTGAAATCTATAAGAATCGGACCAACATTTACTGTATTTGCAATTGAATGCATAATAACCTCATTATACATATTATCTCTGTTCGCATCTGTTCTCCTAACCTTCAGAGCCCTCAACTTTTTTCTGTAGATTACTGGGATAGCTATGCCCACACATCCTTTTCCAAGGACAGAAAGATTGCCAATTCTAGTTTTACCATATGAGAGTATTGAAGATATGCCGATGGATTCTAACTCTTTAATCCTATCTTCTTGTATGCTATCGTCTAGTGAGGGAAAAGAAATAAGTTGCTTAATATCTTCACTTTTTTTTAGAACTAACAATCTTTCCATCATTTAGGATCACTTTACTCAAGGCTGATATAACAGATGCGTTCAACTCTCGGTCAGTACCACAATAAATATCGAACCCGCCTCGTAAATCTTTCATTATCTCTTTGTTAAGACCTGCGTCGGTTCTATCCCCCGACAGAATTTCAGAGACAAATTGCTGTGCATCAAGATTCTTTCTTTTCGAAATTGTAAGAACTTTCATGTTTTTGTTAATCCAGTACGGTACTAAATTATTTTTTGAAATAAATGCATTTGTATCAACTTTCCTGAAGACTTCTGGCCCTTTACGCAGGGCAAAAGGAGGTAATTTCATAAATTCTATTAGGAATACAAACGCAGCATATTTTTTTTCATCAGTGATACAAGTATTTAGTAATGTATTGAAGCCAGCTTTTTCTAATTGTGTAGATAAGGCGTTCAAACTTTTCTTCAGTTGGCCCCACAAGATATCTGGGCTCCTCTGTCCTACTGCAAATTCTACAATTAACAAATTTGATCTAATTCTCTCGATTATTTCAAGATCGATACTATTTTCATTTGTTCTAAAATAATCTAACGATGGATCTTCAAGAAAAGAACGGGCAATCAAGATAAATTTGCCTATCGACTCTGGGGAAATTGCAATACCCAAGTTTCTCTTAGTATCGATAGGATCTATAACGATGATTTTACTATCAAAATGTCGAAATAAATGTGACTCGAGATCATGCAATGCTACCAAATCCCCATCATGATCTAAAGTAGCAATGTACTTTATGACATTCATGAAGGAGCCATATTTCAAGATGAGTATTTCTGTTACGTAGCCACTGAACCCAGAGACCGAGAGTTGAGAGCCGTAAATACCGCTAGATTTCAGAAATCTTTTCAAGAGTCTGACTTGGTCTCTCAAATAATCATTTAGATGCTCTTTCATGAATGTGGTGTGAAAGGGCGATCGATCGGCTGCACTTTTCCAATTGCCTTCATTTACGTTGTAGCAGGGTACAACATTTATTCGAATATCTTTTATTTTGGCCTCTACGTAAGGATGCTCTGAATATCTAAGATAAGGGTCATATTCACTCAATGCCAAAAGCCCTACTTTTATTCCAAGATCTTCAAATTCTTTTTGTTCACCAATTGCATCGAATTTTACAAATATGTCTAGGTCAGGTTCGTTCATATCATCTGCAACCCAGGTGCCCTTCGCATAAGATCCACCAATAGAGAAATCTATTATTCTGTTATCGGCTAGACTCGTAATGGACTTATCAATCAAGTTCATAACTAGTTCGGATACCTTCTCCAATTCTTTTGTTTTCGAAATTGTAGGTTTACAACTCTGAATGGCTTCCGCTATAACTTGCTGATATTCTTTCATTCAGCCTTCACAGTAACAATGTTGGAGTAATGGGGGCCCGTTGAAGTCAAAATACTCTTCTTCAAATTGATTTCCTTTACCCTATCACGAAAGTTTATACTAATATTGTGGTCTGCCAGCATTGATTCCAAATTAATGGTTCCATTTCTTAGTCTAAATAAGGTTATGTGTGGAACATAGTGACTCTCCTCTTTAACCATGAAAGAAGATAATTTTTGCCCAATAGCTTCCGCCAGTTCTGACATCTTTCGCTCCCCAATCCCTTCTATCCCGACCCAACCTATTCTGGCATACTTTCTATTTGGGAAACCACCGATTTTTGCAAAATTGAATTCAAAGGCGCTAAACTTGATGCTTGAAACAATTCCCGTGATCTGATCCAATGAAGCAGAATCAACTTCTCCAATGAAAAGTAGTGTAAAGTGAAAATTATCCCTGTCTACCTTTTTTGCGTTACGAAAGTCAAGGTTGCCGTACGCAAAAATCTTATCCTGAATATTCGAGATCTCATCTCTTTCAGAAATTTCTGCCGAAATGAAAACTCTAGTGAGTGACATTTACTAACATCTCTGTGAAATGTCATATATTATTTTGATCTGACTTTTGTCAATACTAAAACCTCGTGGGAATAAGGAGTGTAAAAAGTCAAATATCGTAAGTAATAAATAATTTGTTTGAGGCAGCTTAATGATGTTTGGGCGATCAAAAGGTAAGATAAAAGCTGGTGAATGTGTCTTTGTATCACAACCATATGACAAATATACTAGAGTCATTATTGGACGTATTACTTCTACTAATGGCTCAAGGGTTAATGTTGAGGGGTTCTCCATCATTCCAGCAGGGTTAATAGACAAGGTACGGTCTGGACAAGGCGAAGGAAGACCAAAGGAAGTACTAACAAGCCCTGATCCTAATAATTGCATATTTATGCTTATTGACAGGGTAGAAACTGGATCGTTCAATGGGGAAATTGATGAGAATTCATCAAAAGTTACGTGGATTAATGAAGAGCGTTATCATGTTCTTGATGGTTGGATAAAAGAAAATCTTCCAGAAATGTTTGCAAATGTCCTTAGGGCCCACACCCAGGAGGATAGAGCACAAGCAAGAGCCACGTTACTAGAAAAGATGAATTCATTATACGAAAGGGATCTGAAAGATCATCTCTATGCGGTAGCTAGAAGTACAAAGATATTGTGACATTTGAAAGTTTTATATTATGGTCAAAGACAGACCTTACCTTGACAATGGAATACGTCTATGCTGCCTTATTGTTGCACAAATTGCAAAAACCCATAACAGAAGATAATGTTACTAGCGTGATTAAGGCTACTGGTGCCAGTCCTGACGAAGTAAAAGTAAAGGCATTAGTTGCTGCCTTAACTGAAGTAAATATTGATGAGGCACTTAAAGCAGCTCCTGTTGCGGTAGCAGCATCTTCGGCACCGGCCCCCTCAACTAGCGAAGCAGCTCCAGCTTCAAGCAAAGAAGAAGAAAAGAAAGAAGAAAAGAAAGAAGAAGAGGCGTTAGAAGGATTATCTGCTCTTTTCGGCTAAGCAGATAGACACCTTGAATGTCCTACCAGTTGATTCGTTCTAGATAAATAATGAGACTTTGACGATTACCCTTTCATTTTAGGGTAAATGACTGCCTCAATGTGATCTTCAAATCAAATTTTTAACGGCATTATCCTTAGCCCAGTGTGTAGCCTTTGTCGCTGACAGTTCGAGCGATACTCCGAGCCTCAGATTCCACTTTAGACAACGCTCTCACAATCGTACTAGGAGAGATATAACCAGAAGCAAGAGCTAGTGATTCTCCATGTTGAAAGCCCTTCTGTAGAAGAGGTTTGATACTATCTGAGCTCATATATGCTGATTCAATCGCAAGCGACAGTGCGCCAAGGTGAGAAATCGTGAGTTCTTGCGAATATTCCTTTAAATCTATTATAAGGTCATTTTCTTCAAACACCAAACCTTGGGAGATTGCAAACCTTACCCTGATTCCAGCCTCAATGGGTTTTATGTTTAATTTAGACAACAACGCAGCAGTTTTTTCATTAATCACGTGTCCAGCGCGTGCTACAGTTGTATCCTTGCTAACCCATATTGTACCCTGGTCGATCTTGGTTGGGACATTAGCTTGTTTGAATTCTGAAAGGACTGGACCTGGTGTTAAACCAGTATTACCCGATGAAACTACGATATCCTTTCTAGTAACATCGCCCACTTTCGCAGCCATGTAAACTTTATTTTTGTCAAAGATCAGATTTAGTTTGAAGGGACTGACGTTAGTGAACATCAACGCACACTGACCTTCAAGTTTTGATGATAGTCTGTCTAATCCTTCCACTCCAGTAACAGTTTCAAAGGATTTCTGACTAACTTTATTTTTAATTATTTTTATCAGAATTTCATTGTGAAATTTTTTACGTACATTCATTAGCTGAGCTGCACGAACTTTAGCCATACTTGATAGGGCTATAACGTCGTAAGTCTTTGGAAGCTGTTGCAATTGTTGATATAGTTTCTGTTTGCGTTTGGGGTAGTGAGTTCTTTTAGTGGTAGATCCTGTTGCTGCCGACATCCCTATCCACCTTTTTGTTTCTTGTCCATGACAGTTGACAATTTGCTCGGTTTTCCCATCGTAAACTTGATGACTGCATTATGTATGTTTTTATCCCCTTGTGGCAGCTTTTTTTCAACGGCAGTAATGACTACTCCTGCATTGGCTACCAATTCATTGTCCTGCATTTTTTCATCTCCAATCCTTGTAGATACGTTTAGTTGATTTTTTGCCCGAACACGGACAGACCCTCTAAATCTTTCAGCTATAGTTTCTATGGGAGCACCATAGGGGAAGGGTGTTGGCATCTTTCCCTTGGGACCTAAGAACTGGCCCAACGAGCGACCTACGCTTGACATCAATGATGTGTCAGCCAAAAAAAAGTCATATTCTCTTACAATCTTCCTAGCCTCTCTCTTATTTGTACCTAGTCTGTCTAATTCCTCAGGTTCTATCACCTTATCTACTACTGCTTTGCGTGCTCTAGTTCCCATATCGCCTGAGGCTATGACACAAATCTTGGCTTGTCTGGAAGGTTTATTTGGCAGCGAAACAACTTCGTTCAGGGTAAATCCCTTCTTTACATCAATATCCTTCAACACTAAGGTTACTTCGACAGATTGGCTAAAATTTCGCTTTGATGATTGTTCACGCGCAGATTTTACCAAACTTGTAAGCTGATTATCATTAACCATAATACTTCTTGCAAGAATCAAATTCTGAAAGCCATTTAAAATTGTTTAGAAAGGACATACAAAATGAAAAATTAAATGCTCTTTTCAAAAACCGTCAAGGCGGGCCCGGTGGGCTTCGATCCCACGACTTCCTGCTTTCTTCAACGATGATTAGAAGGCAGGCGCTCTATCCATGCTGAGCTACGAGCCCAATTTTAAGAGGCTTTTTTTACGCTCATGTCAATCCAGTTTTTGACAAGGCGACAATTGCACGTAAGCCCTTATAAACTATTTTTAAACTCAAATAAGGAATTTATTTTTACGGTTCCTACCTTGTGAAACTTACCATTGATCTCCAGAGGTCATTTGGCAATACCGTCCATGAGAGGCGACATTTGCCACGATATATGACAAGATATATTAGCGACTTTGAACAATTTATTTTGGAATATAGCAGGTCAATTGTGATATCCATAAGGAAATAAAGAAAATGTCTGATCCAAATAGGCCAAAACAGGAAACGCGTGATGAACACAATCGTACAATGAGTGGCGTGGAATCCGAATTAGCATCAGTTTACGATAAGTGGAATGAAATTGTTCAGTTACCTACGATAGGGCCAATGAAAGGATTTGTGAAGGATTACAATGAATACTGTTCAGAATTATTATGCTTAATTAAGTCCATGATAGACTCTTACGCTAGTCTAAATAATTATTGGATTCAAATGAATAGCGCCTATACACATGCCTTTAATAATCTGACAGCCAACAAGTCATCCGTCTCAACAAATTGGGATCAAGAACAAATAAGAATGGCGTTGATAGACGCTTTCGAAGATGCATATACTTCATTATTTACCTCTAAGGATTTTGCCAAAGCTTACGATGAGGTTTCTAGTGCTCAGATTGAATTGATGAATAGCATCCATAGAATTTTTGAAAAAAATATGGAAATATTGAATATGCCAACTCGGTCGGAAGTTGACATAATATTAAGAGAATTAACAGAATTGAGAAGGGATGTCCGAGATCTCCGCCAAGAATTTGAAAGTGTAAAAAAGTATGGAAGAGAGAACAATTTTACCTAGAGATGTCGGTGCTCAGGAGCAAGGCACAATCATGAAAGGAACTTCTGTTCTTAGTGAACCTCCTTACCAAGATGATATTGTCAGGAAAATAAGAAAGGCCAGGGAGATCCTTTCTGACCCTAGGGAAATTGCTGTGGGTACTACCGATAGTGAAGTGTTATGCGAAAAAAGACTATTTCGACTTCTGCACTATCGACCTTTGGTAGCTAAAACTGCAGCAACTCCAATCCTAGTCGTCTATGCTCTCATAAATAAATCCTATATCCTCGATCTTCAGCCTAATAAGAGCTGGATTCGTAGCCTATTGAGCCAAGGTTTTGATATATATCTTCTAGACTGGAAGTCTCCCGCTAATGCTGACAAATTCGTATCCTTTGATGACTATGTGAATTACTTCATAGATGACGCCGTTGACATTGTAAGGAACAGAAATTCAGTAGACAAAATAACATTACATGGTTATTGTATGGGTTCGTCAATGTCATGTATGTATAGTGCATTGCATCAGGAAAAGGTTAAGAACTTGGTAACGATAGCGCCTGTATTGGACACCAGTAAAGATACCACAGTAATTGCTAATATTGCGAGATATATGGATATTGATAAATTGGTAGATTCTATTGGAAATTTCCCTCCACAGAAACTCTACGAATGTTATGCGGCGCTAAAACCATTTAAGCAAGGAGTTAATAAGTATTTCAATCTAGTTGAGAATATAGATAACGATTCATTTGTTCAAAACTTTCTGAGAATTGAAAAGTGGTTATATGATACTCCCCCAATCGCTGGAGAGACAATAAGACAGTGGATCAAGGATATTTATCAGAGAAATTTATTATTCAATAACGAGATGAAGCTTGGCAGAAACCTAATAAACTTGTCTAGAATAGATATCCCATTACTCAATATTGTTGCTGAAGAAGATCATCTTGTTTCACCAGAGTGCAGCGTTCCTCTTAATGAAGTAGTTTCTAGTGATGACAAACGATTAATGAGATTTCACACAGGTCATGTAGGATTGATAGCTAGCAGCTATTCTCAAAATAATGTCTTGCCAAAAGTAGGGCAATGGCTCAGAACACGATCTCAATAGTCGCAGGCGCTATAAAGATGATGGTCTTGGTGCAACAAAATCCTTACCGATAGTCCGTATCTGAGTCCAATTCCACGTTGTTCGAAGTCCAATATCACTTTTCTGGCTCTTTTCGTCTTCGTTCTATCGGTATCACAATAACCTGAACTAAATCGCCATCATCAATCTTAAGAGCTTGTCTTTCAGCTTCGGGTATAGAGATTCTTCCACCGCTCTGAACGGTAGTCTTGAACATAGCATTATAGAATGTAATGCCTTGTAACATTGAGAAAAAATTCTGCATCGCATCTTGCTGAAGATTTGAGAATTGTTTGATAAAATCACGTTGAGCTTGGTTCCCTTGTTCAACAGCCTTCTTGTAAGACGAAACGGTGTCGTCGATATCAGGATTACTACCCATAAAACTTACTCGTTATGCATTTATTTAATACTATTGAAATTCACCTAAAAATTCTAAGACAATTTTGGCGAATAAATCGGGTGTCTCAGTAAAAGGCGTGTGACCAGATTTGGGAATTAATGCCAACTTTGAATTTGGAATTTTCATGTACTCATTCACATATTGAGACGGTATCATCCGATCTTCTTTACCCCAAATTAATAAGGTTGGGGATATGATTTATGTTAATCTATTCTGCAAATCATCGGCATTACGTATTCCCAATAATGTCGACATAAAGGCATACTTGGCATTAGGCAATTTCATCCTATTAACAAAATCCTTGATAATATCATCTGTTACTATTTTCGGATCGAAAGACATATCGGAGAATGCTTGTCTTGCGTTTTCAACGGTCGGATACAATGCGGCGAGAATATACTCATCAAGGGTCTTCGTCGCAGTCTTCATAGACCCAGCCGGCGATACAAGAATCAATCTTCTTACTACGCTCGAAAATTTCAAAGCTAATTCTGACGCAACTAGGCCGCCAAATGAAGAACCCATTACGTGAGCTCTTTTAATTCGTAGGCATTTTAAAAATTCACTTATGAATTCAACAAAGAAATTCATACTGTATTCAACAGTCGGCTTATCACTATATCCAAATCCAATGATATCAGGAATTATTATCCTAAAGTATTTGGTCAGAAGGGGTACTACTGGCAACCACCTTTCGGCGGATGCTCCTATCCCATGCAATAGTAATAAGACTTCCTTTTTCCTCGGATTATTTACCTCAGTAGAGTCATATTCTAGATATCGTATAGCATAATTGTTGACACAAACTAGTCGATTTGGTATTTCAATCAACAATAACTCTGCTCAGAAATGGGTTATATCACCTATTTAATATTCTTATTACATCGACACTTAAGCTTAGAATGTAATGTGACTATTTTCTGAAATTATTGCAAGATAATAGTGTCAATCCTTATTCAATATTTTTATCTACGCCTCTTCAATTTGTTAGTGATATGCATTGACCAGTCTGGGTTTTTACTACAGGCCAAATATGGCAAAACTTGTAAACTGGATTTTTGCCAACTATGAAGTGCCTAACCTTATTTATTGAATAAATCTAATAGAAATCGAATTGCTACTGCTATTAGCAAAAATGCAAATATCTTTGCTAATGTAGAATCCTTAAATCTCGCCAAAAGTTTCGATCCAATTTGTGCTCCTACAAATGATCCTATGCAAAGAAACAATGCAAAAGAATATTCTGGATTTCCTAAGATAACATGAGTGATGGTACCGACCAGAGATGTTGACATCAATGCTAATTGCGCTGTTGGTACAGCAGATGTCATGTTCATCCCATTAATCAATACTAGTAATGGGACAAAAATAACCCCTCCTCCAATTCCAAATAAACTTGAAATAATGCCAGCCCCAACTGTGCCGCAATAGAAAAATATTTTAATCCACCTTGAATCAGTTCTTACTTTGCGTTCACTCAGGATGGAGCTCCTAAATAGTAGGTATACGCCAGTAGTAAATAGTAGAATCGCGAAAAACAATTTGAAATCCAATGGAGCTATATTTGTAGAAATTAGCGCGCCAAAGATAGCCCCTGGACTTGAAAAAATCGCCATCTTGATAGCTATATTATATTTTATTTTCTGTAATCTTGCATAAGCAATAACTGAGGAAGTACTTGTTGATGATACTGCAATAAGACTGGTACTTGCCACTTGCGCTGGTGCAAGACCCAAGAAAGATAGTGTCGGAGACATAATAATACCTCCACCAATGCCTACTAACGATCCCAAGATGCCAGCTCCTACTCCAATTACTACCAATATGATTGATATCTCAAACAAGTTGGGCACTATTGTCCATGAGAACACAATGTTGAAATATCAATAAGGTAAAAACTAAAACAGCTATTCCAGAGTATCTTAAATAATACATTAGCTCAAATGACTAAACGTTCTTGCGTATTACTCTATATAATACTTTATAGAAATGATGTTATTACAAAACTTGAAGGAATTCGAAATAAAAGTTTAGTAAACTTCATTCCTGGCACTGGTAAATAAATACGTCCAACCTCTAAAATCATAACATGGAAAAAGTCAACTGTAACATATGCGCAAAATTTCTTGATCTCGATGAAGTCGAATTTCATATAAAAGAAGGTTTTCATGTGAAGAAAAAAGATGAATTATTGGATCAATTGATGATGTTACAACACGATGTTCGTGAACTAATCGAAATGAGTGCGATAGATTATTGGAGAAAAAATGAATAGATTTTCAAATTCACAGTATCTCATGAGGTACTGAAAATTGCCTATCTTATATTGCACTAGAACACTGAAAGCGACTTTAATCAGAAAAATTTAAACTGCTTAAATAGATTGGTCATAAGTACGGAAAAAATACCCATAAAAGTATCAAAACAAATTCATTTAAATATCTAATAAAATCAATATTAAAATCTGGAACAACAGAAGAAGAATAAAATTCATGTGGATCTATTCAAACCATTTCCTTTAATTCTAATTCATACTCCATTTGGATTGAAGTTCTTTGATCGGATAGCCAGAACTAGGGTAGCTAAAATATATGCTAAATTTAACGTTTACCTCATGCCACTCATAACTGCTATTGCATTGATACTGATCATTAGCAGTATAGTTGCAGTCGCATCAAGTGTTACGTTTAGAGAGACAGCACGAGGTTTTGGTCCTCAGGCAAATTTGCTAATACCAGGAATAAATCCAATTCTTCCTATCGGTTACACCCTGGTGGCTTTGATAATAAGCGTCTTTATCCATGAGGCGGGACATGGAATTGTGGCGCGAGTTCACAATCTTAAGGTAGAGTCTACAGGCATCGTATTAGCGTTAGGCATTCCAGTAGGAGCATTTGTTAATATAGAAAGGGAGGAACTCGCTAGGGCATCCATGAAAGAAAGAAGTGCTGTACTTACAGCTGGGCCCTTGAATAACATGATTCTTGCGGCAGCGTGTTTTATCTTACTTTACGTTGTTGTTTCTAGTTTGGTTCCTATCGAACAGGTAAGAAATATCGAATCCGGGGTAATAATTTCGGACGTAACAGAAAATTCATTGGCAAAGAACCTGGGTCTAACACCAAACTCGGTTTTACTGTCTGCTGCGGGGAAAGAAATACACTCTCCTGAGGAGTTGAGGACAGTACTGATAAGTAGCATCGGCACTAGCATTCCTGTAGTTTGGCAAGATCACCAAGGCACTGAGTTTACCAAGCAACTGGCACTCCCGAACACAATTGACCCTTCTAAGCCTATACTTGGAGTCTCGTTGGGACCGCTTCCAACGCAAGCACTGGAATTGTACAAGCGCTCGTTTACAGCAGGTATAATACCTATGTTGCCACCGCCAACAGTGGTAAAGGGTTTCACTCCATATTCTGACGAGATGTCTGCAAATTACTATTCCCCTGTTTTCGGGCCTTCATATCCAATAATTGCAAATATGCTATATTGGCTCTGGTTTATCAATTTCAACCTGGGCATATTTAATGCACTCCCAATAGGCCCTTTAGACGGGGGTCAATTATATGGCTCATTAATAGAAAGCCGATCAAGACTCAAGAAGGAGCGACTTAAGACTATCTCTGCTGCTCTTTCATGGTCCATGTTTTTCATTGTAATTGTAGGCTTTGTAATTCCCTATTTGCCTTTCTGAAATAGGCAATAATATTGGCAAAGCTCTTGCTCAAAATATATATTAATGGGAGTCTAAGCTTAAAGGGATTGTAACGGCGCTGAATCTGTTTGCCTTACATAAGTACGTTTTTTGTATTTATATCAACGGCAAATGGTGCAGGATTCCGGCATATCCATAATAAAAGTTAGCCAAAGTGAAAAATGAAATTCTGAATCAGAATATTGACGAAAATGAAGGCATTTCGCTACAGAATACGGTGAAAGTCAAGAGCTCTATAAAATCCAAGAGAGTCTCAGGGGAAAATAATAACGAGAAAAGAGAGAAGACAAACCATGATGATATCCTTGCGAATGTTATCCTTCCCTCTGTTCCTCCCGAATCAAAAATAACTAGTGCCAAATTCGAAGGCCCAAATATTTCATTGTACACCTTAAATCCCAAATTCTCTTTGACTGAGCTTACATACTACTTATCTTCCCTTTCAAGGTCTTTAAAGAAGAGGTTCACTATCAGAACAGATCCATCAATAAGGTTATCTGAAGAAGAAACACGTACGGCAATTCTTAAGGTTCTTCCCGGAGGTGTAAGCATATCTGCTATTTTTTGCGATGACGCTACCGGCGAGGTGGTTTTGGAGGTTAACCATCCTGAACTGATTACTCCTGAAATGATTATTTCGATAGCTGAAAACACTGGGTGGATTGCTCACACACTGCGTTCTCCTCACATCCCCTCTAGTATTATTAACCTCATTCATTCTACCCTCAAGGGCTCAGCAAAGGAACGTAGCTTATTCTTGCAGTCATTAGGCAAGAGAATTTTCAGACAACCCCTCATCATCAAGAACGATGCAGAGGATTCTTCGAACGGCACCATGAAAGTGAATTCAAACGACCAGCCAAGAGGGATCAGATCTAGGCCACGAAGTAAAGAGGAAATATCACTTTTATGTTTAGGTGGGGTCAAACAAGTAGGAAGATCCTGCTTCATGGTCATTACATCTGAAAGTAAGGTCATGCTTGATTGCGGAATAAATCCCGGGGACATCTCGGGTTTGTCTGCATATCCTAGGATAGATTGGTTTAACTTTGATCTTGATGAGATTGACGCGGTTGTATTAAGTCATGCTCATATTGATCACCAGGGATTTTTACCAACTCTTTTTAAATATGGCTACAAAGGACCAGTTTATTGTACTGAACCAACGCTACCACTTATGGCACTTCTTCAGCATGACTCAGTAAAGATAGCTAAGAACAATGGGAGTTACTTGCCATATGAATCCAGGGATGTAAACGAGGTAATTAGGCACTGTATCACACTTCCTTATGGGAAACCAACAGATGTATCCCCTGATGTTACCATAACACTTAACAACGCTGGTCACATTATGGGCAGTGCAACGGTTCATATCAACATTTCAGGAGTACATAATATACTATATTCTGGTGATTACAAATATGCTAGAACACAATTACTTGACAGTGCAGTATCGATATATCCAAGGGTCGAAACCCTAATCACTGAAAGTACGTACGGTAACAGCACTGACATTATGCCAGACCAATCTACTGTATATCGAACATTTACGGAGAGTGTTAACCAAACATTGTCGGGAGGAGGAAAAGTATTGATCCCCGTTCCGGCAGTAGGAAGAGCCCAGGAAATAATGTTGGTCATAGACAGAGAAATGAGGGAGGGCCGACTTATCGAAGCCCCTATTTTCATTGAGGGGATGATTTCCGAGGCGAGTGCTATCCACATGTCGTATGCTCATTACTTGGGATATGATGTGAGAAAATCGGTATCACAAGGTGTGAATCCTTTCCAATCAGAATACTTTACAGCTGTCAACGGCTACGGCCGCAGGGATGAGGTTTTGAATGACGAAAATCCCTCAATTATTATGGCAACTTCTGGAATGCTTGAGGGAGGTCCATCCGTGGAATATTTTAAAGAGATTGCCCCAAATAGTCGAAACAAAATCATGTTCGTTTCATACCAAATAAATGGAACGCTTGGACGCCGCGTTATCGATGGACGCATATCTGAGGCCAGTATGCTAGATGAGAAGGGCAAATTGAAGGTGATACCTGTAAGATGCTCTACCCAGAAAATTGATGGTTTTAGCGGGCATAGTGATTTCAGTCAGATACTTAGTTTTGTTTCAAGAGTCAGACCCAAACGGGTCTTAGTAAATCATGGCGAAAAGTCCAAATCAGAAAACGTAGCAAGTAACGTTTACTCAAGATTACGGATAAAGTCTATGGTTCCAGATAGCAGAGAGATAGTTAGGCTAAGATAATATCCGTTATGCGTATGCTTTTTAGATAGTTCAATTCACTATAATA
>Ga0114129_10008646_pt1 | contig 14516 bp, 13 predicted proteins | sample RhiMetdeltSRZDD1_FD_80071 | JGI IMG/M metagenome (GOLD analysis project Ga0114129, IMG submission 80071) | Populus rhizosphere microbial communities from Tennessee, USA - Rhizosphere MetaG P. deltoides SRZDD1 (version 2) (version 2) | ecosystem: Host-associated > Plants > Roots > Rhizosphere >... | reverse complement strand
TTCGTGTTCTTTCCGTGGATGGCGTTTGTGTTTGCCGGCGCGATCGCCGGAGTCATCCTCGAAGGTGCACGAGATGCGCGGACGGAGCGCCGCGCGATCATCGCGTTTGCCGTCGCCGGGCTTGCCATGACTATCGGCGCGTACGGGGCCTCGTTTCTGCCGAGTCCATTCTCGAACTCACGATTCTGGACGACGTCACCGACGTTTTTCTTTCTGCGCGTCGGGATTCTCACTACGGCCATCGCGGCGGCGTACGTCTGGGAATCGCGCCCAGGCGCAGCAGTGAAGTTCAGCCCGCTGCGTCAGCTCGGAAAGACATCGCTCTTCATCTACTGGATCCACGTCGAGATGGTTTACGGCTTGATGTCGCTTGGTCTCCACAAGAGCCTGTCGTGGACCCAGGTCTGGGTGGCATGGGCTGTCTTCTGCGCGTTCATGCTCGTCTGCTCGATCGCAAAAGATCGATTTGTGAACTGGTGGAACGGCACGCCGGTCGGTTTCAAGACCGAGTGGCGAAGGATGACGTCGTAGGTCGGACGCGCGCGACCGTTCTTCATGAGCGCTCCCCGTTGCGACATCGCGGCGACACTCGGATCATCCAGAATGGTGTACCCGCACGAGAGCGCGACGATTCCATAGTGCGACAGCGGCCGAACTTCACCAGGCTCGGACACGCCGTTCGAATTGCGATCCCGCCAGATGGCCAGATGAGTGAGTTCCGAGCCGGCAAGCATGCCGTCGCCGTCGTTGTCGAGCGCGCGCAATGCTTCGTAGCCGTTGGACCAGAACAACCAGAACGTCACGTTGCCGAACAGCTGAAGTGCGGAACGAATCTCGCCACGTCCGGTGGCGTCGTAGACCAGCCAGCCCGCGCGGTCAGTGATCCACGTCCACTCACGATCGAGCGCCGAACCGTCCGCGTCGAATCGCACGCGTGCTCGATCATCGAGGATGTCAATCACGGGTACGTCGTCTTCGAGCGGGATCGCTATCGGTGTGATGGCTCGTGGACGCGCGCGGAGGGTTTGCCTCTTCTTTTCCAGGTCAGCGATTTCGGCTTTGTCCTTAACGGGATCGAGCAGCGGAACAAGGTACGTGATCGCCTCGGCGGTCAAGTACACCTGGTTGGGCATCAGCCCTTTGCTCTTCTCTTCTTCGGGCCACGCCAGCAGCACCACGCGCCGGTACTCCTCAACAGCGCCGGCTTTGTCGCCGGACTGCTGGAGCACCCAACCCAATCCGAGATGCGGCAACGGATTGTCGAGTGCCAATGCGATTGCCGCTTCGTACTGCCTGATTGATTCCTTGAGGTGCCGGTCGGCGGCCGCGGCCTCTTCCGGGGAAGGCGCATTTCGAACCTCTTGGGGCACCGGGCTGGTGCCCACACCGAAGAACGGCGTATCCCGATCGCCACCAGGGCTCTGAATGCCTGGAAACTCCGCGGTCTTGAGCGCGAAGGCCATCGCGTGTAGCCGGGCCAGGTTGATGAGGCGCTGAACGTCCTTGGGATTGGCTTTGATCTCGCGTTCGAGGTTGCTCACCAACCGACTGACCGGAACGAGCTTGATGTCCTGCTGCATGAAAATGGCCGTCAGCCTTGTCGTGACGACCAGGAGCACGAGAACGGTCAGCCTCAACGCCCGTCTAGTCATAGCTCATCCCTCGTCTCTAATTGACTTCACGTCAGCGGTTTGCAACCGCTGACGCGGAGCCCAGCCGGCCTCTTGAGATTTTGCACCTGACCCAATATAAGATGGCGGCCGCGGACCACGGCCGCGAACAACACGGGGTTTTTGGCCACGGACAACACGGATTTCTTAAGCCACGGATAACACGGACAGCACGGATTACGGTATATCTACAGGACTTACCTGCCCATGATCAGCGTCGCAGCCATCCGGATGCAGCAATTCGGCGTGCAGTTTTATCAGGCCTCGCTGACCGCGAGCGACATCGATAAGCTCGTCAGGTTCGAGGTGCTGAGTTACGGGGAACAAGCCCAGCCAGTCCGGGGCGGTCGAAAGAAAGCGCCGGCCGCGCCAACGAAGGTGAACTGGGACCTGCTGGAACGCCGGATTGCCGCGAGCGAGAAGGCGTATCAACGTCAGATCATTCGCAAGAAAATCGACGAGCTTGTCCAGTACTACGAACAGTGCCGGCAGGCCCGGGATCTGCCGTCAATCGCCGGCGCCGTAATCATTTCCTGTGACGAGCCGCTGCGGTTCGAGCCCATTGAATCGGGCTCCGCTCTTGGCGTTCTGAAAGTCCCGGAGCGCGAGGGGATTCTCAGGGCGATCGACGGTCAGCACCGATTGCTGGCGCTGCACGCCGACATCGACAAGTTCGGCGATGAGCCGTTCACCGTGCCCGCCGTCATCTTCGATCGGCTTCCCGAAGATCACGTCGTCCAGATGTTCGTGACGATCAACGCGAAGCACACGCGTCTGAACGCGTCGCACCTCGTTTCCCTCTCGGGCCGGCAACTCTATCGCGACGAAAGCCTGGCCGCTGCCCACGACATCGTCCGCGCGCTGAACGATCGCGAGGACTCTCCGCTCTACGGCGAGATCAAGCTCCTTGGCGTCGGCAGTGGGCGCGTCGCGCAGGCGCCGCTGGCGCAGGAGTTGAAGAAACTCTTCGCGTCGGAATCGTTCGGCGGCGGACGAAAGGGCGAGGCGTTCCGGGAGGAATCGCGCAAGTTCTTCGTGAACTACCTGAAGCAGGTTGCGCAGGTGTTCAACGCGGCGTGGAACGGCAGGAAGTACAGCATCAAGAGCGCCGCGGCGCTTCGCGCCTTCATCCGCGTCGCACCCGATGTCGTCCGCCGGCTCGATCAGGAACACGCGGACCGGACGGACTTCCGCGCGATCGGGAGAGTGATTGCCCCTTGGGGGCGGCGCATTGGCGACTTGCGGTTCGAGACCGAAGGGGCGTGGAAACGATCGGGAACGACGGTGGACCTACTGGCGAAGGAACTGCGGTTGGCGTTGCAGTATCCTGAAGGGGCCGCTGTTTAATCGCGCGCGTACAAGAAAAAAGGGCACCGCCGTTATTGACGGTGCCCCCAGGTTACTTGCGGGCGACCCGGCTCCCCAGCAACTCACGGCTCCCTGCCGTAAATATTCAGGCCGCCTGCGTCCGGGCATAGAGCAAGTGGTATGCCCACGTTTTTCGGCCGAATTTCCTCGCATTTTGGCCATTCTCGTAAGGCGCCCTGGGTGCGCCCTCATGATCGGTGATCTAAACCGTCACGCGAATTACGGTTTTGTACTTCGCCGTTTTTGTGGGGCGCTTGCCTTACTTGGTTTGCTCACGCCGAATTTCCTGCAAGCTCAACAAAACACAGCCTCAGGGAGGGTTCGGGGTGTCGTCATTGACGGTGGTACCGGCGCGCCTCTGAGCCGCGTGCAGGTCGCCGACGAGGCCGAGGCGGACGCACGGAAGGCGGTCACCGGGGCCGACGGGAGGTTTGAGCTGGAGCTGTCCGCCGGGGAACGCCGGCTGCGCGTCTCCGTCGTGGGCTACGCGCTGACGACCTGGGATGTCGCGGTTCCGGCGGGCGGCGCCATCGACGTCACCATTCCGCTCGCGGGTGGTGCCGGCGCCCACACTGAGGAAGTAACCGTAACCGCCGAGCGCTTCAGGACCGTGGATCCGGGCGCGCCCGCGCAGCAGGTCCTGAGCAGCGCTGATATTCAGAACCTTCGCGGCGTCCTGGCTGACGATCCGTTGAGGGCCGTGCAGGTGCTCCCGGGCGTCGCGGCTGGCGACGATCTTCGCAGCGAGTTCAGCGTGCGAGGCAGCAACTTCTCGCACATGCACCTGACGGTCGACGGCTTTTCAACACCGTATCTGCTGCACGCGGTTCGCGCTGTCGAAGATGCCACGAGCTCCGGCTCGATCGCGATGATCAACAGCGACATCCTGCAGGACGTCGCGTTGGTCAGCGGCGGCTATCTGCAACGGTCTGGCAATCGCACCGGCGCATCAGTGGAGTTCACCGTTCGACCGGGCGCTAGAACTCGTCCACAGGTGCGGGCCGCTGTGAGCGGCACGGCGGCGTCGACCGTCATCGAAGGACCGCTTGGGGGATCGAAGCGCGGGTCGTGGCTCGTCTCCGCCCGCCAGAGTTATCTCGATCTCGTCATCGATCGTCTTGTTGACGATCAGGTTCAGTTTGGATTCACCGACGCTCAAACGAAGTTCGTGTATGACCTGTCGCCGTCGCAGCGGGTCGAGTTCAGCCTGCTCGCGGGCCGCTCGCGATTGAAGGAGCCCGAGGACGAAGTCGATGCAAACGATCTCTACGTCGGCTCCAACGCTTCCACCGTCAGCATCGCCACGTGGCGCCGGGCCTCACCCCGCACGGTGCTCAGCGCTGGCCTGCTTGCGGGCGTCAACCGTTTTCGCAACGAAACGATCGAGCAGATCGAACTGGATCACGGCCGCGAGAGCCAGCTCACGTTCCGTCTCGACGCGCAGCGCCAGCTGACGTCAGGACTTCAGGTCGAGGCAGGTAGCGAGGTCGACACGCTGCACGAATCGCGTATCCGGCAGCGGCCGGTCGGCTCTGTGAGCTTCCGCGTCGTGAACGACTACTCCGGACACGCAACACGCGTCGGGGCGTACGCAGCGCTGCGCTGGTCGGTGAGCCAGGCTTTCACGATCCTCCCTGGTATTCGCGGCGATCGCTGGAGCCTCACGGATCAATCGACGACGTCGCCGTGGATGCAGCTGCACTGGCGGCCCGCAGCATCTAGCCTCGTTCGCGCGGCAGCAGGCATCTACCAGCAGTTTCCTCACTTCGAGCAGATTCTCGGCGCGTGGGGCACGCCTGGCCTGAACCGCGAGCGCGCGTCGCACTATGACCTTGGCTTCGAGCAGTCGTTCGGATCCTCGGCACGAGTGCAGGTGACCTTCTACAATCGCGAAGAACGTGGGATGCTCCGGCGCGCGGGCGCGGAGACCCGGCTGGTCAACGGCGCGCTCGTACGCGGAACGACGACGGCCAGATATGAAAACAGGCTCGACGGTTACTCGCGCGGCGTCGAGATGATGTTGCAGCGGCTCGACTCGAGCGGCATGTCCGGATGGATTTCCTACTCGTACGGACGAAATCGCTATCGAGACGTCGTCACGGGCGAGTGGTTCTGGGGCGATCTCGACCAGCGCCACACGTTCAACGTCTACGGTCTGTACCGCTTCTCGCCGCGGACGAGCATCAGCGGCAAGCTGCGGATGGGCAGCAATTTTCCGGCGCCCGGCTACTACATTCAAGATAACGGGAGGTACTTTCTCGACGACCTGCGGAACGAGGTGCGGCTGCCCTCATTCGCGCGGCTCGACCTTCGCGCGAATCGGACGTTCAACTGGTCCAACCGGCGGCTGACGCTTTTCGTCGAGGTCATCAACGTGCTCGATCGCGAGAACGTCAGGTACCATCCTCCGTCGATTGATGGCCGCACGTTCGAAGCGCGCCGCCTGTTCGAGTCGTTGCTGCCGGTCGTGCCGTCGGCGGGCATTTTGATTGAGTTTTAGAGCAGCGGCTCGCAGCTCGCTGCTGGCGGCTCGAATCAAGCTAACACCGGGTATCGAACCGCGAACAGCCGAACCGCGAGCCGCGGATACCGAAGATGCGAATCGATCTGAATAGCGACGTCGGCGAATCGTACGGTGCGTACCGCCTCGGTGCGGATGCGGCGGTGATGCGCAGCATCACGTCGGCGAACGTGGCGTGCGGCTATCACGCCGGCGATCCGGGCGTGATGCGCGAGACGGTGAGGCTCGCGCGGGCTGCGGGCGTTGCCATCGGCGCGCATCCGGGCTTTCCGGATCTTGTCGGCTTCGGCCGGCGAGAGATGCGCGTGTCACCGACGGACGTGGAGGACATGGTCCTCTATCAAATCGGCGCCCTCGCCGCGATCGCGCGCTCGGAGGGTGTGCCGATCGTTCACGTGAAGGCGCACGGAGCGCTCTACAACATGGCAGCGCGGGAACGTCTGCTGGCGGATGCGATCGCACGAGCCGTCCGCGCTTTCGATCCGTCGCTGGTGTTGTTCGGCCTGCCGGGTTCGGAGCTGCTGCGTGCCGGCGAAGCCGAAGGCTTGCGCGTCGCTTCGGAAGGATTTGCCGACCGGGCCTACGCGCCGGATGGGTCGCTGGTGTCGCGAACCCGTCCAGGCGCAGTCATTCACGATCCGCAGGAAGTGGTCCGCCGATCGATGAAGATGGTGACCGAAGGACGCGTGACCGCGACCGACGGTTCCGAGCTGAGCCTCGAGGTGAGCACACTCTGCGTGCATGGCGACACTGAAGGCGCGCACGATCTCACGCGACTATTGCGTCACGGACTGGAGCAACACGGGATCGAGGTGCGTGCGGTGAGCTTGCGATGATCGGCGCCTCGGCCGGGGCGCCAACAGCACCAGGACTGTTCGCATGGTGGCGCGAGGGCTCACCCGAGGCTCGCCGCGCCCTCATCGCTGCGGGTCTAGGCTGGATGCTCGATGCGTTCGACGTCATGCTGTACGCGCTCCTCCTGACGTCGATCATCACGGACCTCGGCCTGACGCGTCAGACCGCTGGCGCCATCGGATCTGCAACGCTCCTTTCGGCGGCGGCCGGCGGACTGATTTTTGGGGTTGTCGCCGATCGCTACGGCCGCACGCGCGCTCTGATGGGCAGCGTGCTGATCTACTCGGTCTTCACAGCCGCGTCCGGCCTCGCGACAACGGCGTTGCAGCTCGCCATCTTCCGCATCCTTCTCGGTTTCGGGATGGGCGGTGAATGGGCGAGCGGCGCCGCGCTCGTATCAGAAACGTGGCCGGCCAGCCATCGTGGGAAAGCACTCGGCCTCATGCAGAGCGCATGGGCAATCGGCTACGGCCTCGCGGCGGTCGTCACGATGCTTGTGTTGCCGCGATGGGGCTGGCGGGTCGTGTTCTTCCTCGGTGTGCTTCCGGCGTGTCTCACACTCTGGATTCGCCGCCATGTGAAGGAGCCAGAGCTCTGGCTCCGCAATCGCAACTCGTCGCAGCCAAAGGGGCGAATCGCTGACATCTTCCAGGATGGACGCATCCCTGTGACCATTGCAGTGACGTTGATGAATGCGTGCACGCTCTTTGCGTGGTGGGGCTTCAACTTGTGGCTCCCGGGGTTCCTGTCGATGCCGGCTGCATCAGGCGGCGTCGGCTTGTCGGCCGAAAACATGTCATGGTTCATCATTGCCATGCAGGTGGGCATGTGGTTCGGCTACATCACCTTCGGCTACATCAGCGACATCGTCGGCCGGAAGCGCGCGTATGTCGGATATCTGTTGACTGCGGCGGCGTTGATTGCGGTGTACACGTCCGTCCGCACGCCGTCGACTCTGTTGCTGTTGGGGCCGTTCGTGGCGTTCTTCGCGACGGGCTATTTCAGCGGCTTTGGCGCTGTAACGGCAGAGATCTACCCGACCGACATTCGCGCGACGGCGCAAGGATTCACGTACAACCTCGGCCGGATTGCCAGCGCGGCCGCGCCGTTTACCGTCGGCACGCTGGCGCAAACGCGTGGCTTTGATGTCGCGCTGTCAACGACGTCCGTCGCATTCGTGCTGGCCGCGCTCATGTGGATCTGGATTCCAGAAACGAAAGGCAGGGTCTTACGCTAGCTCTTCGACGGCTCTTGTTCGTTGCGGTGTGCGCCGTGTGCTCGTCGGGTTGCCTCGTTTTTTCACTCAACCCTGGTTACAGCGATACGACAATCGCCTGGGAACCCAGCCTGGTGGGCACCTGGATCGACACTGACGACAAGTCGACGGTGCAGATCGACCGGAGCGAATGGCGCTCGTACCGCATACACTACGAGCACCCGATCGAGCGCGGCGACTTGACCGGGTATCTGACCGTTATCGGCGACGAGCGGTATCTCGACGTGATGCCGTCGCGAGGTCAAGATCACGGATCGTTTCTAATCCCCGTGCACGCGCTACTGCGGGTACGGCTGGACGGAGATAAACTCGAGCTCACGCCGCTCTCGTACGACTGGTTCGAGGAGCGAGTACGCGGCGACAAACCGGCGCCTGGTTTGGACGTGACGATGGATCAGAAAGAGAACGTGCTGATCACCTCGCCGGTCGATAAGCTGCGAGACTGGATTCGAACGCAGCCGGGAGACGGTGCGATGTTCGGAGCGTCAGCGACGTTTACGCGCAAGTCAGGTCAATAGGCCACGGACAACACGGAGACTCTCAACAGAATGCTCAAAGGGACCCGTCCAGCACTCGTCAAGAAGATCCAGCCCGTCAGTATTCACGGCCAGATATCGCTCGACGTCTACTTGGTCGATCCCGACGATCCGCAGGGACAAGTCAGCCTCGCGAGGCTTGGTCCGGAAGCGCTGCCGCGCCATCTCGAGCCTGGCGATCGCGTCGATCTCCACTATGTGTTGGGCGTTGTGACGACGATTACAAGATCGTCGGATACGAGCAGCTGACCTTCAGCGCCCACCTTGCAATCCCCGGACGGCTACTGCACACTGGATGGACCCCCAGCTGGAGTTTCAATGCGTCAGCCCGGTTCCCGATTTTTTCTTTGTTTTGGCCTCGCTCTGTCCGCACTCGCTGCGCTGGCGTCAGGGCCGCTGACCGCTCAAGCGCCGAGCGCGAAGACGCCGAAGGCGAAGGCTGAAGCGCTGCCGCCAGCGCGCGAGATCATCGATCGGCACATCAAGGAAATCGGTGGCCGCGAGGCAATCCTCGCGCAGACGTCCACGCATGCGGTCGGCACCGTCTCGATGCCTGCGGCGGGGCTGACCGGCAAGCTCGAGGCGTTTCACGCGAAGCCGAACAAGTTTCTTCAACGCATGACGCTGCCTGGGATCGGCGAGATCGAAGAGGGCTTCGATGGGACGGTGGGATGGTCCATCTCGACGCTGACCGGACCGATTCTGATCGACGGCAAGCAGCTCGAGCAGCGCCGCTTCGACGCGGACTTCTTCGAAGAACTGAAAGCCCCGGAACGGTACGAGTCAATTTCCACCGTCGAGCGGACGACGTTCGAGACACGGCCGGTCTACAAAATCCGGCTCGTGAAAAAGGGCGGCGAGGAAGACATCGAGTTCTACGATGTCGAGACTGGGTTGAAGGCCGGCGCGATGTCGACCCGTGAATCGCCGATGGGTCCGATGCAGGGCACAACCGTCTACTCTGACTACCAGAAGTTCGGTGTGTTGCGGCAGCCAGCGACGATGAAGGTCAATCTGATGAGTCAGCAGATGATCATGTCTATCGTGAAGCTGGAATATGGAACGGTCGATCCGGCTGTCTTCAACGTTCCCGTGCAGATCAAGGCGCTCATCAAGTGAACGTGCGACTCCCGCGCATCGTCGTCGGAGGGCTGCTTCTCTGCGCGATAGCGCGAGTCGCGGTTCAGACGCAGCCCGCGACGGGAAGTCTCAAGGCCGCTGAAACATTCGAGGCCGCCTGGACCATCATTCGCGATTCGCATTTCGATCCGCGCATGAACGGTCTGGACTGGCAGGCGGTCAGGGCCGAGCTCGAACCGCGGGCGGCGAATGCGCGCACTGACACCGAGCTCCGCGATGTCATCAAGGAGATGCTCGGGCGGCTCGGGCTGTCGCACTTCGCGCTGATTCCCTCCGGCGGCGACGCCTCTCGTACGGCGCCTGCGGATTTGAGTGGCGACCCTGGACTGGACGTTCGCCTCGTCGGCGGCGAGCTGCTCGTCACACAAGTCGACCCACAAGGCGGAGCAGCAGCGGCAGAGATCAAGTCCGGCTGGCGGCTCCTGTCGATCGAGGGCAAGCCGATCTCAGAACTGCTCGAGCGGCTCCCCGAGACGATGCCCGAACGGATGCGTCAGGTCGAGGTCTGGCGCATGGTCGAAACCCGGATTCGCGGGCCCAGAGGGTCGCGCGCAGCGTTGATGTTCGATGACGGAGCGCGTGACGTTGGTGTATCCGTGGAGCGCCGTGCCGAACCCGGCCAGCCCGCCACGGTTGGCAATCTCCCGACGATGTTCGTGCGGGTCGAGGATGAGGAACGGAAGACTCCCGGCGGCGCTAGCGTCGGGGTGATTCGGTTCAACGTCTGGATGCCGGCCGTCGACGCGCTGTTCGCGAAAGCAATCGATCGCTACCGCGAGAAGGCCGCCATCGTCATCGATTTGCGTGGCAATCCGGGCGGTCTTGCGGCCATGATTATGGGGATTTCCGGCCATTTTCTCGAGGAACGCAAGCCGCTCGGGATGATGAAGACCCGGGAAAACGAGCTGAAGTTCGCGTCGAACCCGCGACTCGTCAACGCGGCGGGGGAGCGCGTACGACCGTTTGCGGGACCCGTGGCCATCCTGGTCGATGGCATGACGGGGAGCGCGTCGGAATGCTTTGCGGGCGGCCTGCAGTCGCTCGGGAGGGCGCGTGTGTTTGGCCAGACGTCCATGGGGCAGGCCTTACCCGCGTTCTTCGACAAGCTGCCAAACGGCGATGTTCTGATACACGCCACTGGCGATTTTGTTACGGCAGACGGCACGCGGCTGGAAGGACGGGGCGTCATCCCCGATGAGCCGGTCGCCGTCACCCGAGCCGACTTGCTGGCCGGAAAGGACCCCACGCTGGCCGCCGCCCTGGCGTGGGTCGATGGGCAACGCCGCTGAACCAGGGGCACGCACCGTAGACAACGGATCAAGCCGTATTGCGTGCAATGGAGTCGCTCTGCTAGACTCGCATATCCTGCGTTTTAGGTAGCTTTTCCAGCCCATCACATCGCGGATACCAATTCGGGAGAAATTTAATGGAGCAGCGCCGGCTGCGTCTCGGAGACATATTGGACGACTACTGTCCGCGTGAGCGTCGAGTGACGAATCACGCGGTGGTAGCCATGATCGAAGAAGACGTCAAGCAAACGCGTTGTACGACCTGCGACGCCGAACATCCATACAAGGGCGGCCAAGCACCGCGCCGGAAGAAGAAGGAAGCGCCTGCAACGTTGTACAAAGAGGTGCTTGCTGGAAAGCCTGACACAGACGCGCCGCTGACTGCTGCCCCCGTTGAAACCGCTCCGGCTCTCGACGAGACGCACGACGAGCCGATCGCTGTACCTGACACGTTTGTTGCCGACGTCACTAATGCGGACGCCGGTGCTGAAGCTCGTACTGAAGCTGGTACTGAAGCTGGTGCTGAAGCTGGTAGTGAAGATGGAGACGTCGAAGCGGACGAATCGGAGGCTGATCTCCCGCGCGTCGTGGACGTGGAGGAAGGTCCCGTCCATCGGCCGTTGATTCGCGCAACGCTGCCGCGTCCAGAGGGTCAGAAGGACGCGCGACCGCTGCCCGAGTTCACCGTGCGTCAGTCCGGTGGTCGTGGCGGCAACAACGCCGGCAATCAGCAGTTCCGCGGCGGCAACCGGATGCGGCATCAAGGCGGGCAGGGTGGCAACGGCCATCGATCGCACGGCGGCGGCTCCCGGTTTGCCGGCGCGCGGCCCGGGCAGGGCCGAGGTCAGGGTGGAAACTTCCGGCCGGCGCAGCAGCCGCGACATGGCGGTGGCGGGCGCAAGCGTTCCCGATAGCCGCGCTCACTCTCTTCTGTAACATTCCCGCTCTCTGTGCTTGAATGCCCTCCGTTGCCTGTGGAGGGAGCATGCGTTTTCTCGCGACCGTCATCATCCTGGCTGGCCTTGGCGCCAGCCCCCAGGATCCCATCAAGTTCGAGCCGAAAGAGGGCGTGCCCACGTTTGCCGTGCGGCCTCCTGTCTTGCGCCTGCAACCGGGAGCCGTTGTCGAGACCCGTACGTTTTCGCGTCCTGGCGATTACTACGAAAAAGCTGGCGGGCCGTGGCCCGGCGAAGTCGGTCCGTTTGTGATCGAAGGCGCCACGCCGCAAGACACATTGGTCGTCCGCATCCTGCGGCTGCGGCCAAATCGAGACACGGCGGTGTCGGCGGTCAACCCGAACGGGATTAGCGCCGTGGCCGGCGACTCGCGCACGCGGATGCTCAACGATCCGCTTCCGGCGCGGCGATTTGTCTGGCGCCTGGATCGTTCGCGCAACGTTGGCATTCTCGACTTGCCGTCCTCAGCGTCGAAGTCGATCGAGATGCCGCTCAAACCAATGCTCGGTCGATTGGCGGTGGCGCCGGCCGGCGAAGAGGCGTTCGGCGGCTTATGGCCGGGGAACTTCGGCGGCAACATGGACGCTGCGGACGCGAGGGAAGGCACGACAGTCTTCCTGCCGATTTTTCACGACGGCGCGTACTTTTACTTCGGCGACGGGCACGCACTGCAGGGTGACGGTGAGATCTGCGGCTCCGGGCTCGAGACGACGATGGATGTGACGTTCCAGTTCGACGTGATCAAGGGCCGCCGCATTCGCTGGCCACGGATGGAGGACGCGGACGACATCATGGTGGCGGGCAGCGGACGTCCGCTCGTCGACGCGTTCCGCATCGCGCAGGTCGAGTTGATCGAGTGGCTCGTCGACGAGTACGGCTTCGACAAGCTGGACGCGTATCAAGTAGTGTCGCAAGGCGGCCACTCGCGCATCGCGAACGTCGTCGATCCAAACTATACCGTGGTGGCGAAGTTCCCCAAGCGGCTGCTGCCGCAGAAGCGTCAATAGCCGCGGAACACACGGATACGACTGGCCACGGACACACGGACAACACGGATAAAACTACATGGCTGATCTCACGGGCAAGCACGGGCTCATCGTCGGCATCGCCAACAAACGATCGATCGCGTGGGCGATTGCGCAAGCGGCCACGGCTGCTGGTGCCAGGCTGGCTGTTACGTACCAGGGTGAACGACTCGAGGAGAATGTGCGCGAGTTGGCGTCTGGGCTCGCCGACCCGTTGATTCTCCCGTGCGATGTCACTGACGACGGACAGATCGACCAGTTGTTTGCGTCGATCGACCGCGAGTTCGGCGGGCTGGATTTTCTGCTACATGGTGCGGCGTACGCGCGGAAGGAAGAACTGGCCGCGCCATTCGTCAACACGTCGCGAGAAGGATTCAGGCTCGCGCTCGACGTCAGCGCTTACTCGCTGATCGCGTTGGCGCGCGGCGCAGCGCCGTTGATGGAACGGCGCGGTGGAGGCAGCGTTCTCACGCTGACCTATTTGGGGAGCGAACGTGTCTTTCAGAACTACAACGTGATGGGCGTTGCCAAGGCGGCGCTTGAAGCCAACGTGAGGTACCTGGCGGCGGATCTGGGGCCGAAGGGGATTCGAGTGAACGCCATATCCGCCGGCCCTATCAAGACGTTGGCAGCGGCCGGCATCAGCGGATTCTCGAGCATTCTCCAGGTGTATCGCGACCGTGCGCCGTTGCGACGTACGGTCGACACCGCTGAGGTAGCGGACGCGGCGATGTTCCTGCTATCGCCCGCTGGCCGCGCGGTCACGGCGGAGATTTTGATGGTCGACGGCGGGTATCACGCAACGGGCATGTAGGTTGCACTTCTTTTGGGTTACGTGCGACGCGAATCATACAAAGTACCTGGACAGCGGAGGCAGATGCTCATGCTCAAAACGAAAGGCAGCTACGCGACCGTTATCCTTCTCACGCTGACTCTCATGGGTCCCGTAGTTCTCGCCGGCTGCGGCAAAACGGTGGGCGAAACGATTGACGATTCAACCGTAACGACGCGCGTGAAGACCGCGCTGTTGAACGATCCAGATGTCGGCGGTCTGCGGATCGACGTCGACACCTTCAAGGGGATCGTGACGCTGTCCGGCGCGGTGAAGAGCGTCGAGGAACGCGACAAGGCGATTGCTGTTGCGAGGAAGATCGGCGGCGTGAAAGACGTCAAGTCGACGCTCCAGATTAATCCTTGAGCGTCGGCAGAAGGCAGAGGGCAGAGGGCAGAAGGCAGAAGGCGGAAGGCAGAAGGCAAAACCCACCGTGTGGTCTCTTTGCCTTCTGCCTTCTGCCTTTTCCCTTAACACAATTCACCATTCTTCCACCCGTATCCGTTCCGCCGCGATTCCGAGCTCCAGCAACATGGGCGGTACGTCCGCCATCATGCTCGCGGGTCCGCAGACGAAGCACAGCGTCGCCGGGTCATCGACGAGCGGCGCGATCTGTGCCAGGTTGATGCGGCCGCGCGCGGCATTCCACGACTCGGGGGCGTCGCGCGTCACCTGCAACCGAAGCTCGAGGCCATTCTTCGCGGACATCTCACCGAGCTCCGGCAGGTACGCGAAGTCGTCGGCGGTGCGGGCGCTGTAGAGAAGCCTCATCCGGCCCTTGACGCCCGTCAGCAAGGCCTGTCGAATCATCGCGCGGATCGGCGCGATTCCGGTGCCGCCGGCAATGAAAAGAAACCGATCTTCTGCCGGCGCGGCAGGAAACAGGAACGATCCGTACGGACCGTCGACGCCGATTCGCATTCCTGGGTCCAATCCGTCGAACTGATGACCCCACCGGCCCGACGGTTCGAACTTGATCAAGAAATCGAGCAAACCGGTCTGCGCGGTTTCACCCGGTGCCGAGGCGATCGAGTACGGCACGCGCTCG
>Ga0114129_10008641_pt1 | contig 14520 bp, 13 predicted proteins | sample RhiMetdeltSRZDD1_FD_80071 | JGI IMG/M metagenome (GOLD analysis project Ga0114129, IMG submission 80071) | Populus rhizosphere microbial communities from Tennessee, USA - Rhizosphere MetaG P. deltoides SRZDD1 (version 2) (version 2) | ecosystem: Host-associated > Plants > Roots > Rhizosphere >... | reverse complement strand
TGGAATTCTGCTTTTGTTTGTCGTCGGCGCGCGCGGTCATTTCCTGCTTGCCCTGAGAATCGCGGTCCTGGGGGTTCAACTCCTCTTGTTTCCCGCTCGCGAGCTTGGGTTTCGTTTCACCGACCTGCGGCGCAGTTTTATTCTGGTCCTTATTTTCGGGCGTCAGCGTCTCCGATTTCTCTGAAGGCTCGGCCTTGACTGCCGCCGCATCGCTCGACGGTTCCTTCTCGCGATCGACGCTTTGTTTTTCGCCCGGATCTACGGTCTTCATATCCGGTGACAGCCGTCGCCGCTTGGAGCGCTTCCGGGTTATCTCAGACGAAAGCTGCCGGGTAAAGAATCGATTGACGATCGCGTACTCGACCTCGTTAGTGTTAGCCACTGCATCGGTATCGTCGAAGCGGATGAGCCGGTTGAATTCGTCACCGATCCCGCTTATCAAACGGTAGGTGATGTAGGGCTCGATCAAGTGCTTGAACCGGGCGGAACCGTCGTCGCCGACATACGTCTTCTCAAGCGCGGGCGGCCTGATATCAACCGCTAGCTCGGCATAACTTCGCGAGATGTTCCTGGGAATGATCGGGTTGAATGTATTGCGGTCGAACAGCCGCAGGCCTGGCTTGAACTCGATTCGGTTCGGATCGAGTCTGGGATCGGCCGGGTCGAATGTGAATCTTTCGGGATCAAAGGCGGGCACGGCAGGGTCCATGCTGCTGGAATAAAAAGTCTCGCGCAGAGTCAGGCTCGGAGTAATGGCTATCCCGGCGACGGTCGCAAGCGGCACGGTGATCTTCGGCTGGAAGTCGAACCGCTGAACGGCTGCCGGAGTCACCAACGTAACTTTCGTATCGATCGCCTCCTCTTTTTTGAGCGCGCCTATGCTCGAATCAAATGAGAAATAGATCGGCTTGCCGTCGAATATGCGCCGCGGGTACAGCGTCATATTCATCTCCGGCGCTTGACGGATTTTGATATCGAAGTTAGTTCCGGCGCTTGGCGTTTCGGGATTGCTGCTCGGCGCAAACAGCGTTGTAGTTTCGTTAGCCGCGAGGAAGTTGAAGCTGAATCCCTTGGTGTTGTTGTTTGCGTAGAAAGTAGATTCGCGTCTCGGATCGACAACTTGAGCGATGTCGTCAGAGAATATCTGTCGAAACGCCAGGCTCGTAACAAGAGAAACATTGCCGACCGCCAGCCAGCCGTGCCCGAGGTGCTGAACGCCTTCGCCGATGAAAGCCGTGCCGCCTTGTTTCTCGCCGGCCGGCCCGAACAGCCTGTCCTTCACCGTGAACACGCCCAGCCTCAAGTATGACTCCTCATCCGTTTGCGCCCGGAACTCCGCTCCCATTCCGAGCCCGCGCTGAGTGTAGATGTCTCCACGAAAAGTAATGTCGGCCGATTGGCCGAGCGTCTGGTAGTAGGCGAGCTTGAGCGTGCGCCCTTTCTGGTTCGAGTTGCCGGTGCTCGGTAACAAAAAGCCGGACTTGCGTTCCTTCCTTGTCGCCGGAATCCAGGCATACGGAAGGACGAAAGCTGGAAGCGTCTTCACCAGAAACACGGCGTTGTGCATGACGACGCGATCGCCCATCTTCAACTCGGCGCGTCTGGTCTTGAAGCTCCACTTTGGAATCACATCCTCGCAAGCGGTGACATCCGCGTCGAAGAGTTCATAGGTGTCCGGCCCGGTCTTCTCGACACGCTTCGCGGTGAAAAAAACATAGTCGCCGGTCTGCGTGCGATTGGTGAAGCCGGTCGTATCCCAAAAGATCCCTTTCTTAGTCGCCCAGTTAATCTCAGCGCGGCGTGCCGTGACTCGCTGGTCGGCGCCTTGATCGAAGATCACGTTGCCCTCGGCAATCATGTCGTCGGTTGCGTTGTTGAAGGTCACGCGATCGGCCTGCAATCGGATCTCGCCCTGAGTCGCGTTAACATAGCCTTCGTATATGGACAGGTCGCCGTTCTTGGATTGTTTGTCGGCGATGACTTCAACTTCTTCGGAGTGAGTGGCTGAAGCGGCCGGCGCGTTGGGACTCTCCTTTTCGGGCTCCGCTTCTTTTTTGCGCTCAGCCTTTCGAGCGCGTTTCTGTTTCTGCTTCTCGGACTCTTGCTCACTTTGTGAGTCCTGGGGTTGCCGCCCGACAACCTGACGCGCAAGGATCGTGTCCGAGCTCAACGCGATTAGAATAGAAAAAGACAGCGTGATTGAAAGCAGTTGCGGGAAGCGGACCATTGGGTTAAACGAACCTCCGCACGAGTAAACCGATACTAGCACGCCGGTTTTGCGAGCGGCAATGTCGGTGGACTCGCGGCGTGCATAGTCGTACTATCCTGCATGAACTCTTGGCTGGGCCCAAAGAATCAGATCAGTGGAGGAGCGCATGGCAGGCAGAACCCCGAACTCGACGCTCGATGAAGCTCAAGCGCGGCGCTTGCGACAGCGGTTTCGCAAGGGCGTGTTCGTAATCCCAAGCCTTCTCACGACCGCGAACATCTTCTGCGGGTTCTACTCGGTTATGGAATCGCTCGCGGGCTCGCGGGCGCTCGCGCTCGTTGTGCTTAACCAAGGCAATGAACACCTCAGCCAGGCGGCGATTACTTCTGCCACCGAACACTTCGATCGCGCTGCAATTACGATCGGCTTTGCGGCCCTCTTCGACTTATTGGATGGCCGCGTCGCACGGATGACCAACGCGACTTCCGAGTTTGGGCTCGAGCTCGACTCAATCGCGGATGTCGTTTCATTCGGCATTGCGCCGGCCGTGCTCGCATTCGCTTGGGGGTATGGCGAGGTGCCGGACCTGCACAACGTCGGCTGGGTGGCCTCTTTCTTGTTTGTGATCTGCGGCGCATTGAGGCTTGCGCGATTCAACGTGCAGGCTCGTCGCCCACATTCAACTCACCCTCCGAAGAATCCCAAGGTGGACAAGAAGGCGTTCGTCGGAATGCCGATCCCGATCGGCGCGACGATGATCGCTTCAATAACTCATTTCTCGCCCACCCCGGTCGGATACGTTGGAGAAAGGCGCCTCTGGTCGTTGGTTTTCGGACCGCACGTTTATTCGATCGCGCTGGTCGTGCTGGTGGCGTCTCTAGCTTTTCTTATGATCTCAACTTTGCGTTATTCAAGCTTTAAGAACCTCGGTGTGGGCAATCGAAACCCGAGAATTCTGATAATCGGGCTTGCGCTGGTTGTGACTTTGATCTGGTTTTATTCGCAGTGGGCTCTGCTGATAATCTCGACGGCGTATGCTTCACACGGAGTCATAGCAAAACTGTGGTCCCTGCTAAAACCACGACGAGCGGGAACTGAGCGCGCAGAGCTGGGAATCGATGCGAAGTCCTCGCCGGAAGTTCGAAGTTAGTTGCCGGGAAAAATCTAGCGGGAGCGACACTACTCGGCCAGCAATTCAGCCAGGCGTACTCGACCACCCATCAGGCAAGCGTGACCGGCGCGTTTGATCACCTTCACCGTTGCATTCGGCATTCGCGCGGCCATTGCGTGCGCTTCCTTAACCGAAGGAATCAACAGGTCTCGATCACCGGCGATCAACAGCGTAGGCGCGTGAATCTCCGAGAGGCGCTGCTCGATGTCGAATTCGGTGATGAGTTGAAGGCGTCTCGCATAAGCCTGAGCGCTTACCGTACGAATCGCACGCCAGAAGATGCGCCGGTCTTCTCTCCTTACGCCGTCCACCAGCAAGCCTAGACTGTTCGCCGCGCGTCGAAACGCCCAAAGCATTCGAAACGGCAACCTCGCTGCGAGCGCGGATGCCAGCTTGATCTTGAGCCGTTTGCGAAATCGCGGAAAGGAGTTGATGATCACAAGACGCTCCACCATCTCAGGATAGTCGAGCGCAAAATGTAACGCTACGGTGCCGCCGAAGGACTCTCCAACAATCGTTGCACGCGGCTCTGCCTGATCTCGAATGATGGCAGCCAGGTCGCTGGCAAGATCCTCATAATTGAATCGGCCACTATCCCGTGACCGAAAAGTCACTACGCGATATGTGCTCACAAGCAACGGAGCCTGCTTATAGAAAAGCTCGCCCGTGCCGTCGAGTCCCGCAACATAGATTAGTAATGGGCCTGACCCTTCGATTCTGTATTCAGGAGTCCGGACGGAGGATGTCGGATCAGTCATCGAGGCTAGAACCCAGTCACGCTCGAGACGATGAACACCTCTATTGGCGTCCCTCCGCCGGCCCCCCTTCCTCACGCGAGGGCCAGGTTCGCGACCGAGGGGCACCCGCGGAGGGACGCCCGTACAGGTGTTGATCAACATTATCGTGACTGACTGGCGGCCTACTGAGCGCTGATTTCTTCGAGTATCCGCTCGACCGCGCCACGCGGATCAGGGCTGTCGGTAATAGCTCGCCCGACGACAATGAAATCTGCGCCGTCGCGTATCGCATCGGCAGGCGTGGCTATTCTTTTCTGGTCAGCTTTTTCGGACCAGGCCGGGCGTATGCCGGGCGTGAGTATGATGAATCGCTCGGCAGTGATGCACTCGCGGATCAGTCTGATCTCATGCGGCGAAGCGACTATGCCATCAAGGCCGGAATCGCGGGCGAGAGTCGCGAGGCGGACAACTTCCGAACCCAAGTCCGACGTGATGCCGACGTCCGCAAGATCGCCCTTATCCATGCTTGTGAGCACTGTCACGCCAAGCACCGCTGGTCGTGTGATCCATAACAAGCCACGGTCGCCGACCGCATGCCCGGCCGCGCGCATCATCTCCGAACCGCCTAGCGTGTGCACATTCAGTATCGAGACGCCCAGCCGCGCCGCCGATTCAACCGCGCCGGCTACGGTGTTAGGGATGTCGTGAAACTTGAGGTCGAGAAAAACACGCTCGCCGGAAGTTACAATCTCTCGCACAAGCTGCGGGCCTTCGGCAGTGAAGAGCTGGCTGCCGATTTTGAACATTCCGACCGCGCCGCATAGCCGCTCGACCAGCCGGAGTGCGCAATCACGATCCGGAACGTCGAGGGCAACGATGAGGCGATCCTTTACGCTTGAAGGGACTGGGTTGGTAGTCGTTGCAAGCGACATTGCTTACTCAGAGGGACGTAGGTCGAATGCTACGCGACCTCGATCCTTGATCTTAGTTGGATAGTGAACTCGGCATCGCACATCCTGAATATAGCGGCGTAAGGAATTCCATTCAAGCCGGCCCCTACCAGGATGTTGCGAAAACAAAGGGCGATCCTCTTGGCGTACGGAGAGCCTTGAACCCGAGATTCATTTGTTTGTTGGTGCAAGTGAGAGACGCCAACGTAGCGCTCGCCGAATGCAGCGGCCCGATCACGCACCGGTGGCAAGGCGGCGGCTCTCGGAGTCAACATCGGTCAGTCGGGCATCTTCCAGCAACCGGCCACCGGTTTCCTGCGTCATCCTGATTGCCCCGTTGAACACCGCGCCCTCTTCGACCAGCAGCACGGGCGTGATTACGTCTCCGTGTACGCGACCGGTCTGGCGTATTTCCAGCTTCGATCTGGCGATCAGGTTGCCGTGTAGCGCTCCATGAACTACGCACACGCCGACGTCGATTTGCGCCTCGACGTGGCCCGACTCACCTACAATGAGAGTGCCGCTGTCGGATGTGAGCTTGCCGTTGACTTTGCCATCAACCTGGAGCCTGTCGGCGAAGACTATATCGCCTTTGACCTCAATGCCGCGACCTATCCAGCCGAAGTCTGAACTGTTGGGTTCGCCCTTAACTAGTTTCATTATGAATATCCCTTCGATTAGCCCGCAAGAATTTGTCAGTTGCAGCGTGAGGGACCGTCGTCTTCAACCTGAAAGCCGCTTCGTTTTTTTTTTGATCTGATGCACTCCGGTGAATCAGGGCTGACAGGTTATACGCCGAGGGCAACATGAAGTCAAGTGTATAGAGGTGAAAGGCAGTCTACGCGAGAAGTTTTTGCAAACAAAAAGCCGCACTCCTTGAATAAGAGTGCGGCCTTCCATTAACCCATCAACGAACGCCTTGTTGTTCTTTAGTGGACCTTCACTTCGATCTGCTTCGGCTTGGCTTCCTCTTTCTTCGGCAGCGTCAGCCGCAAAACACCGTCATTGAACTGCGCGTTGATCGCCTCAGTGTTCACATTGGGCGGCAGCGTAAACGAGCGATAGAACTGCCCGTAGCTGCGCTCAACTCGGTGGTAGTTCTCCCGCTTTTCTTCGTTCTCAACACGGCGCTCGCCGCTTATTGACAGCGTGTTCTCGTTGAGGCTTACCTTGACGTCGTCGCGATTGACCTCAGGCAGCTCCACCTTGATCAAAAACGAGTTCTCGTCCTCGTAGACATCAACAGCGGGCGTCCAGGCCTTCAGAGCGACGTCCTCGCGCGGCGTGCCTATGCTCTCGTCGAAGAGCTCATTGATGCCTCGCTGGAGTTCGAACAACTCGCGAAACGGGTTGGTGCCAAAAGCTCGAAGCGCCCTCCCCGGCGCCATTTGAGTTCCAGTCTTAGCCATAGCGTTTACCTCCTTAGTGGTTTTAGGCTCATCGTTACTCGGCCCATCTTTCATAATGATCTTCCGACTATAACTCCTATTTATATATGACAATAGCATAATAAAATCTGAGCATTCTTATGTCAAGTCTTGGGGAAAGTCAGGGCGTTGGCTACGTCTGAGCCGAGTCTTAGGTGTTGTTTTGATTGAGCGTGGATCGGGTGGGACGGCCTTTTGCTATTCAGCGCCGATCGAGCGGACGAGTGAGCTAATCTGTTGAATGCGGCGACTTTCACAGTAGCCCGAGAGCCCGTCAATTACTTTCATCGTTACTGTGGGATCGTAGTAGTTTGCAGTTCCAATCTGAATGGCGGTCGCGCCGGCAATGATGAACTCAAGCGCGTCTGTGGACGATGCGATGCCCCCGATACCGATGAGTGGTACGTCAACGGCACTCGCAACCTCGTAGACCATTCGCACGGCAATCGGACGGATAGCGGGACCCGATAGTCCACCAGTGCCATAGCTCAACCGAGGGCGGCGCGTGTTTACATCGACCGACATCCCAACAATCGTGTTGATCAGCGAGAGACAGTCTGCCCCGGCCTCTATGATCGCACGCGCCAGCAGCGCGACATCGGTGACGTTTGGAGAAAGCTTGACTATGAGCGGCCGGGTTGATAGCCGCTTTGTCTTTTCCGTAAGCCGCGCAGCAGCGACAGGCGAATTGCCGATGACGATTCCGCCTTCCTTCACGTTAGGGCACGATATGTTCAGCTCATAAGCTGCAATGCCATCGCCGTCATTCAGAATGGTGATGGCCTCCATGTAATCGGCGTCCGAATAGCCAAACACGTTAGCTATGACCCGCGTGTCGTAGGCCCTGAGCAGAGGCAGCTTTTCTTCGATGAACGCCCGCGCGCCGATATTCTGAAGGCCGATTGCGTTCAGCATGCCGCCGTGCGTTTCGACAATTCGAGGAGGCGCATTGCCGGGCAGAGGTCGTGCAGACAGCCCCTTGGTAGCGAAGCCCCCGAGCCGGTTCAGGTCTATCAGCTCCGCGAACTCAAGCCCGTATCCGAACGTGCCCGATGCTCCGATCACCGGATTGTTGAACCGGATACCGGCTATTTTGACCGCGAGTCGCGGATCGTGATTGGCCCTGTTTGTCATCGTCTATCCGCAAACATTCAGTGAGTCATCGCGTCGACTTCCCATCGAATCGATTCCGCGGGAAAGATTGATCCGTCAGTGCAAACGCGCTTGTAAGAGCCGTAATCGAGAAGGCCGCTTGTATTGACCGCAACTACGCAACCCACGCATACGCCGAAGCCACAGCCCATCGGCGCTTCCAGCGAAACCTGGCAGGGCACATCGAAGTGCCCAGCGATCTCCGCGACCCGTCTCATCATCGCCCACGGCCCGCAGGCATATATGGTCGCGCCCGCGCCTAGCCCTTCGCGAAGATGGCGTTCGAGAGGCGCAGTGACTAACCCTTGTTCCCCCAACCCGCCATCGTCTGTGGTCACCGTTAGCGGAAGCCCCAGCGCGCGGAAGTCGTCAAGTCCGCACCCGATCGCTGCGGCCTCACTTGCGGCGCCTAACAGAACTTGCGTATCAACCCCCGAACGCGAGAGTTCTTCGCAAAGCATGAGCACGGAAGCCGACCCGATGCCTCCGGCAACCACAATCGCCCTTTGATCACCTGGTCTTCCGATCGGCCAACTGTTGCCAAGCGGAAGGAGGGCTTCAAGCTCGCCGTTATGGATTAGCTGTGCGAGCGCTTGGGTTCCGCGACCGAGCACTTGATAAAGGAAACTCAGCCGGCGTGGCCCGTCAACCCGGTAGACAGCAAGCGCGCGTCTTAGCAGTGGCTCAAGCGAAGCACGTGGCTTCAGCATTGCGAATTGACCGGGCCGCACTCTGACGTCGTCATTGAGTTCCAGGGTAAGAAGCCGGTAGCCCGGCGCAAGCTCGCGGTTGCTCACAGTTGTAGCTATGATTTCGATCATATCCCGCTGTCTTTTGCGCTCTGCGTTAAGTCGCAGTCTAACAAGGTGCCTGACCTAAACTCAATTGAGCGCGATCCATCGCCGCGATCTTGCATTAACATTCCACGCACAATATTCTGAATCCTCAATTCACAACCAAAGAACGGAGCTTTCTGAATAGATGAAGACCGCTGACGAGATCGTACGCGAAGTTGAACTGATTGTTGACTCCGCAGCCGCGCGAGACGAAGTGCTTCGGCGCGCCGTCCAGGTCCTCAAACAAGAACGCGATCTTTACGACTGGGTCGGCATATATTTGCTTGAAGGCGATACGCTCGTGCTTCACAACTACATTGGCAAGCCCACCGACCATACGCACATTCCTATAGGCAAAGGTGTATGCGGCGTCGCGGTGACCGAGGGTGCAAACCAGATCGTAGGCGATGTCACGCGACTGGAAAACTATCTCGCCTGCAGCGACGAGACTCGTTCTGAAATCGTCGTACTCATTAGACGCGGCGCCCATATCGTCGGCCAGATAGATATCGACAGTGACGTCGAAAACGCGTTTACCGAGGAAGACGACGCTTTGTTGAGCAGAGTCGCAGACCTTCTCGGACGCCGATTCCCGACCCACCCGTGACCGGGATAGCCAATTGTGCCCCTCCGAAACTCTGTACACACGATTTCGTGTGACCTCATACGATAACCAGAGCCAGTGCCGCCGGCTACGATCGATTAGCCATAACTGAAGGCGCCGTAACCTCAGCAAAAGCGGGGCTTCGGTCGTGCTCGCAAGCGACTGCGCAGATGGCACGTCGCTCGCTCTTTCTTCCAGCGTCTCATTTTTCTTGAACAGATTAAGGCGAGCGGACACTCGGAGGAATTATCAAATGGCTACCAACGCGATTTCGATTCAATCAGACGCCGGACTCACAACTGCACTGGCCGGCGATGCGATGAGCGGTTTCGAAGATCTCTATCGGAAACACTATCGGCGAGTGTATTCGATTTGCCTCAGGATGACCGGGAACATAGCCGAGGCTGAGGATCTGACCCAGGAAGTATTCATTCAGCTTCATAGAAAGATCGGCTCGTTTCGCGGCGAGGCGGCATTCACGACCTGGCTGCACCGTCTGACGGTGAATCAGGTGCTTATGCATTTTCGCAAACGTTCAGTGCGTTCTGAGCTGACAACGGATGACGGCGAGATGCCGGACTCGATTGACCCTGAAACGATTAACCCCGAAGCGATGCCCATCGTCGATCGCATAGGAATTGAGAACGCGATCGCACAACTTCCCAACGGCTACCGCACGGTGTTTGTGTTGCACGACGTTGAGGGCTACGAGCATGAGGAGATAGCCAGGATGCTCGGCTGCAGTGCCGGTACTTCGAAGTCGCAGCTACACAAAGCGAGATTGAAACTTCGGCGCCTGCTTCTGCAGCGGGCGCAAGCCGCCTAATTGGCAATCCACCGCGCGCATTTGCTCGCGCAAAGAGAGTCCGGTTCGCAAGTCAAAATGGCTGTCAGCTTCTTCGAAAGCCGGCAGCCTTTTGCCTGTTGAACCATATGATCCTCCCTCCCAGTCCCCTCTCCGTGGTGGGTAGGTGAGTTGTCCAGCGCAGTCCTCTGCGTCCTCCCCGTCCTCTGCGGCTAAATCTCGCCCACGCCGGAAAAACCGCCGAGTACCCGGAGGAGCACCGCGATTGTGAAACTCACAACACACTGTGACCCCGGTACTCCCGCCTCCTAATACTTCTCAGCAACGCAGTGCGTTGTTAGTATGTAAAGCTGAGACGGACCTCGCTCTTACATGGACTTCAGTCGGAAATGAAAAACCAGGCGCAGGCCATTCCCGCGACAGCTCCGGACTTCGCTCACTGCGATGATCGTTGGCTGGTATCCGCCTGTCTTGAAGGAGATCACAGCGCCTGGGAGGCTCTGATTTCTCGGTACCAGCGGCTGATCTATTCCATCCCTCTGAAATCGAGACTATCTTACGACGACGCTGCAGACATCTTTCAGTCGGTTTGCCTCAAACTCTTCGAGAAGCTTGCCACGCTGCGGGACCACGACAAAATAAGTTCCTGGCTCATCACTACCGCCACACGCGAATGCTGGCGAGTCGCGGCCCGCAACCGGCGAGATGCCCAATCAAGCTCTAACAGCGACTCGGACCCAATGACTGATATTGCCGCAGCCGCTCCGCTGGCCGACGAACTGCGCGAGAGCCTCGAACGCCGGCACGCGGTCCGTCAAGCGGTTGAGAGCCTTCCCGAGCGCTGTCGCGAGCTTTTGACGATGCTGTTTTATCAGGCAGATGAGTGGTCCTACGCCGATATTGCCAAGCGGATGAATATGCCGGTTCCGTCTATCGGCCCCACACGCGCTCGCTGCCTGGAGAAGCTCAAAAAACTCTTGCACGGCAAAGTCTAGCAGGAGGTGTATTTTCCGGGCTCCGCTCCGCTCTACAGGCATGGATGAACGGATCGAGGAGCAACCACGATGAGATGCCCCAGCTTTGAACGATTAATCGATTACCTTGACAACCGGCTCACCGGCGAAGAAGCGGCGCGCGTGGCGACTCACCTCACTACGGGTTGCACCGCCTGCGCCGAAAACCGCGACTGGTACGAGCGCCTGCGTGCCGTCATCACAAGCGATGACTCAGTTGCGCCACCGCCCTGGGTCTTAAAGCGCGCGGTGCGAATCTTCGACGGGCAGCGACGCCGCCCTCGAATCTCTAAGCGAATCGAACAAGCAATCGCCTCGCTCGTCTTTGACAGCTTTGCGAAGCCGGCTTTGCAGGGAGTGCGGGCCACTGAGATGGCCAACAGGCAATTGCTCTATCGCGCAGGCGATTTCAGCGTTGACGTGCAGATCGCTCAGTCCGAACGCTCGCGCGCCGATCTTATCGGACAGGTACTCAAGGAGGGTGAGTCCGCGTTCGAGTCGGTTTGCGGACGGAAACTCGAAATCGCTCTGGGAGACCAGGTGGTCTTCTCGGCAGTGACTGATGACATGGGTGAGTTCAGAGTCAGCGGGATCGAACATGGCGTGTACGAGCTTCGAATCGAGTTAGACGAAGGAACCATCACCGTTCCGGATCTTGTCATAAGCGAGTCCTAGAAGCGGTTCGCATTGCAATCCTGCGAATTGATGCTAATCAAAGTCGAGACTAACTGATACTCAAGGCGCTCGACGAACTATCCTCAAGGATCAGGCGCGAAGTAAAGACGTGATCGGAGAATTGGCCGACAAGTTATTCAATGCCGAAAGCGGCGATGCCTTCTTACGGGATCAGAGCGTGCCCGCGAGTTGGGAAACGGTCTCTGCGCTCAAGGCCGAAGTGGACCGGCTGATCGGCTCCGATCTCAACGCGGCCGAGCGCCTTTCGGAACGAGTCGAGCAAGTAGCGGCAGCTCTCGGCGACCCGACCTCAAGGGCATTCGCCGAGGCGAGCCGCGCCCGTGTGTTGCATCACGTCGGCCGTTATGCCGAAGCTGATGCGCTATACCAGAGCGCAATTCGGGGAACTCGCGCGGCGCGGCTTACGACCGACACGGCGGTGATCCAGATGCATCGAGTGTTCGCGCTCACGCAGATGGGACGCTATGACGAGGCAATGGCAGCGTCTCGCGCATCCCGTCGCGTGCTTGCGCGTCGCACGCCCCTCTACCTCGCGCAACTGGAGACCAATGTCGGCATTCTCTACTACCGCCTGGATCGGTATGGGAAGGCAATTCGGCACTACGAGCGAGCACGCGCTATTCTCGCTTCGGACGGCGATGATGCCACGCGCGCCGTAGTCGACACGAACCTCTCGCACGCACTGATGGAGATGGACAGGCACGGCGACGCGCTGGGTCTTCTCGAGGGCGCGGCAGTCTCGATGGAGCGCTCGGGCCAGACGCTCTGGGCGGCGCAGACGCGATTCCACATCGGATATCTGCAATTCTTGCGCGGCAATTTCAACGCGGCGCTGACGACGCATTATCGGGCGCGCGAAGAACTAACGCGGCTCGGAAGCACCCAGCTTGTTGCCTGGTGCAATCACGAGATTGCCGAGATCCTGCTCGCGCTGAATGCGTTTGACGACGCGACTGAAAGCGCCGCCCTTGCGCGCGCAAGCTTCACTGAGCTGGGCTTGCCTTACGAATCGGCACAAGCGGCGGTCGTCCACGCACTCGCCGCGATGGGTCAACAAGAGTTCGACCAGGCGCAAAATGATTTGCTGGAAGCGCGGCAGGTCTTCGCGAAAAACAACAACGTGCCGCTTGGGGCATTGATTGACGCTTACCTCGCCGAGTTGGCTATCCGGCGCGGCATGCCGGAGGAAGCCACCAGGTATTCGGCCTCATCATTGCGAGTGTTCGCGCGGCAGAAACTCTCGACTCGAGCAGCCTATGCGCGCTTGTTGACGGCGCGGGCCGCTTATGACTCCGGCAATTTGAATCGCGCGTTTCGAATGGCCCGAGCCGCGCTCGGGTCAGTCGAGGGCTTGTCAGCGCCCTCGGTAACCTACCAGTCGCATCACTTGATCGGCAGGATCGAGCGCGATAGAAACCACCCCGCGCAGGCGCTTGGAAGCTTTCGCCGCGCGGTTGAGACCATCGAGAAGATGCGCGGCGGTATCGCGGCGGACGAGTTCAAAGCAACGTTCCTCCACGACAAGGTCAACTCCTACGAAGACGCAATCGCGGCCTGCCTGGACGACGGAAGCGACCAGTTGATCGATGAAGCGTTCAAGCTTGTCGAATCGTCAAAATCACGCGCGCTTGCCGATCTGCTGGCGCGGTACGTGCGCGGCTCCGCGGAAACCGCTCTCGCCCTCGCTCCTGAAACCCGCGAACGGCTTTCGAAACTAATTCAAGATTTGAACTGGTACAGCTCGCAAGCCGGGCTCGCCGAAGACAAAGGCGATCAGCGCAGCGCGGAGAGAGCCGTCCGGTATCGCCACGCTGTCGCCAAGTGCGAGCGACGGATCGCTCAGCTCTTTAATCAGATGGAAAGTGAAGCTCCGTGGCTCGCCGAGATTCAGCAGATCGAGAGTGCGTCACTCGCGGATTTGCGCGCGGGTCTGGGGCCCGGCGAAACGGTCGTCGAGTATTTCACGACTGCCGACGACGTCTCAGCTTTTATCGCTTCGCGCAATGGCATCCAGATCGCGCATCGAATCGCCGCGAAGAGTGAAGTCGAGCGCCTGCTCGCGACCTTCAAGTTTCAGATTGAAAAATTCACCTACGGCGCTGAATACATCGAAGCTTATTTCGGTCAGCTAAGGCGCGCGACGAACGAGATTCTCAGCCAGCTTTACACGACCGTCTTCGCGCCTCTCGAAACGATGCTCACGGGAGACCGTTTGATCGTCATTCCGCACGGGCCGCTGCACTACGTGCCGTTTCACGCGCTCCACGACGGCAGCCAATACCTGATCGACAGGTTCGAAGTCTCTTATGCGCCGAGCGCGATGGTGCTCAAGCTGTGCCGGGCCAAGGGAGTCTCTTCGAAGATGAAAGGCCGGAGATCTGAACCTTCAAGCGGTGATGTGCTCGTTGCGCTCGGTCTCGCCGAGAATGGAACTCCGTACATCGAGGAGGAGATTGACGCGCTCGCGGCGCTGTTTACGAACTCGGTAAAGCTGAGCGGAGACCGAGCAACCCGCGAGAATTTGCTTTCGGCTGCGCCGCGCGCAAGCTTTCTACATTTGGCTTCGCACGGTTACTTCCGGCGCGACAATCCGATGTTCTCATTCTTGAAGCTTGCCGACGCTCATTTACACTTTTACAGCTTGCTCGATCTCCGGCTGAACGCCGAAATGGTGACGCTGTCAGCGTGTCATACGGGCGTGAACAAAGTGTTCCCGGGCGACGAGCTGCACGGCTTGCTTCGAGGCTTTTTATACGCAGGAGCGCCGTCGGTAGTGGCGAGCCTCTGGGCGGTTAGTGACCGCTCGACCGCCGACTTCATGCGCGAGATGTACTCGCGCATTCGCGCAGGTGAAAGCAAACGCTCGGCGCTGCGCCACGCGCAAATCGCCATCAAGGACGCATACGGCCATCCGTACTAC
>Ga0114129_10008640_pt1 | contig 14522 bp, 13 predicted proteins | sample RhiMetdeltSRZDD1_FD_80071 | JGI IMG/M metagenome (GOLD analysis project Ga0114129, IMG submission 80071) | Populus rhizosphere microbial communities from Tennessee, USA - Rhizosphere MetaG P. deltoides SRZDD1 (version 2) (version 2) | ecosystem: Host-associated > Plants > Roots > Rhizosphere >... | reverse complement strand
GCCCTCGATCTTGGCGTAACCATGCGCCATCGCAACCGAAGATTCTTCATGACAGCACGTCAGCAACTCGGGAGACTTGTTCCCGCCGTAGTTGATCATCGATTCGTGCAGCGCGCGGAAAGTCGAGCCCGGATTCGCGGCGCAGTACTCAATGCCCAACGATTTTATGACCTCCAGCATGAAATCCGATCCTGGCCGATCCGTGGTATATACGTCGGCTCGCCGCGGCGGGCCGGTTTCGGCCGCAACGAGCGCAGCATTCGGAAGTGGCGTTGTCGCCCTCGTTTGCGCGGCTTGAGCGGCTTGCCCAGCAGCCGGTTGAACGACCGAAGATTGTGCAACCATTGCGGCGGCACCCGCTGCGGCACCCTTCAGAAAACCGCGACGATTAACCGAACCTTTTTTTGACCTGGGCATTGTATGAAATCTCCTTTGCTGGGAAGATGTTGAGCATTCTACATGAAGTCGAAACGACGGCCAATTTGGTTCATAGCCGCGGCAGCGGTGATGTTGCTGCTGGGCTGGGCATTGTACATCTCTGCGGACGTTGAGCAGCGTGAACTCGACGATGAAACGCGCGCCGCGATGGCTGGAAAGTTTGTGCGGTTAACCGATGGATATACGCATTTCGAATTGGCCGGTCCAAATGCCGCGCGGACCGTCGTGCTGGCGGCAGGGTTCAGTGTTCCGTATTACATCTGGGATCCTACTTTCAATGCCCTCACAGCCGCAGGATTTCGTGTTCTACGATATGACTATTTTGGTCGCGGCTATTCGGACCGCCCGTCGATCCCTTTTACAGATGACATGTATGTCCGGCAGCTGGATGAGCTGTTGAAGGCGCTTCGGATCGATAGTCCTATTGATCTGGCAGGGATTTCGTTTGGCGGTTCGCTGATAACGAGTTTTGCAGACCGATATCCAGATCGGGTTCGTTCTCTGATTTATTTCGATCCATCAATCCGCAAACCGTATGACCTGGCTCTAGTCGATCATGTACCGGTTATGTGGAATTACCTTACAACTGTTCTCGAACAACGTTATTGGGCCGAAGGTCAACTTGGTGATTTCCTGCATCCTGAAAAGTTTCCTGATTGGGCAAAGCGGTACGAGGATCAGATGCAGTACAAAGGCTTCCGTCGTGCGCGTTACTCCGAGCTCGTGAGCAACATGAGAGTGGATCAAACCGAACAACTAAAGCGAGTCGGCCAGCATCCACGGCCCGTATTGGTTTTTTGGGGTAAGCAGGACAGTACGGTTCCTTTTGAAGAGAGCGAGTGGCTTATGAATATGTTGCCTAATGGCCGCCTGGTCGCCGTCGATGAGTCCGGCCATTTACCACAATGGGAACAGCCGGAGAACGTGCATCCGGAGCTTGTGGAATTTCTTAACCAATAAACCTTGCTACAGTAAGAATCTGAAATTGGACGATTCCTGCACCTTAAATTCGAAATCCTAGATCTGAAATTGGACGCGGGCCGTACTCGATCCCGTCCAATCTCCGATTTCGGATTTCGAATTTGAGGTGCAGGAATCGTCCAATTTCAAATCTCAAATCTGATCTGACTATTCCCGTTTCACCGGCTTGGCGTAAACCTCGATCCTGGCAACGTCGGACCATCCGCCCTGGCCGTGCCCGCTACCGGGCATGAGATCCGCAAAACCGATTTCATCGACTTTGCTTAGATTGACGTTAGTCATCCAATCACCCACCGTAACAATGCGCTCGGGATCCAGCTTTCGCCATCGCATTTCGCTAAGGGCGATATCGCTTTCAAGCCAGTCTACCGTGGAGCCTTCGAACTTATCGCCGATCAACATGGTTCCGTCTGCGAGTTTTACGATTGGATTCACCTTGTGGAAGCCCGACGTCTTCGTAACCATGTTGATTCGCGCAAGTCCGGTCAGGTCCGCGAAGTTATTTTTGTCGCGGAGAGTAAAGGCGCAAGGCGTGGTACACATCCCCGTCCAGAGATGGATGGGATTATTTTCATCGCTGGCGCTACCGGTCATCAGGATTTCTTTACCAGTCGGCCCGTAGAGTTTCAGTTCCAGGTTTGCATTTGATAACGCCTGCGCCACATCTACGGGGTGTTCACCACCGGCCGGAGTCTGCTTCCATTCTTCTTTGAAAAAGAGCGGTGAGCGCGTTACACGCGGCGCGGCGGCGCGCTGCCCGCGTTGACCTTCTTGTGCTGCGGGAGCCTGCGCGCGCTGTTGTGCGAGCGCGCTGCAGGCTATTGCGAGAATGATGAGACATGTCAGCGTCGATATGGTCACGTTGCGTCGTGGCATGCATTGCCTCCTAAATCTTTAGTCGGAATGCGTGCCAGTATAGCAGCGGATCGCTACCGCGCTAAGTTGAAATCAATGCCAATCCCGGCCTCGTCCGTAACCTCTGCCGGGATAGCGCAGATCTGCAATTTCGAGAGACGAGGCTTCGTTGTCCCACCGATGGTTGCCTCCTCCCGATAGCGCTGCCAGATCTGGAACGTCACGATTGATCATGACGTGGTCTCCCCGGAAACCGGAAGACCGGTACAGGACTGCGGACACATGCCCAAACACGCGAATGGAAGAGATCCGATTGCTCCATCCGCCCAGGTCGTTGACTTCTTGCCCGGCTTCCCAGCACTGCGAGCGCCCTTGGTAATTGGGGCGATCGTAAACACAGACGCCATTATTTACACGGCCATTGTGGTCATAGCGGTCGTTGCGGTATGTGTCGTTTCGGTCGCTGACTGGTGGAGGGGCAGTATTGGGGTAGGAAGATGCACCTTCTCCAAACACGCGTACGGATGAGATGCGATCATTCCAAGTGTGACCACCACTCGCGGCGCGCCGCTGCAGGTCTGGCACATCGGATGTGAATTCCACCGTTCGGCCGTTGAAATCTGTATCGTCCCAAACAACCACTCGAGCTCGGCCAAATATTCGGAGGGACGAAGCGGCGGCCTTTCGATTACCGAGACTTCGAATCTCATCTCCGGGCACGTAGCACTGTTCCCAGCCGACGTAATTTATGTCTTGATAGAAGCAGACGCGATCCCGATTTTGCCGATCGCGCTCATTGAACTGTGGGGCGGCGGATACCTGCCCCGCCAGAGCAAGGCTAAACAGTAATCCAACTCCCAGTGCGGACACTCTTCTCATAGCGAAACTCCTCATGCGCAAATAGACGGCCGGACCTTCAAAACGACGCCTTCTAGTTGCATCGACTTAAATTTTGGCGCCTGCCTTGAGCGATAACTATGTGATCGGCGCGACCTTGGGGATAGTAGCCTCGGGTCACGCTAATGTCAGCCTCCGGCACTCAGAACCCGCTTAGTCCTGTAGAGTCAGGACTTTTCCGAAAAAAACGGCGGCCCAAAAATCGAATTTTGGCGGATACCTGCTGGCTTTTTCCGCTTCCTATGGCGAGGAGGCGGCATGTCATGGCGATTCCAGTTGGTCTTGATCCTGGTTGCGTTGAGGCTCCTCTCGCTGGAGGCCGGCGCGGCGGTCAAGAAGCGGGAGTATGACGAAATGACGCTTGTTATCTGCGATCTCGCTGGTTTGGACGAGACAACGAAAGGTTTCATGAAGGCGAACGCGGATGAGATATTCGAGAAAGCCTACATTCGAGTCACGTGGGTCGAGACATGCATAAAGATGCCTGTCTTACCGCAGTACTTCGTTGTCGTTTTTGTGCCCAATCCTCAAACAGGGTGGACGACCCGCGATGCCCTGGGATTCGCGCCAATCCGGATCGGCGAGCAGCGCCGAGCCTATGTTTTCGTGAATCGCGTGAAAGAGTTGCTGGATCTTGTCGCTCCGGGACAGCTCAGGCTCTCACTTCTCGGTTCAGCTTTAGCCCTCGCTCTTGCTCATGAAACAGGCCATCTCTTGATGCCGGGCGAGACCATACATGCAAAAAATGGAATCATGAGCACAAAGTGGGCCTACGAGCAGTGGATAGAGGCACGCCAAGGATTCCTTCTCTTTCACCCGGACGAGATAAGAGCGATACATCGCGCACTCGAACCCAGCCAGCATAGAGTTCAGGCGGCGAACGGCCGCAAGTCTCAGTCACGATAAGGCTTCAGCCACGTCCTACCGTTGAATCCGAAGAAATCGTTTGACTCTATGAGGTATTTTCTCTTACACGTCCATGGCGACTTCAACGGTGAAACATGGTCGGACCGATAATACGTACAGAAGCACTGACACGAGATTTCAAATCCACAAGGGCTGTCGATTCACTCAGCATCGAAGTCCCCCGAGGCATTGTCTTCGGTTTTCTCGGACCAAACGGATCGGGCAAAACAACGACGATACGCATGTTGCTGGGCTTACTGGAGCCAACGTCCGGTAAAGCCGTAGTCCTTGGCTTCGACACGATTCAGTGTCCCAATCACATTCGGTCACGATGCGGAGCCCTTCTGGAACATCCGGGCCTATATGAGCGGCTTTCCGCCGAAGATAATCTTCAACTCTATGCGCGTATCTGGGGAATGCGTGATAGTGAGCGCGGTGCTCGTATCCGAGAGGTTTTAGAATCGTTCGGCCTGTGGGATCGTCGGAAGGATGCGGCGGGGACGTTTAGCCACGGTATGAAGAAAAAGCTCGCTGTCGCGAGAGCCATGCTGCACCGGCCCGCGCTACTGTTCCTTGATGAGCCTACCGCTGGAATGGATGCCGTCGCGGCCGCTGGACTGCGTGACGATCTGGCCGGGATTGTTCGACGCGAAGGTATTACGGTGTTCCTGACTACCCATAACTTGCCTGAGGCCGAGAAAATCTGTTCGAGGGTCGCTGTTATTCGCGAGGGCAGACTGTTAGCAGAGGGTCCGCCCAACGAACTTCGCCCGCGAAAAGAACAGAATCGCGTAGAAATCAAAGGCAGCGGGTTCACTGACGGGCTTCTTGAAAAACTGCGCGCGGACCGTCAAGTGCGAAGCGCGGCTGCGGCCAATGGAACTCTTGTGCTCGACCTCCAGGACAGTTCGCGGATCGCACCGCTGGTTCGCCGGCTTGTGGAAGCAGGAGTCGAGCTCGAAGAGGTGCGTAAGGGAAACGCCAGTCTGGAAGACGCGTTTCTTTCACTCGTGGAGGACGATCGCAGTGCTTGAAGACATCCGTACGATGATGTGGAAGGAGTGGAAAGAAGTTATCCTGCAGCAGGCCGGCCCATCACGACGGGGCACGCAGCTACGCATTCTCATCGTTTTTTTCTTGTTCGGCGTCGTCATCCCATGGAGGGCGGGACCGGGATACGTTGAAAACCCGATGTCTCTCGTTATTCCCACGTTCGTTCCAATTTTCGCCATCCTCGGCACAGTGACGGATTCTTTTGCCGGTGAGCGGGAACGCCACACACTTGAAACTTTGCTGGCAAGCCGGCTCTCCGATTCAGCGATCCTTATCGGTAAGCTGGCGGCGGCGGTCTTGTATGCGTGGTCCGCGCTGATCATTATGTTGGTCTTGGGGCTCGTCGGCGTCAATCTGGCAAACGTCCCTAATGGATTGCTGATGTTTCCCCTGGATCGACTCGTCACAGCCCTAATCTTCAACGTTCTGCTGTCGCTGGTGGTTGCGTCTGCGGGCGTGCTCGTCTCGTTGCGGGCCGCCACCGTCCGCCAGGCCATGCAGGTACTATCGCTTGCATTTATGGCTATCGTTTATGGGGGAGGCTTCGGATTCGCGATGCTCCCACTAGAGTGGCGGCAAAGCATCATTCAGGAATTGACTCGTAATCTTTTGCAAACGGAAATCCTAACTGGCCTGGCACTCCTGATATTGGCCGCGCTGTTTTCCTTTGCCGCATACGCGCGGTTTCAACGCGCTCGTCTGATTCTTGATTAATGATACGTACCGTCATCATCGTCCTTGGCTCTGTCCTGGTGAGTGCCGCGCAAACCAACCAACCTGTCGAGTTGCCGCAGGGTGAGGGGAAGGAAATCATCGAAGGCTCTTGCTCAGGTTGTCATGGATTAACTGAAGTCGCAAAGAGTGCCGGCTTCACTGAGGTCGAGTGGCGAAAGGTCCTGCAAGCAATGGTTCAGCGCGGGGCGCAGTTGAACGACCAGCAGCTCGGAACCGCGGCCAATTACCTGGCCAACAATTTTGGTCAAGGCCGCAAGATTCTGGATACGAAGTGCACAACCTGCCACACCCTCGACGAAGTAAAGAAATTCCGCGGATTTTTTAAGAAGGAAGACTGGCAAGATGTGGTGACCACCATGATCAAATACGGAGCCGATCTGGGAGAAACCGAGCCGCCAGTCCTGGTCGAGTATCTGACAAGAGTCTACGGCCCGGCAAAGTAGGGCCGGGAACGGAGCACAAAAAGCACAAAATCCAGAAAATCGAGCTGTCATTTGTGCCTTTTGTGCTTTTTGTGTTCCGTTTTCTTAGTTCAATACGGCCGTAATGTTCCGCTTCGGCGATTCCCCGACCTTGATGCGCGCCACTTCTTTTCGTGATGCGATATCTACGGCCGAAACCGTGTTCGAGCCCTCGCTTGCGATATAGACCAGCTTGCTGTCCGGGGTAAACGTCAGCCAATCCGGACGCTTGCCGACGTCGACGCCACCGACCAGTTTGAGATCCGGCAACGAATACACATACACCGCAGCATTGGGCCTGCTTGCCACCCAAAGCGTCTTTCCATCCGGTGCAACGCCTATCCCGTGCGATGGCGCGCCATTGAACGGGCCCGGATCCCGTTTCTCGGCAGGAATCTCAGGCAGAGTGACCCGGCCGAGTTCTTTACGCTCTGCAAAGTCGACGATTGCGAAGCCGTGGAATTCCGAAAGCTGCACGAAAAGCCGTTTTGTCGAACCGTCCGTATTTTTTTCGAATGCAATCGGACGAACACCCTCATTGAAGACCGTCCATGCCAGTTGATCCGTTTTCACGTCGATTACTTCCAAATGCCGGCCCGCGATTGAGCCTGCAACGATATATTTCCCATCCGGAGTCAGGTACACATTGTGTATGCCGCCCTTGGTCGGAATGCTCTTGATGCGCTCCAGGCTCGATGTATCGATCACATCAATCGCACCGGGTTCCGATACGATTGCGACGTAAACGAATTTTCCATCTTGCGCAGTGAAAATATTATTTGGACGGCCGCTCAACGGGATCTTTTTGACGATTGCAAGGCTCTTCGGATCGACGACATGCAAGGTTCGCTCGGCTTCGCTGCTGAAAAACAATCGGCTTCCGTCGCGCGCCGCAGCCGCTCCGTGATTTACCGGTACACCTTTGATTTCGCCAACGATCGCGTTCGTACCGGGATCGATAAGGTGGATATTGTCGCTACCCGAATTCGTTTGCACGATCCGGACTTGACTAAGAGAAAACATTGCGGCAAGTAGGCTCAAAATGCCCGCGAAGAGGACGTGTAGTGATTTCATGGCTCAGTACTTTAGCAAAATCTCGACGCCCCCGGGAGCGCTCCACCTTAAATTTCCATTGCAAACGGAACAAGTTATCGTGTAAGTAAGTACTTACTTACCATGAAAAGGCTGATATTTTTACTGGTAGTGGCGCTGGGGGTGGCTGGAGCGTATTACGCAACGCGCCAGCCTGTGGGGGCTTTGACCCTGACCGGAATCGTAACGACAGAGACCGTGCGTATTGGCCCTCAGATGAGTGGACTGATTGGTCAGCTCCTGGTGAAGGAAGGCGATGAGGTCCAGAAGAATCAGTTGGTCGCGGTTATGACAACTGACGAACTGCAGGCTAACAGAGCGTACTACGCGCATCAGGTCGAGAGTATTCAGTCGCAGGTTGGGGAGAACCAGGCGGCGCTGCGCTACGAGCAGCGGCAGACCGAGGATCAGGTGCAGCAGGCGCGGGCGGCGCTGGATGCTGCAATCGCACAGATTGGAGAAGCAAAAGCCGACCTGGAAAATGCGCAAATCGTACTCCAGAGAACTCAGGGGTTGGCGCGAGAAGGGGTAGCCCCACCACAGCAACTGGATCAAGCGCGAACGGCCTACGACGCAGCAAAGGCGCGACTAGAAGCAACCCAGAAGCAGGTGGAAGTTCAGCGCGCGGCGGTGGCAGTGGCGAACGCCAATGCGGAACAGGTGGCCGTCCAACAAAACCGGGTGCGGACGTCTCAGCAGCAGCGCGAAGCTGCCGCCGCGCAGCGAAAACGTGCGGATGTCATGCTCTCATATTCCGAAGTGCGATCTCCGATTGCAGGGATAGTCGACGTGCGTGCATCACGGGAGGGCGAAGTGATCAATGCCGGTCAGCCGATCGTCACATTGATCAATCCGGACGATCTTTGGGTTCGCGCGGACATCGAGGAGACATACATTGATCGTATTCGACTAGGGGATCAGTTAAACGTCCGGTTGCCTTCAGGCGAAACGCGGATGGGCACGGTTTTTTACAGGGCAATGGACGCAAGCTTTGCAACACAACGTGATGTCAGCCGCACAAAACGCGATATCAAGACTTTCGAAATTCGTTTGCGGGTCGATAACAAAGACAGACGCCTCGCCGTTGGGATGACGACGTATATCGATCTGCCCGTCATGTAGCGCCGAGTTTTAGGACCCTGGACTCCTATGGCAGATATCGAAGTAAAGCAAATCACAAAAAAATTCGGCGATTTCACCGCCGTCGATGGCGTTTCGTTTTCGGTTGAGCACGGTGAAATCTTTGCGTTGTTGGGTCCAAATGGCGCCGGGAAATCCACGCTGATCCGGATGTTGACCACGCTGATCCCCGCCACAGGGGGTACGGCGACGATTTGCGGGCACGATGTTGTTAAGGAAGCCGATGCGGTACGGAGAGTGATTGGTGTGATTCCGCAGGCAATGACGAGCGATCTCGAGCTGAGTGTCGAAGAAAATCTTTTGATTTATGCCAAGCTGTACGGCGTTCCACGGGAACGTCGTCGCCGGCTCATGGGAGAACTGCTGGAAGCTGTCGAACTGACCCAGTGGAGAGACAAGCCCGTCAAAAATCTTTCGGGCGGCATGCGTCGGAGAGTCGAGATCGCTCGTGGTCTGATTCACGAACCTCGTGTGTTTTTTTTAGATGAACCCACGACTGGTCTGGATCCGGTCTCGCGCGTCGCTGTGTGGGAAATGCTGCGCCAGCTCAAACAGAATCGCGACCTCACGGTATTTCTGACGACGCACTATATGGATGAAGCCGACAAGCTTTGCGACCGTATTGCGATCGTTGATCATGGAAAACTCGTTGCCCTCGACTCCCCAATGAAGCTGAAGGCTTCTATTTCGGGGACCAACATCCTTGAAGTCAGCTTCGAGCGCATGCCTCCCGGTTGGGAAGATCGTTTGAAGGGACTGCCCCAGGTCGAGAGTGTGACCGGTCGCGACAACCTTTTCCGGATCGCTACGCGCAACGGCCCCGCAACAACAATGGCGCTCCTTGATGCTGCCGCGCAGATTCAGTTGCCTGTTCACTCGTTGTCGGTGCAAAGCACAACCCTCGATGACGTGTTTGTTCACTACACCGGCCGTCAGTTACGTGATGCGCTGCAAGATGCGTCGCCCCGCGAGAGCCCGATGATGATGAGGAGATGAGTTATGCATCGAATGCTCGCAATCGTAGAACGCGAACTCCGTCGGTTTCGCCGAAGCCCGGCGCTGATAGTCATGTCGCTGATTTTTCCGATAATGCAGCTCATCGTGTTGGGCTACGCATTTGGCGGGCAGGTGCGAAATCTTAAGCTCGGTGTCGTCGATCAAGATCGTCGTGTCCCTGCTGTGAAGCTCCGGGAACTCACTGTAGCAGTGACTGCGAACGCTCGCACTTTCGAGACAATCAATTACGGTGATTCAGGACAAGCGATTAACGATCTGCGTAATGGCCGGATCAATGGCGTCCTGACAATCCCCGCGGGTTTCTCCGAGCGTGTGCTGGACCAGAATGATCCTCGAGTCGCGTTAGTGGAAGATAACACCGACGGATTCGTTTCATCAGCGATGATTGGATCTGTCAGCGGTCTCGTAGCTGCGTATAACGAACCGGCATTAGAAGCGAGATTGGCCGCGAAGCCTCGACTCGACATTGTGGAAGTGTATCCGTATGTTCCGTATGTACAGTATCTGTTACCGGGGTCGACGGTCATGTCGATCTTCATGATGGTGATGATCGGCGGCGGGATCATTTTCATCGATGACAAGGCGCGCGGTCTGCATGAAGGTTACCTGGTTACACCGATTTCCAAGCTCGAGTTAATTAGCGGATTCAATCTCTCCGGAACGATCAAAGCAGTAATGGCCGGAAGCGTTTTGATCACGATCGGGTCGATCATTGCCGGGATTCCAAACCCGTTCGAACCGATGCGCTTGATGCGCGTGTTTGTAGTCATCGTTATCGCTTCACTCGCACTTGTGAGCATGATGTTCTTGTTGATGGTCCGCGTCAGCGATCCATTGACGCCCCGCGCGATCTTCGGCGTGTTGAACACACTATTGTTCTTTCCAAGCGGGGCGGTCTACCCGCAACAAGCTTTTCCAGGCTGGATGCAGGTAATTGCCAAAGTGGATCCGTTCACATACATCGTCCACGCCTTAAAAAGCCTCATGTTGAAAAACACCGGCTTCGGCGCAATCTCATTTGATTTGATGTATCTCGTCGTATTCACGGTCGTAACAATGACCGCCGCCACTCTCCTGTTCAAACGGACACTATAGGCTATGGTCCAAGCGCATCCCACTTTGTGGCTCGTGTGCTTTTTGTGGCTACTGCCAACTCACGGAAGCGCGAATACGACCAACGCCTCTTTGCCGGGCGGTTCAGGGTCGTCGATGGCGCTCGCGCCGCCGGCAACAACCGCGACGTATTGCTTACCGTTTTTCCCCTGATAGGTAATTGGAACCGCGTGCGCACTCATATCGAGCTGTGCGGTCCACAGTTCCTTTCCTGTTTTTGAATCGAATGCTCTAAATCGCTTGTCATTTGTGGCCGCGATGAACACAAGGCCGCCTGCTGTCGCGATCGGGCCGCCCATGCTTAAGCGGCCGGTATTTTTCTTTCCTTCAGGCAATTCGTCCGTGATGCCGAGCCGGACTTTCCACGCAACTTCACCGCTGTTGGCGTTCACTGCCACAAGCTGACCCCAAGGCGGCTTCTGGCACGGCCACGCGCGCGCGCCCGCATTGTTAATGTTTCCTGATCGCGGGTCACCATCGCTCCACTGAAAGCGCGATGTGGGGCCGACGATGCTGTTCCGGCGATATCCGTTGCCACGCTGGCCCGCTGGCGTTTTCTCGATCCAACCGATGCTAGCTTCATCCAGCGTATTGACGAAAACGTATCCGGTCCTCGGGTCCGAAGCAGTGCCACCCCAGTTCACGCCGCCGATCGAGCCGGGGAAAAGGATAGTGGTCATCGGTTTCGCACCGTCCTCACGATACAGGTACGGTGTGAACGGCCCGACGTTATACAATCCGCCGCTGCGCTCCGCGAGATCCCGGCAAAACTTGGCATGCTCTTCGTTTGTGTCTGCTGCCGTAACGATATCCTCGGGCATGTATCTATCACGAGCCAGCACGGGGGGTTTTACGGGAAACGGCTGAGTGAGAGAACTATGTTCGGCGGGAACGTTGCTGGTCGGCACGGCCTTCTCTTCAATCCCGAATACAGGTTCGCCGGTTAGCCGATTCAGGATGTACATATGTGCGTGCTTCGGAACAGCAATGATGGCCGGAATTTTTGTGCCATTGAGAGTGATGTCTAGCAGCGATGCGGGTGAGGGCAGATCGTAGTCCCACAGATCATGGTGCGTGACCTGGAAATGCCACTTCATTTTTCCCGTCGATGCTTCGAGTGCAACAAGTGAACTGCCGAAGAGATTTGCCCCCGGGCGATCGCCCCCGTAGTAATCATTGGGTCCAGGGGCATCGTATGCCGCGTAGACAATGCCCCGTTCGGCATCAACGGTCATTGAGAAGCCCCACTGTGTCGCGCCAGGCCGGTTCTTGTAGCTTTCGCCATCCCACGTCTCGACACCCGGGTCGCCCGGCTGTTGCGGGATCGAGCGAAACTCCCAAAGTTTTGCGCCGGTGCGAGCGTCAAACGCTCGGGTGCCGCCCGGGTTTCCATTGGTGCCCACGATCAGAAAATTCTTGTAGACAGTCGGGGCGGAGTCGTATGGCACGACCATATCGATCTCCCCCTCTGTGCCGAAGGCTGAAACAGATTCACCGGTATAGGCATTCAGCGCGATCAGCCGTTGTCCTGAAGTAAAGAAGACCCGAGGGGGGATAGTCCCTTCACCCGGCCAAAACGCGACGCCTCGGCGAGTGGGTTCACCGCTCTTCAATTCGTACGTCCAAATTTCCTTACCGGTTTCGGGTTCGAGTGCGACCACGTTCTTTGCTGTAGCAATGTACATCGCTCCGTTTACAACAAGCGGTGTGAGCTCCGTCCCGCCCGTGATTCCTTCGGCTTTCACTTTGCCGACTTTGTACGTCCATGCCCTGACAAGACGGCCGACATTTCTGGCGTTGATCTGAGTCAGAGGCGAAAAGCGAGTGCCGGCAAGATCGCGGTTATACGTGGGCCATTCAGCGTCGCTGTTCTTCTGAGTCGAGCGTACTTGTTGTCCATGAACGGCCGGAAACACGAGAGCGCCCGCTGCGAATAAGAAAAAGAGCACTCGGCGTACTGAAGCCTTCACGGTCTGCCGGCCTTCTTCTCAGCATGTGCGTCCTGTTGCGCGGCCGCCAGCGATGGTGTCCAGAAAAGGACGGGCAGCACAAGAAACGCAGTGATCTTTCGCATCGTGGAAACTCCTTCCGGTTGCTTGCAGTGAAGGGATGCTATCACTAGCGATGAAAGACACAAAAGGCTCGATACTTCTTCTTGTCGCTTTTGTGCCTTGCAGCTTCCGGTCTTAATTGCTTCGGTTTGGCGCCCGAAGCTCGTAACCGGCAGGAGGTTCGATCCCGAGCAGGTTGCGGACGAAGTAGTCCCAACGTCGGCGAATCATATAGGGCTCATTTGCGAAACCGTGCCCGCGGTTCGGGAGCAAAAGAAGATCGAAATCTTTATTGGCTTTAATGAGCTCGTTCACCACTAGAAGCGTGTTGTCTGGGGGCACATTTGAATCGGTGGTGCCATGAACGAGCAGCAGCTTACCTTTCAAGTTCTTAGCGACGAGTTGATTGGCCTGGTTGTCGTAATTGTCGCCGTCAAGCAGGCCTTGCCACTTTTCGCCCCAATCGTCTTCGTAGTTTCGATTGTCGTGATTGCCTGCTTCAGAGATTCCGACCTTGAAAAAATCGGGATATCGGAACATCGCGTCGGCTGCGGCGTAACCGCCTCCCGAATGACCCCAGATCCCGGCGCGATCGATATCAATCCAGGAGTAGCGTTGAGCAAGTTCCCTCATGCCCGCCACCTGATCGGCGAGAGTGTTATCGCCCATATTGCCAAAATAGGCGTCGTGGAATGCTTTGGATCGCCACGGCGTGCCCATTCCATCGATTTCGACGACGATAAATCCAAGCTCCGCCAAGGCCTGTGAGTCTCCGCGGGCCGCGGAAAAGTTGCGGCTGCCTACGCTGCCGGTTTGAGGGCCGGGATAAATGTGGTTCACGATCGGATACTTCTTAGTTGGATCAAAACTAGTCGGCTTGTACAGCAGGCCGTAAAGGTCGGTCGAGCCGTCGCGTCCTTTTGTGGTTATGGGTGTCACCGGCTTCCAGCCCGTGGCCAACAGCCGTGAAATATCAGCCTTCTCGAGTGTCTCGATCAATTTTCCATCAGAGTCGCGCAGGACAGTAACAGGGGGAGTGTCGGGTCTGGAGTAGCTGTCTACGAAAAACTTGCCAGATGGAGATATCGAGATTTCATGTGTTGCGTCTTCGGGCGTGAGCAACGTCAGGTTTCTTCCATCCAAACCGATTCGATATAAGTGGATAAAATACGGATCGCGGCCCTTCTCTTTTCCGACTCCGAGGAAATACACACGACGCTGTTTTTCGTCCACGCGAAGCGTTTCTGAAATATTGCCTTCTCCGGCCGTGATCCGGTTTTTGAGTTTTCCCGTTTGCAGGTCATACAAATAAAGATGACCCCAGTTCTCCCCCTCGGAAAACCAGATTGCCTCATTTGAGCCTGGAAGAAAACGCCAGTTCGGCCGGTCGTTCCCTCCCTCGAAATATGTAGCAACTCTCTCATCTATAACATCGCGGACGTTGCCGGTCGTAGCGTCTGCAATCCGCAATGTAGCGCGCTTGTGGTCTCGAGAAGAGGAAATGAAGGCCAGTTGCTTACTGTCGCTGCTCCACTCAACGTCCGCAAACGATCCCTCGCACTGAACATGATCGCAAAGCGAAGAGCGATGAGGATCTGGTGGAATTTGCAATCGGATCACTCGTGGATTGTCGACATCGATAATGACTCGGTGGATTTCGAAGATCTTTGAATCGCCTACTAAGGGATACTTCCAGGCTTCAAGAGTCGGGTGTCCAACCGCTGTGTGCACCAAGTACATTTCGCGAACACCGCGGCCGTCGTGTTGAAACGTGGCAATCTTC
>Ga0114129_10008639_pt1 | contig 14523 bp, 16 predicted proteins | sample RhiMetdeltSRZDD1_FD_80071 | JGI IMG/M metagenome (GOLD analysis project Ga0114129, IMG submission 80071) | Populus rhizosphere microbial communities from Tennessee, USA - Rhizosphere MetaG P. deltoides SRZDD1 (version 2) (version 2) | ecosystem: Host-associated > Plants > Roots > Rhizosphere >... | reverse complement strand
TTGCATCGCCATGACCCCGGAGCGGCTGCTCTGTGAGGTGCGACGCAAGGCGGATGACGCAGAGCCGGCTTCGGATAGACGGCAAACGAAATCGCCAGATACGGGTCTGGATGCTTCACCGGTTGGGCGCATCATATTTCGAAACCTGGCACGATGCGCGTAACGAGAGGTTGGCAACGCTGCGGCAGGGCCGCGGCTGAGGGGTTGTTGCGACTATCGCGATAAAGAGCACAACGGTTCGGTCATTGGCGCGGATATCGAATGCGGGTCCGGCCGCGCAATGAAAGTTGCATGGGCTTGCATTTTGGTTAGGCGTTCGGCGGCAAATGCCGCAACGAAAGGCAATAACAGGGACACCATGAGAAACGGTCAGAAGCGCATGCGGGGACGCGGCAACCACCGCAAAAGCCAAAATCCGTTGACGCGCGTTTACGAATCAAACGGGCCGGACGTCAAAATTCGCGGCACAGCTTCGCATATCGCGGAAAAATACATCCAGCTTGCGCGCGACGCGCAGGGATCCGGCGACCCGGTGGCCGCGGAAAATTACTACCAGCATGCCGAACATTATTTCCGTCTTATCGCCGCGGCGCAGGAGCAGTTCCGTCAGCAGAATCCTTACTACAACCAGCAGCCGCAGCAGGGAGCGCCCGGCGGACAACAGCAGGGCAACGAGGAGAGTTTCGACGACGGCGACGACGATGCGCAGCCGTTCATGGGCCAGAATGAACCCAGCTACGCGCCGCGCGAACCTCAACAGCAGCCCTATCTGCCTCGCGACGCACAGCCATTTCCGCCGCGTGACCAGCAGGTGCACAACCGTCCTCCGCAGCATCAGGCGCAGCCATACCAGCAGTCGGGCCACGGCGGACAGGAAGGCGGGAAAGACGTCGGCGGCCTTCCCGCATTTATTACCGGCGGCGGACAGCCGCAGCAAAATTCGGGTAACGGCTACGATCAGGGCGATCGCGGTCAGGATCGCTTCGGACATCGGCGACGCCGACGGCATCGCGGCGGGTACCGTCACGATCGTCCCGATTTCGGTGGCGGACATCAACAACAGCAGGGCTCCGCCCCGCAGCCGTCGCAAGATGATGGCGGCGACGAACCTCGGCAGCCCGACTGATCGGCCAACCGAATTAATTGCGTCCCCGCGAATGCAGTTGCGCTTCGCAAGACTGGGTGCGCAAATCGCTTTCGAAAAAGATAACTTGCTCAGCCGCCCGGTGATGGTGCGAGCGCGGGCTCCAGCGCGGGCACCAGGCGCCGTCTCACGCGGCGTGCCGGGATTGCGCGATAGACCTGCTTGGTTGCTTCAACCAGATGTACTCCAGCGAATGGCGCCGACAGCGTCGCTCCGGTGCGCTCCCACGCCACTGCAGAGCGCAGAAACAAGCCGCGCGCGATCGGCGGCACGTACAGGGCCTCGCTCCAGCCGGTTGGCGTGAACCACGTTTCGCGCAACAGTTGGTTGATCTGGCTGCGCGAGTAAGGGCGACCGTGTCCGAATGGCGTGGTGTCCATGCGCGCCCACAGGCCCCGCCGATTCGGGACAACTGCCAGCAACCGGCCACCAGACGCAAGCACGCGCCAGACCTCCCGCAGGAGCGCACCCGGATCGTTTGTCATCTCCAACGCGTGCACTAGCATGACCCGGTCGGCTGCGGAATCAGGGAGCGGCAATTCGTTTTCGTCCACCAGTGCAGACAACGCCGGACGCATGGTTGGCCATTTCACAACCCCCTGCCCTGCCGGCATGAATGCCAAGCACCGCTCCGCTTCCTCGCGAAACAAGCCAAGGTAGGGCGTGGCATAACCGATGCCGAGGACGCGCTGACCGGTGGTATCTCCCCACAGCGAGCGAATGCCACGGGCAATGAAACGGCGGGCCACGACGCCAAGCCGCTGGCCGTAAAAATTGCGCAGGTCGACGACATCAATCGACATGGCGCCGAAGCTATCATGAAACGCTGCAGCAAATGCTAACGGGCGTGCACGGTCGATCCCCGCCGTGATACGGTTAATTGTTTGCAGAACACTGACAGGGATAGTGCCAATGCCCGCAGAAACCCGTCTTTTTCTCTGCCGATCGGACAACTATGGAGTGCTGGTGCATGACACCGGCAGCGGGGCAACCGCTGCGATTGACGCGCCGGAGACAGGGCCCATTGAAAAGGCACTCAATGAAACGGGGTGGAAATTGACCGACATTCTGGTGACCCATCACCATGCCGACCATACGGACGGGATCATAGCTCTGAAGGAAAAATACAGATGCCGCGTGGTGGCGCCGGCTGCCGAGGCGAAGAAAATTCCGGCCGTGGACGAAACAGTGCGCGAAGGCGACAAGGCTAAAGTTGGCTCACTTGCGGCCGACGTGATCGAAACGCCGGGTCACACGCTTGGCCATATTGCTTACTGGTTTCACGCCGACAAGCTCGCGTTCGTCGGCGACACTCTGTTTTCGATTGGTTGCGGGCGCGTGATCGAGGGCACGCCTGAACAAATGTGGCGCTCACTCGTGAAACTGCGCGACTTGCCTGAAGACACTAAGATCTTTTGCGGACATGAATACACCCTTGCAAACATCACGTTTGCGCGCACCGTAGAGCCTGGCAACAAAGCGCTGGCCGCGCGCGAGGCTCAGGCAAGGCAGCAGGTTGCGCAAGGCGAGCCGACAATCCCGGTCACGATCGGCGCGGAGAAGCTGGCCAACCCGTTCCTGCGTGCCGATCGTGCGGAGGTCGCCGGCGGCATAGGCATGGCAGGGAAGCCAGCCGCCGACGTGTTTGCCGAGATTCGGGCACGCAAGAACAGATTCTGACAGCGCATGCGAATGCTGACCGCCGCCGAGATGATCCAGTCCTTGAACTCAGGCCACACCCCGAAGGCGGTCATTACCGGAAAACTTTTCGCGATTCGCGGCTGGTAGAAGGCCGGCCCGCTTCCACCGCAACCCTGGCACTATTACGCCGGCGCCGCGCTCAGGCTGTCCTTAGTCGACGGCTCCAAGGAAGAGATTTTCCGTCTGGGCGGCGATGTCCGCGCAGGTGAAGTGCCGCAGGTCACTGTCCCCGCGCGTGCCTGGCAGGCAGCGGAGACCCTCGGCGAATGGACGCTCGTCGGCTGCACGGTCGCGCCCAGTTTCTCTTTCGGTGGTTTTGAGCTGGCGCCCGCCGGTTGGTCGCCGCAGCGCAAATAGCGCTTCGACTTGTTGCGGCCCGGGTTATCCAAGCCATCTCGCTTGCCTTACTTGCGGCCATTGGCGCGCATGCATGCCAGGTAGCCCTCAAGCGCGCGGCTTTTGTGCACCTTGAAGCCGTCTCTCCTGAAATATTTCGGAAATGCGACCTGGCCCCCATCGAGCGTCTGAGTCGATCCTTCACGCGGGCGCAGCTTCAGACCTTCGCGCTTCACGCCGACCGACGGAGGAATGACGCGTCCGCCATTCTGCACCGCGCATCCGCACGCGACCTTGTCGTAAACATCTTTGCACCGCGGGTCGATATCCTGCGCGGACAACGGTTGGATGAGCGACACAACCAAAAGACCGGCGACTGCCAGTCCGAATAGAATCGCCTTCATGAGACTTGTTGGCACCTAGATGAAATGCTGGCCGCCGTTCGCGGACAGTGTCGCGCCGGTGATCAACCCCGCCCCATCTGAGGCAAGGAACACGACGCAACGAGCGATCTCCTCCGGCTCGCCCAGGCGACCTATTGGAATCTGCGGCAGTATGGATTTCTCCAGCACGTCTTTCGGCACAGCCTGCACCATTTCCGTGTTGATGTATCCAGGGCAAATTGCATTCACCGTAATGCCGGAGCGAGCCCCTTCCTGCGCAAGCGCTTTGGTGAAGCCAAGCTCGCCTGCCTTGGCGGCAGAGTAATTGGTCTGGCCCGCCTGGCCCTTCTGGCCATTGATCGAGGAAATATTGACAATGCGGCCAAACTTGCGCTCCCGCATGCCCTCGATGAGCGGGCGGCACATGTTGAACAGCGAACCGAGATTTGTGTTTATCACCGCCGTCCACTGTTCGGGCTTCATTCGGTGGAACATGGTGTCGCGCGTGATGCCGGCATTGTTGACCAGCACCTCGATCGGGCCAAGCTCAGCTTCCACTTTCTTGATGCCCTCGGCGCAAGACTCGTAGGAAGACACATCCCACTTGAACACCGGAATTCCTGTTTCGCTCTTGAATTTCTGCGCCGCTTCGTCGTTGCCGCCGTAATTGGCCGCAACGTTGTAGCCGGCTGCTTTCAGGGCTTTCGAGATTGCCGCCCCTATTCCGCGGGTTCCACCCGTTACCAATGCAATGCGCGCCATGGTCGTATCCTCTCTTGGCTATCTTCTTAAAACATCATGGCCGGGACAAGCCGGCCATGATTCTAAATCAACGACTGCAAGATGGAAGGGACTACCGCTCGACGCACATTGCGATGCCCATCCCGCCGCCGATGCAGAGCGTTGCAAGGCCTTTCTTCGCATTCCGTTTCTGCATCTCGTAAAGCAGCGTTACCAGCACGCGCGCTCCAGAAGCGCCGATCGGGTGGCCGATGGCGATGGCGCCGCCATTGACGTTGACCTTCGCGGTATCCCAACCAAGATCCTTGTTCACCGCGCAAGCTTGCGCGGCGAAAGCCTCGTTGGCTTCCACCAGGTCGAGGTCCTCTTTCTTCCAGCCGGCTTTCTTGAGCGCGGCGCGAGATGCCGGAATAGGTCCTGTTCCCATGATGGCGGGGTCGACGCCGGCCTGCGCCCACGACACGATGCGAGCAAGCGGAGTCTTGCCCAGCTTGGCGGCCTCGCTCGCTTTCATCAGCACCAATGCGGCGGCGCCGTCGTTGATCCCGGATGCGTTGGCGGCCGTCACGGTTCCTTCCTTGTCGAAGGCGGGGCGCAGTTTCGCGATCGAGTCCATCGTTACGCCCGGTTTCGGATATTCGTCGGTGTCCACCACCACATCGCCTTTGCGCGATTTTACGGTAACCGGCGCAATCTCATCCTTGAACCTGCCGGCTTTCTGAGCCGCTTCTGCCTTGTTCTGCGAGGCGACGGCAAATTCATCCTGTTGCTGCCGTGTGATCTGCCATTGTTTTGCAACATTTTCGGCCGTGGTTCCCATGTGATAGCCGTTGAAAGCGTCCCACAAACCGTCCTTGATCATGGTGTCGATCATTTCGAACGCACCCATCTTCACGCCCGCGCGCAGATGCTGACAGTGCGGCGCCATGCTCATCGACTCCTGGCCGCCGGCAACGACAATCTCGCTATCGCCGTTCAGGATCGCCTGGTAGCCAAGCGCGACCGCCCGCAGGCCGGAACCGCATAGCTGGTTTACGCCCCACCCGGGCGTTTCGACCGGAATCGCGGCTGCAATCGATGCTTGTCGAGCCGGATTCTGGCCCTGACCGGCGGTCAGGATCTGTCCAAGGATCACTTCGCTGACGCGCTCCCCTTCAACGCCTGCGCGTGCCATAGCAGCCTTGATCGCGACCTTTCCGAGGTCGTGAGCCGGCACGTTCGCGAATGCCCCGTTGAAAGCGCCGACTGGGGTACGGGCGGCACTCACGATGACGATGTCGTCTTTCATCTGAAACTCCTGTTACGTCGAGTTCTGGGGCAAGGAGCGGTTTTTTTGGCACTGCCGCATCCTCGGCAGGGCCTGTCGGTCTGTCAACCCAACCTGCCATTCGAATATTCGCGACAATTGGCGCTTTTCAGGCGTTTCCGCAAGGGACGCCATCCCTTCGGCGACCGTGCCGCGTTGCCACAAAACGGTGGCCCACGGAAGCGGAAATTGGCTATGCTCAAACCCTGGGCAGGGGAAACGTGTGGTCCACATGGCAGAGGAAAAAAAAGAGCCGATTACAATCAAAAAGTACGCAAACCGGCGGCTCTACAATACGGGCACCAGCACCTACGTGACGCTTGAGGACCTCGCCACGATGGTCAAGAACGGCGAGGATTTCATCGTCTATGATGCGAAAACGGGCGAGGACATCACGCGCTCGGTGCTGGCGCAGATAATTTTCGAACAGGAGAACAAGGAAGGGCAGAGCCTCCTGCCAATTACCTTTCTGCGGCAGTTGATCCGCTTCTACGGCGACAGCATGCAGATGCTGGTCCCTCGCTTTCTGGAAGCCTCCATTGAATCCCTGTCAAGAGAACAGGGCAAATTCCGCGAGCAGATGGCGCAAGCCTTCGGCGTCGGCGCTTTTGGGCCGCTCGAGGACCAAGTGCGCCGAAACATGGAAATGTTCGAGAAAACCTTCGCCATGTTCGCGCCGTTCGCGCGCGGCCAGGCGAAGCCGTCAGAAAAGCCGCAAAGTTCCAACAGCGAAATGGAGGACCTCAAGCGGCAGCTCGACGAAATGCAAAAACGTTTGGATAAGCTCGGCGAAAAGGAATAGCGGCCTCCAGACTTGCTGCTGCGCTGTGGTTGGGTAGAGGTCGGCCCTAATCCGCCACAATCCCCTTGAAAGACAAGGCAGCCCGCGTCGTCTTAACCACGCGTCGCAAATGTCGCGCTCAGCTATTTTGAAGCGTGTACTTTTCAACTTTCAAGGCGATGAGGCATTTGGCGCAACACTTTCCAGTTAGTTGCGAGCGAAGTCGACATATGTTGAACGTGAAACGGTACTGCGATGCGTCCTGAGACAATCGACAGGGTCGCCGATATTGCGTCCGGCGCGAGCAGGCGATCGGAGTCGGATTTCGAAAGTCGCGCGCTGGTTGCGCTCGCGCGCTCGAAACAACGCTCGGAACGCGCCGCGGGCCGTCAGCACGCCGCCTTCATTGCTCAGTTGGCTGCAGCAAAAGACCACCATCCGCAGACGCGCCACCTCCGTCGCGCCGACCCGGGCACGGCGTCAGCCGCCTATCGAGCTACCGCCGCGTTCAAACGCGTTCAGTAACCCAGCGCGCAGCCATCTTTGCGCGGCTCCGAGCCCCCGATCAGCACGCCGCGATCCCAGTCGATTTTTATGGTTTGCGCCCCTCCCCACGGCGTGCTCGCAGTCACTACATCGTGTCCGCGAGCTCTAAGTCCGTCGATCGTCGACGCCGGCGTGCCGCGCTCGACATCGGCCTTCTCGCCCTCAAAGAAAAAGCGCGGGGCGTCGATTGCCTGCTGCACGTCCATGCCGTAGTCGAGCATGTTGAGGATAATCTGCACGTGACCCATGGGCTGATAGTGCGCGCCCATCACGCCAAAGCTCATGTCGCAGCGACCATCTCGCATTGCGAGCGCGGGGATGATGGTGTGCATGGGCCGCTTGTTCGGACCAAACACGTTGGGATGTCCGGGCTCAAGCGTGAAGCAGGCGCCGCGGTTGGTCAGCATGATGCCCGTCTTCTCGGTGCAAATCCCGACTCCGAAGCTCGAATAGAGCGAGTTGATGAACGATACGGCCATCCGGTCGCGGTCGACGACGGTCAAATAGACCGTATCGTTGCCGGGCGTCGGCACGCCGGGCAATTTCACGCCCTTCTTCATGTCAATGAGCGATGCAAGTTTTTTGGCGAACCGCTTGTCAAGCAAGTCTGACACCGGCATTCGCATGTGCTTTTCGTCAGCGATGTGAGCGTCGCGCACGGCATAGCCCAGGCGAGCAGCTTCGAGCACAAGATGGAAACGATCGGCGCCAAGCGGATCAAGAGAAGCGACATCGAAGTTCTCAAGGATGTTCAGCATCACCAGCGCGGTGAGCCCTTGCGCATTTGGCGGGATCTCGACGAGCTCCAATCCGCGGTAACTGGTCGAGATAGGAGTCACCACATCGCCGCGGTGGCGCGCGAAATCTTGCAGCGTGAGGAACGACCCGCGCGCACCGAGTGTCTTCGCCATGTCCTCGGCGATCTCGCCTTCATAGAAGGCCCGCGCCCCATGCGCCGCTATTCGCTTCAGCGTGTCTGCGAGCGCAGGCAAGCGGATCACATCACCTTCACGAGGCGCGCTGCCACCGAACAGATAATGTCTGGCGGCCCCGGGATCCGCCTTGAGCTTGCTGACATGCCTCTGCCAATCCCAGGCGACACGGGCGGACACGGGAAATCCGTCCTGGGCATATCTGATCGCGGGCGCAAGCGCGCGGCCGAGGCCGAAACGCCCGTGTGCGTTCAGGATCGCCTCCCAGGCGTCGATCGCCCCCGGCACGGTGACCGCGTGGATAGAGTTGCCGATCTCGAACAGTCCCTTGGCCCGCAGCGGCTCATCGGACGCGCTTGCTCCAGCCCGACCGGAGCCGTTGTAGCCCCAGATCGGCTTGTCCGGCCGCGAGACCAGGCAGAAGCAATCGCCGCCGATGCCGGTCATATGCGGCTCTACCACGCACAGGGTCGCGACGGCCGCCACAGCCGCGTCGACCGCGCTGCCGCCCGCACGCAGCGCATCGACCGCAGCAAGCGTGCCAAGCGGATGCGACGTTGCCGCCATGCCTTCGCAGCCAATCACAGGCGAGCGGCCGGGGAGTTGGAAATCGCGGCTCATAACGAAACAGGACTTGGACGGATCAGGACGATACGCGCTCGACGCCTTCGACCGTAAGGTCTCGTTGGGCCGAGCGTAAGGTCACCGCGAACCCGCCGAGCACATCGACGAAGCTTACCACCAGCAGCAGGAAGAACGTCGCGGTGGCGGCCTGCTTGACCAGTATGAATTCGATCAGCATGACGAGAAACAGGATCAGCGAAAGGGCATGATCGACCACCGTGCGGAGACCGATGCGCGTCGACTTGATCACCTCGCCGCACAACAGCACGACAGCCAACGTTACGAGCATCTCGCCCGCCGACATGGTCCAATCGGCGCCCGAGACCATATGCACGGTAGAAACGACGCCGGGCCACGTCACGTCAGGCATCAGGAAGGCGATGATGTTGTAGATCGCGAAAGGAATCAGCAGAAGCGGAAAGCCGAGCATGAACATGGCGCAGCTTACCCTTCTGTCGCTCGATCAGGCTTCGGACTTCGGCTTCAAGACCTGCCGGCCTTTGTACATTCCGGTCTTCAGGTCGATATGGTGCGGACGCCGCAATTCACCTGAATCCTTGTCCTCGATATAGGCCGGCCGTTTGAGCGCGTCGGCCGAACGGCGCATCCCGCGGCGCGACGGTGAGGTTTTTCTTTTTGGCACAGCCATGGAACTAAACTCCTGAAAAAGCGCGATATGTCGATTTGAAACCGGGCTTATAAATGAAGGCTCGCGGCAAGGCTAGTGGCTTCGCCGCAGGCATGCAGCGGCTGCCGGCGCGCGCGCCGCGCGGGCTACGTAAAGCCCTGCAAGGCGGCGCAGGCCCGGCCCGGGCTGCCGCGCATTGCGGTTGGTCGGATTGGGCAAGATGGCAGCCAGCAACGCCGCCTCATAGGGGGAAAGGCTTTGGGCCGGTTTGCCGAACGCGCGCCTGGCGCCGGCCTCGGCGCCAAACTCGCCGTTGGGACCCCATTCGGCGATATTGAGATAGATTTCCATTATTCGCCGCTTTGACAAAACCAGGTCGATCCACAGCGCCAGCGGGAACTCCAGCGCCTTGCGCACGTAGCTACGGCCCTGCCAAAGGAACAGGTTTTTTGCGACTTGCTGCGTAATGGTCGACCCGCCGCGCATCTCGTCGATGTCGTCGGCCTCGGCTATGGCTTCGCGGATTTCCGTGAGGTCGATTCCGTGATGGGTGCAGAAGCGTCCATCTTCGGCGATGATGACGACAAGAGGCAGCGCCGGCGACATGCGTGTGATCGGCACGAACTGACGCTCTACCCTCAAGCCGCTCAACCGGCGTGACAGCATGGTTGTCGAGACCGGATCGACGACCGAATAAAGCGGTGTGATGAGATAGGGCAGCAAAATCAGTCCCACGATCGCGAGCACGCTAAACCGCAGTGCCCTCCTCAGGACCCGACTGAACCCTTTCTTTTTGCCTGATTGATCCACGGGTGAACATTAACCTATTCGGTCCGCTCATCGACGGCCCACTTTGCGAGATCGTGCGCAACCGCTAAACAATGCTGATGAACAAGGATATCGCCGAATTTCCCAACCAACTTGCTTCGGTCGCTGCCGAGATCGAGGCGCTCCTCAAGCAGCTTCTCGACGACCGGCCGCTCGAACGGGAAATTTCCCGGCCGGGGCGGCTTACGGCGGCTATACGCCATGCGGCGCTCGACGGCGGCAAGCGCTTGCGGCCGTTCCTGCTCGTTGAGACGGCGTCGATATTCGATGCTCCCCGTGCCGGCGCGCTGATGGCCGGAGCGGCGCTTGAACTCGTGCATTGCTATTCGCTCGTCCACGATGATCTTCCGGCGATGGATGATGATGATCTGCGCCGCGGGCGTCCGACCGTTCACAAGGCATTTGACGAGGCAACGGCAATTCTCGTCGGCGATGCGCTTCTGACACTCGCTTTCGATGTCATGGCACGGTTTCAAGTGCATGACGATCCGGCGGTGCGCATTGCGCTCGTTTTCGAACTGGCACGCGCTTCCGGCCTGGGCGGCATGGTCGGGGGACAAATGCTCGATCTCGCAGCGGAAGGTCGCTTCGAGCCGAAGCGCAAGCTTGCTGAAAGCGAAATCGCCACCCTGCAAGCGATGAAAACGGGCGCATTGATCCGCTTCGCCTGCCGGGCCGGCGCAATTCTCGGGCAATCTGACGCTTCGGCGCTGGCCGGCATCGATCGCTATGGCAATGCCATCGGGCAGGCCTTTCAGATTGCGGACGACCTGCTCGATGTTGAAGGTGACGCGAAGATGCTGGGAAAAGCTGCCGGCAAGGATGCCGCCTCCGGCAAGGCAACACTTGTGGCAGCCCTTGGAGTTGACGGCGCGCGGGCTCGCCTCAGAGAGTTGGTGGCAGCGGCCGATGAGGCGGTGGCACCATTTGGTGCAAAGGCCGATACTTTGCGCGCTGCCGCACGCTTCGTTGCCGAGCGGAGAACTTGAGCGCGCGCAAGGATCGCGAATGGCCAAGGTCAAACGCCCGCCGTTGTCCCCACTGTCGCTTCCAGTGCGAATTGTCAAACTGCACGCCAAGCTGGCAGTCGCGATCCTCGTCGGCGTCGCTGTGGTCTTTGCTGTGGCACCGCTCACGCTGCAGGAAGGAACGCGCGTACTGGCGGGGTGGGACACAGGCGTCGTTGTCTATCTGGTCCTGACGCTTTGCATGATGTGGCGCGCCGATGTCGAGCGCATCCGGCGCCGCGCCTCGGAGCAGGATGAGGGCGCTTTCTTTATCCTCCTGCTGTCGATCGTTGCCACATTCGCCAGCCTTGCTGCCGTCGTAGTGTCCCTTGGCAGTGCCAAACAAGGAGGCCAGGGCAATGCAGCACTGCATGTCGCACTGGCATTCACCACGATCCTGCTGTCCTGGGCTTTCGTGCATACGATATTTTCATTCCACTATGCGCACGAATACTACGGCGAACGCGGCGACGGTAAGATCGGCGGGTTGCATTTTCCCGGCGACCACGCACCTGACTATCGGGATTTTCTCTACTTTTCCCTGGTTATCGGCATGACCTCCCAGGTGTCCGACGTCGCGATCACGAGCAAGGTCATTCGCCGTGTCGCCTCGGCGCATGGCGTCTTGTCATTCTTCTTCAATCTCGTGGTTCTGGCTCTCACCGTGAACATGGTGGCCAACCTCATATGACGGAGACCATCCAGACGCTGCTGTTGATGCTGGGGCTGCTGGCAGCGGTCGCGGTCGCCGCAAAGAGACTGAACGTCGCCCCCTCGATCCTGCTGGTGATTGCCGGAATTGGTATTGCCTTCGTTCCAGGTTTGCCAAGAATCGAACTGGCGCCTGAAGTCGTGTTGCTGGTGATATTGCCGCCGCTGATCTATTCCGCCGGCGTCGCCATGAGCTGGCGGGACTTCTGCTTCAATCTGCGCCCGATCACGCTGCTTGCCTTCGGCTGCGTGGTGTTCACGACTTGCGCGATCGCGGTGGCTGCGCATTACGTGCTCAAATTCGATTGGGCGATCGCTTTCCTGCTCGGCGCCATCATTGCGCCTCCTGACGTGGTCGCACCGCTGGCGGTCGCGAGGAGGCTCGGGCTGCCGCGGCGGTTACTCGTGGTCCTGGAAGGAGAAGGGCTCGCCAACGACGCGACTGCCTTGATCCTGTACCGTTTTGCGGTGGCCGCGGCGGTGACCGGCACGTTCTCGCTTCAGCAAGCCGCCGGCACGTTCGCGCTCATCGTCGGCGGCGAAATTCTGTATGGCATCGCGATCGGCTGGCTGAGCTTGCGCTTGCGGCAATGGGCGCGCGACCCGCGCGTTGAGATAACCCTGTCGCTGATGACACCGTACGTTGCCTTCTGGGTGCCCCAGCATCTCGGCGGGTCGGGCGTGCTGGCGACAGTCGCGTGCGGCCTTTACGTCAGCTGGATCGGACCGCGACTGATTTCTTCCGCGACGCGACTGCAGGGCATCTTCTTCTGGGATTTGCTGGTCTACCTCATCGAGGGTTTCGTATTTCTTGTCACCGGCTTGCAGGTTCGCGAGCTGTTGGAAGAGGCGCAATTCGTGCCGATCCGTGAACTGGTGATGGCCACGGTGTTGACGACGCTGATCGCGATCGTGGCACGTTTCATCTGGGTCTTCCCGGCGACTTATATTCCACGCTGGGTGAGTCCCTCACTAGCCAGGCGCGATCCATCGCCGCCATGGCAGCAGCCGTTCGTAATCGCTTTCACTGGCGTGCGCGGCGTCGTTTCGCTGGCCGCCGCGCTCGCCATCCCTTACACGCTCAACAACGGCCAACCCTTTCCTCATCGTGGACTCATCCTTTTCGTAACGTTCGGCGTGATCGTCATCACCCTTGTTGGTCTCGGTTCGATGTTGCCGTTCGTAGTGCGTTGGCTCGGAGTGACCCACATCGGCCAGCGAGAGCGCGCGGATGAAGTTCAGGCCGAACTGAACGCTCGCGTTTCCGCTCTGGATGAGATCGAAAAGCGTTTGGAGACGTTTATTGCAGAACGCGAATTGCCAGACGAAGTCATCAAGCTCCTGCGCACGCGCAATCAGAGCCGAAGGCAGATCCTGCCGAGCGACCTGGAAGATGGACTCGACTACACGCGCCAGAGCGCCTCGCTGAAAAAAGAGCTGATCGACGCCGAGCGCGACTTTATTTTTCAGCTGCTGCGCGACGGCAAGATCACCGACGAAGCCCGCCGCCGCATCGAATACGAACTGGATCTGGAAGAAGCGAGCGTCGCCAACCGCGGCAAGGATAGTGGCGGCTGGATCTAGCTGTCATCCAGCGGCTGGATCCCCGCTTCCGCGGGGACGAACGGTTGTTTGCCGGTTTTCGTGTATCCAGCGCGCATAGATTTTCGGAGTCAGAACGGACGCTCGCCTTTCACCGTCACGCGAGTTCCCGAGCGGGTGTGCGGCCAGTAATCCCACATCGCGCGATGCTGCGAACAACGATTGTCCCAGAACGCAATCGCATTTTCGGTCCAGCGGAAACGGCACTGGAATAGCGGATTTTCCGCATGTTGGTAGAGGTAGGAGAGAACGGCATCGCTTTCGTCACGCGGAATGCCAACGACATGGTGCGTGAAACCGCGATTCACGTAGAGCGCCTTTTTCCCGGTTACCGGGTGCGTCCTGATCACCGGATGTTCGGCGCGCGGATAAGTTGGCTTGTCGGCAACACCGGCATTCGCATAGAGACCGCGATACACGAGTTCACCGTCGTGGACGGCGGTCAGGCCATGGAGATAGGTTTTCATCCGATCAGACAAGGCGTCATAGGCCGCATACATGCTGGCGAATAATGTATCGCCGCCGTGCGGGGGACATTGCTTGATGTAGAGAATGCTGCCCATCGGTGGTTCGAGGTCGCATGAGACATCGCTATGCCAGCCTTCACCATTCGCTCTCGGGCTGTCTTTGTCGGCATAGATTTTCATCAGCGCCGGTTCGCCCGGCTCGTGCGGCGCGGCGGGATGAACGTGCAGCTCGCCGAACAGCCGTCCGAAGGCAAGATGCTGCTGTGGCGTGATGCGCTGCTCGCGGAAAAAGATGACGATATTCTCGGCCAGGGCACGATGGATTTCATCCACCATCCGGTTCGACAATGGCTTTGCCAGGTCGACGCCTTCGATCTCCGCCCCGATGATCGGCGTGAGCGTGTCGACGCGGATCGTCTCGTAAGGCCTGGATTCGTCCGTCACATGCCGATAGCGCGGGCCGTCCTTGCCGCTTAGCGAGCTCATGGGGCACCTTCGGATCTGTCAGGGATGGTAGCGCGGATGACGCCGCGCGCAACCCGCCCTACTCCGCCGCGGCGCGCCCCGCCTGGCCGAATCGCCGCTCGATATAGTCGATCACCATCTGCTTGAAGTCGTCGGCGAGGGTGGGCCCGCGCAGGGTGGCGGCCTTTTTGCCGTCGGTGAAGACGGGGGCGGTCGGCTGCTCGCCGGTGCCGGGCAGCGAGATGCCGATGTCGGCATGCTTGGATTCGCCGGGCCCGTTGACGATGCAGCCCATCACCGCCACGTTGAGCGTCTCCACCC
>Ga0114129_10008637_pt1 | contig 14524 bp, 12 predicted proteins | sample RhiMetdeltSRZDD1_FD_80071 | JGI IMG/M metagenome (GOLD analysis project Ga0114129, IMG submission 80071) | Populus rhizosphere microbial communities from Tennessee, USA - Rhizosphere MetaG P. deltoides SRZDD1 (version 2) (version 2) | ecosystem: Host-associated > Plants > Roots > Rhizosphere >... | reverse complement strand
GCAGCGCACCACGGCCGGCAGTCCCAGTGCCCGCGCCAGGATCGCGGTGTGGCTGGTGGGGCCGCCCTCCTCGGTCACCAGCGCCAGCACGTGCCGGGGGTCGAGCGTGGCCGTGTCGGCCGGGGCGAGGTCGCGGGCTACGAGCACGAACGGTTGGTCCGGCGATGGGATGCCGGGCATCGGGCGACCGAGGCAGGCGGCCACGGCGCGGTCGCGGATGTCGTCGAGATCGGCCACGCGTTCGGCGAGGTAACCGCCGGCGGCTTCGAACGCCTGCCGGTGAATTGCCAGCGCGGCCGTGATGGCGTGCGCGGCGTCCGCCCCCGCCTCGATCTCCGCGGCGACGGCCGCGGCCAGCTCCGGATCTTCGGCCATCATCACCTGTGCCCGCAGGATTTCGGCCACGGCGCCGGTACCGGTCTCGGCTCGACGGTTCAGGTCCGCGGCGACGGCCGACAGCGCCGCGACCGCGCGGGCGGTCTCCACCTCCGGATCGGTCACCGGCCCCGGCGGCGGCAACGCGGGCGGCGGCGCGGTCCGGTACGCCGGCCCCGCGGCCAGGCCGGCGCCGACCCCGATGCCGTGCAGGATCGTCGACTCAGCCATCGCCGGTCTCCTCGGCGTCGAGGTCGCGGCCCAGCAGGTCGGCGAGCGCGTCGAGGGCCGCGTCGGCGCCGTCGCCGTCGGCCTCGAGAACGACTTCCGTACCGCATTTCGCACCGAGCGACAGCACCGAGAGCATGCTGTGTGCCGGTACCGCTTTCTTCTCGCCCGTGCGGATCGTGACCCGCACGGGTGAAGCGGCCGCGGCGGCGGCCACGAATAGCGCGGCCGGGCGGGCGTGCAGTCCGCTGGCGGAGCCGACGGTGACAGTTCGAGTGGCCATAGTGGACTCCTTCGCGGTTCAGGGCTCGATCGTGACCTTGATCGCCCGCCCATCGGCGACGAGGTCGAAGGCGGTGAGTGCGGCGTCGAGCGGCAGCCGGTGGGTGACCAGATCGGCGACCGGCACGGTACCGGCGGCGATGAGGCCCAGCGCCTCGGCGTTGTCGGCCGGGCTGGACCCGTTGGCCCCGACGATGGTCAGCTCGCGGTAGTGCACGAGGTTCGCGTCCAGGGCAATGATCGGCGCGTCCTTCGGCAGGCCGCCGAAGAAGCTGATCCGGCCCTGGCGGGCGGCCATCCGCACCGCCTGTTCCTGCGCGGCTCCCGACGCCGCGGCGGTGACCACGACGTCGGCGCCCCGCCCGTCGGTGAGCTTCGCTATCTCGTCCACCGGATCGGCGCCCGCGGCACAGATGGCGGCGTCCGGCTCGACCAGGGCCGCCGCCCGGTCCAACCGCTCCCGGTTCAACTCGACGAGGAAGACCCGGCTCGCGCCGCGGGCGCGGGCCAGCCGGACGTGCAGGCAGCCGATCGGACCCGAGCCGACGACCACGACGTCGTCGCCGGAGCCGACCCGGGCTAGATTCTGTCCATTGAGGACACACGCGAGCGGCTCGGCGATCGACGCTTCTTCGAAGCTCACGCCATCGGGTATCCGGTTGAGCCCACCGACCGCGAGGACCTTGGCCGGTACGACCAGGTACTCGGCGAAACCGCCGTCGTAGTGGTATCCCATCGACTCCTGGTTCGGGCAGACCGACATGCTCCCGCGCCGACACTCGGCGCACTGTCCACAAGGGATGGCGGCGATGACCTGCGCCGGGTCGCCGGCCATCCAGCCATCGACGTCGGCGCCGACCTCGGTGACCTCTCCCGCGATCTCGTGCCCCATCGTCCGCGGCGGCACGATGTGGTGGTGCCCGAAGCGGAAGATCTTGACGTCGGTACCGCAGGTCGAGCAGTTCCGGACCCGGAGCTTGACCTCGCCCGGTCCGGCGAAAGGCTCGGGTACGTCCTCGAAGCGGACGTCGCCCGGGCCGTGGAAACGAACGGCCTTCATGCCGCGCTGTCCTCGCGGATCAGTAGGCGCATTACCTCCTGCGGATCGGTGGCCTGGCGTAGCGCCGCGGCGCGGTCCGGATCCATCAGGATCTCGGCCAGCTCGGCGAGCAGGTCGACGTGCCCGTCGCCCTGGGCGGCGATCGCCACGCAGACCTCGACCGGGTTGCCGCCCCAGTCGACCCCGTCCGGAAAACGCAGGACCGCCAGGGCGTCGCGACGCACGGCCGCCTTGCCGGCGTTGGTGCCGTGCGGGATCGCGACGCCCTCCCCGACGTACGTAGAGATCGAACGCTCGCGCTCGAGCATCGCGTCCACGTACGTCGGGTCGACGGCCCCGATCTCCACGAGCACCCCGCCGCACCGCCGGATGGCGTCGTCGCGGGTGGCGGCGTGCTCGCGGAGCCGGATGGCCTGCGGTACCAGTACTGCCTCATCCACTGAGATCGCCGCCGTTTTGCACGGCCTTGACCACCCGGGTCACGGCGGGGTCTCCGATGAAGACCTGGATCGCCACGATGACCTTGCCGGGCGCGCTCGCGCGGGCCCGGTCGGCCAGGCCTTGGTGGCAGATCACCACGTCGGCGTCGGCCGGTATCGCCGCGACCGGCGTGTGCTCGACGGTGACCGCGTTCTTGCCGAGCTGCCGCCGGAGCTGGCTGGCGAGCATCACGCTGCTGCCCATCCCCGCGTCGCAGGCGACGACGACCTTATGGATGTCGGCACCGTTGATCGTGGTCGTCATGACGCCGCCTCGGCTTCAATCTTCGCCGGCTTGTTCGCCGCGGACTGGCGCCGTGCGGCCTCGAGTTCCGCGCGCTCGCGCTCGGCCTCTTCCTCGGGCGTCACGGCCTCGTCCTCGGGCGGCTCTCCACGGCCGAAGCCGAGCAGGAGCGAGGCGACGCCGAAGGTGACTGCGGCGGCGATCACGATGCCGAGGATCACGCCGAAGTAGCCGCCCTTCGGGGTCACCGCGAAGTACGCGAAGATGCTGCCCGGCGACGGCGTGGCGACCAGGCCGGCTCCGGTCACCATGAACGTGGAGACGCCGGCGGCCCCACCGAGGATCATCGCGAGGATCAGGCGTGGCTTCATCAACACGTACGGGAAGTACACCTCGTGGATCCCGCCGAGGAACTGGATGATTATCGCCGCCGGCGCCGTCGGGCGCAGGGCGCGCGGACCGAAGAAGAAGTACGCGAGCAGCAGGCCGAGGCCGGGGCCGGGATTCGTCTCGATCATGAACAGGATCGACTTGCCGGTCGTCGCCGACTCGGCGACACCAAGCGGCCCGAACACGCCGTGGTTGATGGCGTTGTTGAGGAACAGCACCTTCGCCGGCTCGACGACGATGGACACGATGCCGAGCAGGTGGTTCGAGACGAGCCACTCCACGCCGTTGCCGGCGGCGGTGGTCAGCGCGCGGACGACCGGGCCGATCGCCTTGAACCCGACCAACGCCATCGCGCCGCCGATGATGCCGGCGGAGAAGTTGTCCACCAGCATCTCGAACCCGGGGCGTACCCGGTTCTCGATCGCGCGGTCGACGAGGCGGAGCAGGAAGGCCGCCAACGGCCCGATGATCATCGCGCCGAGGAACATCGGTACCGTCGAACCGACAACGACGCCCACGGTGGCGACCGCTCCGACGACCGCACCGCGCTGACCGTGGACGAGCCGACCGCCGGTGTACCCGATCAGCACCGGCAGCAGCACGGTGATCATCGGGCCGACGAGCTGGGCGAGGGTGGCGTTGGGCAGCCACCCGGTCGGGATGAACAGGGCGGTGATCAGGCCCCAGGCGATGAAGGCACCGATGTTCGGCATGACCATGCCGGCGAGGTACCCGCCGATCCGCTGGACCTTGGCCTTCAGCCCGGTCCCTTGGACCGGTGGGGTGTAGTTGATGGCCATGCTTCCCTCCTCGGGGCAAGCGTTGATGGGGGATGTGTGGCGGTCAGGCGAGCAGCGGCCGGATGTCGCCTGGTCGCGTGTTGATGCGGACGAGGTCTCGATGCAGGTCGGCGGGCCTGGGCATGCGGCTGCCCGGCAGGCTGACCGCGGCCGCGCCCCAGGCCAGCGCTTCGGCCAGAGCCGTAGGCGCGCTGGCTCCGTCGACACCGCCGGCGGCCAGGAAGCCGGCGAGCAGCGCGTCGCCCGCGCCCACCGAACTTCGCGGTCGGGACACCGGGGTGTCCCCGGTTATCGCTCCGGTGGAGCCGACGAGGACGGCACCGTCGGCGCCGAGGCTGGCCAGAACGGCCCGGGCGCCTTCGGACCTGAGCTCCTCGGCGGCATCGATGGCGTCGGAGAGCGAGGTGACCGGTCGCCCGACCGCGTCGGCCAGCTCGTCGCGGTTGGGTTTCAACAGCGCCGCACCGGCCCTGGCCGCGGCGCGTAGGGCAGGTCCGCTGGTGTCGACCACCAGGCGCGCGCCGGCCGCGACCACCCGCTGGCAGAGTGCGAGGAAGACCTGTGTCGGTAGACCCGGCGGGACGCTGCCACAGACCACCACCACGCCACCGTCCGCGGCTTCGATGAGCACCCGGTCGGTGATCGCGGCGAACTCGTCGCCGGTCAGCTCCGGCCCCGGTTCATTGATCTTCGTAACGGTGCCGTCCGGCTCGGCGAGGGTGATGTTCGACCGGGTACGGCCAGCGATGGGGACGGCCCGCACGTCGACGCCCTCGGCGACGAGCAGGCGGATGAGCTGGCCGCCCTCGTCGCCGCCGCAGGGCACCACCGCCCGCGAGGGGACATCGTTGGCCAGCAGGGCGCGGGAGACGTTGACGCCCTTCCCGCCGGGTTCGAGGTGCGTGGACCCGGCCCGGATGACTTGACCGCGGACGAGATCGCCGATCTCGATCGTGCGGTCGAGGCTGGGATTGAGGGTGACGGTCACGATCATGCCCGGATCACCCGCAAGCCTTCGGCCTCCAGGTCGGCGACCAGCTCGCCGTCGGCGCCGGTGTCCGTGACGAGCGCATCGATGTCGGACAGGCTGCCGAAGCGGGCCAGGTAGTCGTTGCCGATCTTCGTGTGGTCGGCGAGGACAACCGTGCGCCGGGCGGCGCCGATCATGGCGCGCTTCACGGCCGCCTCCGCCGGGTCCGGCGTGGTCAGCCCCCGTTCGACCGAACATCCATTGGTACCGACGAACGCGACGTCGACGTAGAGGTCGGCGAGCGGGCGCAGCGCCCAGTCGTCGACCGTGGCCAGCGTGCGGCCGCGCAACCGGCCGCCCAGGATCAGGACGTTGAGGTTGGCCCGGGTGCCGAGGATCGTGGCGATGACCGGGGAGTTGACTACGATCGTCAATTCCCGGTCGCCGGGCAACATATGTGCCAGCCGGGCCGTCGTCGTACCGGCGTCGAGGATGATCGCACCCTCGTCGGGCACGTCGGCGAGCGCCGCCTTGGCGATGCGCTCCTTCTCCTCGATGAGTACCGAGTCCCGCGCCGCCACCGCCGGCTCGAACCCGATCCGCTCGACCGGGATGGCCCCACCGTGTACACGGCGGAGCACCCCCGCCCGCTCGAGGATGGTCAGGTCGCGGCGGATCGTCTCGGCGGTGACCTGGAACGTGTCCGCGAGAGTCGCGACATCGACGCGCCCGCCCGCCCGGGCCAGCCGCACGATCTCCTGCTGCCGTTCCTCCGCGTACATGTGGGTTCACCGCCGCTTCATGTCCGAGTGCTTTTGTTTACACCCGGATATGTGGGAAGTCAAGACCCCATGGCTTATGTGGAGACGATCGATACCCTTCGCCGGTCCAGGTCCAGGTCGCACCAGCGCAGCCCGGCGGCCTCGCCACGGCGTAACCCACCGCGTCGAGGAGGTCCGCGAGCTGGCTGCTGGTCCACCGCGACCGGCGGCCGGGTGCCGTCGTCTCGCCAGCGGCCGACCCGGACCGCTCCGTCCACACACAGGATGCGGCCGCCGGGCGGTAGCTTGATACGGCGGGCTGGGTTGTCGCCGATGAGACCGTCCCGCACCGCGGCGTTCAACGCCGCCCGTAGGGTGGCCCGGATCCGGTGCAGTGTGGCGCCCGAGCGGGGCTTGCCGCCGGGTGTGCGGCCCGCAACGTGGTCTGCCGGATGCTGCGCCGGGTGGTCAGCCAGTACCGCAACCGCGGCACAGGGTCCACGTGTGCCCGGTGCGTTCCTCCCGCGACTGCGCCAAGATCTCGTCCCAGGCCCGACGGGCCGCCGCCCGGTCTCGTCCCGGGCACCCGCACAGCTTGAACAATCCCTGACCGGCCACCACGCATCTCCAGCATCACATCGTTAAGGTCTACGGTCGACCCGTTCGAGCCGTATGGATATCCCCGCAGGTTGAGCCGGTGGCAGGCACCGATCAGGAAGTCGTCGGTGCCGGGCGTGCCGTCAGCGCAGGCGGCGAGGTTGGTTGGCGACGTAGTCTTTCAGCCCGGCCGGGGCCTAGACGTTCCTGCCGGGTAGGCGTTCGCTGGACTCGCATGCCGGTGTTAGGCGTTAGCCCGGCGGAGGCGTTCGGCTGCTTGTGCCCGGAGCGCATCGCGGCACAGCGGGGTGCGGCCGTTCAGTGCTTCCTCTCGGGCGTTGTACGCTGCCATCCACACGCTGGCCGCCCACGCGATCTCCTGCTCCACGGCCGTGAACAAGCGCCCACGGAGGTCCTGATAGGACACCAGGAACGCCTCGGAGCTTTCGATCGGCGCCAGCGTGGGCGGCCCGGCACTGGCGAAAGACCCACTCGCCGCCCCCGCCAGCGCCGCCTCCGGTTGCCACGCCAGGCTGTCCCAGTCGTGCACCGCCCACATCTGCTGACCGTGCCACCGCAGGTTCTGGGCCTCGAAGTCGGCGTGGCCCAGCACGCACGGCAGGCCGGCGGCCAGTATCCGCCGCCGAGCCCGCTCGGCGGTGTCAACGACGTACGCGGGCACGACGCGCTGGTCCCGGTTATCGAGGAAGTCGATGGCCGGCCACACCCCGGAGTCGGTGTGGTCCCAGCGCACCCAGGGCGGGTTCGGCAGCGGCGGCGCGACGGTCACGTCGGCCAGTTCGGCCATCAGCCGGGCGAACACCTCCGCGTACCGGGCGGCCACCTCCGGCGAGTCCCCGTGCAACACGTCGCCGCCGGGCCGGAACTCCTCCGCGTGCACAGCCAGCGAACCGACACCGGCCACCGGTGTGAGCGGCCGGGCACAGGGAAACCCGCGCTCGGCCAACCGGGCCTGCGCCGCGACACACGACACGGCCCGGCCGTCATCGGCGCGCGCCTTGACCACCACGTCCGTACCACCGGCCAGCCGCAGACCGAACACCATCGAGATCTGTTGTAGCTGGAACAGCACGTCGGAGGGTTCGCCACCCAGATGGTCCAGACACCAAACCGGCAACCAGTCCGGCAGATCATCCAACGGCACGATCACGACTGTGCCATAGGCACCGAACGCAACCGGTGTCGGCGTTTGAGAAAAACAAGGCAGGGACCAAGACGATGCTGTCGGCGATCGAGGTGTTCATGACCGGCGGCGTTCAGCGCCGCCCGCAGGGTGGCCCGGATCCGGTGCACCGTGGCACCCGAACGGGGCTTGCCGCCCGGGGTACGGCCGACGGCGATCTCGGCGAACACCGCGGTTAGCTGCCGGCTGGAAAGCGCCGCCAACCGGACGTTGCCGAGGGCCAGGATCAGGTACGCCTCGACGTGCTGGATGTACCCGCAACGTCGTGGGCCGAATGCTGCGCCGCGTGGTCAGCCAATACCGCACCGGGATATCCCGCGTCGAACAACGGAAGTGCCAACTGCCGTGACGGCGCTCGCTGAGTCGGGGACCCCTCGCTCGCAGCCGCCGGCCTGACTCGGCACCCGCACAGCTTGAACAACCCTCACCGGCCACCACGCACTCCCAAGACCACGTCGCTGAGGTACACGGTCGACCTGTCCGAGCCCAGTGGATGTCACCCGCAAGCGTGAGATCGACGAGGTCGTGTCGACGAGCTCCGCCGTCGAATGACCCCTACCCGTCTGGCATTGGGGACGCGTTTCTCCGCCGGCACCGACCCCGGACAGCAGCAAATTGCTCACAAAGTGGCGGGTGATAGCCGACGGAGTCCGCAAGCGAGTACGTCGTTTGTCATGCTGTACGGCGTACTCGCTTGCAGCAGCGTCGTTCGGCACTGCGCAGCAACGCCTTTTGTCGCTCGTGACGACGAGGCGCTGGTCGGGCATAGCGGCGTTACGGGCGGCGCGTGCCCATCTGGGCGAGGGCGATGATCCAGCCCGTGATCAGGCCGTATGCCGCACCACCCAAAGCCCACAACAGTGCGACATACAGACCCGCATGCACCGACAGGAACGCCGTGATGAAACCGGCGAGAGCCGCCGCGAAGATCACCGCACCCCAGCCATTGAACAGGTCGGCGAGAGTGCCACGAGCCCGCGACAGTTCCGCGCCGGCCAACAGCGACAGGAACAGGCCGACGAATACGATGAAGAGAATGGCCTTCAAGTCTTGCGCCAACACGTCACGCACCGGGGAATTGGAGTTGAAGGACCATGCCGGCCAGGCGAGTGTTCGCAGGAACAGCCCGCCGGCGGTATCGGGCTTCGTGTTGTGGTTGACCCAGTCGACGAAGATGGGACTACCGAACACGAGAACGAGGAGAAAAGCGACGAACGTACCCACGCCGGCCGCGGTACGTCGGCGCGTCCTGGTGAGAACCATGGTCAGGATGGTGCCCGAACATCAACTTATTCAAACAGACGCGTTCTTGCCCAAAGTACGACGGCGAACCTGGCAGCAGTGCGGCAGTGTGGGATCGTCACCCTTGGGCAAGCTACACATCGTCGTGGAGGTTGGCCCGGGTTGGCGCCGGCAACGCGCTGGGGGCACCACGGTCAACCCGCGACCGGTCCCGGCACCGACCGTCAGTCGGCCAGGCCTACCGTCCACATTGGAGGAGCGAGTTGCTCCGTGGGTACTCGGATGTTGGCCAACACGGACGGACTGCCGCGTACTAGCCCGGACTCCGCCTCCGGATGGCGACCGTGATGGGCTATTTGACAGGCGGCTCGGCCGCTGGAACAGGAACCCTTTGCCTGGACTGGTTCGGAACAGAGGCTGACAACGACACGCTCGGAAAGTATTGTGGGATAAGGAAAAGCCAGCATCTACTGTGGACTTTTAGTCCATAGGTTCGGGCTTGAGTCCCCGCGGCCCACCCCTCTGACCGGGGGAATACTTGCTACTTGTTTGTCCTGTGTGGACGATGGATGCTTTGTGGCTGCCTGCTGGCCGCCTTCCATTTGGCGCTTGCCGCGTCGCTTCGATGTGCCCTGGCCTGCGGGTTGTCCCGCGCCGGGCCGGCTGTTCCCTGTGGGTGTGGTGAATCGGCCCGGCGGGCGAGTTGCACCATCGGGCTGGTGGCGGCCGGTCATCTTGGCTCTCGCACCCTGTGCCCCGGCGAGCACGAGCCGGGGCCGCAAGCCTGCGGCTCGCGCATCCGATGCCATGGTCGCGGCCACTGCCGTCGCCAACAGCCTTCCCGGCTACTCGTGTAGACGGACGCACCGACTCAGGACGAGCCCTCGCGAGGGTTCGGTGGCATGAACCGCTCGAACCAGGCGACCATGCGGGTGCTGAGGTCGATCGCCGCTGGGAACTTCCGGACGCCGTGTCCTTCCTCCGGGTAGAGGACGACCTCGCTGTCCACACCGTTCGCGCAAAGGGCCCGGTAGAACTCCATCGCCTGGCCCGGCGGCGTGCACCGATCGTTCAGCCCGGCCGTGAGCAGCGTGGGCGTACGCACGCGGTCGGCCCGCATGACAGGGCTGCGATCTCGATACGGCCCGCCGTCGTCGGTGGGCTCGCCCCCGAGGAACCAACGATCCCACATGCCGATGTTCGAGTCGAAGTGCTGGCTGTACCAGTCGCTGACCGGCGACATCGCGACCGCGGCGGCGAAGCGCTGATCGATCGTCGGCAACCAGCAGGACATGAACCCGCCGTAGCTTCCGCCGGTGACGCCGATCCGCGCCGGGTCGACGATGCCGCGTTCCACGAGCGCGTCGATCCCAGACAGCACGTCCTGCGCGTCGGCGCCGCCCATGTCGCCGACCACCATCTCGGCGAACGCGCGACCGCGGCCGGCTGAGCCTCGCGGGTTCGGCTGCAGCACCGCGTAGCCGCGCGCCATGAGCGGGTGGATATATTGCCGCGGCCACTGGGGCCAGCGGTTCGTGTACGCCCACACTGGTCCGCCGTGCACCACAACGACAAGGGCGTGCGGACCAGGGCCGTCCGGCACAGTCAGCAGCCCCTCGATCTCGAGCCCGTCCGGCGCCGTCCAGGTGAGTCGTTCGAGACGACCGAGCGAGCCCGCGAGGTACCGCGTCCCGTTGTGATCGAGCGTGAAGAGGGTTTCGGGCTTGCCGCCGCGGACGATCGTGAGCTCCGGCGGATGCTCTTGGCTGTCCAGGACCAGCGCGAACGCGTCGTCGCCGACCGGGCGGGCCTGCGGCAGCCAGACCCCGCACCCCTGCGACGTCGACCACCGTTCGTGCAACGACCCGGCGGTGTCGATCCGCGCGACGACGGTGTCCATGCCTCGGAGCCCCGCGACCAGGAGGCTATCGTCCTTGCACCACGCAACGTCGGTAACGTCGATCGCCTCGGTGTCGACCGGCATGGTCGAGCCGTCGGCGGTGTCGACCAGCAACAGCCGACCGGCGAGGAGGATGCGGTCGCTGCACAGCGCCTCGATGACGGCGACGCGGGTGCCGTCCGGGCTCGCGACGGGAACCCCGAGCTGCACGTCGCTCGTGACGAGTTCACGCTGCGCGCCGGTCCCGGCGTCGATCAGCCGCAGCGTCGCGTTGTACCAGGCGTCCTCGCCCGGTGCGTCCGAGGCGATCGCGGCGATCGAGTCTTCGCCGGCCCACGTCGCCTCCCAGACATTGGTTCGGTCTGCGACCCGGCGGGCCTCGCGCGTGCGCAGCTCGAGGACCCACAGCTGTCGCCATTTGTTCTCGTCGATGCCCTCGACCAGGGGAACCCACGAGGGCAGGTCCTCCGCGGTCTTCGTGGCGCCCGACCCCGAGGCGCCGGCCTGGTCGGCCCCGACCCCAGCCGCGACGAACAGCAGCCGCTCGCCCGACGGCGACCAGACAAGCGATTCGATTGTCCCGTCGATCTTCGGCAGCGCGACAGCTTCACCGAGCCGACCCGACTCGAGCAGGTATGCCTGGAACCGACCCTGCCGCACGCGATCCGACAGGAACGCAATCCGCGACCCGTCCGGGGACCAGCGAGGAAGTCGGTCGTCGTTCGGCCCCGCGGTCAGCTGCTGCGACTCACCGCCAGCGGTCTCCACGAGAGACACCCGCCCCGACGGTGCGCCCTCGAGCGCTTCCAGTCGGGTCCCTGTGAAGGCGATCCAAGCACCGTCCGGCGACACATCCAAGTCGGCGAGAGCCGTCACCAAGCCGAACCCTGGCTCCAGCGCCCTACGAAAGTGCTCCTCGATCTCGCGGTAAAGCGGCGTCTGCTGCAGGTCTCGCTCCATGCGCCGAGGGTACGACCGCCGAGCAACCACTGTCTCCTTCCCACATAACCATTTAGGTGGCTGGAACCGTTGGCATTCCCTGGGTTTCCGGTGTTGAACGCGGTCATGACGTCGATGCCATTTCCACGCTTTCCAGTGGCAGTCCGAGTTGTGACTTGTCCGAAGAGGACTGTCGGGGTTGGGCCATCCGCGCTGGATTGCAAAGTCGCTCCCGAGTGCCCTCCCGGGCCCGTCGCCCGGCTTCGTCGATAGCGGTCAGCTCCTCGACGAACGCGGTGGCCAGCTGGTGGCAGCGACGATGTCGGCCGGACGGTAAACACGTACCCGTCCGGCCGCCACGGCCCCCTTTCCCGTCGGGACGCCTCGGCGGCCGGCCGAGGCCCGGGGCCGCGCTAGTCTGCCGGGCGCAGGACGCCGAGAAGTCCGTGCGTCTCCTCGTCGGGGCCGGCGCTGAACCAGACCGCGTCGGTGCCCCCGCTCGCAGCGGTACCGGGCAGCAGCGCCCAGAGGCCGTCGATCTCGATGACCTCGTTGTTGGCATCGCGGAGGAAGCCGAGGTAGTCGCCGTCGTCGGTGTACGCGCCGATCTTCCCGTCGCCGAAGTTGCCGACCAATAGCGCGCCGGCGTACTTGCCGAAGCTGGCGGGTGCGATGGCCAAGCCCCACGGTGCGTTGAGGTTGCCCCGGCTGGCGATCCGCTGCACGGACCGGCCGAAGTCGGTGTACTTGTCCACGAACCCGAGGTTGTGGCCGGCGACCTCCTCCTCGCCGTCCTCGCCCTGCAACGCGTAGGCGACGTAGACCGCCCCGCCTAGGACCTGCACGTTGAACGGGGCGTAGCCGGCCGGCAGGCTCGGGTCCGTGAAGGCCGAACCGGCGTCGACCACATTCCAGTTGCCGTCGAAGACGTCGATACGCGCGTGACGGAAGTCGGCCGCCAGCAGGAACGGACCGTCGGATGTCTGCAGCACCGCGAGCCCGGTGTAGATGGCGTCGTCGGAGTGTGCGGCCACCACCGCGGTCGTTCCGTTGGCCGGGTTCCACCCGGTGATGTCACCGGTCTGGCTGTCGAAGATGAAGATTGCCGGGCGGGGGCCAAGCGGCGTCGGCACCGGGAAGCTGGTCGTGCCGTTGAAAACTTGGCCGGTCGGGGCGCCGTTGACGACGGTGACCTCGAGCCCCACCTTGGCGAACGGTGTGCCGCCACCGCCGCGGTAGAGCGTTGCGGTGCCGCTGGCGTTGTTCGCCGCCCAGATCGGGCTGGTGGGCGACAGCGCCAATCCCCATGGGTTGACCAGCAGCGGGTCGAGGATCGGTGCCACACCGGGTTGGTCGGATACGGCGTTGACCTGGTCGAACCGGCTGTCCTTCGGGGCGGCGTGGGCAGGCACGACGGCCGAGCCGAGTACCGTGGCCGTGCTCGCCGCGATGACGGCCAGCAGTCCACGGCGAAGCGCACGGGTGCGTTGCGTAAACATGAATCTGACCCCTTCAAGGGTTGGTGGGGGACACAAGGACCCACGAACCCGGTGTCGCCCCGGTTCAGAGAGCGGATGGGGTCGGCGGGTGTTCGACAGACTTAGCCGCTGAGCATCCAGCGAGCCGCCTCCATCTCAATCACATGCCCACATGGTCGATCCGGCGGCCCGTGGACACCCTATGTCAGGCCACGACCCCTGAGACGGCCTCGAAGTAATTGGCCATATATACGACTCGATGTCGCAGAAACGCGTCACGGACTCGACGCGGTGCCTGGCCGAACGGGCAACCCTGGCTTTGCCCATGATTCTATCGACCACTGAGGAGGGATAGCGAGGAACAATTACACCCCCCACACGCCCGGGTCGCTCGGTTGCTTCCTGTGCCATCGACTCAGGGATACAACGCCAGCCAACTATCCGCGGTGAGCAACGCTGTGAAGCGATCGAGTATCGCGGGCATCGCCTGATACGTCGATGCCACATCGCACCGGGTCGTCACCGCCTGGGCACCAACCAAGCCCCGACCATACCGACCTACACCTCCCGTGACTCACCTATCAGCGGCCAGATCAACCATCCACATCGGACAATCGGATTTGCTCCGTGGGTACTCGGATGTTAGCCAACACGGACCCACCGCCGCGGACGCTCCCGGACTCCGCCCTGGATGGCCGAGCATGTGTCACCCGAGAGCCTGACTTTCAGTGGACCTCAACGCACCGTCGAGTTCGCCTGGCGTTGGGATGTCGACGGACATAGGCCAAGTCGTGTGCGGCGCTTCGGCTTGGCGCTGCTCGAGTCGTCTCCGCTAGCCGCTGTGGCGTCGGTCCTCCGAATCGGCGTCGCACGGTGGCCGGTGCGTCAGGCCGTGGCGGGCATCCACCGCTCGAGCAGCGTGGGGTCGGCAACGGCGGACTCGACATGACGTCGCTCCTTCATGGTCAGGCTGAGTTGCCGAAGCCTGGCGCCCCAGTCCGGTACCCGTTCCGACTCCTCCAGCGCCGTCGACAGCTCGATGAGCACGGCCAGCGCCACCGCCTGCTGCACGGCCGGTGCGCTGTCACCGTGGCGGCGCAGTCCGGAGTTCAGGGCCCGGAAGGCGGCCCGGTCGTCGTTTTTGAACTCGCGCAGGATTCGCACGCTGTCCAGAACCCGGGCAAGCCCTTGGAGCTGCTTCGAGCCGCCGTACTCCAACTCCGCCGGCTCGTCCCGCTGGATGAAGATGATCGAGTTTCCCGACGGGTCCATGACAGTGAACCGTGAGGCACCGGGCCGGTACCGCGTTATCCGAGGTAGCCCTTTGGCAAGCACCTTCCCGTAAGTTCGGCTCGAATCCGCGCCACCGGACGGCCAGGTACAGGTAGGGCATCGTCTGTTCGTAGGTGACGGCGAAACCCAGGGCGCGCCAGAAGGCCAGGGTTTCCTCCGGTGCCACACAGGGCAGCATCGGCACGGTGGTCTCGTTGGGCTGGACACCTTCGTCAAGCATCGTCAGCACCCTCATTGCTCGACTGGGCAGGCGACGCAGCAGTATGCCAAACCCGCGACCAT
>Ga0114129_10008636_pt1 | contig 14525 bp, 13 predicted proteins | sample RhiMetdeltSRZDD1_FD_80071 | JGI IMG/M metagenome (GOLD analysis project Ga0114129, IMG submission 80071) | Populus rhizosphere microbial communities from Tennessee, USA - Rhizosphere MetaG P. deltoides SRZDD1 (version 2) (version 2) | ecosystem: Host-associated > Plants > Roots > Rhizosphere >... | reverse complement strand
TGCGGCATGCCGGCGGTCGGCGACGCGCGCGAGCGTCATCCCGTCAAGTTCTATCTCGTCGCGATGATCTTCCTGCTGTTCGACATCGAGGTCGCGTTCCTCTACCCGTTCGCCATGGCCCTCCGCGAGCTGCGCTGGTTCGGCTTCGTGCAGCTGGTGGTGTTCTTCGCGATCCTGCTCGTCGGCTACGTCTACGTGTGGCGCAAGGGCGTCCTCGACTGGGGCCGCGAACGCACGCTCTGAGGCCGCGGCCGACAGCCGAGGACCCGGAACCCCGGAAAGCTGAACCCGGCACCTGAATCGCTGAACCTGAAATGTCCGACCACATCGAAATCCCCGTCCTGACCACCACCGTCGACAAGGTCGTTCGCTGGGCGCGCCGCTCGTCGATCTGGCCGGTCACCTTCGGCCTGGCGTGCTGCGCCATCGAGATGATGGCGATGAGCGCGTCGCGCTACGACATCGCCCGCTTCGGCGCCGAGGTCTTCCGCGGCTCACCACGGCAGTCCGATCTGATGATCGTGGCCGGACGGCTGTCGCGGAAGATGGCGCCGGTCCTGCGGCGCATCTACGACCAGATGCCCGAGCCCAAGTACGTGATCTCGATGGGCGCCTGCGCTTCGGTCGGCGGCGTGTTCGACAACTACGCGATCGTCCAGGGCGTCGATCAAGTGGTGCCGGTCGACGTCTTCGTGCCCGGCTGTCCGCCCCGTCCCGAGTCGCTCATCTACGGCATCGTCCAGTTGCAGCGCAAGATCGATCAGACGAAGACCTGGGGTTGATCGGAGCGCCGACCAATGCCAGTCACCGACTATTTCGCCGGCCTCGAGGAGGCCACTGCCGCGGACGGGATGCCGACCGCGTATGTGGCCGCCGCCAGTCTCGTCGAGGGCGCCCGGGCGCTGCGCGACCGTGGCTTCAGCGTGCTGCTCGATGCCATCCCGGTCGACCTGCATCCTCGCGAGCCGCGATTCGAGATCACCTATCTGCTGCTGAACCCGGGCGGCGCGGGAACCGCGCCGGCGCGAATGCGCCTCAAGGTCCGCGTGCCCGGCGACGATCCGCGGCTGCCGACCCTGTCGGGCGTCTGGCCGGCGGCGAACTGGGCCGAGCGGGAGGCCTTCGATCTGTTCGGCATCCTCTTCGACGGACACCCCGATCTGCGCCGGATCCTGATGCCCGAGGACTGGGAGGGTTTTCCGATGCGCAAGGACTATCCCGTCCAGATCACGACGCCGGTGAAGACCTACGAGCCTCTGCAGGTGACGCAGGAAGAGTTCGTGGCCAACGTCGAGGCCGCGCGCGAACACGGGCAGCGCGACTGATGCCGACGCTGTCCGAGCCGGTCGCGGCGGTCAAGGCGGTGATCGCGGCGTGCATCGCCGTCCACGAGCGCCTGGGCGATCAGCAGCTCCAGCCGGTGGCGGACGCGGCGGCGGCGATCCTGGCCGCGTCGCAGCAGGGCGGCAAGGTGCTGATCTTCGGCAACGGCGGCTCGGCCGCCGACGCGCAGCACCTGGCGGCCGATCTGGTCTGCCGCTTCCAGCGCGAGCGCCGCCCGGTCGCCGCGCTCGCCCTGACCACCGACACCAGCATCGTGACCGCAGTCGCCAACGACTACGCGTTCGATCGGGTCTTCGTCCGCCAGATCGAAGCGCTCGGCGCGCGAGGCGATCTGGCCATCGGCATTACGACGAGCGGCCGCTCGGCCAACGTGATCGAGGGCCTGCGCACTGCCCGCGCCCGCGGTCTGAAAACCATCGCCATGACCGGCCGCGACGGCGGCCCCGCCGGCGCGCTCGCCGACATCCACATCAACGTGCCGGATCCCAGCACCGCGAGAGTCCAGGAAGCGCACCGCACCGTGATTCACGCGATCTGCGAGCTCGTGGAGCGTGAACTGTGATCCGCGGTCCGCGGTCCGCAGTCCGCGGTCCGGATTCGGGATGGGGATTCGGGATGAAGGATTCGGATTGAGGATTCGGGATCAGGGATTAGCGATTAGGGATTGTCGATGACCACGAGCGCAACACCAGAGCTCCGAAGCGAGACGATGACGGTCAACATGGGACCGCAGCATCCCAGCACGCATGGCGTATTGCGCCTGGTGCTGGAGCTGTCGGGCGAAGTGGTCATCAGCGCGGACACGACCATCGGCTACCTCCATACCGGGATCGAGAAGACCGCGGAACAGAAGAAGTGGCAGCAGGTGATCCCGCTCGTCGAGCGCATGGATTACCTCGGCGCGCAGTCCAACAGCCTGGCCTTCATCCTTGCCGTCGAGAAGCTGCTCGGCGTCGACGTGCCCGAGCGGGTCAAGGACATCCGCGTCCTGATCGCGGAGCTGCAGCGGATCGCCAGCCACCTGGTGTGGCTCGGCACGCATGGCCTCGAGATCGGCGCGGTCTCGGTCATGATGTATTGCTTCCGCGAGCGCGAGCAGCTGCTCAACCTGAACGAGATGCTCGCCGGCTTCCGCATGTTTCCGAGCTACCTGCGGATTGGCGGCCTGCGCGAGGATCTGCCGACCGGCTTCCACGACGCGGTCACCACGTTCCTCGACAAGTTCCCGAGCAAGCTGGCCGAGTACGAGGACCTGCTCACCAAGAACCAGATCTGGCTGAAGCGGACCAGGGGCGTCGGCGTGCTCACCCGCCAGGACGTGCTCGACTACGGGCTGATGGGGCCGATGGCCCGCGCCACCGGACTCGAGTACGACGTGCGCAAGGTGTTCCCCTATTCGAACTACGGCACCTACGACTTCGACGTGCCGACCGCCACCAACGGCGACGTCTACGATCGGTATCTCGTGCGCGTCGAGGAGATGCGGCAGAGCACCCGGATCGCGCAGCAGGCGATCAAGCGCATCAGCCCGCGCGGCGTCTACGACATCCAGGACTACCGCATCGTCCCGCCGCCGAAGGACAAGGTCTACACGGAGATGGAAGCGCTGATTCAGCACTTCCTGGTCTACTCGCAGGGCTTCATGGTGCCGGCGGGCGAGTGCTACGTCCCGGTCGAGGGGCCGCGCGGCGAGCACGGGTTCACGATTTTCTCCGACGGCACCAATCGTCCGTATCGCATCAAGCTGCGGGCGCCGTCGTTCTACGCGTGCCAGGGGCTGCCCAAGCTGATCGTCGGCGGCATGATCGCCGATGTCATCGCCGTCATCGGCTCCACCGACGTGGTCATGGGGGACGTCGATCGATGAGCTTCCATCCCTTGATGGTCTACGACCGCCAGCGCTTCCAGCGCAGCGAGCGCCGGCTGGTCGAGCCCGGGCCGCCCTTCACCTTCACGCCGGAGCGCCGCGCGGCGCTGGACGAGCTCCTGACGAAGTATCCGCCGGAGCAGAAGCGCTCGGCGGTGCTCGCGGCGCTGTATCTGGTGCAGGAACAGCAGGGGCATCTCACCGCGAACGGCATGCGGCACGTCGCCGAGATCCTGGGGATGACGCCGGCCGATGTCGAGGACGTGGCGACCTACTACGTCATGTTCTTCAGGGAGAAGGTCGGGAAGTACGTGCTGCAGGTCTGCCGGACGCTGTCGTGCGCGCTGGCGGGCGCCGAGCGCGTCACCGAGGCGCTCGCCGGGAAGCTCGGGATTCATCCGGGCGAGACCGATCCGTCGGGCATGTTCACGCTGCTCGAGTTCGAGTGCCTGGGCGCCTGCGATCGCGCGCCGATCGTGATGGTCAACAACGAGCACTGGCACGAGTGCGTGAGGCCCGAGGACTGTTCGAAGCTGGTCGACGATTTGAAGGCCAGAGGTGACGGCGCTCTTTCGGGGTGTCATTTGCGGGTGGAAAAGTGACAACTCCCAACTTCCAAACTCCCAACTCCCAAGGGAAACCCTTCGAACAACGGGGTGAAAGGCGGCCAACTTGCCCGTCGGCGCGTCTTCCACCCCGTAGTTCGACGGATTCCCCTTGGGAGTTGGGAGTTGGGAGTTGGAAGTTGACATCGTCAGAGATCACATGGACCCAGTACTGACCAGATACGTCCGCGAGCCGAACAGCTTCACCCTCGATTTCTACCTGAAGCACGACGGCTACGAGGGTCTGCGCAAGGCGTTCTCGATGGAGCCGAACGCGGTCATCGAGGCCGTCAAAGCGTCGGGCCTGCGCGGCCGCGGCGGCGCCGGCTTTCCCACCGGCATGAAGTGGCAGTTCGTCGACAAGAAGATCGAGCCGCGCTACATCGCGTGCAACGCCGACGAGAGCGAGCCGGGCACGTTCAAGGATCACGTGCTCATGGAGCGCAACCCGCACCTGCTGTTCGAGGGCTGCCTGATCGGCTGCTGGGCGATTGGCGCCAAGGTCGCCTACATCTACATCCGCGGCGAGTTCTATCACGTGCAGAAGGTGATGGAAGCCGAGCTCGCCAAGGCCTACGCCAAAGGGTACGCCGGCAAGAACATCATGGGCACGGGCTGGGATTGCGACATCGTGATCCATCGCGGCGCCGGCGCCTACGAAGCGGGTGAGGAGACGGCGCTCATCGAGTCGCTCGAAGGCAAACGCGCCCAGCCGCGCATCAAGCCGCCGTTCCCGGCGCTCTCCGGCCTCTACAACAAGCCGACCGCGGTCAACAACGTCGAGACGCTCTGCAATCTGCCGGCGATCATGATCAACGGCGCGGAGTGGTTCGCCTCGCTCGGTCCCGAAAAGAACGGCGGTCCGAAGCTGTTCTGCGTCAGCGGACACGTGAAGAAGCCTGGCGTCTTCGAAGCGTCGATGCGCACCACCCTGCGCGAGCTGATCTACGGCGAGCAGTACGCCGGCGGAATTCGCGACGGCCGCAAGCTGAAGGCCGTGATCCCCGGCGGATCATCCGTGCCGGTGCTGCTCGACCACCAGCTCGACGTCCCGGCCTCGTTCGACGACGTGGCGAAGGCGGGGTCGATGCTGGGCTCGGCCGGCATCATCGTCATGGACGAGACGACCTGCATGGTGTGGATGGCGAAGAACCTGCTCTACTTCTACAAGCACGAGTCGTGCGGCAAGTGCACGCCGTGCCGCGAAGGCGGGGACTGGCTGTTCAAGATCCTGACCCGCATCGAGAACGGGGAAGGGGAGATGCGCGACATCGATCTCCTCACCAGCGTCGGCAACAACATCGCCGGCAAGACGCTGTGCGCGTTCGGCGACGCGGCCGCGACGCCGGCGCTCACCACCGTGAAGAATTTCCGGGCCGAGTTCGAGGCGCACGTCAAGGAAGGCCGGTGCACGGTGCCGGCGGACTGGCGGGCGGCGAAGCCGCTGGTCGGAGCGCACGGATGAGCGCGCTGCTCCCGACGCCGACGATCATCGCGCACCTCGGGCTGATCTTCGTCATCTTCAACATGCTGGTGCTCTCGGCCGCCTTCATGGTGTGGCTGGAGCGCAAGGTGTGCGCCTGGATTCAGGATCGGCACGGTCCCAACCGGGTCGGGTTCGAAGGACTGCTGCAGCCCTTCGCCGACGTCTTCAAGCTGATGATGAAGGAGGACCTGCGGCCGAAGGCGGCTGATGCGGCGCTCTTCTTCATCGCGCCGATCATTTCCTGCGTGACGGCCTTCGCCGCCTTCTCGGTGGTGCCGTTCGGGACCGAGACCACGCTGTTCGGTTTGCTCGACGAGCCGATCCCGCTCCAGGTCACTGACGTCAACGTCGCGGTGCTGGTGATCTTCGCGATCGCCTCGATGGGCGTCTACGGCATCGTGCTCGCGGGCTGGTCGTCGAACAGCAAATACTCGCTGCTCGGCGGGCTGCGGTCCGCGGCGCAGATGATCAGCTACGAGCTGTCCTACGGGATGGCGCTGGCGGCGGTGATCATGCTCGCCGGATCGCTGTCGCTGCGCGAGATCGTGATGAACCAGGCCGGCTACTGGTGGGGCTTCGTCCCGAAGTGGTACGTCTTCCTGCAGCCGGTCGGATTCTTCATCTTCATGACTGCCGGCGTCGCCGAGACCAACCGCGCGCCGTTCGACTTTCCGGAAGCGGAGCAGGAGCTGGTCGCCGGCTATCACACCGAGTACAGCTCGATGAGCTTCGCGCTGTTCTTCCTCGCCGAGTACGTGAACATGGTCACGGTCTCGGCGGTGGCGACCAGCCTGTATCTCGGGGGCTGGCTCGGCCCGTTCCTGCCCGACTGGCTGAAGTGGATCTACTTCCTGATCAAGGTGTTCCTGATCCTCTTCTTCTACGTCTGGATGCGCTGGACGCTGCCGCGCTACCGCTACGACCAGCTGATGGAGTTCGGGTGGAAGTGGCTGCTGCCGATCTCGGTAATCAACCTGCTGGCGACGGCGGCGCTGGTGTTGTGGGTGGGGTAGAGCGCATGTCAAATCCCAAGCTCCAAGCTCCAACTCACTCCCAACCGCCAACGCCCAAGCCAAGTTCCCATCGGACTTTGGTTTGGGCTGCTTGAGAGTTGGTTTGGGCGTTGGCTTGGAAGTTGGCAGTTGGGAATGGGTTGGAGCTTGGAGCTTGGATCTTGGGATTTGAGACGGTATGGACACGATAGCGTTTTACGTCTTCGCTGCCATCGCGATCCTGGCCTCGCTCGGCGTGATCGGGCAGCGCAACCCGATGCACAGCGTGATGCTGCTGATCACGTCGTTCGGCGCGCTGGCCGGGCTCTACATCCTGCTGCAGGCGCCGTTCAGCGCGGTCACCCAGATCATCATCTACGCCGGCGCGATCATGGTGCTCTTCCTGTTCGTGGTCATGCTGCTCAACGTGCCCCGCGAAGAGCCGGCGCCGATCACCGCGGCCGGGGTACTCGGGCCGACCGGCCTGAAGATCGGCGCGGTGCTGTCGGTGCTGCTCGCCATCGAAGTGGTGTGGGCGTTGTCGCGGCTCGGGCCGACCTGGTTCGGGCAGGATGCGGATGCGGCCGGCGTCAGCTCGGTGTCGCGGATCGGCCATGCGCTCTTCACCCAGCACGCGTTCGCGTTCGAGGCCACGTCGATTCTCATCCTCGTCGCCATGGTCGGCGCGGTGGTGCTGGCGCGGAAGGAGCACTGAGATGGTGCCGTTGAACTACTACCTGATCCTCTCCGGGATCCTCTTTTCGATCGGCACCGCCGGCGTGTTCCTGCGCCGCAACCTGATCACGGTGCTGCTGTCGATCGAGATCATGCTGAACGCGGTGAATCTGACGTTCGTCGCGGTCGGGCGCTATCTGGGGAGCGTCGACGGCCAGATCATCACGTTCTTCGTGATGACGGTCGCGGCCGCGGAGGCCGCCGTCGGCCTGGCGCTGGTGATCGCGCTGTTCCGGCATCGCGAGACGCTGAGCCCTGACGCCTACACCTCGCTGAAATGGTGATGCTGCTCCTCATTCCGCTGCTGCCGTTCCTCGGATTCGTCGTCAACGCGTGCCTTGGACGCCGGCTGCCGAAGTCCGTGTCCGGCGGCATCGCCTGCCTGGCCATCATCGGCTCGTTCGTCGTCTCGGTGCTGTCGGTAATGGGCGTCGTCTCGAGCCCCGAGGGCTTTACTGAGGCGACCGCGTTCAACTGGATGTCGGCGGGCGACGTGCGGATTCCGCTGCAGCTGCGGCTCGATCACCTGGGGTCGCTGATGATCCTGGTCGTCACCGGGATCGGCTCGCTGATCCACATCTATTCGACCGGCTACATGCACGAGGAGAGCGACGGCGAGTACGCGCGCTATTTTTCGTATCTCAACCTGTTCGCCGCCTTCATGCTCGTGCTGGTGCTCGGCGCCAATTTCCCGGTGATGTTCGTCGGCTGGGAAGGGGTCGGCCTGTGCTCGTACCTGCTGATCGGCTTCTGGTTCACCAAGAAGTCCGCCGCCGACGCCGGCAAGAAGGCGTTCGTCGTCAACCGCATCGGCGATTTCGGCTTCATCCTCGGGATGCTGCTGGTCTACACGACGTTCGGCTCGTTCGACTTCCAGGAAGTGGCGGCCGCCGCGGCCGGTCGCGCCTCGGAAGTGGCGGGCTGGGGCACCATCACGATCGCCACGCTGCTGCTGTTCGTCGGCGCGACCGGCAAGTCCGCGCAGATTCCACTCTACGTCTGGCTGCCGGACGCGATGGAAGGCCCGACGCCGGTCTCCGCGCTGATCCACGCGGCGACGATGGTGACCGCGGGCGTCTACATGATCGGGCGCAACGCAGAGCTCTTCAGCCACGCGCCGACGACGATGGCGGTCGTCGCGACGATCGGCGTCGCGACCGCGGTGATGGCCGGCACCATCGGTCTGGTGCAGAACGACATCAAGCGCGTGCTGGCGTATTCGACGGTCTCGCAGCTCGGCTTCATGTTCCTGGCGATGGGCGTCGGCGCTTTCTCCGCCGGCATCTTTCATCTCTACACCCACGCCTTCTTCAAGGCGCTGCTGTTCCTCGGATCGGGCGCCGTGATCCACGCGCTGGCCGGCGAGCAGGACATCCGGAACATGGGCGGGCTGAAGAAGTACCTGCCGATCACCTACTGGACGTTCCTGATCGGCGCGCTCGCGATCGCCGGCGTGCCGCTCCTCTCCGGGTTCTTCAGCAAGGACGAGATCCTGTTCAAGACCTACACGGCGGAATCGACGCCCGGGCACACGCTGATGTGGGTCGTGGCCGTCATCACCTCGCTGATGACCGCCACCTACATGTTCCGCCTCGTGTTCCTGACCTTCCATGGCGAGCGGCGCCATGACGCTCCCGCCTCCGCCTCCGGCTCCGGCGCGGCAGGCTCCTCGCCGACGCATCCGGAAGAGGAGGAGCCGGTTGCGCATGGGGCGCACGCCGCCCCTGTTGTGGCTTCCGGCTTCAGCCGGAAAGACGACGATCACGGCCACGGCCACGGCGGGCACGGCCACGACCATCTGCCGCACGAGGCCCCCTGGTCGATGGCGATCCCGCTGATTCTGCTGGCCATCGGTTCGGTCGTGGCGGGCTACGTCGGCGTGCCGCACGCGCTCAAGGGCAGCAACCGGATCGAAGCGTTCCTCGAGCCGTCGTTCGAGGCGCACGCCGCGGCGCACGAAACCGGCGCCCCGGCGCCTGCGGCCGAACCGGCGGCCGCGGCTGAGGGCCATGCCGGCGAGGTGGCGCATGCCGATACCGGCACCGAGCTCAACCTGATGGTGTTCTCGAGCGTGATTGCGCTCCTGGGGATCGGCATCGCCTGGTTCCTGTGGCTGCGCGATCGCCGCACCGTGGACGGCATCGCCCGCTCGCTCGCGCCGGTGCACCGATGGCTGCTCGGGAAGTACTACGTGGACGAGCTCTACGACGCCGCCATCGTGCAGCCGGTGAAGGTGCTGTCGACCGGTGGGCTGTGGAAGGGGATGGACGCCGGCGTGATCGACGGCGCGGCCAACGGTGTGGGGCTCGCCGTGAGCGGCGCCAGCGGCGCGCTGCGCCGCACTCAGACCGGTTCGGTCCGCACCTACGCGTTCGCGCTGTTCGCCGGCGCGGTCGCGATTCTGGCGTATTACCTGTTCATTTAACATGCTGCTTTCTCTCATCATCTTTTTGCCGCTGGCCGGGGCGCTGCTGTGTCTCGGTGCCGGGGGACGCGGCGATCGGCCTGAGCGCGCGGCGCTCGTCCGCAATCTCGCGCTGCTGACCGCGCTGGCCACCTTCGCGGCGACCCTCTACCTGTGGTGGCAGTTCGACTCGACCAGCGCGGCGTTCCAGTTCGAAGAGAAGCATGCGTGGATGCCCGACTTCGGCATCCAGTACTACCTCGGCGTCGATGGCATCAGCCTGCTGCTGATCGTCCTGACCGGCTTCCTGACGCCGATCGCGCTGCTGTCGTCGTGGGAGTCGGTCGAGAAGAACGTGAAGGCGTTCTCGTTCTTCATCCTCGCGCTCGAGTCGGCCATGCTCGGCGTGTTCGTGTCGCTGGATCTGTTCCTGTTCTACGTGTTCTGGGACGCGATGCTCATCCCGATGTACTTCCTCATCGGGATCTGGGGCTACGAGCGGCGGATTTACGCCGCGGTCAAGTTCATCCTCTACACGATGGCCGGCAGCGTGTTGATGCTGATCGCCATCATCGCGCTCGCGGTCGCGCATTCGTCGACCAACGGCAGCCCGAGCTTCAATCTGCTCGATCTCTACGGGCTGAACCTGAGCCACACCTTCCAGTGGTGGGCATTCCTCGCGTTTGCCGTGGCGTTCGCGATCAAGGTGCCGCTGTTCCCGTTCCACACCTGGCTGCCCGACGCCCACGTCGAAGCCCCGACTGCCGGGTCGATCATCCTGGCCGGCGTCCTGCTGAAGATGGGAACCTACGGGCTGCTGCGCTTCGCGTTCCCGCTGTTTCCCGATGCCGCGCTCTACTTCGCGCCGTGGCTGGCCACGCTCGCGGTCATCGGCATCATCTACGGTGCGCTGGTCGCCATGGTGCAGCCGGACATGAAGAAGCTGGTCGCGTACTCCAGCGTCAGCCACCTTGGCGTCGTGGTCCTCGGCCTGTGCGCGCTCAACATGCAGGGCGTCCAGGGCTCGGTGATGCAGATGCTCAACCACGGGGTCAGCACCGGCGGGCTCTTCATGATCGTCGGCATGCTGTCCGACCGGCGGCACACCCGCCTGATCTCGGAGTATGGCGGCCTGAAGGCGGTGACCCCGAAGCTCGTCGCCGCGTTCCTGATCATCACGCTCGCCTCGATCGCGCTGCCGTTCACCAACGGCTTCGTGGGCGAGTTCCTGATCCTGCTCGGCGCGTTCCGCTGGAATCCGAAGTTCGCCGCCTTCGCCGCCACCGGCGTGATCCTCTCGGCGGTCTACATGCTGTGGATGTTCCAGCGCGTCAACTACGGCCCGGTCCGCAACCCCCACAACCGCGGGCTGATGGATCTCTCGCCGCGCGAGTGGGCGATGGTCGTGCCGATCGTGGCCATGTCGATCTTCATGGGCGTGCTGCCGAACGTGTTCCTGCAGCCGATGGAGGCCTCGGTAGACCGCATCATCGATCGCATCGTGGACCGCCGGCCGGTCCAGGTGCAGGTGGTGACGCCGGCGGAGCGCGCGGCCGCCGCCGTCGGAGGGAGCCAATGACGGACGCGCACGGCCGCCAGGCGACCCATGACTGAGTACGCTGCCATCATTCCGCTCCTCATCGTCGCCCTCGCCGGGGCGTCCGCCATGCTCGCGGAAGCGTTCCGTCAGCCGGGCGAGCGCATGCCGATCGCCGGGCTCGGGCTGATCGGCCTGGTCGGCGCCGCGATCGCGTCGGTGTTCCTCTGGGACACCGACCGCAGCAGCTTCGGGGTGATCCGCGCCGACAACTTCTCGCTCTTCATCAACCTCACTCTCTGCGTCATCGGCGTGCTGACGATGCTGTTTTCGAACGAGGTGGTGGAGCGCGAGCACCTGCCTCCTGGCGAGTACTACGCGCTGACGCTGTTCGCGATCTGCGGAATGATGATGATGGCGGCGGCGACCGATCTCCTGGTCGTCTTCGTCGCGCTGGAGATCCTGTCGCTCGCGGTGTACGTGCTGACCGGCGTCCGCCGCGCCAGCGTGACCGGCGCCGAGGCGGCGTTCAAGTACTTCCTGCTCGGATCGTTCTCGAGCGCGTTCTTCCTCTACGGGGTCGCGTTCCTGTTCGCGGTGGCCGGGTCGACGCGGCTCGAGCAGATCAGCGTCGCGCTGTCGGCGCAGGGCGCCGCCGGGCCGCCGACCCTGGCGATCCTGGGCGTCGGGCTGCTCGCCGTCGGCTTCGCCTTCAAGGTGTCCGCGGTGCCGTTCCACATGTGGACGCCGGACGCCTACGAGGGCGCGCCGACGATCGTCACCGCGTTCATGTCGACCGGTGTCAAGGCCGCGGCGTTCGGGGCGTTCGTCCGCGTGTTCCTGTCACCGCTCGAGCCGCTGCAGGCGCAGTGGGTGCCGGTGCTGGCGGTGATCGCGGCGCTCACGATGATCGTGGGGACGGTGATCGGCGTCGTCCAGACCAACATCAAGCGGATGCTCGCCTACTCGAGCATCGCGCACGCCGGCTACCTGCTGCTGGGCATCGTTGCGGCCAACAGCGCCGGCAAGGCCGCGATCCTGTTCTACCTGCTGTCGTACGCGGTCTCGAACCTCGGCGCGCTCGGCATCGTGGCGCTGCTTGGCACGCCGGAGAACGAGCACGACGAGCTGCGCGACTTCGCCGGCCTGAAGGATTCCCGTCCCGGGCTCGCGGCGCTGATGACGGTGTTCCTGCTGTCGCTTGGCGGTTTCCCGCCGCTCGCGGGCTTCATCGGCAAATGGTACATCTTCAGCGCGGCGGTCCAGGAAGGGCACTACTGGCTCGCCATCATCGGCGTGCTCACCAGCGTCGTCTCGGTGTTCTTCTATCTGCGTATCGTGGTGATGATGTGGATGACCGAAGGACCTGAGGTCCATCGCCCGCGCGTGCCCGCGACCGCCATTGCCGGCCTGGCGCTGGCGACCATCGCCGTGTTCTACATGGGCGTGCTGCCGACCCGCCTCCTGCAGCTGGCCCTGGAGTCGATCTCGACGATTTTCTGACGCTCCGGCAGGGCAGGAACGAACGCCGGCGTTCCGCCGTAACTCCTGAAAATGCCCTCTCTGCGGCCGCAGCCCGGGAGTCCAGGGTCCGACGACCGGGACCTGTTGATTCACCGGCTTGCCGGCGAACTGAGCCGGGACCGCGCGCCGCAGCTGCAGTTGTTCCTGATCATGGTTGGTGCGGGCGGCGCCGCATTTCTGGCGTCCGTCCTGCTGCTGTGGTCACCCGCCGAGGTGTTCGAGCAGATGGCGCCGCGTTATGCGGTCGCGGCGGTGTGCGGTTACGCCGCGTTCCTCGTACTGATTCGTGCGTGGATCGCGCTGCATCGGCCGCCGCGGGAACACGTGTCCGGCGACGGCCCCGACCCGATCGATGTGCTCGATGCGGTGACGGACCTGCCTCTTCCCCGAGAGAGTGCGCCGCCGATGTTCAGCGGCGGCCGCACCGGCGGAGCGGGGGCATCTCAGGAGTGGTCATCGGCTGCCGCGCACTCGAGCGGTCGTGCGGGGCGATTCTGGGGCCTTGATTTCGACCTGGACGAAGGACTCGTCTGGATTGTCGTGGCGGGAGTGTGCGCCGCGTTCGGGTTGGTCTCCATCGCCTACGTGATCTACAGCGCGCCGGTGTTGCTCGCCGAAGTCGCGCTCGACGCGGCAATCATCTCGGCGCTCTACCGGCATCTCCGCTCCGATCAGCGCGGCTACTGGTTGTCCACCGTCCTCCGCCGTACGTGGGCGCCGGCGCTCATCGTTCTTGTCTTCGCGTTCGCGGCCGGGTTCGCCCTGCAGCTGGCCGCGCCTCACGCGCGCTCGATCGGCGCGGTGATCCAGTCCGTCTCTACAGCGCGCTGAGGATTCTCAGCAACAGCGCGTCCTGCTCGTGGGGCACGGTGCGGAGATCGAGGACCACACGCTGATCCTGGATCCGGGCGATGACTGGCGGATCGGAGCGGCGCAGACGCTCTTCGATCCCAGTCGCAGGCAGCGACGGGTGCGTGAGAGCGACGAGCACCGTCGGTAGCGCAGAGCCCGGAACGCTGCCGCCGCCGAGGGTCGAGACGCCATCGATCAGATCGCTGCCGACGCTCCCACTGAGTCCATCGACGATCATCTGCGCGCGGCCGCGAATCGTCGCGGCGTCGGTCGAGAGCATCCGCAGGGCCGGCACGGTCTCGCCGGCCCGTCCGGCGGCGTACTCCTGCAGCGTGGCCTCGAGCGCGGCGTAGGTCATCTTGTCGACGCGGAGCGCACGCATCAGCGGATGGCGCCGGATGATCCCGATCAGATCGGCGCTGCCCGCGATGATGCCCGACTGTGGTCCGCCGAGCAGCTTGTCGCCGCTGAACAGCACGAGGTCAGCGCCGGCCGCCAGGCTGGAGCGGGGCGTGGGCTCGTCCCGCAGCGCCGCCGGAAGCGGCTCCGGTCCCAGCCAGCCGCTGCCGATGTCCTCGATGATCGGAATCTTGAATCGCCGCGCCAGCGTCACCAGGTCGCCGAGAGGCGGCCGTTCGGTGAATCCTTCGATCCTGAAATTCGACGGATGCACCCGAAGCAGTGCGGCCGTGCGATCGGAGATCGCTGCCGCGTAATCGGCGGCGCGCGTGCGGTTGGTCGTCCCGACCTCACGCAGCAGCGCGCCGGACTGCGACATCACATCCGGCACGCGGAACCCGCCGCCGATCTCGACCAGCTCGCCTCTGGAGACGATCACTTCCCGGCCGGCCGCGACCGCGGCGAGCGTGAGCAGGGTCGCGGCGGCGTTGTTGTTGACCACGACGGCCGCGGCGCCGCCGGTCAGGCGGCAGAGGAGCGTCTCCGCGTGAACGTCGCGGCGGCCGCGCGCGCCTTTCCCCAGGTCGTATTCCAGGTTCGTGTATCCGCCGAGTGCGGCGACGCGCTCGAGCGCGACGGCCGCGAGCGGCGCGCGACCGAGATTGGTGTGGAGGACGACGCCGGTGGCGTTGATGACCGGGCGCAGGGATGCCGACGCCAGCGCCGCGAGACGCGCCGGCAGCGCCTGCTCGATCCACGCGGCCGCGTCGCTCGGCGCCG
>Ga0114129_10008634_pt1 | contig 14527 bp, 13 predicted proteins | sample RhiMetdeltSRZDD1_FD_80071 | JGI IMG/M metagenome (GOLD analysis project Ga0114129, IMG submission 80071) | Populus rhizosphere microbial communities from Tennessee, USA - Rhizosphere MetaG P. deltoides SRZDD1 (version 2) (version 2) | ecosystem: Host-associated > Plants > Roots > Rhizosphere >... | reverse complement strand
GCCATTCACGCTCCACGTAGACCGTCGACGGCCTGGTGGGATCGATGGCGGTGAATCCTCCGTCGCCGAAGTACACCGATTGCCAGCTGCCTTGCGTGTACTTGAGCACGGCAAGATCCTGCGCTCCGGCAAAGACTACCGAGGCATCGGTCGGGTGCAGCGAGATTCCAGGGTAGAACTGCCGCACCGAGAGATTCGTGGCGAGGCTTTCCCAAGTGGTGCCGTTGTCGCGGCTGCGCTGCAGGCCGCCGTCGTTTGCGACGAGCACCCGCCCGCGAGAGTCGAACACGACCGCATGGTTGTCGCCGAACACGTAGGCCTTGTAGATACACGGATCATCGCCCAGACGAACGTCGACCCAGCTGTTGCCCTCGTCGGTCGATCGATAGAGGAATTGCTCGCCGAAGAACAGCTTTGTGGAATCGGTCGGATTGACGGCCATCAACAGGCTGAACCAGCAGGCGGTGCAATTCAATTGGAATTGGACCGGCGCTGCTCTGCACACAGGCCTCGTTCCAGACCGGCTGAGCGGCGTCCAGCTCTGTCCGCCATCGAGGCTTCGGAACAGCCCGGCAAGCGCCGCATCGGTTCTGTCGCCGATTGCCGCGTAGATCGCATGCGTTTGAGGGCTGATGGCGAGCTTCGCGTAGTTGAAGCTCGCGGGCAGGCCATTGGTCAGCGGCGTCCACGTCGTGCCGCCGTCGCTCGATCCAAAGAGACCGCCACCCGCTGTGCCGGGCTGCGTCGCGACATACAAGCGGCGAGGATTCTGCGGATCGATCCAGATGTCGCCTGCGCCGACACCCAGCCGCTCGAAGGATCGGCCGCTGTCGAAGGAACGAAACACGCCGGTGGTTGCCCCCACATAAATCGTCGTGCGATCCGTCGACCCCGCGGTCGACGGGTCGATCACCACGCGCCAAACGCTGCCCGTCACCTGTGACGCTCCGAGGTTCACCCATGTGAGTCCCTCGTCGTCCGACCGGAGGAGCCCGCAGCCGCTCGAGACGCGCGGCTCGCCCGTGCCAACGTAGACGATTCGTGGATTCGCGGGATCGATCGCGATCGCGCCGCTGGCGAGGCTGCACTGATAGTCGGTCAGCGGCGTCCAGCTGGCGCCGTCGTTGGTCGTCTTCCACACGCCTCCTGACGATGACGCGGCGTAAATGATCGACGGGTCCGTGGGATGCACGGCCACATCGCGCACGCGGCCTGTGAGCTGCCGTGGTGCGAGGCCGTCGGACGAGGGTCCGAATGCCTTCCAGGGCGCGATCGGAACGGATGCTGGCAGGAACCGACGACGTTCTGCGGCGGCGGTTCGCTCGAGCCATGCGCGCCGCGGCGCGTCCGGCGGAATGTCAGATCCTGGGAAGGCGCGTTCGTTGACGAACCATTCGACGCGCCGCCGCTGCCTGTCCACCTCGTTGGCGGCGGCGCCGTCCGGACGCGGGAGCTGGTCCGGACCCTGCGCGGCAAGACGCGCCTGATCGCCGACTGCGGCGCATAGCAAGAGCCCCAATGCCCACGCCGCGCGCCGCCGATTCTGTCCTGCGCGCATCGGCAGACTTCAACCTTTCAGACTTCGACTTCAGTGGTGTCCTGAGCCGGCGCGATCCGCTCTTCGACGAACGTATTCCAATCGTGGCAGTGCGGACATTGCCACAGCAGCTCGGTGCTGCGGTAGCGACATCGCATGCAGATGTGGGGGTCCAGGTAGAACACCGCGTGTTCCGTGAGCTCGCCGTAACGATCCACGAGCGCCGCTGGATGATGGAGCTGGCCGAGGGCGCGCCAGATTGCCCGGTGAATGCTCAGTGCATGAGGATTCTGGACGAGCGCCGCAAACAACAGCTCCAAGGCGTCGCGCGGATGCCCGCTTCCGGCGAGATGGCGTGAGAGCGCGAGCCGCGCGCGCCAGTCCTGAGGGTTCTCGTCGATGAGTCGACGGCACAGGCGCGTGAACCTGTCGGGATTGCTGGTTCGGATGGCGAGCGCCTCGAGGCGATCGAACGTCAAATAGGCCCGATCCGGAGCGACTTCGATGAGCTTCTCCCAGATCGCGGCCGCTTCGCGTTCGTTGCCCTGCACCACCTTCACGTCGCCTAGGTTCAGATAGGCGGGCACTGCTCTGGCGTCGAGGTCGATTGCCGCCTGGAAGCGTCGAATCGCCTCGCCGTGGTCGCGGCGCCGCATCGCCTCGAGGCCAATCTCGTTCTCGAGAAAGGCGAGAATCGCCTGGCTTTGCGGGCGCGCGTCGTTGGCCACCAGCGTCGACAGGCGCTGTCGCGTGTCGTAGGCCTCGGTCCATTGGTGCTGCTCCTCGTGGAGCTTCTGGAGGTTCAGGAGCGCGTACTCGTTCCTGGGATCGAGCCGCAGCACCTCGTTGAACGCTTCGAGCGCGCGATCGACGAAGCCGCCTCGCTTGTAATCCAGTCCGAGACAGAGCAGCACATACGCGTGTTCGAGCCTGCTGAGCCGCGGTCGCTGGAGCAGGCCCTGGTGGGCGGCGATGGCCTTGCCGACCTGCCCCTTCTCGCGATACAGATTGCCGAGGATCATGTGGACTTCGAGCGCGTCAGCGTCGACGCTGGCTGCCTTGCTCAACTCTTCGATTGCCAGATCGATCTGATTCGCCACGAGGAAGTTCAGTCCGAGAATGTAGTGCGGCGACTGCCGCGCGCGCCGCCGATCGATCCACTTGCCATCGAGCAGCTTGTACCGCTCCCACGCCTTGCCGATGGCGAGGCCGACGAGCAACGCCACGAGCACGGCGAGCAGCGGTCCGTAGCCGCTCACGCCTGCTGCTCCATGTACTCCGTCAACAGCGCCTCCCACCGATCCTGTGCCCGCAGGATGACCTCGACGAGCTCCCGGGCGGCGCCGCGGCCACCCTTCGACGCGCTGACCCAGTGGACACGCGTGCGCACCTCCTCAACCGCGTCGGCCGGCGCGGCCGCGAGGCCGACGCGCGCGAGCACCGGCAGATCGAGCACATCATCACCCATGTAGGCGACCTGCTCATCGTCGAGAAGGACGGAATCGACGATCTGCTCGTACGCTTCGAGCTTGCTCCCGACGCCTTGGTGCAGGAGCGTGATGCCGAGCTGCGCCGCGCGCTGGCTCGTCGCCGCCGACGTCCGCGCCGAGAGAAAGCCCACCGTGAGGCCAGCGCGTTGGGCCCATACGATGCCGGTACCGTCCTTGATGTCGAACCGTTTGCTTTCGGAGCCGTCGGCGTGCAGCAGGATCTTGCCGTCGGTGAGCACACCGTCGACGTCGAAGAGGATGAGTTTGATTTTCTTGGCTCTTGCGCTGATCAAGATCATCTCCGGGACCCGGAGCTAGCTGTTTGAGGGTCCCCGATACCTAGCCCCCCAGCCCCCCAGCCCCGGCTCCCGTTCTCAAAACATTTCAAGCCGCCACAAATCATGCAGATGGACGACGCCTGCCACGCGCGGCGCCTGATCGGCGTCGGCGACCACGATGGCCGTTATCTTCCGCTGCTCCATGATATTCAGCGCTTCTGCCGCAAGCGTGTCCGGCGACACGGCGATCGGATTGCGCGTCATCACATCCGCAGCGGTCAGATCGAGAATCTCGGTGCCGCGCTCCATGCGGCGGCGCAGGTCCCCGTCGGTGATGATGCCGAGCAGCACGTCGTCGCCGTCGACGACGCATGTCATGCCGAGGCCTTTGCTCGACATCTCGTAGATGACGTCGCGCATACGTGTCTCGGTCCGAACGATCGGACATTGCTTACCACTGTGCATGAGCGCGCTGACGCGCATCAAACGCTTGCCGATCTTTCCACCGGGATGAAGGTTGGCGAAATCCTCCTGGCGAAACCCCTTTTCCACGAGCAGGGTCATCGCGAGCGCATCGCCGATCGCAAGCGCCGCCGTAGTGCTCGCAGTCGGCACGAGGTTCATCGGACAGGCTTCTTCGGCGACGCTGCAGTCGAGCGCCACATCGGCAGCCTGCGCCAGGGTCGACGCGGGGCCGCCGGTAATCGCAATCAATTTCGCGCCAAGCCGGCGGATTGATTCGAGCAGGCGCAGCAGCTCGTCTGTCTCGCCGCTGTACGACAGTGCGATCACGACATCGTCCCCGCGGATGACGCCTAGGTCGCCATGCATCGCTTCAGCCGGGTGCAGGAAGAATGAGGCAGTGCCCGTGCTGCTGAGCGTCGCCGCAATTTTCTGGCAGATGATTCCGGACTTCCCCATGCCGGTGAGAATCACGCGCCCCTTGCACTGAAGAAGCAGCTGTACGGCGCAGTCGAACCTCGCGTCGAGACGATCGACCAGCGCGAGGATCGCAGCGGCTTCCGTTTCGAGGACCTTCCGCGCAAGCGCCCGACCCTCGACGGTGCCTGGTGCGCCGAGCGGGCCGCCGCCGAAAGGCTTGTCAGCCACGAACGCTGACTCCGGCCCGCTTTGCGATGGCATCGATGGCTTGCAGGCGACCGAGCAGCGGCTCGAGGAGATCCAGCCGCAGCGCGTTTTGCGCGTCGCTCTTGGCGCGCGCCGGCTGCTCGTGGACCTCGAGAAACACGCCGTCGACGCCGGCGGCCACGCCGGCCGACGCGAGCGGCTCGATGAATTCGGCCTGGCCGGCCGTAACGCCGTCTCCGCCGCCGGGCAGCTGAAGGCTATGGGTGACGTCGAACACAACCGGAAGTCCCTGCGCACGCATGATCGGAAACGCACGCATGTCGACCACCAGATTGTGATACCCGAAGCTCGCGCCGCGCTCGGTGATCATCACGCGCGGGTTGCCGGCGTCGATCACTTTGGCCGCTGCATGCTTCACGTCGTCCGGCGCGAGAAACTGACCCTTCTTGATGTTGACGATCCGCCCCGTTTTTGCGGCGGCGACGAGCAGGTCGGTCTGGCGGCAGAGAAACGCCGGAATCTGAAGAACGTCCGCGACGTCGGCGGCCGCGCTCGCGTGCGCCGCCTCGTGGATGTCGGTCAGAATCGGAATCTGCCAGCGAGATTTGATCGCCGCCAGCACACGCAGCCCCTCGTCCAGCCCCGGTCCGCGGAAGGAGCGACCGGACGTGCGGTTTGCCTTGTCGTACGACGCTTTGAAGATGAAGGGGACGCGCGCCCGCCTCGCCACGTCGGCGATCTGTCCCGCCAGGTCCGTCGCGTGCTGCTCGCTCTCGATGACGCAAGGCCCCGCAATGAGGACGAACGGGTGCCCGCCACCAATCGGGATGTCACCCAGCTTCAGCGGAGGCACGGCCTGATTATACCGGCCGGCTGGGTCGGGTAAGTCGTGTGAGTCGCGTGGTGAGGCGGATTCGCGTTGCTCAGTCTTCAACCCACTTGACGTACCTGACTCACGTGACCTGCCTGACCTCCCTGGCCCACGCGACCCACCTGACCGACCAGGCCGTGCTCGGTCTTGTGCTGATACGCCGCACCGACGAACGCGGCGAAGAGCGGGTGCGGACGCGTCGGCTTCGACTTGAACTCCGGATGGAACTGAACGGCGACGTACCAGGGGTGGCCCGGCAGCTCCGCGATCTCAACGAACTTTCCGTCGGGCGAGCGCCCGGAGATGCGGAGTCCACTCTCGGTGAGCGTGCGTTCGTAGAGGCAGTTGAACTCGTACCGGTGGCGATGTCGCTCTTGAATACGGGTCGCACCGTAGACGCGCTGCGCCAGCGACCCGGGCGCGAGCTCGCACTCATAGGCTCCGAGGCGCATGGTGCCGCCGAGATCGTCGATCCCCAGGAGATCGCGGAGCTTGTAGATCACTTTGGCCGGCGCATCAGGATTGCACTCCGTCGAGTCGGCATCGACGAGCCCCGCGACATTCCGGGCGTACTCGACTGTGGCCCATTGGAATCCGTAACAGATGCCGAAGTATGGGATCCGCCGCTCGCGCGCAACCTGCGCGGCGCGCATCATGCCGCGCGTCCCTCGATTGCCAAAGCCTCCGGGGACGAGGATGCCGTTGGCGTCGTCGAGAAGGCCGGCGCCGCTCGGCTCCTCGAGCGCCTCGGCCTCGATCCACTTGATGTTCACTTTCAGCCGCTGCTGGAAGCCGCCGTGATAGAGCGCTTCGTTCAGGCTCTTGTACGAATCCTCATAGCCCACGTACTTGCCGACGACGTGGATCGTGATCTCGTCGACCGGGTTCTTGATCCGGTTGACGAGGTCCTCCCATGCCTGCATACGCCGCTCCGTCTGCGGCAGATGGAGGTACTTCAGGACGATCTTGTCGAGGCCCTCCGCGGCGAGAACGACGGGGACTTCGTAGATCGTCGAGACGTCCTTTGCCGTGATCACGGCTTCCTCGTCGACGTCGCAGAAGAGCGCGATCTTGCGTTTGATGTCGGAGTCGAGGAAGCGATCCGTGCGGCAGAGCAGAATGTCCGGCTGAATGCCGATGGAACGGAGATCCCGCACGCTGTGCTGAGTCGGTTTCGTTTTCAGCTCGCCGGCCGCGCCGATGAAGGGGACCAGCGTGAGGTGCACGTACAACGAGTTGTCGCGGCCCACGTCCTGACGGAACTGGCGGATGGCTTCCAGGAACGGAAGGCTCTCAATGTCGCCGACCGTGCCGCCGATCTCGACGAGCACGACGTCGACGCCGTCCGACACACCGCGGATCGCGTCCTTGATCTCGTTGGTGATGTGGGGAATCACTTGAACAGTCCGGCCGAGATAGTCGCCGCGGCGTTCTTTCTGGATGACGCTTTGGTAGATCTTGCCGGTGGTCCAGTTCGAGTTCTTCGTCGTGACGATGTTGGTGAAGCGTTCGTAGTGCCCCAGGTCCAGATCCGTCTCACCTCCGTCGTCAGTGACGAAGACTTCGCCATGCTGGTACGGGCTCATCGTGCCGGGATCGACGTTTATATACGGGTCGAACTTCTGCATCGTCACCTTGTAGCCGTGACCTTCGAGAAGGCATCCGATGCTCGCCGCCGCCAGCCCCTTGCCGAGCGAGGATACGACGCCGCCGGTGATGAAGATGTATTTCGGGGTCCGTCCGTCCATGTGACTCCTCAGCTCGGCGTAGTCACCGCCAGCAGGCGGCGCACCTGATCCAGGTCCGCGGGGGTGTTGACCTCGAACGATTCGTAGTGGGTTTCAACCGCCTTGATGCGAATCCCGTGCTCGAGCGCTCTCAATTGCTCCAGCGATTCGGCCCGTTCGAGGGGTGTCGGCTCGAGGTTGGCCAAAACGAGCAGGGTGCTCCTGCGATAGGCGTAGAGGCCGATATGTCTATAGAGCGGCGGCCAACCCCCGCGGGGATCCCGGACATGGGGGATGGGCGCCCGCGAGAAATACATCGCGTAGCCGCCGCGATCGATGACCACTTTGACGATGTTCGGATTGATCAATTCGGCCGGTTCGTGGATGCGGCGAAAGAGCGTCGTCATCTGCAGGCCGGCGTCGGTCGTGAACGGCGCGACGAGCTCGCCGATGGCCCCCGGGTCGACGAGCGGCTCGTCGCCCTGCACGTTGACGACGACATCGCAGTCGAGCGAGGCGGCGACTTCGGCAAGACGATCGGTGCCGGTCTCGTGCGTCGCTTTCGTGAGCCGCACTTTGCCGCCGAAGTCATTCACGCGCGTCGCGACACGCAGGTCGTCGGTCGCCACAATCACTTCGGCGATTGCCGTCGACGCTTTCGCGCGGCGATACACGTGCTCGATCATCGAGCGGCCGTCGAGGTCGGCGAGAACTTTTCCAGGGAGTCGCGTCGAAGCGTATCGGGCGGGGATGACGGCGACGATTCTGAGCGGAGGGACCGAATCGACTTTCGAAGCAGTCGATACAGGGTGCACGACGAATAATAACACAACAGGAAAGTGGTCGTGCTACGATCTCCCGAGGACGAACGTCCTGCGCCAGATTTCTTTATGATGAACCCCAAGCGCACGGCGACGATTGTTGTCGTCGGCGGCGCGCTGCTCGCGTGGCTGGCAGGCGCGGCAACCTCGAATCGCCCGATCGATCCTGTTCCAGTCGTGAAAGTGCCGCCGATCGACACGAGCGGCGCGGCGCTCGAGAAGGAAATCGCCCGGCTGCACGAGCGCCTGCGGCCCACGGCGACGCCGAATCCGTCGAACCGCAACCTGTTCTCGTTTCGGTCCGCGCCGGCCCGCAATGTGCCGCCGAGTGCTCCGGCGCAAGCGGCGCCGGCTGAAGCGCCGGTACCCCTGCCGCCGCCGCTACCGCCTCTGAAGCTTGTGGGCGTCGCAGAGGATCCCGGCGTCGACGGACGGACACGAACGGCGATCATCACTGGCGACGGCCAGCTCTACACCGTGAAGGAAGGCGAAAGCGTGACCGCGCGCTACCGTGTCGTCAAGATTTCCGCCGACGTCGTGGAGCTGATCGATCTCACCAACAATGGCGTGCGCAGGCTCGCGCTTCGCTAGAGCCTGAAGATGGAAGTCGGAAGTCAGACGCCGTAGAGTTCCGACTTCGAACGGCGCGCATCAGACTTCGCACTTCAGACTTCAGACTTCAGACTTCAGACTTCGATCGTGGTAGCAATCATTATCAACCCCATTTCCGGCGGCGCCGGGCCGGCCGCGGCGCGTGCGAGGGCGAAGATTGCCCTCGCCGTCGTCGACCAGCACGGCGATCCTGCGGAAGTGTTCGTCACCGAAGGCGTTGGACACGCGCGCCAGCTGGCAAAGGCGGCGGTGGGGCGGGGCGCCCGGCTGGTGATGGCATGGGGAGGCGACGGCACGATCAATGAGATCGCGTCGGCCCTCGCCTTCGACGAGACTCCACTGGGCATCATCCCAGCAGGCTCGGGCAATGGTCTGGCTCGCGAGCTCGGCGTTCATCCGCGGCCGGAGCGCGCCATTGCCGATGCGCTCGCTGCCGAGCCCCGACCGATGGACCTCGGCGAGATCGGCGGGCGGTTGTTCGCAAACACAGCCGGCGTGGGATTCGACGCACATATCGCCTCCTGCTTTGCGCTTTCGCGCCGTCGCGGATTTCTCGGGTACGCTGGCATCACAGCCAGGGCGTTGACGAGCTACGAGCCAGCTACCTATCGCATCACCACCGACACTGAATCCGTGGAGGCACGCGCGGTCGTTGTCACCATTGCCAACTCGGCGCAGTTCGGAAACGGCGCGCTGATTGCGCCGGGCGCGAAGGTCGACGATGGTCTGCTGGATCTCGTCGTGATTGAGGAGCGATCGCGGCTGATGACGGTGTGGCAGGTGCCACGGCTATTTACAGGCACGGTCCACCGAGTTCGCGGCTGTACCATCCGGCAGATTCAACGCGTGACGATCGAGACGGAGGACCCCATGACGTTCCATGTGGATGGGGAACCGGTTGCCGATGGATCACGCCTTGTCGTGAGAATTCATCCGGCGGCGCTCCGTGTGGCTGTCAGACCGAAGCATTAACAACTTTCAACGTTCAACGTTCAACGTTCAACTTTCAACGTTCAACTTTCAACGTTCAACGTTCAACGTTCAACTTTCAACGTTCAGCGTTGAACTTCCACAAAGAGTCTGAGATTGAGAGTTGAGAGTTGAGAGTTGCGCGTTGATAGTTGCGTGTTCCGCTATAGGCGGATTATCCACGCCTCACGGATGGCGCGCACGCGGCGCAATTCGTCGACGGCCGCCTCGAGCACCCCAGGCGTATTTGCATCTTCGTCGACATTTACAACGCCGATCGCGCCCGCGTTGCTGCGGCCGAGCGCGAAGCTGGCGATGTTCACGCCATGCCGGCCGAGGATCGTGCCCACTTCGCCGATCACTCCCGGCTGATCGTCGTTGGCGATGATGAGCATCGTGCCACCGAGCGGCGCTTCGACGTCGACGCCCCGCACGGACACGAGGCGCGGACTGTTTGGCTCGAACACGGTGCCTTCGACCCACCGCTCGCCGGCGTCGGTACGCAATTTGATCGACAAGAGGCTCGTGAAGTCACGCGCTCTCGAGCTCCGCGATTCGACGATGTCGATGCCGCGCGCGCGTGCGGCCGCTCGCGCGTTCACAATCGAGACACCGCTCGAGAGGATCGGGCGCAGTACGCCGGCCGCCGCGCTCGCGGCGATCACCTCGACGCCGCGACTCTCGACCAGCGCGCCGTAGTAGCGGACACCCAGCTCTTCGATCCGTGCCGTGCCCATCTGCGACACCAACGCACCGAGTTGATCGGACAGGCGGATCCACGGCTGTAAGCGCTGGAGCTCGTCCGGGTTGATCGATGGATAGTTCACCGCATTTCGAACGATTCCGTCACGCAGGAAATCGCGCACCGTGGCGGCCGTTTCCGTCCCCACCAACTCCTGTGCTTCTTCGGTCGATGCCGCAATATGCGGTGTCGCGATGATCTGCGGCAGTTGGGCCAGTGACCAATCCGACGGAGGCTCTTTCTCGAAGACGTCCAGCGCGGCACCTCCTACGATGCCGTTCTCGATCGCCCGGCGCAGCGCGGCCTCGTCGATCAGCTCTCCGCGCGCCGTGTTGATCAGGCGGATTCCCGGTTTGCAACGCGAGAACTGCTTGTCGCCGAACAAGTGCCTGGTTTCGGCGGTCGATGGCAGATGCAGCGTCACGTAGTCGGCCACTCCACACATCTCGTCGAGCGTCAGGAGCTCGACGCGCAGGGCTGCGGCAATGTCCTTCGAGATATACGGATCATGGGCCACGATCCGCATGCCGAAGGCTCGCGCGCGGAGCGCCACTTCCTGTCCTATGCGACCGAGACCGGCCACGCCGAGCGTTTTGCCGCGCAGCTCGGTGCCAAGGAACTTCTTCTTGTCCCACCGCGCGTCTTTCATGGCCCTGTCGGCGGCCGGGACGGCGCGGGCAAGCGCCAGCATCAGCGCGCACGCATGCTCCGCGACGCTGATGCTGTTCGCGCCTGGTGCGTTGACGACGAGGAGCCCGCGCGCACTGGCGGCTGCGACGTCGACGTTGTCGACGCCGGTGCCGGCCCGCGCGACGATGCGCAAGCGAGGAGCGGCGTCGAGCAATTGGGCGTCTACCTTAGTGGCGCTGCGGACGAGCAGGGCGTCCGCATCCGCGAGGTCCGCGGCGAGCACAGCGGGCGAGCGCCCCGAACGGGCGTCGACAACCCATCCGACTTCGGCGCGAAGCAAGTCGAGGGCTGAAGCGGGTAGATCATCGGCGACAACGATCTTCATTGTGTCGAGTGGGTCGGGCGGGTCGGTCTTACCCGACTTTCTTGGGCCCGAGGCTGCGAACGTAATTGACGACGTCCCAGATTTGATGGTCGGTCAGTTTCGGACTGTATGCGCGCATGCCGGCCGTCTTGATGCCCCCATGGATGACTGTATAGATCTCTCCGTCGGTCGATCCGTGCTTCCAATCAGCATCCGTCAAGTCCGCCGGCTTCGTCTTCATCGTCTCGCCCGTTTTGCCGTCGCCCTTGCCTCCTGCGCCGTGGCAGCTCGCGCAGTTTTTTTCGTACAACTCCTTGCCAGCGGCGATCGATGTCGCGTCTGCGGACACCGGATTTTTCAGCTTCGCGGCGTCGGGGTGCCGATGTTTGCCGCCCGCGGCCGGATGCTGATGCTCCTGCCGTTCGCGCGCCGCGATTGAGATCGCTAGAATGGCGCAAACCGCAACGGTCGCGATTGCATGAGTCAGAGCACTGTGGCGCATCGATGAAGGCTCCTTGGCTACAGTATAATCCGAGGGTTTTGGTCTTCGCGGCGGCGCTCGCCGTCGCCCTGCTATGGTGCAAACCGCTAAATCATTCGGAAGTGTGCCTCACAACGGTGTAAACACGGTGTGTTTTCCACAGAGTTTTCCACAGCGGTCGCGGAAATCTTTTTCCGCTGACAGGTGACATGACCTAAAGAACAGCCATCCGCTATCAGCGGAGAGAGCGATCAACGATGCCGAATTTCAACTCACTCAAACCGCCGGCGAGCGGCCGTCCCATCTCGCGGAAAGGTGGACAGCTCGTGGTGCCGGACGATCCGATCGTGCCGTTCATCGAAGGAGATGGGACCGGACCGGATATCTGGCGCGCGAGCGTGCGGGTGTTCGACGCAAGCGTGCAGAAGGCGTACGGCGGAAAGCGCCGCCTCGCCTGGTTCGAGATCCTGGCGGGCGAGAAGGCGAAGAATCTTACCGGCGAATGGCTTCCCAACGATACGTTGGAAGCGGTCAAGGCGTACAAGGTCGCCATCAAAGGACCGCTGACCACGCCGGTCGGCGGCGGCATCCGCAGCTTGAACGTCACGCTGCGTCAGGTGCTCGACCTGTATTCCTGCATCCGACCGGTGCGCTACTTCGAAGGGACTCCTGCGCCGGTGACGCATCCTGAGCGGATGAACGTGGTGATCTTTCGCGAGAACACGGAAGACGTGTACGCCGGCATCGAATGGGCGAAGGGGACGCCGCAGGCCGAACGTCTCATCGAGTTCCTGTCAAAGGAGATGGGGAAGCGCGTCGCAGCCGATTCCGGCATCGGCATCAAGCCGATTTCCGAAACGGGGACCAAACGCCTGGTGCGGATGGCGCTTCAGTACGCGATCGCGAACAACCGCAAGACTGTCACGATCGTGCACAAAGGCAACATCATGAAGTTCACCGAAGGCGCGTTCCGCGACTGGGGCTACGAGGTGGCAAAAGCGGAGTTTCGAGACAAGATCGTCACCGAAGACGAAGTCGGTCAGGGCGCGTCGCGCGACGGCAAGGTGCTGGTCAACGACCGGATTGCCGACAGCGTCTTTCAGCAAATCCTGACACGGACGTCGGAGTACGACGTATTTGCGACGCCGAACCTCAACGGCGATTACCTCTCCGACGCGTGTGCCGCGCAAGTAGGTGGCCTCGGCATGGCGCCCGGCGCGAACGTCGGCGACGAGATCGCGTTCTTCGAGGCCACACACGGCACGGCGCCAAAGTATGCGGAAAAGGACGTGATCAACCCCGGCTCGGTGATCCTGTCGGGGGTGATGATGCTCAATTATCTCGGCTGGAGCGAAGCTGCGGGCCTCATCGAGCGCGGGTTGGAAAAGACCATCAGCCAGAAGAGGGTTACGTACGACCTCGCGCGCCAGATGACCGGCGCCACCGAGCTGAAGACGTCTGAGTTCGGGGATGCGATTATCCAGAACATGTGACGGCGTGCAACCCAGAACACGCTGAAAACGCAGAGTCATCTCTTTCCGCGGGTTCTGCGTTTTCTGTATCGATCGTTGTGAGGAGTTTTCGATGAACCGCAAAGTGACAGTGGTCGGCGGGGCAGGTAATGTGGGTGCGACGGTGGCCCGCGGTGTGGCCGACAGGTCGCTTGCCGACGTCGTCGTGATCGACATCGCGGACCAGAAGGCGGCCGGTGTGGCGCTGGACATGCTCGAGGCGTGCCCGATTTGGGGATCAGATGCCCGCGTCCTCGGCACCGGCGACTACGCCGAAAGTGCCAACTCCGACATCGTCGTTATTACGTCCGGAATGCCGCGCAAGCCCGGGATGAGCCGTGACGACCTGCTGAACGTGAACTACAAGATCATGCAACAGGTCACGGAGCAAGTAGTCAGGCATTCGCCCAGCTGCATCATCATCGTGGTCTCGAATCCGCTCGATGCCATGGCGCAGGCGGTGTACAAACTCTCGAAGTTCCCCCGCGAGCGCGTGATTGGCATGGCCGGCGTGCTGGATTCGGCGCGGATGCGCGCCTTCATCGCACAAGAGCTGAACGTGTCGGTCGAGAACGTGCACGCCTTCGTCCTCGGCGGGCACGGCGACACGATGGTGCCGCTGCCACGTTATTCTACTGTTGCGGGCATTCCGATTACCGATCTCATGGACAAGGCTACCATCGACCGCATTTCGGCCCGGACGGCAGGCGGCGGCCTGGAGATCACGCAGCTCGTCGGCACGAGCGCCTGGTACGCCCCCGGGGCATCGGTCGTCGAGATGGTCGAGGCGATTTTGCTCGACAAGAAGAAGATCGTGCCCTGCTCGGTGTTCCTCCAGGGCGAGTACGGCGTGACGGATCTCTTTGTCGGTGTCCCTTGCAAGCTCGGAGCACGCGGTCTCGAGAAGATCATCGAGATCAAACTGACGCCGGAGGAAGAGACGGCGTTCAAGAAGTCGGCCGCCGCTGTGAAAGAGTTGGTCGAGGTTATAAAAGTCTGAAGTCTGAAGTCTGAAGTCTGAAGTTTGAAGTTGAGGGTTCGAACATGGACGATAGCAAGCTCGTCGTCGTTCATACATTCGGCAGCCGGCAAGACGCAGACCTTGCCGCCAGCGCGCTCGCTGCTGCAGACATCGAGGCGATCGTGCGGGCCGACACCGGCGGAGGGATGCAGCCTTCGATTGCATGGGCCGGCGTCGGCGTGCAGGTCATTGTTCGGGCCGAGGATGCCGAAGCGGCGCGCGCCATCCTGGAACAACCCGCACGATCGATGCCCGACTAGAGATGAGCGTCCCCCGGCGCGTCGCAGACTACGACAGCGTCGCCCGCGGTACGATCGCCGATACGACATCCACGCTGACGCAAGCGTCCGCGAAACGCTGCTCACCTTCGTCGACTCCGGATCT
>Ga0114129_10008632_pt1 | contig 14531 bp, 11 predicted proteins | sample RhiMetdeltSRZDD1_FD_80071 | JGI IMG/M metagenome (GOLD analysis project Ga0114129, IMG submission 80071) | Populus rhizosphere microbial communities from Tennessee, USA - Rhizosphere MetaG P. deltoides SRZDD1 (version 2) (version 2) | ecosystem: Host-associated > Plants > Roots > Rhizosphere >... | reverse complement strand
ATGAACGGAATGATGGGACGGTCGGGCACGTTGAGCTTGATTCCCTCGACCGTAATCTTTTGACCATCGGCGGGGACTTCTATACCATTGAACCTCGCCATTAGCTCGGGACCTCCTTGAAAAAACGCGGGCGAAATGTGCCGTCGCAATTTATCAACCGCCCGAGAGCAGTGTCAAGATTTCGAGGCATCGAGCTAAGGACGACAACAGTTCAGAGTTCAACCTTCAGGTTGCCGTCGTCGTGTCGCAAGCTAAAGCTTGAACTCAAAACCAGGTCTGAAATGGTAGAGAGAAAGAAGGAGCCGGACCCCGCCAGCGAAGAATCGATTGACGGGATCCGCCGCCGGATCAAGGGGTCCGACGCAGCGAACTTGACTGCCGAACCCGACACCCCGAACGCGTGGGACCGGGTGAAGCTTGCACGCCATCCGAATCGCCCTTACACGCTCGACTACATCGAACTGCTGTTCGCCGGTTTCACAGAGGTTCACGGTGATCGGCGTTTCGGCGACGACCCGGCCATGGTTGCGGGGTTCGCGAGGTTTCACGACGAACCCTGCGTGGTCATTGGACATCAGAAGGGCCGCACCACCCGCCAACGACAGCAGCGTAACTTTGGGATGCCTAAACCCGAAGGCTACCGCAAGGCGCTGCGAGTGATGAAACTCGCGGAGAAGTTTCATCGGCCGATCTTCACACTCATCGATACACCCGGCGCTTATCCCGGCATCGACGCCGAAGAGCGCGGACAGGCTGAGGCGATCGCTTACAGCTTGCGCGAGATGGCGAAGCTGCGCGTGCCGGTGATCGTTACCGTCACCGGCGAAGGCGGCTCGGGAGGTGCGCTGGCCATTGGACTGGGTGATCGAGTCATGATGTTGGAGAACTCGATCTATTCAGTGATCTCACCCGAAGGTTGCGCTTCGATACTCTGGCGCGATCAAGCTTTTGCAGAGGAGGCGGCTCGCGCGCTGCGATTGACCGCCGCCGACTTGCTCGAGTTTGGATTGATCGATGAAATCGTGCCCGAGCCCGCGGGTGGCGCTCACATGAATCACGAGGAGGCCGGCAGATTGCTGGACGCGTATCTTTCGGACGCGCTCGGATCGGTGCGCGATCTCAGTTGCGAGGACCGTATTGCTCGCCGCTACGAAAAATTCCGCCGGATGGGCGAGTTTCAAGATGCAAATCAATAATGGTTCCGGGTTCCGGGTTCCGAGTTCCGGGTTCCGGGTTCCGAGTTCCGGGTTCCGGGTTCCGGATTCCGGGTTCCGACTTTGAATTCGCATCGGTGAGAACTCGCACAAGATACGAGAACTCCGAACTCTGAACTCTGAACTCTGAACCTTGAACCTTTCATGAAGTTCGATTGTTTCATCTTCGACTTCGACGGCACGCTGGCCCATTCTGAACCGGCGTATCGAGGCGCGTTTCTTCACTCGATCAAATTGCACACCGGACTCGAAGTGAACGAAGCCGAGTTTCACGATTTCTGGAACGTCACGCCTCAAGAAGTGCTGAGCCGCTATAGCAGTGAAATGCTCGACGAGATGCTGGTCAGTTTCGAAGAGCACTACTACGCTAACCACCATCATCACCTCACGCCTTATGAAGGAATCGCCGAGTTGCTGAAATCGCTGACCGATCGCGGCGCTCGAATCGCCGTCGTGTCGTTGAAGCCGAGGCGCGCCGGCGAGCGAGAGATCGACTTCACCGGGCTGCGCTCGTTGATAGACTTGAGCGTGTGGGGCGACGATGTCGAACGTCCTAAGCCTGAACCTGACGGTGTGCTTCGCGCGATGGCTGTTCTTGAATCTGATCCTTCCCGGACTCTTGTGATCGGTGACAGCCCGGCTGACATTATTATGGGACGCGCGGCCGGAACGCGAACTGCGGCGGCGTTGTGGGGCGGATCGAGCCGCGAGCGATTGCTAGCCGCGGCGCCTGACCTCGCGCTTGATGCGCCGGGTGATTTGCTCTCGATCATAGATCTCGTTTACCAATAGAGAATCGACCCAACCACGTGCTGGACCTCTACGAAGAACTCAAGGCAATTGTCGCGGCGCTCGACGAGAATGGTATCGATTACGCGTTGTGCGGCGGACTGGCGATGGCTGTGCACGGACTCCCGCGTGCTACTGTGGACATCGACTTGCTCGTACGCGTGGAGAAACTGGAAGAAGCTAAGTCTGTCGTGCGAACTCTCGGTTATACTATAGAGGCACAACCGATGAGCTTCCACAAGGGAGCGATTGAGATTCGACGATTGTCCAAGATTGATCCGAGCGATGGCGATTTGCTGATGATCGACTTCTTGTTGGTAACACCTGCGGTCGCCGAGGCGTGGGACAATCGGATTAGAGTTGCATCAGCCAGAGGGAGTGTTTTCGTTGTATCTCGCGAGGGTTTGATCGCGCTCAAGTCGTTGCGTAGAAGCGGACAAGATCTGGATGACATTGAACGCTTGAAAGGGTAGCTAAGATGGACGTTGATATGTCCCCGGAAGCTGTAACGATTCGATTGAAACGAGTCTCGCAGTTGCGCAGATTGTGTCTCGAGTTGGGTAAGATGAAACCCGTAGCTTCTCGTGAGGACCCACTCCCGGATAGCATTTCGGAGAGAACCATAGTAGCGACCCAAAAGGCTCACGATCAAAACGATCCGGAGAGCATACCTTCGTAACGACTCGCCGACTCGCCAACCTGCTGGAAACCGGGAATAAACCCGCGAATCCTAGGATATAGTTTATGCAGGTGAATAGGCTCGTTTTGATTGCCATGTTTAAACTCGTTCTCGCCGCCTTATTTCTGACCTCGGTCATCATTGCGGGGCTAATGTCCACAGGTTCACCTGCGCGAGATCATGAAGGTTCAGGCCCGACGGGTGATACTCCTGGCAGCGGCGAACGAGTGCCCGTCTTAGTCGAGCTGTTCACCTCGGAAGGCTGCTCAAGTTGTCCGCCCGCCGACGAGCTTCTCACGCGTCTTGAACAGACCCAGCCGGTTGCCGGCGCAGAAATCATCGCCCTCTCTGAGCACGTCGATTACTGGAATCGTCTCGGTTGGACCGATCCGTACTCGTCGGCTGAATTCAGCGCGAGGCAGAATGACTATGCGCGCGCCTTCGATACCGACGAGGTCTACACTCCGCAGATGATCGTTGATGGACGCGTTCAATTTGTTGGCAGCAACCTGAGCAAGGCTCGTGAAGCAATAAGCAATGCGGCGCGCGACTCGAAGGCCAAGGTGACGCTCGGTCTCGCTTCCGAAGACACGGCTTCAGCCTCAATAACCCTTTCTGTTCTCGTCCGGAATTCTGCTGAGATCCGGGCGCGCGAAGACGCGGAGGCGCTTCTTGCGATCTCGGAAAGCGGTTTGCGATCCAGTGTCTTGCGAGGAGAAAACGCCGGCCGCCGTCTCAGCCATACGGCCGTGGTTCGTAAGCTCGTTCGACTCGGAGACATCGATCGCGCGTCCGGCGCTGCGTTCAGCGCTCAGCCGGTGGTTCGAATCGAGAAGGGCTGGAAGCGCGGCAACCTTAAGGCAGTCGTGTTTGTGCAGGAACGCTCGAGCCGCCGTGTGATAGGGGCGGCGGAGCTTTCGCTTGAAAAGTAGTACTTGTCGTAGAATTAAAAGCAGCTATGTTGATCAAGAAACCCGAAGATATCAAAAGCAGCGAGATTACGGATAAGAGTCTGTACTTGAGCCGCCGCCTGTTTATTCGCGGCGCTGTGTTGGCAGGCAGCACTCTAGCAACGGGACTCGTCTATCGGCACTTCACGACTCCAGGCGACCAGTCGCAGGCCGGGGAGAAAATTGCCGACGTGCAAGCGACCCCCCCGGCGGTAGCGGTTCTGGACGAGAAGAAGACTTCCTACGAAGACATAACCCACTACAACAACTTCTACGAATTCTCGACCGACAAACGCGCAGTCGCGGTAAAAGCTAAAGGCTTCGCGACACGCCCGTGGACCGTTACCGTCGAAGGTCTCGTTCACAAACCGCGAGTGTTCGACATCGACGAACTGTTGAAGGTCAGTCCGCCCGAGGAGCGCGTCTATCGCCATCGCTGCGTCGAAGCCTGGTCGATGGTGATTCCGTGGGTCGGATTTCCGCTGTCGAAGCTCTTGGATGAAGTACAGCCGATGTCACAAGCGAAGTACGTCGCGTTTGAAACGCTGGCGGACCCGAAGCAGATGCCGAACGTCAGCTCGGATGTTCTCGAGTGGCCTTACGTCGAAGGTTTGCGGCTGGATGAAGCGATGCACCCGTTGACGATTCTCGCGACCGGGTTGTACGGCGAAACGCTTCCGCCTCAAAACGGCGCTCCGCTTAAGCTGGTCGTGCCTTGGAAGTACGGTTTCAAGGGGATCAAATCAATCGTCAGGATAAAGCTGGTTGAAGACGAGCCACCCACGACCTGGAATATCGCGGGGCCCGGCGAATATGGTTTCTATTCAAACGTCAATCCACAAGTCAATCATCCTCGATGGAGCCAGGCCCGCGAGCGGCGCATCGGCGAGTTCGGATTGAGAGACACTTTGATGTTCAACGGCTACGGGGACCAGGTGGCGTCACTGTACAGCGGAATGGATTTGAAACGCTATTACTGAGGGCAAACCCCAGATGAACACAGATGAACACAGATTTTCCCGTTCCTGAATCCGTGTTCATCTGTGTTCATCTGTGGTTGCAAGCTCCTGAATGAAAGACACTCGCTTTGCACAACTCGTGATCTTCATCAACAGCGCGGTGCCGCTCACGCTGCTCGGTTGGGATTGGTATCATCACCATCTCGGCGCGAATCCAACCGAGTTCGCCACGCGCACGACCGGTGCACTGACGTTGTTGTTCCTGATCCTCTCGCTCGCGGTGACGCCGTTACGAAAGTCGCTCGGACTTCCGTGGATGATCAAGTTCCGCCGCTTGCTCGGGCTGTACGGTTTTTTCTACGGCTGTCTTCATCTGCTGACCTATGTTTGGTTCGACAAGTTTTTCGGCTTCGGGCTAATCGGCGAAGACATAGTCAAGCGGCCGTTCATCACCGTCGGTATGGCGAGCTTCGTTTTGTTGGTCCCGCTTGCGCTGACCTCGACCCAGAAGAGCATCAAGCGGCTTGGCGGAAAGCGCTGGAACCGGCTGCACAGGTTGGTTTTCCTGGCAGCAATCGGCGGGGTGATTCATTACTACATGCTCGTCAAGGCGGACACTCGCGAGCCGGTGATGTTTGGAGTGGCAGTCGGACTGCTCCTGGCTTACAGGGTGCTGAACAGATTCCTTCCTCAGCTAACCCAGAGAATTCCCTCGCGAGCGCAGCGCTAAACGTCATTGCTGAGCTAGCGATACCCTTCTGCCTGAAGCGCGAATAGCTCCGCATACAATCCGCCGCTCGCGACCAACTCCGCGTGCGAGCCATCTTCGATCACCGTTCCGTTCTGAAGCACGATGATTCGATCTGCCATCCTCACCGTCGAGAATCGATGCGAGATGATCACTGCCATCCGACCCGCAACGAGTTTTGAAAACCGAATGAAGACCTCGTACTCAGCCCTCGCGTCGAGCGACGCGGTCGGTTCGTCCAGGATCAGCACCTGCGCGTCTCGCATGTAAGCGCGAGCAAGCGCGATCTTCTGCCATTCGCCGCCCGACAACTCGACGCCTTCATCAAATCGCCGGCCCAGCATCTGTTTGTAGCCTTTTCCAAATCGCGGCAGCAGCGATGAAGCGAGCGACTTCTCGGACGCAGAAACAATCGCGACCGGCACTTCGCCGTTGCCATCAGTCGCGGTGTTCGCGATAGCTTCTGCGGCGTTCGATCTCGATGCATCAAGATATGAGCGGACTTCATCGATCTCGCCGACACCGACGTTCTCATCGAAGCGCAAATCGTATTTCACGAAATCCTGAAAGATGACCCCAATAGCGCGACGCACTGAATGAATGTCGTATTCGCGAAGATCGATCCCATCGAGAAGTATTCGACCCTCGGTCGGATCGTACAGTCGCGCGAGCAGCTTGGTCAGCGTAGTCTTGCCGGCGCCGTTCTCGCCCACGAACGCGATACGCTCGCCCGGGCCCAACTTGAAACTAACGTGTCGAACCGCCCACGCTTCGCTTCCGGGATACTGAAAGCCGACGTCTTCAAACACGAAGCCTTCCCGTATGGGCCGCGGCACCGCCGGGGAGCCAGCCGACGAAGCGATCGACGGTTTCATCTCGAAGAAATCGAACAAGTCTTTGAGGTACAGGCACTGCTGATAAATCCCGCCCGCGCCCAGCAAGAGTCCCTGGATCAATCCCCGGCTCCTCGCAAACGAGCCGGCAAGAAACGTCAGCGTGCCGATCGAGATCACGCCCTTCACGGCTCGCACGAGTATGATCACGTATGCGCTGTAGTAGCCGAGCGTTCCTATCAGCGACAGCGCGGTGCTGACGTTTGCTTTGCGGATCGAAAGCTTTTTGTTCTCTTCATAAAACCGCCACGACAGTTTGCGGAAGCGCTCAATCAGCCACGATGAAAGCCCGAACAACTGGACTTCCTTGGCCGTTCGGTCGCTGGCCGCGACGTAGCGAAGATAGTCGAGCTGCCGACGCTCCGGCGTCCAGCGGAACTGCATCGAATATTCGAGCGACGCGAAGTGAGTCTCACCGAAAAAGCTCGGCAACACCGAGATCGCAAGCAACAACAGCAGCCACGGGCTGTACACCACCAGCGCCGCGCCCAGAGAGATCAACGTCAGCGCGTCCTGACCTATTGCCAATAACTGCGCAAGCAATCCGATGCGGCTGGTAGTCTGACGCCGCGCGCGTTCGAGATGATCGTAGAACGCGGGGTCTTCGAAGTGCGCGAGATCGAGAGTCGCGGCGTGTTCCATCAACCTAACGCTGGTGTAGTTCGAGAACAAATCGCCCAGCAAGCTCTCAACCAGCGCCGACGCTCTCGCGAGAACATCACCGGCGGTCACGATGACTATCTCGAGCGCGACGAGTTTCCACAGCCTCGCGAAGTCCGGAGACGATTCGCGCGACGCAACCACCGTGTCGATGATCAGCTTGCCTATCCAAAGCGTCGCAACCGGCAAGCCTGCGCGCAGCAAGCGGAGCAAGGCCATCGTCAGCGTATAGCCGCGATGCGTTTGCCAAACGAGCTTGATCAGCGGCGGAATGTAGCGAAGCGCCGCGAACCGTTCATGCAGCGTCGGCTGCTCATTGCCGGGACGCGGAGGACCGAATGCGAAGTGCGTGGACATATGAAGACGTTAACGAGAGGGGACACTCCTTTGCGTCTTTGCGGATCTTGGCGTCTTTGCGCGAAACGAGTCTCAGGCATGAGAGAAATTACGTTTCGCGCAAAGACGCCAAGACCCGCAAAGACGAAAAGAGCAGACGACCAACTCGAATCCTATTTCGTTTCCCGAATCTCGCGAAGCAACTCGTCGCGGAAATACCCCGCCGGTATCGTGCCCTGCCTCATGAAAAGAAGATGAAACGCCTTTGCCGAGAATCGATCTCCCTGAAGCTGTGCGGCCTCTTCCCGAAGCGCGTAGATCTGGTCCTTGCCCAACCGATAAGTGATCGCTTGCGTGGGCCACTTCGAATAACGAAAGATGGCGCCCTCGGCGGACTTGCAACTCGCCCGCTTGTCGTCCTTCGCAGTCGCCGCAGCGTCGCCGCACGAGCCGGGAAGAAAATCGACAACCTGCGAGAACAGATCAACCGCCTGGTCGTAGCTCATACGACCGGTGTGAATGCCGGTGTCCACTCGCACGCGCAGATCACGGTAGAGCTTGCCTTGCAATTGGTACAGTCTTTCTTCGGGTGTGTAGGCTCCTTGAGGCGCGCCCGACTGAGGCTCGGCCATCAACGCTTCGGCATACAGCGCCCAGCCTTCGGCGGCCATCGAGTCTTCCCACATCGACGATGAATCTTCCACCGCGCCGGGCGTCAGCCACCGAACCCCGGCTATCTGATCGCGATACTGCGTCATCACCTTGTAATGCCAATCGTGCCCGGGGAAGCCTTCGTGGGCGGAAAGGTCGGCAAGCGCCGACCGGTTGTTTGATTTCAAGGCCGCGCGGTCGTTGTCCGTCGGCGTCACGTAGAACCGGCCCACGCCGGTGGTCTTGAACGGCGGCGCCGGATAGTAAGCCGCGCCGTCGATCGAAGCTCGCAGCGGAGGCGGAGTCTCGACTACTTCGAGCTTGTAATCAGCGGGCACGTCAAAGATCCCGGTCTTGCGCGCGTAGTCGACCAGCCGAAACGCGGCCTCGCGATACCACGAGATCATCTCGGCGTCGGACTTGGGATAATCTTTCGACAGTTCATCGAACACCGCGCGAACGGCCGCCGGGCCTTCGGCGGGAAGCGTCCAGCCGTGTGACTTTCCGATCTCCCGCGCTAGTTCGATCATGTCTTTCTGAGTCGACTCCACGATCGGCCATGCCTCTTCGTAAAGCTGCGCCGCTGTCTTATCGATGCGGAAGTTATTCTTGAGCGCCCAGTCGTACTCAGCTTCACCCATCGCGAAACGATCGCCCGCGAACTGAGGTTTGACTTCGCTCAGCCAATAAAAGCCGATGCCTTCGCTTGAGGGTTTGACAGATTCTGTGAAGAACGTCTTCCCCACAAAGTCGCGCAACCCACGATAGGCTCCAGCAGCCTGTTTCGAGGCGTCGCGAATCTGAGACAGCAACTGGTCTCGCTGCGAACCCGTGGCTCGTTCCTCGGCGAGCTTCGGCAAAGTATCTTCGAAATACTTCGCGTCGGCCTCTGATGTGTCTAATCCGTTACGCTTGAGCATTCGGAAATCCGGCGTGTTGTTTGACTTGATACCGGCCGAGAGTTGTTCCTGAGCGACGGCGAGAAATCGCGGAATCGCGTTCACCCGTTTCGCTACAAGCGACCATTCCTCCTCGGTGCCGTAAGTCTTGTCGCCGGTTTGAGTCATTCCCTGCAATTGCCAATCGACTGCGCGGAACGGTTCATCAGTGTAGGTGTCAAGCGCTCGTTCCTGATAACGGCGCACTTGATGCTGATGCAGAAGAAACCTGATCTGAGCGAGCGCGACTTCCCGGTCTATGCGCAAGTTCGCCGAAAGACGGTTCGCGTCGACGCCCTCGACAGCTTTCTGTGTATCCGCAAGCCAGCGGTCTTCGGCTTCAAGCGCCGCCGCCGAGTGATCACGTAACATGCCATCCACATCCTTAAGCGACGGGTCGAGTCCTGCTCCGCCGAGGTACGTATTGACCGTTGGGTTGCGCCGCAGGAATTCGACGACGTAAGCGTCGTGAAGTTTTTTGAACTCGTTGTCTCCAGCATTGCTCATTGGTTGCTGTCTCGTGTTTGATGTGCACGCCGCCGTCAATGCGATCAACGTACAAGCCAAAAGACTTCTCATCTCTCACCTCATTTTCGATGTTGGCGAATCGTCCACATCTCTTAATCCCCGAACATCTCCGCCAGAACCGAGAGCACCTGCTCTCGAGTAGGCCCGCTGACCATTCCAAGTTTTCTGACCAGCCGCGCTTTGTCAACTGTCCTGAGCTGGTCTAAAACGATCTGTCCCTGCTTACCTTTGAATTTTTGCGGATACTCGCGTCGGGTAGGAAGCGCCCCGAGTAGTCATCGGCGCGACGATTACCGTTCTTATGTGACGGTTCATTTCATCCGGTGAAACCACAAGGCAGGGACGCGTCTTCTTAATCTCGCTGCCGATCGTCGGATCCAGGGTCACAAGGAACACATCGAATCGTTTAACTACCACTCCCACTCTTCCTCATCAAAGCTGGTCTGATTCACGAGGTCTCCGTCCAGCAACTGGGTCGTTACCTCGCTTCGCCATCTCACGAAAGGACTGTTCCCATCCCTCACGTGGACGGCGGAGCGATCGAAGCACAATCTGATTGCCTTGCACTTCGATGTCGACTTCTTGTGCAATTCCGCTCTGCTGCAAGAAGGGTTTTGGGATGCGGATGCCCTGCGAGTTGCCTATTCTGACGATCTGAGCTTTCATACTCACAATGTAATTACTGCTCAGTGATTGAGTCAAGGAGCAAAGATGCCGAGCATCGCCTCAATCCCTGGTCAACTGTCGATACTTGATTCGATGAGGCTGATCGGCCGCTGCTCCGAGCCTCGCTCTCCGGTCAGCTTCATACTCGGAATAGTTGCCGTCAAACCACTCGACGTGACTGTCGCCCTCGAAGGCAAGGATGTGCGTGGCGATGCGATCAAGAAACCAGCGGTCGTGACTGATGACGACGGCGCAGCCGGCGAAATTCTCGAGCGCGGCTTCAAGAGCGCGCAAGGTATTTACATCAAGATCGTTCGTGGGCTCATCCAACAGAAGGACATTCGCGCCTTCTTTCAACATCTTCGCCAGGTGAACGCGATTTCTCTCGCCGCCCGAAAGCGAGCCGACCTTCTTCTGCTGATCGGTGCCCGAAAAATTGAACCGCGCGACATAGGCTCGCGAGTTCACCTGCCGCTTCCCAAGCTCGATCATGTCGTTCCCGCCTGAGATCTCTTCCCAGATCGTCCGGTTGGCGTCAAGCGCATCGCGGCTCTGATCGACGTACCCGAGCTTCACCGTCTCGCCGATCCTGATCGTTCCCGCGTCGGGCGGTTCTTGCGCTGTGATCATTCTGAACAGCGTCGTCTTGCCCGCGCCGTTTGGACCGATGACTCCGATAATTCCACCGGGCGGAAGCGAGAATGACATTCCTTCGATCAGCAGATTTTCTCCGTAAGCCTTGCTGACGTCCCTCGCTTCGATGACGACGTCGCCAAGCCTCGGCCCGGGAGGCACGTAAATCTCGAGCTCGCGCGATCGCTTTTCACTTTCCTGTGAAAGGAGCGCCTCGTAAGAATTGATGCGTGCCTTCGCCTTGGCGTGGCGAGCCTTGGGCGCCATTCGAATCCACTCCAGCTCGCGCTCGAGAGTCTTCTCGCGCTGGCTCTCAACTTTCTCTTCTCGCCGCAGCCGTTCCTGCTTCTGTTCGAGCCAAGATGAATAGTTGCCTTCCCAGGGAATCCCGCGCCCCTGATCGAGCTCCAGAATCCAACCCGCAACGTTGTCGAGAAAGTAGCGATCGTGAGTCACCGCTATGACCGTGCCGGCGTACTTCTGAAGATGTTGTTCGAGCCACGCGACTGATTCGGCGTCGAGATGATTGGTCGACTCGTCGAGTAACAGGATGTCTGGCTGTTTGAGCAGGAGGCGGCACAGCGCAACTCGGCGACGCTCGCCACCGGAGAGAATATTGATCGGAGTCTCGCCGGGCGGACACCTGAGCGCGTCCATGGCCATCTCGAGCCGGCTGTCCAGGTCCCACGCGTTTGCGGCGTCGAGCTTTTCCTGAACTGATCCCTGCTGTTCGAGCAGCGCGGTCATCTCGTCGTCTGTCATCGGCTCGGCAAACTTCTCGTTGATCCGTTCGAACTGCTTTAACAAGTCGATGGTTTCATGCACGCCTTCTTCGACGATCTCGCGAACGGTCTTCGAGTCGTCGAGTCGCGGCTCCTGTTCGAGAAAGCCGACGGTGTAGCCGGGTGAGATGACGGTCTCGCCGACGAACTCCTTATCGACACCCGCAATGATCCGGAGCAGCGAGCTTTTGCCCGAGCCGTTGAGCCCGATGACGCCAATCTTCGCGCCGTAGAAGTACGAGAGATAGATGTCTTTGATGACCGGTTTCTTGTCGTAATACTTCCCGACTCCGACCATCGAGTAGATGATTTTGTTGGGAGCGGTGCTCATTGGTTGGTGGATGTCCCTGTCCGGTAACTTCTTGCCTCGTCGAGATTGTAACTCAACGGTCGAGCTTTTCTCTTCGTAGCATCTGTTCCCCTCTCATCACATGCACGATATAAACTCGCTGGCCATCGATTCGGTAGAAGACACGGCAGGGTCCGACGACTAGCTGCCTGTAAGGCTTTCTGATATTTCTGCAGGAACTGAACCCATTCGAGGGAAACGGCGAAGCCTCTGCACTCTTTCGAAGACGCGGCGAACCAGCTTCTTAGCGGCATCAGGTTTATCGAGCGAGATGTATTCAGCGATCGTCTCGAGATCCTGAAGAGCGGGTTCCGTCCATACTATTCGAGCCATCGCCGCATTCTCTTCTTTGCCTCCGAATGAGTCACGGTGCGGCCTTCCCGAATCGCCTTTTCGCCACGCGCGATGCCTTCAAGCAAACGTAATCTCCTATGCAGCCGCTCGAAGGCTCTCACGCTTACCAGGTAGGCTGCCGGCTTCCCGTTTTGAGTTACAAGCATCGGCGACTGGTGACTATTCAAATTCTTGATAACCTTCACGGCGTCGGGTAACAGTTCGGAGATCGGTTGCGTCTTCATAGGTGAATGTTAGGTAGAAGCGCCAACGAAGGCAAGTAACATGTCAACCAAGCGCGGGGGGGGACATCGGAATGCGGTTCTGCATACGAGTCTATCCACCGAAGCTAGAGAGCAGCTATACCGCCTTCTTCAGCAGCGCGATTTGTCCCGCGTGATACAAGTCGTGTTGAATCACACCATGCAAAAGGAAGTAGACTGAATACTGTGTCCCGGGCACGATGTCCTTCAGACGCGAGTCATCCAAACCGGCGATCACTTCGCGCAGAGCTTCGTGATTAAACTTCAATGCGTTCACGGCATTTTTCCATGCGTGTTCGCCGGTCTCTTTGACAGCCGGCCAGTCTTCTTCGTCCGAAACGTCGATTGGGTCCGATTCCACGATCCGCCGCCGGCCGACTCGCTCCCAAGTCCCGATGTGAAGCGTTATCTCCCAAATGCTGTGCGCGCCTGATATCGGATGGGCGGCGGCTTGCTCGGCTGTTACGTCGGCCAGCACCTCGGAGACAGAAGGGCCGTGCCACGCTTTGCCCTCGAACGCTCGCTTTAGCTGGTCGTTGATTCTATTGATCTCGCTCATAATTTCGCTCCGCAAAAAGGTTTAGGGTTCGGGGTTCCTGGTTTCTAGTTTCTGGTTTCCAGTTTCTGGTTCTTGGTTTGTTTCGTTCTCGAAGTTGACGTGCTCTTGGCGAAAGTTACCATTTAAAGTCAGGAACTCTGAACACGGAACCAGAAGCCCCAAACCAGAAACCAGAAACCCCACCTCCCGAACCCCGAACCTCAGTTCGACTTGTTCCCCGGCGGCGCTTGCGGCGTTGGAGTCGGCTGAGCCCGTGTTCCGGGTCTGGGCGGAACGGGCGGCATCGTCTCCTTGCTGAAGCGCGGCAGCATCTCATCGCGCATCGCAAGCTGGTAGAGAGCAGCAGCAATCGCGATGGCAGACTTCTTCGCGTCGTCCTCGATGATCCGCTCGTAGCTGTCCAGGTTCGTGTGCCACGTCGCAGAGTTGTACTCGATCGGGTCCTGCCCCATTCCGATCCCCGCAAGCCCCGCCTGGCTGAACGAAGTGCTGTCCGTCCCGCCAAGCGCCCGGCTCTTCGAGGCTATCGCGCCCATTAAGCCGAGGTCTTCAAATGGAGCAAGCGCCGCGCGAACAACCGACGCTGCTTCAGGTGGTCCGAAGACGCTCGCACCTCGCGCGCGACCGGTGCCTGAGTCGATGTTGAAGTACCCGACAAGCTTCGAGTACTCAGGCTTCGGCTCCTCAAACGTTCCGAAGTGCTGCTTCACATAAGCCTGAGATCCCAACAGCCCTTGCTCCTCGCCGCCCCACAGCGCCACGCGAATCGTGCGGCGAGGCTTCACACCGATCGCCTTCAGAATGCGAGCGGCTTCCATCATCACCGCGCAGCCAATCGCGTTGTCAGTAGCTCCAGTCGCTGAGTGCCACGAATCAAGGTGCCCGCCTAGCATCACAACTTCCTCTTTCTTGTCGGTGCCGGGAATCTCGGCGATGGTGTTGTAAGCGGTCTTTCCTTCAGGGTACCAGCGATTGACTATGTTGAACTCGAGCTCGACGGCCTGGCCATCCGCGAGTATCCGAGAGATGCGGCCATAGTCTTCGTTGCTCATCACCACAGTTGGAATTGCCTTCGTTGCGTCGTACGCTCGGTTGCTAAAGGCGCGAATCTGCCGATGCTCTCGGCCCGCGTCGTTCACACGAATGAGCGCGCCACTAGCAACTAGAAACTGATCTAGCTGCTCGTCGATTTGGCGCGCGTTCAGCTTGCCGGGCTCCTCGGGCTGCTGCGGTCCGCGCGGCCCGCGATACTGTCCCGCGTTTGGATTGTTAGGATCGTAACGTTCCTTCGCCTGCTTGTCGTCTTGCCGGCGGGCAGGCGGAGTGAGATTCACGGCCACCGACTGATGCTTTCCCGCGAGCACAATCTTGCCTTTCACTTTGTCTTTGATCGTCGCAAGGTAACCAGTCAACTCCTCCTGGGTAGGCTTTTCGGGGAGGACGATTTGCAGAGTCTGCGCCGTAACGGGCCCGTTAGTGCCGGGCGTCCACGCGACGACTTCGCAGGTGAGCGTGTCCTTGACCGGTGAAGTGATGTAACCCGCAAAGCGCTCGTTCAGCCATCCCGGATGTCCGAAGTCCCACGGTTCGAGATGTCCGTT
>Ga0114129_10008631_pt1 | contig 14532 bp, 7 predicted proteins | sample RhiMetdeltSRZDD1_FD_80071 | JGI IMG/M metagenome (GOLD analysis project Ga0114129, IMG submission 80071) | Populus rhizosphere microbial communities from Tennessee, USA - Rhizosphere MetaG P. deltoides SRZDD1 (version 2) (version 2) | ecosystem: Host-associated > Plants > Roots > Rhizosphere >... | reverse complement strand
GCGATGGCGAAATTGCTCGGGTTCCAGAGATGCCGGCCGTGATAGGTGAGCACGTACTTCGAGCCGATCGCCAGCAGGGCGCCGAGGGCGAAGGGCCAAAGCATATTGGCCTGCGGCTTGATCAAGAGCGCCAGGCTGATCCCTGTGATGTACGAGCTCGCCAGATTCGCCACGCGACCCCGCAGCCACCACGACAGGAGCACCTCCGTGGCCATGCAGACACCGAGGGTCGTCGCCAGGCGCTCGTAGCCGCCGAGGATGTTGTAGCGCGCCTCGCCCGCCACGAGCACGAGCGTGATGAGAAAGACGATCAGGTATTTGGGGTCCTTCCAGACCTGCGTCACTTGGAAGGCTCCGTGATCTCGTGCAGGCGATCCACGGCCAAGCCTTCCAGCACTTGCTCCGTGCCTGATGGCCACCGGATCGTCACGCGATCGAAGTGGCTGTTTCCCAGACCGAAGTGGAGACGGCGGTCGTTTTGGCTACAGAAGCCCCTCCCGCCATCCACCACCTGACGCTGCTCCACGCCACCGAACGCGACGGTCACATCGGCGCCGATCGCGCTGCGATTGCTGCGGGTACCGATGAGTTTGAATTCGACCCAATGGTTTGCCTTGGCAGCATTGCGATACAGCAACACCCGCTCCTTCTCATTCGCGATCACCACGTCGACCACGCCCCGGTTCCATAAGTCCGCCATCGCGACCCCGCGCCCATCGAGCCGATCGGTGACGCCTGCCTCCTCGGCCACATCCACGAAGCCTCCTCCCGGCCCCTCGCGGCTGCGATTGAGGAGCACGCGGGAGCGCTCGTACCCCGAGAGGCTCGCGGTCCCTATGGGGGGCCAGTTCTTGGCGTCCTCGAAGATGTTGCCCTGCGCGCCCGCGACCTTGGACATCGCGTACCAGTAGTCGCGCCCGCTGTCGGCGGAGATGAAGCCGTTGACCACGACGAGATCGAGCCAGCCGTCGTTGTTCAGGTCACCGAACTGCGCGCCCCAGGCCCACCCGGCATCGGCGACGGGGCCGGTGGCGATCTCCCTGAAGCGGCCCAATTCCTTCAGCAGATTGATCCGCAGGTTATTCCCCTGGAACAGGAAGCCGCGCTCCGAGATGTTGGTGACGAAGACGTCGAAGCGACCGCGGTTGAACACGTCCCCCAGCGCGACCGCCATCCCGCTCTTCGAGTCGTCCTCGAGGCCGGCGCGGGCCAGCTCGAAGCGCTTTACCCCGCGATTGAGAAGCAGCTCTTCGGGCCCGTAGTCGTTGGCGAGATACAGGTCGGGCCAGCCGTCGTCGTTGAAGTCCGCCGCGGCGGCCGCGAGGGTCCAGCGCATGCTGCCGACACCCATCGCGTCGGTCACATCCGCGAAGCGCCCGTTCCCCAGGTTCCGGAACAGGAGATTCTTTCCGCCGTTCGATGCGAACTCCCAGCTCTGCTGCATGATGCGCGTCGTGCGCAGGTGCCAGAAATCGATGTCGGAGCGGAAATAGCCCGTGACGTAGAGATCGAGCAGGCCATCGCGGTCGAAGTCGAACCACACCGCGCCGTTCGAGTTCATCCAGCGACGCAGGCCGGCCTGAGCGGTGACATCCGTGAAGTGGAGGTTGCCGAGGTTGTGGAGGAGCTGGAGGTACCCCCACTTGTAAACCAGGAGATCTTCGAGCCCGTCGTTGTCGTAGTCGCCCCACACGGCGCCCATGGAAACGCCTTCTCCGGCGCGGTTGAGCGACGCCACGCCCGCTTCCGCCGCCACATCGCGAAAGGTGCCGTCCCGTTGGTTCACGTAAAGCGCATTCGCGGCCCCAAAGCGCGAGGTCGTGAAGTAGAGATCGGGCCAATTGTCGTTGTTCACGTCCGCGACTGAAACGCAGGCGCCGAGTGCGGCGATGTGGGGGGCGATGTGTGCGATTTTGGGGTCGAGCGTCGCTTGCTGGTGGACGAAATCGATGCCGCTCTGGTGCGCCACCTCGCTCAAGCGAATGGGGTCCCACGTCGCGGTGCTTTCCGTAACGCGGCGGTTGAGCAGCACGACGGCAAGGCCGACGGCGATGAACGCCGCGATCACCAATGAACGACGCCACGAGGCGGGAAGCATGCGGTAAACAATAACGTTATCCGCCCTGCTGCATTAGCTTTTGTGCCCCATGAATCGATACCAGCCCACACCACCGGCCCTGCTGCTCTCGCTCGCATTCTTGATGAGCTGTCGCGGTCAAACAGGGACTCCGCTCTTCAGGCACGTCTCGCCCAGTCACACCGGCGTCACGTTCGCCAACACGATCACCACCAACGACTCGGTCAACGTCCAGAACGACGTCTACATCTACAACGGCGGCGGCGTGGCGGTCGGGGACATCGACAACGACGGGCTCCCCGACCTGTTCTTCACGGGCAACATGGTCTCGAGCCGGCTCTATCTGAACAAGGGGAATCTCCGCTTCGAAGACATCACACAGGTGGCCGGCGTGACCACGACCCGCTGGGCGACTGGCGTGGCCATGGTGGACATCAACGACGATGGGTTTCTCGACATCTACGTCTGCGTCTCCGGGCCTTCTGGGTCGAAGGGGGAGGACCGGGCGAACCTGCTCTTCCTTAATCAGGGCGATCACACCTTCACCGAAGCCGCGGCCCGCTACGGCATCGCCGACACCGGCTACACCAGCAGCGCCGCGTTCCTCGACTACGATGGCGACGGCGACCTCGACCTCTTCCTTCTCAACAACTCGCCCAAAGACTTCGCGCGCGGCGCGGCCGACACCCACCCCCTCGGCGTGCGCAGTGACAGCCCCGAAAGCTGGAATCGGCTCTACCGCAACAACCGCGACGGAACGTTCACGGATGTATCCCGCGAAGCGGGCATCCTGCGACAGATCGGGTACGGACTCGGCGTGGTGGTTGCCGACGTGAACCGGGATGGTCGCCCGGACATCTACGTCTCCAACGACGTCGCACCCAATGATGTCCTCTACGTGAACAATGGGAACGGCACCTTTACCGATAAGGCCGGTGCGTGGATCAAGCACGCGAGCTTTGCCGGCATGGGGGCGGATATCGCCGATTTCAACAACGACGGCTGGCCCGACATCATGCAGGTCGACATGCTGCCCGCCGCCCTGGAGCAGCGCAAACGGATGAGTGGCTACCTGACCTTCGGCGGCCAAGACGAACTGCGTCGCAGAGGATTTCGCGACGATTACGACGCCAACTCATTGCAGCTGAGCAACGGCGTCACGCCAAACGGCGATCTCGTCTTCAGCGAAATTGGAAACCTGGCAGGTGTATCGGCGACCGACTGGAGCTGGAGCGCCCTCTTTGCCGACTTCGACAATGACGGCGCCAAGGACATCTTCATCACCAACGGGTATCCCAAGGCGCCGAACGACCTCGATTACCAGATGGCGGTCTTCGGCGCGCGCCGCACCGGAGACCACCGGCGAGCGCTGAACCTGCTCAGGGACCTGCGCAGTTACGACGTGTCGAACTATGTCTTTCGGAACAACAGCGACCTGACGTTCACCGACCAGACGAGAGCCTGGGGGATGGAGCAGCCCGGTTTTTCGTACGGCGCCGCATACGCCGATCTCAACAACGACGGCAGGCTCGACGTCGTGATCAACAACATCGACGCGCCCGCCTCCATCTACGAGGGCCTCCGCGCCCGGGACGACAGCGCGCATTACCTGCAGGTCAGGCTCGAGGGTGCCTCTCCCAATCGCCGCGGCGTGGGTGCGACGCTCATGCTCGCGGCCGGCGGCCGGCGCCAATACCTCTACCACTCGCCGTACCGCGGCTACTTGTCCACCATGGAGACGCTCGAGCAATTCGGGCTCGGCCGCGCAACGGCCGTGGACACGTTGACCGTGATCTGGCCGAGTGGCCGTTCCCAGGTCCTCACGGGCCCCGGCGTCGACCGGGTGATCACCGTGAGAGAAAGCGACGCGTTGCGGGGACCCACCCCCACCCGATACGCGGTACCCGATACCCGTCGCCCGGTATTCCAGCCCCTGCATACCTTGCGCTACGCGCAGCCGCCCGAAGCCCTGGTCGATTACGACGTGCAACCGCTCTTGCCGTACCAGCCATCTCGCCAAGGCCCACCCCTCGCCGTCGCGGACGTCGATGGCGATGGCCTGGATGACGCCTTCATCGGCGGCGCGGCGGGGATCCCAGGCAGGTTGTTCGTGCAAAAGAAGGACGGGCGTTTCGTCGAGTCCCTGCAAGGGCAACCCTGGGTCGCCGATAAGGCATACGACGACTGGGGCGCCCTGTTCTTCGACGCCAACGGGGACGGCCGGCCCGACTTGTACGTGGCGAGCTGCGGCTATCGCCTCGCGCCCGTGTCCCGTTTGCTGCAGGATCGCCTCTACATCAACCAGGGTGGCGGCCGGTTCGCACGTGACACGCTGGCGCTCCCCGCGATGCCGACGTGCACGGCCACCGTGGCTGCCGGCGACTTTACGGGCGACGGCCGGCTCGATCTGTTCGTGGGCGGGCGTCTCACCCCGAGGAATTACCCGTCCCCGGCGCGCAGCTATGTGTTGAGAAACGACGGCGGCCATTTCACCGACGTCACGGCCGAGGTGGCTCCGGAACTCAGTCAGTCTGCCGGCATGATCACCGCCGCGGTTTGGATCGACATCGACGGCGACAAACGCCTGGACCTTGTCACGGGCGGCGAATGGATGCCGCTGCAGGTCTTCCGCAACGAGGGTGCGCGCTTCCGCAACGTCTCGAACACCGCGGGGTTAAGCTCGACCCGCGGCTGGTGGTTCAGCCTCGCGACTGCGGACCTGAACCGCGATGGCCGTCCCGATCTCGTGGCGGGCAATCTGGGGATGACCTTCGCCTACCGGACGTCGCGCGAGAGCAAGTTCGGCGTCTACGCCGGCGATTTCACCGGCGACCACAACACCGACATCGTGCTGACCCAGGAAATCGGCGGCAAAGAGTATCCGTTCTTCGGCCGCGCGAAGCTCGGGCCGACGATCTATCCCATCGCGCTCAAGTTCCCGAGCTACGCTGCGTTCGCGAGTCAGTCCGTTACCGAGCTATTCGGGACGTCGCAACTCGGGCGCGCCCTGCACTATCAGGCGGACACGTTTGCCAGCCTCTATCTGCAAAACAACGGCGACGGGACGTTCACGCCGGCAGCGCTGCCGAACCTGGCGCAGATCTCGCCGATCCGCGGGATCGTCGTGCGCGACGTGGATGGGGACGGCAACCTCGACCTGATCGTGGCGGGCAACTTGTACGACACGGAGCCAAACACGCCCCCGGCGGACGGGGGCAACGGGCTGTGGCTCAAGGGGGACGGCCGCGGGCACTTCACGCCTGTCCCAGCGGTGGAAAGCGGCTTCCTGGCACCGCGCAACGTCTCGGGGCTGACCCTCATGCAAACGCCTGCAGGGAGCGCCGTGCTCGTTGCGAATACCGGCGATTCCCTGCAGGCGTTTACGATTCGAAAACGCTAACTCGTTCCCCTTCTCTCCTCGACGGGGAGAGGGGTCAGGGGTGAGGGCCTACCACCCCGGGTTCTGCTGCAACTGCGGTGTCCCGCCGATTGCACTCAGATCGATCTGGGTCGACGGGATCGGAAAGAGCAAGTACTTCGGCAAGCTGAATGTAGCCGCGGCCGCAATGTACGGGATCCGCCCCGTTTCCTTGCTCCGGTAGTTGGTGATCACCGTGTCCGCACCACCCCAGCGCAGCATATCGAAGAACCGCTGGCCTTCCATCGCCAATTCGAGCCGGCGCTCGATATGCACGGCCTGCCTCGCGTACGCCTGAGTCGGGAAGGCCGGATAGAGCCCGATGCGATACGCCGCCCACGGCGTGGTGAGCGTGTCCAGCGTCGGACTCACCACCGCCAGCGGGATCGCCATGGGTTGGATCGTGGCATCGGTCGCGCAGGTTGGGAACACCGCTTTCACGGCCGAATCCGCCGGCGCGCCACATCCCTGTGCCATCTTACCCGCGCGCGCCCTGATCTGGTTGACGATATTCAGGGCGTTCGTGAGTCCCGCCGCGCCGCCGGCCTCGACCTCCGCTTCGGCGAGGAGGAGCAGCATGTCGGCGTACCGGAAGATGTGCATGTTCACGTCGTTCGTCTGCGTCGCCTGCCAACCGACGTTGTTCTCCCCGTTCGCCGACTTCTCATGGATGTTCTTCTTCGGGCTGTACGGACCGCTATACGACGCGTCCCGGATCCAGGAGCGGAGGTGGACCGTCCAGTCCTTGTAGGGGACGCTGTCCCGCCCGACGGTCCAGTCGAGCCGCGGATCGACCGGCGTAAAGTTCCCGGCCTTGAAATTCCCGTTGAAGTTGTTCCAAGCGCCACTCGTGATCGCCACCGGCAAGCCGGCCGCGTCCACCTGGTAGAAATTGACCAGGTTGTAGGAGGGCTGGTGGAAGCCACAGCAGCCAAAGTGGCTGCCCGAGTGCGGGAAATTCAGCCGCTCGCCCCAATTTGAGTTCCACCCGCTCGGCTCCCCGTCTTTGACGGAGGCTTGGAACGCGAGGATCGTTTCCGGGCCATTGCGGTAGGCCAGGCGCGCGGTCCAGACCTGATCGAAACTGGCTTGCAACGCGTAAGGCCCAAATGTTCTCACACTGTCCAGCGTCTGTAGGGCTGCGGCCCAGAGAGCCGGAGTCAACGCCGCACCGTACACCTGCACCCGCCCCTTGTACGCCTTAGCGGCCCACGACGTCGCGCGGCCTTTGTCCCCACCCCGCGGCGTGGCCGGGAGCAGCGCGATCGCGGTGTCGAGGTCGGCGATGATCAGGTTCACGATCGTCGGGAGCGGCAGGTCATTCGGCTTGCGGAATCCGCCCTGGACGACCGGCGTGGTGTCGGTCTCGAAGTAGTAGGGGATGTGTCCCCACATCCGATACGCTTCGAAGTGATAATGCGCCCTCAGGAACAGCGCTTCGCCTCTGATGCTGCTGGCATCAGCGGGGGGGATCTCATTCGGCAACTTCGCCTGGACCTTCTTGAGGAGGCGCAGGACCGCGTTGGCGCGCGCCACACCCTCGTAGGCCTGGCTCCACTTCTGGTTCAGGTACCCGTCCGCGGATCCCACCGACCAGTAAAAGCTCTCGACGTCGTTGATCGGCTGTTGGTCGCCGAGGTTGGAGCCCTTGTAGGCATCCCCGCTCGTCACACTGCCCCACACCCAGTTGCTGGCCGCGCAACCCCACGAACCCGCGGAGCTGCTGCTGCAATCGAGCGACCGGTAGGCCGCAATGAGGGAGCCTTCGACGCCGGCCTTCGTCTCCAGCGAGACTTCCTCCACCGTCCCCTGCGGGGCCTGGTTGAGGAAATCTTTGCAGGCATACGTGACCCCAGCGGCGGCGATCACCCCTGCGAGTCCGTACAGCATTCGGTTCCAGTTTCGCATGTTCATCGTCTTCTGTCCCCTATGAATAAAGACGCGTCGCTAGAACGAGGTCGTGACGCCGATGGTGATCGTGCGATTGCTCGGATACGAGCCCTGATCGACACCGCGGAACTGATCGCGGATGTCGCCGGCGGCCCCGAAGGCGGCCGCGGCCGGCAGGGAGGGATCGAGCCCCGAGTACCCGGTGATCGTGAATAGGTTTTCCGCCTGCAGATACACCCGCGCAACCGGAATCCAGCGGATCAGCGCCGGCGGCAGCGTATACCCCACCTGCAGCGTGCGCAACCGGAGGTACGAGCCGTCCTCTACCCAATAACTGCTGAACTGCCGGCTGAACGCGTCGTTACCGTCGAGGCGCGGATACAAGGCGCCCGGATTCGTCACGCGTGCGTTACACGTGTAGCCGGTCGCCGGGGCAGGCAGGGGACGACAGGGGGCGTCCAGCACGACCGAGTTGGCCAACAGGTCGCTCCGAACGTTGGTGTCGAAATACCGGAAGACGTACCAGTACTTCTGGGAGTTGAAGATGTCGTTCCCGATCGTCGCGAACACGGTGGCGCTGAAGTCCCACGATCCGTGACGCACCGAGAGATCCAGGCCGCCGGTGAAATCGGGATGCGGACTGCCGATGATCGCCCGGTCAGCGGAGGTGATGGTCCCGTCCCCGTCCAAGTCCTTGAACTTGATGCGGCCGGGGCGCGCGCCGTCATTCCAGAAGGGGGCGGCATCGAGCGAGTCGCGGTAGTAGCCATCCGCCACGAGGCCGTAGAACGACCCGATCGCTTCGCCCACCTGGTTGATCACCGGGTTCTGTTCCCGCAGCGAGAACGGTCCGACGAACGATTGCGTTCCCAGATTGTCGATCTGGAGGATCTTATTCGTGTAGTGGCTGCCGTTGAAACCCACGCTCCACAGCGTGCTCGCGCCGATCTGCCCGCGGTAGCCGATGGAGAAATCGAAGCCGTTGTTCCGCATCTTCCCGATGTTGATGATCGGGGGAGCGGCCGAGCTCGCCGCGGCGGGCGCCCTCGGGTCGAACAACAGGTTATTCGTGTTGCGCCGGTACACGTCCAGGGTGAAAGTCCCCCGGCCCTCGAAGAACTCGAGGTCCAACCCGGCGTTGATGGACCGGTTCTCTTCCCACTTCAGCAGCGGGTTCCCGATGGTCGTCATCTTGAACCCGGGCCGAATCGAGCTCCCCGTGCCGCCGATGTCGTAGAACGTGTCACCGCGGTCGCCGCCGAACGTGCTGACGATCCGCCCAGACGGGATCTGCTGGTTGCCGGTGACGCCCCACCCGAACCGCAGCATCATGTTCGAGAAGGTCTTGTTCTGCGCGAGGAACGACTCGCGCGACAGCCGCCACCCCAACCCGATCGCCGGGAAGGTCCCCCAGCGATTCGTGGGACCCAAACGAGACGAGCCGTCGCGGCGCAGCGTCACGCTGACGTAGTAGCGGTCGTTGTAGTTGTAATCGGCCTTGCCGAAGAACGACAGCAGCGACGCCTTCCCACCGGAACTCGTGACGTTCTTGGTGGTCGGATCGCACAAGGCATCTTGGATGTACCGCGTGTCCACGCTCGTGTTCAGGAGGCCTGCACAACTGCCGGCCTCGAACCGACCGGTGTTCTGGCTGGCTTCCTGCCCCAGGAGCACCGTCAAATTGTGCCCCTTCATCACGCGCGACCAGTTCAGCGTGTTACTCCAGGTCCATTCCGTGAACAGGTTGTAGTTCTCGTTGATCCCGTTGACGGCGGTCACCTCGGAGTTCTCGGGCGTCGTGGCCTGGAAGCCATGGAATGATCCCTGCGCGACGTTGAACCCGATGCGCGAGCGCAGCGTCATGCTATGTCCGGCGTCCAACGCGCCGAACACGTTTCCGAAGATGCGGTCGTTCGTGTTGATGTTGAATTGGCCCGTCTGGGCGATCTTGAGCGGATTGGTCAGGTTGCTGAGCCCCAAGGCCTTGCCCGAGGCGAAGTAGCCATTGACGTCGTAGACCGGTACGACCGGCTGCTGGAAGATGTTCTTGCCGACGATGTTGTCCTCGCCGAGCCCACCGTCATCCAGCCCGCCGTAGTTCCGCTGGCGCGACACCGTAATGTTTTCGCCGACGGTCACCTTGTTCACGTTGAACGTCGTGTTGACGCGCACGCCGCCGCGCTGGAGCCGCGTAAACGCCGCGGTCCCTTCCTGATCGAGATAATTGAACGAGACGTGATACGTGTTGTCCTCGCCGCCACCCGACAGGGCGAGGTTCGCGTCGCGGAACTGGCCCGTCCCAAAGACGGCCTTCCACCAGTTCGTGCCGGTACTGCCCGGCATGATGAGGTTGTTCGGATAGGCATACGTCGACGGATCCACGACCAACCCGCAGTTGGGACCGGCCGCGGCGCAACTCTGCTTCTTGCCGTCGTTCGGCCAGATGTAAGCGGGCACCGAGGGATTGTTCCCCAGCGAGTCGTTCCCGTAGATGTTTCCGGGGACCTTGAGGCCGCCGTTCAGATACGCCGTCTTCACCACGTCGAAGTAGCCCAGCGAGCTCAGCTGGAGGATGTCGTCATAGCCTTTGACCGGAGAGGCGACACCGGTTCTCACGTCCAGCGTAACCTGGCGCTGTCCCGCGCGGCCGCGCTTCGTCTCGATGATGACGACGCCATTGCCCGCGCGTGAACCGTAGATCGACGCGGCCGAGGCATCCTTCAGCACCTGAATCGATGCGATCTCGTTCGGGTTCAGCCAGTTGAGGTACGTGTCCTGAACGGGAGTGCCGTCCACGATGTACAGCGGATCGTTGTTCTGGAACCCGCTGACGCCGCGGATGCGCACCGTGGTGCGCGAACCGGGCGATCCCCCGTTATCCACGGTCACGCCGGGCACGCGGCCATCGAGCCGCTGCAGCACGCTGGTTGACGTCTGCTGTTGCGCCGATTCCGTGTTGACGCTGGACACCGCGCCCGTAACGTCGGCGCGACGTTGCGTCTGGTAGCCGGTCACGATGACGGGATCGAGCACTGCGACCGCGGGCTCGAGCCCGACGTCGATCGTGCTGCGTCCCGCGATGGTGCGCGCCGCGCCCTTGTATCCGATCAGGGCGTACAGCAGCACGCCGTCAGGCGCCGCGTTGAGCGAGTAGCGCCCCTGCGCGTCGGTCTGTGTGCGGTTGTCGGTGCCTCGCACCTGCACGGTCACACCCGCGAGCGGCTCACCCGCCGACCCCGTGACCTTGCCGGTAACTTGTCCCTCTTGCGCGAGGGCGGTGCCGCACACGGCCAGTACGAACAGCACACTCATCCCTACTGCACGTCCACTCCGCTGTAACACGTTTAACATGGGAACCCTCCGGCGCCCTTGACGGGTCGTCGCGTGAACCTGCATGGACGAAGGCGTCGCCTCCACGAACACAAGTCAAACATCCGCGCCACCATACAGCGCGACAAGACCCCCGCTCAGGGTCACCTGTTCAGGCTACATGGAGCGGGGGACGCTGCGTCCGCGCTACGGCTTGCGGCCGCGTGTCGTCCGCTTCGGCAGCGAACGAAACTCGGCGAAGACGCGGACCAACAGTTCTTCCCGGCTCTGCACCTGCAACTTCCGATAGATCCGCCACAAATAGGTGTGGACGGTATGCGGGGAAAGCCCCAGATGCCCCGCGGCGTCTTTCTCGGACGCGCCGTCGAAGACCGACCGGACGATGCCGGCTTCGCGCGGCGACAGGTTCAACGACGTGGCTAGCGAGCGCCACTCCGACGGTCCGAATACCCCCTGCCCCACACCGTGCCAAGCCGCACGACCCGCGACGACGTGCAGATCCGCGATTGGCTCCCGCTGCAGACCAGAATCCCTCATTGCGTTCCCTCCCCGTGGACGGCGGAATATGCTACTCGGGGTCGAACCCCGCGAACTCTCCCGTCTGCAAGACATTCCCCTTGTACTGCTGATCGTCGTGAATCCCGATCTTCGACGTGTAATACGCGTGAATCGTGGCGCCCTTGATCTCACCAAAGAACTGCTGCGCGGGGGTCTTGGGCTCGGTCTCGGCCGCCATGCGCGTGAGCACCGCGAGACGTTGCTCCGGCGTCGCCTCCATGAACCCCTTGCCGCTCACCTCGCGCGACAGCGCCTCGACGGCCGCCAACCCCCGCCGCCACCGCTGCGGCGGTTCGGGCTCGAACGACTCGGCGAGGCGCGCGTCGATGAAGGCGGCCACGCCGGCGGCCCGCGCCCCGCCTGACCGCTCGTCAGTCGGGATGATCATGTCGCTCATCTCGTCCACGACCGCGAATTCCGCGGGCGTAAAGAACTTCTTGGCCTGCGCCGGCGCGGCGCTCCCGAGCGGCAGTGCCATCGCGGCCGCGCCCGCCGCCGTCGCCTGCAACATTTCACGCCGCGTGAGCTTCGTCATACGTTCCCCCGCTTGAACTCGTCGGCCAGGTGCTCGCACGAGCGCCACGCCAATGCCATGATCGTCCAGGTGGGATTCTGACACGACGCGCTGACGTGACTGGAGCCGTCGACGACCAACAGATTGCGGACGTCGTGCGATTGCTGGAACTGATTCAGCACCGACGTCTTGGGGTCGGTCCCCATGCGCGCCGTGCCCAGCTCGTGGATCGACCATCCTTCGGTGAGGATGTCCCGGTCTACGCCGATGACCTCGACGCCGGCCTGCTCTAACATCTCACGGGCGCTCGCCGCCATGTCCTCACACATCTTCTTCTCGTTGTCGCTGAACTGATAATGGAAGCGCAACACCGGGATCCCCCACCGGTCCTTCACCACAGGATCCAGGTCCATGTAGTTCTCGTAGCGCGGTAGCACCTCGCCGAACCCGCCCATACTGATGAACGCGCCCGCGTGCTCGCGCACCGTCTTCTTGAACTGGCCGCCGAATCCGGGCGCGTCAAACGCCCCGTCGGGGAAGATCCCGAAGCCACCGCTCCCTTCGAACCCGTAGCCGCGGATGAACCCCGGTTGTTTGTCCTGCAGGTTCCGGAACCGCGGCACGTAGAAGCCCCCGGGGCGGCCGTCGTCGAGCGTCGACTCCCTGCCGACGAGGTCCTTCACCAGGCCAGTCGCACCCGGCCCCATCACGTGCTCGCAGAAGTTGTGACCCACGTGACCGCTCGAGTTGCCGATGCCGTTCGGGTACTGCCGTGATTTCGAGAGTAACAGGAGTCGGGCGGATTCGAGCGTGGAGGCGGCGAGGATGACGATTTTGGCCTTGGCTTCGTACGTGCGATGGTTTTGCGAATCGACGAACGAGACGCCCCGCGCCTTGCCGGTGTTGCGATCGACCAGCACCTCGTGCGCGATCGAATTGGTCCGCAACGTCAGATTGCCCGTGTCCATCGCGGGGTAGATGAGGCCCGTCGGCGAATCGAACGCCGCGTGGATGTCGCATCCCCCCGGACGGCGGCCGCAGGCGCCCCGCCCGAAGCACTTGCTGCGGTACTTGTTCTTCACCCCATCGGTCGTCACGCCGGCGCGATAAGGCGTGACGGTCCGGCCCATTTTCGCCACGCCTTTGCGCAGCATCAGCTCCGACGCGGTGAGCTTGTTGTGGCGCTGGAACAGGGAGTCGGGGAGGTGCGGCAGGTTCTCTTTGTAGCCCGAGATGCCGAGGTAGAGATCGACCTTGTCGTAGTAGGGCGCGAGGTCGGCGTAGGAGATAGGCCAATCCTCGCCGTAGCCGTCGTGGGTCTTGCCCTTGAAGTCGTAATCGGAGAGCCGCAGTGCGAGGCGGCCCCAGATGTTCGTCTTGCCGCCCAGGAGCCGGGCGCGCACCCAGGCGTACCGCGTCCCCGTGTACGGATGATCCTTCTCGTCGACGAGGATGTTCTTGACGTAGTCCGACCCGCCCCACCCCCCGACGTAGGAATAGACGTGCTTGAAGGCGGTTTTCTTGGCGTAGGGAGGCTGCCGGATCGTGTATTCGTTGTGGCGAATTGCGTGGCTGCCCGGAGCCATCTCGCCGCGGCGCGGATGATCGTACGGCCACTCCATCGACCGCAGCTCTTGATTGATATCGATCTTCTTCCCTGCCTCGAGCAACAGCACCTTCATCCCCTGCGAGGTCAGGACGTGCGCCGCCATACCGCCCGCGGCCCCGGACCCCACCACGACGGCGTCGTAGGTGAGGGACAGATCGACGGCGGGCTCCTGCGAAGGAGCAATCTTGAGGACGGTCATTGTTCTGCCGCCGGACGCTTCATGTTGGCTCGACCTAGGCGGGCGATCAGTGTGTCGTAGTTGACGAGCGTGACTCGTTTCGCCTGTGGCCCGCGGGCGAACTGCAGCAGCATGTCGAGCTCCGCCTGTCGATGGAGCGCCATCTGCGGTTCGCCGCTGGCCGTGTTCTGGGAGGCGTTGTTCATGTCCACGAGCACCCGGATCTCGGGGGTCGCCTGCGCCACGTGGATCACGGCGAGGTGCACCGGTCCCGGCTGGAGACTGTCGAGCAGGGCCCGAAACCCGGACTGCTTCTGGGCGATCGGCGTGTCGAACATCGAGTGGCCGACCTCGCCGAAGTAGTTCGAGATGCCGACGTTGTACTTGGCGGCGATGCGCTCGACCACCGCCCGCAGCTCCGGGGTCGAAACGGCGGTGCCCATGTGATAATCGACGTAGCTGATCTTCAGCCCCGAGCGCAGCGCCCGGTCCATCTGTGCCGACAGCTCCCGCTCCACTTCACCCAAGTCGTAGGCGTGCGCCAAGAATTCGTCGGTCGACGGCAGGAAGTACCCGACGCTGTCCACCAGTGACGGCACGGCCTCCTTCCCGAGCACCGGCCCCCAGCGATACCACTTCCACTCTGAGTTGAGCGCGAGGTGCACGCCCACGGTGATCTGGGGATTCCGGCGGAGAATGTCGACCGCCTCCTGATACCAGGGACACACAAACAGCACCGACGCCGAGAGCGGGATCTTGGTCTCGCCGAGCTGCGCCAGGGCCAGGTTCACGGAATGGTTCATGCCGATGTCGTCGATGCGAATCAGCAGCTCGGGCCGCGACGCACCCTGGCCTTGAGCGGACAGCGGCAGCGCGCCGGCGAGCGCGACCAGCACCAACACCGACCGCCGCAGTTGTCTCATGACCGCCCCGACCGCCATGACCGCCGCCTTTGCTT
>Ga0114129_10008630_pt1 | contig 14532 bp, 10 predicted proteins | sample RhiMetdeltSRZDD1_FD_80071 | JGI IMG/M metagenome (GOLD analysis project Ga0114129, IMG submission 80071) | Populus rhizosphere microbial communities from Tennessee, USA - Rhizosphere MetaG P. deltoides SRZDD1 (version 2) (version 2) | ecosystem: Host-associated > Plants > Roots > Rhizosphere >... | reverse complement strand
GGCCGGGGTGTGGGGAATCGCGGTGGCGCGCCGCGGCGCGCAGGACGAAGCCGCACGCCTGTTCCGCCTGGAGACGGAAGCGCGCGCACGGCTCCTCGAGAGCGCGCTCCATGAAACCCGCGCGGACCTCGCCTTTCTCGCCGGCTCGTCCGTCGTCTCACAGCTCGAAGGTCTGGGGCGCCCGTCGCACCAGCTCGCGGCGGAGGCGGTCGTCGTCTTCCTGCGCGGCCATCCCGAGATCGCACATCTGACCGTGAGCTCCGGCAAGGGCTACGCGCTGCTGCGCACGGGGCGGCGCGGCGGGTTGCCCGTGCTCTGGAGCGCGTCCGACGAGCAGGCGGCGGCGGGCGGTGGTCCGCACTCCGACCGCCCGGCGGCGGACGGGCGCTACCCGCGGACGGAGGTCGCCTTCGCGGGCTCCGGTCCCGACGTCGTGCGCCTCCAGGCCGAGGTCGACACCGACGTGCTGCTGGCCCAGGCCTTCTCCGCGACGAGCGAAGAGCCCCCCTGCGCGCTCGAAGCCGCCGGCGGGCGCGCGTTGTCGCGCCGCCTTCCTGCCGCCAAGGACACGAGCCTCGCCACTACCGCCGACGCGAGCGTGCGCGCGGACGACTGGTCCGCCCCCGGACCGTGGACGCTGCGCTGCACGCGTGCCGGCAGCCTCGACGGTGCCAGCGCCCCTGTCGAGCACCGCTATCGGCTCACCCTCGCCTTGAACGCCGGCGCCATGATCCTGGCCGTCCTCCTCGGCTCCTTCGCCATCCAGCAGACGCGCCGGCGCGAGGACCTGGAGGCTCGCGCCCGCGACGAGATGAAGATCCGCGAGCTGGAGCGCCAGCTCTTCCATGCCGAGCGCCTCGGCACCGTCGGCCGCCTCGCCGCCGGCATGGCCCACGAGATCAACAACCCGCTCGAAGGCATGTCGAACTACCTGAGCCTCGCCGGCGACGACCTCGGCCGCGGCGATACCGAGAAAGCGGCACGGCGCCTGGTCGGCGTGCGCCAGGGCATCGATCGCATCGCCGGCATCGTGCGCCAGGTGCTGGGCCAGGCCGACCCTGCGCATGGCGCCGGCGCGAGCGGGCCGGTGGACATGGCCGCCCTCGTGCGCGAGACCCTCGACTTCATCCGCACCCGCCGCGAGCTCGCCTCGATCACCCTCGCCGCCGAGGTGCCGCCAGGCGAGCACGTGGTGGCCGGCAACCCCGTCACCCTCGGGCAGGTCCTCCTCAACATCGTGCTGAACGCGTGCGAGGCGCAGCCGGGCGGCGGCGAGGTGAGCGTCTCCGTGCAGGGCGCCGACGGCAAGGTGACGCTCGAGGTGACCGACCGCGGACCCGGCATCGCCCCTGCCGACCTGACGCGCATCTTCGAGCCGTTCTACTCCACCAAGCAGTCGACCGGCCTCGGCCTCTCGATCTGTCATGCGATCATCCGCCAGCACCACGGCGAGCTCGTCGCGGAGAACCGTCCCGGCGGCGGTGCGCTCTTCCGCATCCGGCTGCCCTCGGCGTAGGATCTTCGCCATGTCCACTCCGCCGCGCGGGCGCATCCTGGTCGTCGAAGACGAGACGTACGTGCGCGATTCGCTGGCGGAAATGCTGCGCGAGCGCGGGTTCGACGTGGACGGGGTGGCGAGCCCGGCGGCGGCGGTGGCCTCCCTCGAGCGCGCGCCGGTGGACGTCGTGCTGTCGGATCTCAAGATGCCCGGCGGCGGCGGGCTCGAGCTGCTGCGGATGGTGAAGGGCCGGTGGCCGGATCTGCCCGTCGTCATCCTCACCGGGTACGGCACCGTCAGCTCCGCCGTCGAGTGCCTGCGCGCGGGGGCGTCGGACTACGTGCTGAAGCCCGCCGACCCCGGCGCGCTGGAGGTGGCCCTCGACCGCGCCATCGAGTCGCGCGCGCTCCGGCGCGAGATCGCGTACCTGCGCGGAGCCACCGGAGAGGACGAGCCCGTGGGACAGAGCGCGGCCTGGCAGGCGCTGCTGCAGAAGGCGCGCGCCGCCGCCGCCACCGACTCGACAGTGCTCCTCACCGGTGAGTCGGGCACGGGCAAGGAAGTTCTCGCGCGGCTGCTGCACCGATGGAGCCTGCGCGCCCGCAGCCCGTACGTGCGCGTGAACTGCGCGGCGGTGCCCCTCGAGATCTGGGAGAGCGAATTCTTCGGCCACCGGAAGGGCGCCTACACCGGCGCCACCGCCGACCGCGACGGCCGCTTCCTGCTCGCCCACAAGGGCACGCTGTTCATGGACGAGGTCGGGGCGATGCCGCTGCCCGCCCAGGCCAAGATGCTCCGCGTCCTGCAGGACGGCGAGTTCGAGCGCGTCGGCGACGAGCGCCCCACGCGCGTCGACGTTCGCCTGATCGCCGCCACCAACAGCGACCTCGAAGCCGACGTGAAGGCCGGACGCTTCCGGCACGACCTCTTCTATCGCATCAACGTCGTCCGCCTCGAGGTGCCGCCGCTGCGGACGCGGCGCGACGACATCCCGCCGCTGGTCGAGCGCTTCATGGCCGAGCTGTCCGCACGCCTGGGCCGGCCCGCCCCGCCGATCGGCCCCGCCACCCTGGCCGCGCTGCAGGCGTACGCCTGGCCCGGCAACGTGCGCGAGCTGCGCAACGTGATCGAGCGCGCGATGATCCTGAGCACCGGCGGCGAGCTCGAGGTCGAGATCGCGCCGATGGAAGGCGCGGCTCCCGCCGCCGGCGAGAGTGGCGACCTCAATCTCCGCGCCGCCCTGGGACGCCGCGAGCGCGAGGTCCTGCTGGAGGCCTTGAAGCGCTCCGGCGGCGTGCGCAAGGAGGCGGCGCGGCTGCTGGGCATCGATCAGCGGAACCTCGGCTACTACCTGCACAAACACGAGCTCGACCCCGACGCCGTCAGCGACTGACGCGCCAGCGCCTTCCCGGTTCGAGGTAAGATCCCGCCCGAAGAGCGCACCCGTCCGAGCCTCACCTCACGAGCCGCCCGACGGGCGGCGGAAAGGACAAAAAAGGTGGCCTACTTCGCCGGGATGATCTTCGGCTTCGTCGCCTGGTTTTTCGTCCGCTACATGGTGTTCGGCCTCTACACCGTGGATCAGAACGAGCGCGCGGTGAAGTCCTCCTTCGGCCGCGCCAAGCGGATCGGCGAGGGCATCACCATCCTGCAGGGCCCGCTGGGCGCCGACCTGCGCCCCGAGGAGCAGGAGCGTTATGCCTATCCGCAGCTCGAGGTGATCGGGCCCGGCGGCCCGTACTTCAAGTGGCCGTGGGAGAAGGTGCACAAGGTGTCGATAGCCACCGAGACCCTGAACATGGCCATGGACCCCGAGGCGCCCGACGCCAACCGGGGCGGCACCGTGCTGGAAGCGGTCACCAAGGACCAGCTCAACACCGGCCTCAACGGCCAGATTCGCTACCGCGTGGCCGAGCAGAACCTGTACGCGTACCTGTTCGGCGTGAAGCGGCCGATCGTCCACGTGATGGGCTACTTCGTCTCGATCCTCCGCGAACGCATCGCGAACTTCGAGGCCCCCGACCACCCGCCGGGCGCGGGCCTGGCCAGCGCCGGCCATCCGGAGGCGAGCGTCGTCCGCGGGATCTCCATCAACGATCTGCGCAAGAACCTGCGGGACATCAACGAGCACATGGACCAGGAGTGCCGCTCGTCGGCGGCGCGCTACGGCATCGTGCTGGATGCCTCGCTCATCACCGAGATCGACCCGCCGGCCGAGGTCGAGTCGGCGCTGGCCGCCATCAACACCGCCCACAACCACGTCTCGTCCGAGATCAGCCTCGCCCAGGCCTCCGCCGACCAGAAGATCGTCCAGAGCCGGCGCGCGGTGGAGATCGAGACGTTGAAGGCGCAGGCGGAGGTGGAGCCGCTCAGCCAGGTGGCGGCACAGCTCGGCGAGCTCAAGGCCAGCGGCGGCACCGGCGCGCTAAACGCCTACGTGCGCAACCTCAAGATGGGACTGCTCGCCAAGGCGAGCCAGGTCCTGCTGGAAGTGAGGAAGTAATGGGTGCCGTCGGCGAGTTCATCACGGGCGCGATCTTCGGCTTCCTGTTCTTCCTGATCGGCTTCCCGATCTTCCTGTTCTTCGTGCGCTTCTTCGGCCTCTACACGATCGTGCAGGAGCGCACCGCGCGTGTGTACGTGCTCTTCGGCAAGGTCATCGGCGTGCTCGACGAGCCCGGCCTGCAGATCCTGCCCTTCAAGCTCGGCATCAGCGCGTTCTTCGTCAACTTTTTCGGAAGCTGCCGCGTGGTCGACCTGCGTCTCGACCAGCAGTACCTGCGCAGCCAGCCCGTCAACTCCGAAGAAGGCGCGCCGATGGGCATCGGCATCTGGTACGAGATGTTCGTGTCGAACCCCCAGCACTTCCTCTTCAAGAACACCGACCCGCGCGGCTCGCTGCAGGCCAACGTGTCGAACGCGACCGTCCGCTGCCTGAGCAACATGCGACTGGCGGGCATGCTCGAGAACCGCCATGCCATGAGCCGCACCGTGCGCGAGGAGGTCTCGCCGAAGTCCGACGAGTGGGGCTATCAACTGGGCTCCGTCTACATCCGCAAGGTCCACTTCCGCGACGTGCAGATGATCCGGCAGATCGAGGAGAAGGTCGTGAACCGCCTGCGTCAGGTGACCTCGGCCATACAACAGGACGGTGCCAACCAGGTCAGCTTGATCCGCAGCGGCGCCGAGCGGCAGGCCGCGGTGGAGTTCGCGCGGGCGGCCGCGTTGCGTCCGCGCATCGTGGGTGCCGCGCTGCAGAAGATCGCCGGCGACAAGGAGGTCGCGGAGGCGATGTTCGAGGTCCTGGAGACGCAGCGGATCCTGGACTCGAACGCCTACGTCACGCTGCTGCCCCACGAGAGCGGCGCCCTCGCCCCGCTGCTGGCAACGAAGTCGCGCTGAAGACCTTCGGTGACGGAACACTGAGGAGGACGCCATGAAGACGACGCTGCGCATCGCGATCCTGGGGCCGGTGCTGGTGGCCGCGTACGGCATCGCCGCCTGCGGCGGCGGGGCCAAGCAGGCGCCGCCGCCGTATGCGGGCATCAGCAGCGCGCCCACTCCGACCCCACCGCCAACCGCCGAACCGCAGACGGCGGCCACGACCGCGTGGGCCGCCATCACCCGCGCGAAGTTCCGTGAGGAGGAGTACCGCGCCGCCATCACCGACCTGGAGAACGCCAGCGGCGCGGGCGAGGCGGCCAAGGACCTGGGCTCCGGCTTTCGCCGCCTGCTCGGAGTACCGTCGGCGGGCGGGTGGTCGAAGCTGCCCGGCGTGGAGATCCCGCGCGAACAGATCCCCGAGAACGTGAAGCTCGTGAAGATCCTCGGCTTCGTCGACGGCGCCGCCGATCCGTTCATCCTCCGCTACCAGATGCTGGCCGAGCGGTACGCGAAGGACTACAACGGGACGATGATCCGCGGGATAAAGTAGCGGGGTCAGGGAGCGGCGATCAGCTGGAACATCTGCTGGTTGACGTTGGCCCAGCTCCACTGGTCCACGTTGCCGGTGTTGACAGTCGACGCCCCGGCCACGTTCAGCACCTTGCCGCTGTGGCGGTTCACGATGCGGTGGTAGCCGTTGCCCAGGTCGATTGGCTGCCATTCGTCGTTGGTGGACGCGCCGCCGTAGGTGTACTGCGCCACGTTGGCGGCGTTCGCCGTCGACGCTCCGGCGACGGCGAGGTCCTTGCCGCTGTGCCGGTTGATCACGCGGTAGTACCCGCCGCCGATCGCGCGCAGCTCCCACTCGTCGTTGTCGGTCGCGTTGTCGTTGTAGTCCCACTGGTAGACATCGGCACCTTCGGCGGTGGAGGCCCCCTGTACGACCACCGCCTTGCCGCTGTGGCGGGCCATCAATCGGTAGTAGCCCGCGAGCCCGCACGTCGGGCACGGCGTGGGAGTCGGCGACGGGGTCGGCGTGGGGCCGCTGATCGATCCCCGGATCGCCTCGAACTGCGCCCGCAGGCCGGCGGTCACAGTCCCGTTTCCAGAGACGCCGAGATTCCAGGTGACGCCCCCGCCCACCGCGCGGTTCTGGTTCGTGAAGCCGACCACCTGCGCGTCGGCGTACTTGACGTTCCCACCGCCCCAGCCCGTGCCCGCCGGCACGAAGAGCCCGCAGTGGATGCCGTCGATCCAACGCGCGGAGCAGGTGCCCTTGGTGATGTCCCCCAGCTCGCCGGCGGTGTAGTCCTGGAAGTCGGACATCTTCTTGATGCGGTTCGCACCGCCGTTCAAGGCGATCACGCTGCGTGGGTTGCCGGCCTTGGCGGCATCCGAGTAATACCGGCCATAGGCGCCGGTGAAGCCGTCACGTGAGCCGTAGAACCCGTCGAACCACCAGCCCGACACGCGCGTCCCATAACGCAGCGACCACTCGCGGATCACCTCCGCCCACTTCTGCACGAATGCCTCGTCGACGAGCCAGTTGCCGTCGGAGGCCTTGACGCTCAAGCCGAACCCGTGCGCGATCCGCTCGTCGAGCTTGGGGGCGTTCGAAGGGAGATAAAGCACCAGGCGGATGCCGCGCGCGGCCAGGGCATCGGCCATGGCCATCGGCAGGTCGCGCGTGGAGCAGCGCTCGCCCGGCGCGTAGCCGGAGTAGCGGTTGATGACGGAGTTGGGCGCGCAGTAGTAGCCCGAGTTCTGGCCGACGGTGAAGAGCACCCAGGCGGCGCCGGTGCGGGCGACGTCGTCGGCGAAGCGGTTGACGTCGAAGGAATTCACGGTCGCGTTCCACTCCGCGGGACCGCCGTCCTTGGTCTCGCCGAGCCAGTTCTGCAGGTAGTGGAAGCCCGCGCCGTAGCGTCCCGACATCCAGTCCGTGTTCGCGTTGCTGAGCTCGGCGCGCGCGGGCACCGCCCCCACCAGGACGGCGAGGAGGACGGCGGCGGCGGCTTCCCATGACGTTCGGTGTCTCTTCATGATGGGCCGAAGGTAGAGGAGCCGTTGGGCGGCCGACAAGCGAAATCGCTGAGAAAAACGCGAAACACGTCGCGAGTGCACGACTGCGTCACGCGGCGTTGCGTGAAAACCCCCGCCGGATGGGCCGGTCTACTCCGGACGCGCGTGGTAGACGGTGTAGTGGCGGTTGCGATAGGCGGGCTGCAGGCCGGCGCGTGGCGGGTCGTTGGGCAGCACGATGTAGCTCGCGCCGTACCGGGCGGCGAGGTCGAGCAGGTCCGTGCTCGACCGGTCCATGAAACGGTCGGGGCGCTGGTCGGCGCCGCCGGCCAGGTCGGCCATGCGCCGGCCCCACTCGGTCACGAACGCGTCGTCGAAATACTGCTGCGTGCCGTCCTTGTATTCGCCGACCACCGTGCGCTCGGAGAAGACACGGAATCCCACCAGGTGCGGGGGCGTCAGGAATACCGCCGAGACCGGCGTGTTCGCCCGCGCCCAGAGCTGTGCATCGCGCCAGGTGTCGACCTCCCACCGCGCGCGGGCACGCGCGTAGGCGTTGGGGGCCAGCCAGAACACGGCGAGCACCAGCACCGCCCAGCCCGCGAGGCGCCGCGCGGCGACCCCCATGTCACGGGCGATGACCAGCACGATCGCCAGGGCGGCGGCCGACAGCGCCGTCGCCGAGAAGATCTTGTTGCCGTAGTCGCCCAGGATATCGTTGCGGAGCGGGCCGTCGCCGATACCGGGCACGAAGACGAGCGCGCCCGCCGCCAGCAGCCGTGCCCACGGCGCGGCGTCGCGCCGCAGCAGCGCGGCCAGCACGATCGCGATCGGCAGCAGAGGCTCGAAGCCGTTCGCCACGAAGACGACGACTGTCGTGAACACGGCGGCGAAGCGCGCGAGACCGCCCTGCCGCCAGCCGGCCACGACACCGGTGGCGATCCAGCCGTAGAGCAGCACGAGCAGGAACCGCCACGAGCGGATCGGCTGAAACTGTAGGATCGCCTTCACCGGATGCACCTCGGTGAAGACGACGCCCACCACGAACTGCACGGCGATGCCGGCGAGAAAGATCCAGAAGAGGCGCTGCTTCGCCGCCGGGGCTGCCGACGCCGAGATCAGCCCGAGCATCAGGAACGCCGCCGCGTAGGCCCACTCCTGTCCCCACGTGCTCGGGAAGCTGTGCGTCGCCGATCGCTGCTTCAGCAACTCCAGCCACTCCGCCGTCATGGGCGTGGACTTCCCGAGCATCGCGATCACGAGGGGGACGAGGGGCACCGCCGCCGCCGCCAGCAACTTCGCCGTCTCGCGCGGCGTGCGCTCCTTGGCGTAGGCCTCCCACAACACGATCATCGTGAGCGGCACCAGCATGTACGCGGAGTACAGCAGGTGGTTGTAGGCGCCGAGCGAGAGGACGAGCAGCGGCAGCAGGCGCCGGCCTTCGAGGAACCAGACGATCGCCCACAACACCAGGGCCGAGGCAACGTGCGAATGGCTGAAGGCCACGCGGTAGACGGACTCGCCGGCGAGGCCGACGCGGATCGGGAAGGTGAAGAGGACGGCCACGAGGCCGGCCTCCATCGTTCCGCCGCACCAGCGGCCGATGCGATAGGCGGCGGCGAGAGTGGCCGCGATCGAGGCCACGTAGCCGATGAAGAACGCCAGCGGGATCCAGTCCGTGTTCGGCAGGATCTTCGCGAGGAGCGGGAAGAAGATCGTCGGGAACTTGTCGGCGGTGGCCACCATGACGTCGCCCGGGTAGAGCGACGCGTCCATGAAGCGCTTCAGGATGGGGACGGTGATGCCGTGGTTGCTGTCGCCGTAGCGATAGCCGGCGATCGCGGTGCTGGCGAGGGCGGCGATCAGTGAAAAGGCCAGGCCTTCGACGATCGTAAGCCCGCCCACGGGCACGGAAGCCGCTTCGGACGTGCGTGACGCGTCGGCAGGCTCTACGAGGACAGGCTCGGCATTCATCGCGAGGTCAGGTCTGCGGTCCGCGAGCTATAAGCCATACGACAGACCTGACCCCCGAGCTATTTCACTTCCCAGGTGTCGCCGGCGTTCAGCAGCTTGCCCAGGTCGCCCTTGCCGCGCTTGGCGATGATCTGCTGTACCTGCTCGTTGACGCCGGTCTCGAACAGCGGCGCGTCGACGGCGCGCAGCACGCCGAGCGGCGTCGGGAAGCCGGGCGTCGAGTCCATGCGCGAGAGCAGGAACGCGTAGGCCGGGTTCGGATGGCGCTCGTCGTGGACGATGAGGTCCTTCTCGCTGACGCCGTTGCCGAGCGGCACGACCTCGAGGTTGAGGCCGTTCATCCGGATGCCCTTGTCCTTGGTCTTGCCGAAGATCAACGGCTGTCCGTGCTCCACTGTGATCGTGTGATCGTCCTTGACGTCGCGCTCGGTGAGGGTCTCCCAGGCGCCGTCGTTGAAGATGTTGCAGTTCTGCAGGATCTCCAGGAAGGCGGTGCCTTTGTGCGCGGCCGCCTTCTTGAGGACGGCCTTCAGGTGCGGCTGGAAGACGTCGACGGAGCGCGCGACGAACGTGGCCTCGGCGCCGAGGGCGAGCGACAGCGGGAAGAACGGACGATCGACCGAGCCGTACGGCGTCGACTTCGCCTTCTTGCCGAACTCCGACGTCGGCGAGTACTGGCCCTTGGTGAGGCCGTAGATCCGGTTGTTGAAGAGCAGGACCTTCAGGCCCACGTTGCGGCGCAGCATGTGGATCGTGTGGTTGCCGCCGATCGAGAGCCCGTCGCCGTCACCGGTGGCGACCCAGACGTCGAGATCGGGGCGCGCGAGCTTCAGCCCGGTGGCCACCGCGGGCGCACGGCCGTGGATGGTGTGGAAACCGTACACGTTCATGTAGTACGGAAACCGGCTGGAGCAGCCGATGCCCGACACCACCACGAACTTCTCCTTCGGGATCCCGAGGTCGGGGAACACCGACTGCACCGCGGACAGGATGGCGTAGTCGCCGCAGCCCGGGCACCATCGGACCTCCTGGTCCGTCTGGAAGTCCTTCTTCGAATACGTCGTCGCGTTCACTGGAGCACCTCGTCGATCTTGGCTTCGATCTCCGACACCTGGAACGGCTTGCCCTGCACCTTGGGATAACTGATCGCGTCGACGAGATACTTCGCGCGGAGGACCCACACGAGCTGCCCCAGGTTCATCTCGGGGACCAGAACCTTCTTGTAGCGCTTCATGACGTCATGCAGGTTCTTCGGCAGGGGGTTCAGCCAGCGCAGGTGCACCTGGCCGATCTTCTTGCCGGCGGCGCGCTTGCTGCGCACGGCGGCCGTGATCGAGCCGTATGTCGAGCCCCAGCCGATGATCAGGAGGTCGCCTTCGGCGTCGCCCTCGGGCACCACGTCGGGGACGTCCTGGACGATGCGCTGCACCTTCTCGGCTCGCAGGTGGACCATGTGCTCGTGGTTGAGCGGCTCGTAGTTGACGTTGCCGGTGCCGTCCTGCTTCTCGAGGCCGCCGATGCGGTGCTCGAGGCCGGGGGTGCCGGGCACCGCCCAGGGACGCGAGAGCGTCTGTGCCTCGCGCTTGTAAGGCTGGAAGCCCTCCGGATCGGTGCGGAACGTCACCGGGAAATTCGGCAGCTCGGAGAGCTGCGGGATCTTCCACGGCTCGGCGCCGTTGGCCAGATAGCCGTCCGACAGCACGATGACCGGGATCATGTACTTGACGGCGATGCGGCTGGCCTCGAGCGCGACCCAGAAGCAGTCACCAGGCGTCGAGGCGGCGATGATCGGAAGCGGCGCCTCGGAGTTGCGGCCGTAGAGCGCCTGCATCAGGTCGGCCTGCTCCGTCTTCGTCGGAAGGCCCGTCGAGGGCCCTCCGCGCTGGATGTTGCAGATGACGATCGGCAGCTCGGTCATGATGGCCAGACCGATCGCTTCGGTCTTGAGCGCCATGCCCGGGCCCGAGGTGGTGGTCGTGGCCAGCGCGCCGCCGTACGCCGCACCGATGGCCGAGGTCACCGCCGCGATCTCGTCTTCGGCCTGGAACGTGAGCACGCCGAAGTTCTTGTACATCGACAGCTCGTGCAGGATGTCCGAGGCCGGCGTGATCGGGTACGAGCCGAGGAACAGCGGTAGCCCGCACTTCTGCGACGCCGCGATGAGCCCCATCGCCAGCGCGCTGTTGCCGCTGATGTTTCGATAGCGCCCGGGCGGCAGCTTCGCCTTCGGGATCTCGTAGCTGACCTGGAACGCCTCCGTCGCCTCGCAGTAGGCGTAGCCCGCCTTCATCGCCAGCTTGTTGGCCTCGATGATCTGCGGCTTGTCCTTGAACTTGTCCTCGAGATACCGGGTCGTGGTGTCCATCGACCGGTTGTAGAGCCAGTAGCACATCCCGAGGGCGAAGAAGTTCTTGCAGCGGTCCATCGTCTTCGCGTCGAGGCCCAGGTCCTTGAGGGCCGCGCGGGTCAGCTTCGTGAGGTCGACCTTGAAGAGGCGGTATCCGTCGAGGGTGTGGTCCTCGAGCGGGTTCGACGTCATCTGCGCCTTCTTGAGGTCGACGTCCTTGAAGTTGTCGACGTTGACGATGAGGATGCCGCCCGTCTTCAGGTCGGCGACGTTCATCTTCAAGGCCGCCGGGTTCATCGCGATCAGGACGTCGACGCGGTCACCGGGGGTGAAGACGTCCGTCGACGCGAAGTGGATCTGGAACCCGCTGACGCCGGGCAACGTGCCGGCAGGGGCGCGGATCTCCGCGGGGAAATCGGGAAACGTGGCGAGGTCGTTTCCGAAAACGGCGGCCGTGTTCGTGAACTGGCCGCCGGTAATCTGCATGCCGTCGCCGGAGTCGCCGCAAAAACGGATGACAGCCTGATCGAGGGTCTCGCGCCGCCGAATAGGAGGCGGCGCCTCAAGGGTAGCCATTGGGAAAAGACCTCCAGCCAGGGGTTTGCCTAATTCCCTGGGATCCAACGGGAGAGTATAGCGGCCGGGGCCGGCCTTCGCCAGCGTGATGCGCGTGAGGATCGCGATGCGACGGTTTCGTCAGACGCCCGCGAAACGTCGCGCCGGCTGGAAGAGCTCGGCTTCCAGCATCTGGGCTTCAGTCGGAGTCTCCGGCCTCCCCTTCGACAAGAAGCCCACGGCCCGCGCGACCACGCCGGGATCGCGCAGGATCCGGCGATGGCCGAGACCGGTCGTGGTCACGAGCAGGGCGCCCGGCCACGAGCGTGCGAGGAGCGCGCCGTCGGCCCACTGCACCTCGGCGTCGTCCTTGTCGTGAACGATGAGGAGCTCCGTCTTCAAGCCACCCGCGAACGACGCGATGTCGAGATCCGACCAGCCGACGCCGAGGCGCTTCTCGGCGCGCTTACGCATGCGCTGCATCACGTCGTCGCTGACGCCGAGACGATCGGCGAAGATCCGCGCCCAGTCGACCGGGCGCGCGGGCGGGCACATGAAGACGGCGCGCTCGAGGGGCAGGCCGCGGTGCAGCGCGAAGGCGACGGCGGCGCCGCCCAGGGAATGGGTGACGGCGCCGTACAGCGGACCGACGACACCCGTGATGGCGTCGACGGCCTGGGCGAAGTCCACCATCGACGTCATCCCGCCGCCGGATCGGCCGTGGCCCGGCCCGTCGAAGGCCACGACGGTGAAGCCGGCGGAGACCAGCGGCGCCACCATCTCCGAGAGCTGCCCGCCGAGGCCGCCCCATCCGTGCACGAGCAGGACCGTCGGCCCGCGGCCCCATCGCCAGGCCGCGATGCGGCGCCGTCCGGATCGCACCGTGAACGCGTCGCCCCCCTCCAGGAAGGCCTCGATGCGCCGCGACCGGGCGCGGGGCGCGGTGAAGAACAGCCGCTCCGCCCACCAGGCGGCGAGCGCGGGGTGCACGCGGTGGAGCGCGGCCATCGACAGACGGAGCGTGCGGGTCATGCCGTCCTCCTCCGCCGGACGCGGGCCGCCACCAGCAGGTTCTCGAAGGCGGCGCGGGCGCGGCGATCCGCCTTCGGATCCCGCATCAGGCGCGCCGCGTGGTTCCACGCCAGCATCACTCCGTAGAGATCGTGAGCGAGCTGCACGGCGTCGATGTCGCGCCGGAAGTGCCCTTCGTCCACGCCCAGGCGCACGGCGCCGGCGATGAACTCCAGCCATTCCCGCTGGCTGCGCACGAGCTGATCGCGGACGGGGCCGGTCTTGTCGTCGAGCTCGGTGGCGGCGGCCACGAACAGGCACCCGCCGGGCAGCGCCCGGCCGCGCGCCCAGTCGAGCCATCGCTCGAAGAGCGCGCGCAGCCGCGGCTCGCCGCGGGGCGCCTTGAGGGCCGGACGCACCACCGCCTCCACGAACCGCAGGGCGGCGTGGCGCAGCACGTCGACCTGCAGCGCCTCCTTCGACTTGAAATGGGCGAAGAGGCCGCTCTTCGACAGCTCCAGCTCCTCGGACAGCCGGCCGATGCTGAGGCCCTCGAGGCCGATCTGGCTGGCCAGGCCCACGGCGTGGTCGAGGATGCTCCGCCGCGTGAGTTCGCCCTTTCCCATTCCCCAATAAAAGCACGATCGTTCGTTCTAGTCAAGGGGTCAGGTCTGTCGTATGGCTTTTAGGGGGCTATAAGCCATACGACAGACCTGACCCCAAATTGCGGTCGGGGGGAAAAGGCGATACTGTCGGGCTCCTCTTGCGGGTGATCGCGATTCCCGGGGGCGCGCCTTGGCCCTGACACCGGACAGCAACTTCGGCCCGTACCGCATCATCGAGGCGATCGGCCGAGGCGGCATGGCCTCCGTCTACAAGGGCTACGAGGCGGACCTCGATCGCTACGTCGCCCTCAAGGTCCTGCCCCCCGAGTTCCTCCACGACCAGAGCTTCGCCGAGCGCTTCCGCCGCGAGGCCAAGGTCATCGCCAAGCTGGAGCATCCGAACATCGTCCCCATCCATGCCTTCGGCATCGACGAGGGCCTGCCGTGGATGGCGATGCGGCTCATCCCCGGCGGCACGGTTCACTCGCTGAGCAAGGGCGGCCTGCTCGAGCGCGGGCTCGTCATCGAGATCCTGCGCGGGGTGGCGGATGCCCTCGACTACGCCCACGAGAACGGCGTCGTGCACCGCGACATCAAGCCGCAGAACATCCTGCTCGATACCGCGCGGCGTGCATACCTCGCCGACTTCGGGGTCGCACGCATGCTCGAAGGCTCCGCCTTCGTCACCAAGGACGGAGCGGTGACGGGCACGCCGCAGTACATGTCGCCCGAGCAGGCACAGGCGCAGCCCGTCGACCGCTTCTGCGACATCTACGCGCTGGGCATCGTCGCCTACGAGATGTTCACCGGCAAGGTGCCCTTCACCGGCGACAACCCGGTGGGCATCTTGATGAAACACCTGATGGAGCCGGTCCCGGTACCGTCCCCGGACCTGGTACCTGAGCCGATCACGAAGGCCGTCCTGAAATGCGTGGCCAAGAGGAAGGAAGACCGCTGGCCCACCGCCAGCGCCTTCGTGGCCGCCCTCGAGAAGGCCGCGCAGAACATCGACACGATGAGCGTGAAGCCGCTGCGGTTCTCCGTCCCGGCGGCACCGATGCCACCGCTCGGCGTCGACGACACGCAGCCGCGCCGCCCGGACGAATCGCCGACGCGCGTCGTCCCACCGCCGACGG
>Ga0114129_10008628_pt1 | contig 14534 bp, 14 predicted proteins | sample RhiMetdeltSRZDD1_FD_80071 | JGI IMG/M metagenome (GOLD analysis project Ga0114129, IMG submission 80071) | Populus rhizosphere microbial communities from Tennessee, USA - Rhizosphere MetaG P. deltoides SRZDD1 (version 2) (version 2) | ecosystem: Host-associated > Plants > Roots > Rhizosphere >... | reverse complement strand
GTCAGCGTGGTTGTTGTCGGCGCCGGCGCGTTCCAGTTCACAAAATGGAAGGCACGTCATCTTGCCCGTTGCCGCGAGATGTCGGGAGGTGGTTGCACGTTGCCGGCCGATACTGGCACGGCGTGGCGACACGGCTTGCGTCTCGGCCTTCAGTGCATTTGTTGCTGCGTGGGGCTAATGGTGATCCTTCTCGTCGTTGGCGTAATGGATCTGCGCGCGATGGCTGTCGTGACGGTAGCGATGACCATTGAACGTCTTGCGCCGGTCGGCGTTCGCGTCGCGCGAGTCATTGGTGCCGTGATCATCGTGTCGGGTTTGTTTCTGATCGCCCTGGCAACTGTGTTGACATGACGATTCTTCGAAGAGCGACAATGCTCTAGTTATATCCCTTTCAGTTTATTCATCATTAGGCAGGATTCCTCCCCTTTGTGCTGATCTGTTGATCATATTCCAGCATTTCAATCCTTCGCCTCTCACACTTTCGCAGCCAGAATCTTCGTCCGATTATCGTCAGAACTAAAGCGGCTGAGTATAATCGTCCAGATTGATTTAGAAAGAGGTCGAATTGCTATGCTGGAAATGAATAGTGAAATCCGGCAGCCTCGCTCAGAAGCGATACCACCAGCTTCCGACGTTGAAGATGATTCGTGGGTATTCGACCCAGAATCGTCGGTAGCAAACGGAGTTCAGGTTAAGCGTGGGCCGTTTCCCTCCGGCACTCATAGCGTTTCGGAAGTGCCATTTCTGCGTCTCAGCTTTCAAGATGGACCGGCAGTGAAGACGCTGAACGAACGTCGCGGCAAGGTCCGCAGTCGCGTGTTCGTCCTGGGTGATGTAAGTATTTCACCACCCGGTCTAACGTGCGGTACCTGGACTCTCAAACGATCTACACACAGGCTAAACATCGGCATTGAACCTCACCTTATCTCAGAGATTGCAGAGCTCGCAGGTACTGATTCGAATCGAGTGGAGTTTGTGGAACATTTTGGCTCGCAAGATCCAGACTTCTATCACGTGGCCCGACGACTGCTTGATGAACAGCAAGCCTCCGGCCTGGGTGGAAGGCTTTACACTGATGCGTTGATCACGGAACTCGTTATTCACCTTTTGAGAAAATACTCTTCTGGTGGCATTCGAGAGGATAAGACTCGTGATGGCGTCGCCCATGCCCAGTTGGCTCCGGCATTAGAGATGATTCACGACGACCTGCGATCGAACTTTTCCTTAAAGGAGCTGGCGCGCACGGCGAGTCTTAGTCCGTACCATTTTAGCCGTGCTTTCAAACGTGTGATCGGTTTGCCGCCGCATCAATATGTCCTGGCGCGACGTGTCCAACTTGCGAAACAGCTGCTGACGGACACCTCGTTGTCAATATCTGAAGTTGCCTACCAACTCGGTTTCTACGATCAAAGTCATTTCACCTACCATTTCAAGCGTCTCGTCGGCATTACTCCAAGCGCTTTGCGCAATTCGAACCGTTAGCGATGTGCGAAGCGAGGTAATTCTTCTTCGTTAGTGTGAGTTCGTATCATTTCGTGGCTCGCTTTGCCCGAAACGTAACGACGATCCACGAAATCAGTGGAAGTTAACACGAACAAGAACTCGTGAATGAGACTTAGTGTGAAAAGTCTTACTCACCATCCTGGATTGTGTGTTAGGTGATGCGGAGTGTTATCTTTTCGTCAACCAAATTAATAGAGGTGGAGCACTAATAAGAATCATGGCCAGGCCCGTATTGCTTATCGTTGATGATGATCCTGAGGTTTTGCGCGCAATCGAGCGCGATCTGCGTCGCAAGTATGCGAACAACTTTCGCGTCCTGCGAGCCGAATCAGGAACTGCAGGGCTCGACATTGTTCGAGAACTAAAAGTCAGGAATAACCTGGTCGCCCTCTTTCTGATCGATCAACGAATGCCGGGAATGTCCGGAGTTGAGTTTTTGGCTCAAGCCATCCAACACTATCCCGATGCGAAGCGCGTTCTGCTGACAGCTTACGCGGATACCGACGCGGCCATCGCTGCGATAAACGAAGCGGGCATCAATCACTATCTGCTAAAGCCCTGGCACCCACCTGAAGAGAATCTCTATCCAATCCTGGATGAGTTGCTCGAAGATTGGCAGTCGTCGTTCCCCTCGCAATTCGAAGGCATTCGCGTTTTGGGCAATCGCTGGTCTCCTGCTTCGCACAACATCAAAGATTTTCTGGCGCGCAATCATGTTCCCTACCAATGGCTCGATGTGGAGACGGCAGCGGCCGACAAGGAGGTTCGCGAAATTGTCGCATTGCTCGCCGACGAAGAGACCAGGAATTTGCCACTCGTGATTTTCCCCGATGGTTTGCGGTTGCAACAGCCAACCATCGCGGAACTTGCGGAACATGCGGGGCTGAAAACTCGTGCAACCCAAACTTTTTATGATCTGGCAATCGTTGGTGGTGGTCCGGCTGGTCTCGCTGCGGCAGTTTACGGAGCCAGTGAAGGTTTGCGCACGGTAATGGTCGAACGCGAAGCGCCGGGTGGTCAGGCCGGTATGTCGAGTCGCATCGAAAACTATCTTGGCTTTCCGAGTGGACTGACAGGCGCCGACCTTGCGCGCCGGGCCGTGGTTCAGGCCAGACGGTTCGGCGTTGAGATTCTTTCAGCTGAGGCGACCGAAGTCAGGTTGGATGGTTCTTATCGTGTCTTAAAACTCGCAGACGGCGCGGAACTGAGTTGCCATGCTTTGTTAGTGGCGACAGGCGTGCAGTGGCGCAAGTTGGATGCTCCGGGTGTTGACCGCCTGACGGGCGCAGGCATCTATTACGGCGCTGCGATGACTGAAGCAATGTCAACGAGGGACGAAGATGTTTACGTAGTGGGCGGCGCCAACAGCGCTGGCCAGGCTGCTATGTACTTCTCCAGGTATGCACGTCGAGTTGTGATGCTGGTGCGCGGTTCTTCGCTCGGGGCTTCGATGTCGAAATACTTGATAGATCAACTGCAAGCGACGCCAAACATTCAAATCGAATTCAACTCGTCGGTCGTCGAGGCTCATGGCGACAACCATCTCGAAGCAATCTCGGTAAATTGCTCCGTGACGAATGAAGTCAATCGAGTGTCGGCCAACTCGCTGTTCATTATGATCGGCGCCGCTCCTAACACAGACTGGTTGGCAAATATCGTAGAGCGTGATGAGCGAGGGTTCATACTTTCCGGTCCATTGCTCCTGCGCGATGGAAAACGACCGAAGGGGTGGACCCTGGATCGCGATCCGGCACTGCTCGAGACAAATGTTCCGGGCATCTTTGTCGTCGGTGATGTACGTCATGGCTCCGTTAAGCGGGTCGCCTCGGGCGTCGGTGAAGGCTCAGTTGCGATCTCGTTTGTACATCAATATCTCAGCAAGGTTGTGTGAACGATGAAGGATACAAAAATTGAGACACCGGTAGTTTCCGGCACAATCGAGTTAGGGGTCCCTGTAACCGATTCACCTCCAGACCTGGTAGATGCACTGCGAAACGTCCATGTGTTCTCTGATCTACCTGAAGATCAATTGAGATGGTTCGCCGAGAATGTTGAGGAGCTGCGGTTTGCCCCCGGAGAGGTGTTATTTCGTAAGGGCGACCCGCCCGACGTGATGACGATTTTTCTCGAAGGAGAAATGCACGCTTACTGGGACGACAACGTTCAGGACGCCATCTTCATTGTGCGAGCAGGTGATCCGAAGACCGAAGTAAGCGGCATGCTTCCCTTTTCGCGTATGACCGCCTTTACCGCGACCGGACGGGCCGCGACGAATGTGCGCCTGCTGCGGTTTCCAGTGCGTCTATTTCCAGAGATGATGCAACGAATGCCGCTTCTCGTGCAGCGTCTGGTTTCTATCATGACCGATCGTGTGCGTGAAATGACCACGGTGGACCAGCAGCAGGATAAGCTGATGGCGCTCGGCAAATTGTCAGCAGGACTGGCTCACGAACTCAACAATCCCGCTGCTGCAGCGACGCGTGCAGCGAACGATCTGATCGCCACTCTGGCTGATTTGCGTGCCGCCGATCTAAGGCTTTGCCAACACGAATTAACTCCGGAGCAAGAAGTCGAAATTCGTTCTTTCGAAGACAATGCGATAGAACACACCACCTCCACTGCACTGCTGAATTCCTTGGAGCAAAGTGATCGCGAGGAGTTAATTGCAAGCTGGCTTGAAGAGCATCGTATTGATGATGCCTGGAAGCTCTCGGCGAACCTGGTTGAAGGCGGCATCGGTGCGGATGATCTTGAAAACATCTCAGAAAAACTCCAACCGAGCGCATTCACTGATTTGCTCGGCCGAATCAACGCACAACTTGCCGTAGCGAAACTGGCGAACGAGATCAAGGCAAGTACGGCAAGGATCTCCGAACTTGTCGCTGCAATTAAGGAATACACCTATATGGATCAGGCCTCAGTCCAGGAGATCGATATACATAAAGGACTGGAAAACACCCTTCTGATCCTGAAATACAAGTTGCGAAAAAAGAATATTGAGGTTGCTCGCGACTTTGCTGAAGATTTGCCACATATCAAAGCTTACGGTAGTGAGCTTAACCAGGTATGGACTAATTTGATTGTTAACGCTGTGGATGCAATGAGTGAAGGAGGAAGGCTGAAGGTTCGGACCAGGCGCGAACCGATGGACATCATGATCGAAATTCGTGATAACGGCTCTGGTATACCTGAGGCAGTGAAGTCGCGCATCTTCGAACCATTTTTTACAACCAAGCCGGTTGGGGAAGGAACTGGGCTTGGGCTGGATACGGTAACGCGCATCGTTCGAAAACATCGTGGGAATATCCGTTTTGAATCGAAGCCTGGGGATACCTGCTTTCAGGTGCGACTGCCAGTTGCATAAACTGAGACTCATTCGATTTATCCCTCCGGGTAATTCTCAATTACCGAAAAGTACAATCTCATTTTTACCCTTTTGAGGGTATCGCGAATTCCTCCTCGCGATTATTTTCCCGTCCTCGGTTGATTGAGAGTTGGAGGACGTCATGAAGAGAGACAAATACGATCCTAGCTATTGTTGACGTCGATGCGTTTTGATTCGAACACAGATTCAGATTGAGGAGGAATTAGAGATGAGCACAATCACCACGAAAGACGGAACGCAGATCTATTACAACGACTGGGGCGAAGGACAGCCTGTCGTTTTCAGTCACGGGTGGCCCTTGAGCGCTGACGCATTCGAAGACCAAATGTTCTTTCTTGCCCAGCGTGGCTACCGTTGCATCGCGCACGATCGTCGCGGCCATGGCAGATCAAGTCAACCGTGGACCGGAAACGATCTCGATACATACGCCGACGATCTGGCAGAACTGACAGAAGCTCTAGATCTGAAAAACGCAATTCATGTCGGCCACTCTACCGGTGGCGGCGAAGTCGCACGCTATATCGGCCGTCACGGAACGGGACGTGTAGCCAAAGTAGTTCTGATCGGCGCGATACCGCCGGTGATGGTTAAGTCGGCGTCTAATCCCGGCGGGACTCCTATCGAAGAGTTCGACAAACTGCGCGCCGCGGTGCAGGCGGATCGGTCGCAGTTTTGGAAGGATCTGAGTCTTCCTTTCTATGGTTATAACCGCCCCGGCGCGAAGATCTCAGAGGGCGTCCGAGAATCATTCTGGTTGCAAGGAATGATGTGCGGATTCCCCGGCGCTTACTTTTGCATCAAGGCATTCTCAGAGACGGACCTTACTGAAGATCTGAAGAAGATTGATGTCCCAACGCTGGTTCTGCATGGCGATGATGATCAGATTGTGCCGATCGCGGATTCCGCATTGTTGTCTTCAAAGATCATCAAAGATGCCAGGCTCGTGATTTATCAAGGCGCGCCACACGGTATGTGTACGACGCTAAAGGATAGAGTTAACGCCGAGTTGCTTGCCTTCTTCAAAGGCGAGCAGGCTGCGGGGGCATAAGACGCACTCGTGGCTCAAGACCCGCCACTGAGATGCCAGCGCCTTTGGAGTGCGACGGCCTGCCGTCGTTTTGTCACAGCAGGCCTGTCGAGTAAGTAACGCTGTAACAAAGCGACGGCAGGCTGTCGCACTCCAAAGGAGCGAGGTGGTACTGACTGCATCCATGTGTCATTGTAAGAATCCCTTAACTTCACTTTCATCCGACCTTAACAGCCTTCGGCTATCTTTAGACAACGGCTGGACCCCGTTTCCGATTCTTAAAAACTGGGAGAATCCTATGACAGGGCCCGTCTTAATCATCGAAGATGACCCCGATATCGCAGAAGTGCTTCGCTACTCACTTGAGCAGGCGACCTTCAAAACACTGGTAGCGCTTGACGGAGAAGTTGGTCTCAGAGCTTGTCTCGATCGCACAAATCCTCCCTCGTTAATCCTGCTCGACCTGTTCCTGCCGTTAATGAGTGGCTCTGAAATTTGTCGTCGTCTTCGGCTTGATCCAAGTACTTCGAACACGCCGATTGTTGTGATAACGGCCAAGGCGTTCGAGCTCGATCGAAATCGGAGTCTTCAAATTGGTGCGGATGACTATATTGTGAAACCGTTCTCAGTTCGTGATGTAGTCCAAAAAGTTCGGACGATGCTCGAACAGCGCGACTCTCGCGCCTGAGTTTGACATCACAATACTGTTGCTTCAGAAGGCGAGGCCCATCTCTTGCCGGAGCGAGAATTGATGCCAGTGTAGATTTGTAACCGAAGTTAAACGCCAGAAATAGCGGTGAGGTACCTTGACAAAGAGACTAAGCGCACGGCGCTGATCGCAGGACCACGTCAAACCTGTTGGGCGACGTTCGAACAACAACATTCTCTTGCGTCACAATATCGAAAACCGTTGTTAGGCGGCTAATGTGCAGAATGCTTTGAACTAGTGCACTAACATTCACTAGTTGGAATTCAATACCCTTTGAAATGCAGTGTTCGCGCAGCTCCAGCAACACGCCGATACCATGCGCATCAAGCCTCGTTACTCGCGCAAAGTCCAATGCCACCGCACTGCAGTTCATCTCGGCTAACACAGCTTTGCGCAGGAGTAGAGTTGCACCAATTACAACCTGCCCCTGAAGACACAGAATCGAGATCGTCCCGATACTTCTTTTGTAAACCTTAAGCATAAAAGTTCCTTTTAAGTCCTCTCTAAGAACCGCTCCGGATGTGCCGGATTGCGTTGAATTCGCTTGCCTATCGAAAGGACCAATGTCATGAGATTGTACGGGTGCATCGAGTTAAAAGTTTGTGAAAAAGTCGACCTGCTTTCATACAGTAGTAATCTCTGCTCCAACTAGTCATAGGTTTTTCGCAATTATGTATGGATCACGGTTGAGCCACGGCTGGGTACAGTCCTGTCGGTGACTCGCGACCTGATAAATTTGCCGTCCCATGACAGCAGCGGAAATCCAAAGAGAATTAGACGAACTTGGGAATCCCAATATTATGAAGTACAACATCAGATTGGCGCTTGCTTCAGACACTCCGGCAATCGCTTCGTTGATCGCCTGCTCCGCGCGTGGGTTAAGTCGCCAGGATTACAACGACGAACAGATTGAAGCGGCCGTTTCATCGATCTTCGGCGTTGACTCAGAGTTGATTCGAGATGGAACTTACTTTATCGCCGAGACAAATAGCGAGATTATCGGCTGTGGTGGCTGGAGTCGCAGAAGCACTCTGTTCGGTGGCGACCAGGCAGCATCACGCGAATTAGGTGAGCTCGATCCAAGACGAGACGCAGCCAGGATTCGTGCGTTCTTCGTGCATCCGAATTGGGCAAGGCGCGGCGTGGGACGAGCTCTTCTTGAACGCTGCGAGCAGGAGGCGCGCAATGCAGGTTTTCGCGCAGTAGAGTTAATGGCGACTTTACCCGGTCTGGCTTTCTATCGTTCGATGGGATACGCAGCTTTGGACCCAATTCAATACGAGGCAGCCGGACAAGTTCTCAAGTTTGTTCATATGAAAAAGCAGCTCTGTTCGTAAACCGCTTTGAGGTTTGAAATACGGCAGGATGTTCGGCTCGGTGGTGGCGTTGAGATGATTCAACCCAATCTCTTTGGTGGTAAAGAGAAACAAATGAGCGCTAGGAGACAAAACTAACGTGGCAACAATTCACAAGGAAATTGAGATCGACCGAAGTGGAGAATTCGTTTGGGATGCGATCCGCGACGTGGGTAACATTCATAAACGACTGGTACCGGGATTTGTCGTTGATTGCAAACTCGAAGGCGATTGGCGAACGGTGACGTTCGGAAACGGAATGGTTGTGCGTGAACTCATAGTGAGCGTAGATGATGAAACCCGGCGGCACTCGTGGGCGGCTGAAGGTGGACAGCTAACTCATTACAACGCGTCTTTGCAAGTGTTTTCGAATGGCAACGAAGAAAGTCGAGTCGTTTGGATTGCCGATCTGATGCCCAACCAAGCCGCCGAGCCAATTGGACAAATGATTCAACAGGGCCTGGAAACAATGAAGCGTACTTTGGAAAAGAGGAACTGAAGAAGAAATGCTGCCGGGAAAGACGCGTTGGCTCACATTCAGGTTTTGAGAGATCGTCCTATCTATGGCGACAAGTGACTGGCTAGCTGAACAATTCGAAGAACACCGCACGCACCTACGCTCGGTTGCATATCGCATGCTCGGGTCGCCGAGCGAAGCGGATGACGCTGTCCAGGAAACCTGGCTTCGATTGAGCCGGACGGACGTTAGCGATATCAAGAATCTTCCAGGCTGGTTGACGACAGTTCTTGCGCGTTTGTGCCTGGATATGCTGCGAGCGCGCACGTCACGTCGTGAGGACTCGCTCGAAGCTGCGCCGGAGCCGACGGTCTTCTCACGCGTGACGGCGGATCACGAGCTCAAAGATTCGGTGGGCGTCGCGCTACTCATCGTGCTCGATAAGCTTGATCCTGCAGAGCGGGTCGCGTTCGTGCTTCACGATGTGTGCTCGATGCAGTTCGACGAGATCGCACCGATCGTTGGCCGATCAGCGGTAGCGACGCGTCAACTCGCCAGCCGCGCGCGCCGGCGCGTCCAGGGTGCGTCCGCGCCCGAGGTCGACCTTTCGACCCAGCGAAGCGTAGTCGATGCGTTCATCGCAGCGCTGCGCGCCGGTGATGTGGAAGCGTTGGTCACCGTACTCGGTGGCAACCGTGAATGGGCCAGTGGCGCGGTTGCGTTTCAGCGTGCTGCCGAGCATATGCGTCCGGTTTTGGTCGATGGATTCGTCGGTCTCGCACTCGCGCCTGGCGGCAAGATCAATCGCGTTCTGATATTCGAGTTCGCCGGCGCAACGATCCGCGATGCCGAGATAATCACAGAGCCCGAGGCCCTCGCCGAGCTCTCGATCCAAGAGCTTTGAAGCCACTTCGTACTGGGAGCGCAGGACAGAAGGATGAAGGCGGAAGGATGAAGGATGAAGCGTTCACACTGCACCGATCCTTTCATCCTTCATCCTTCCGCCTTCATCCTTCTGTCTTTTGCTGTCACATTCCCCCGGTGCGTTTCGTCATACTAATGAAGCGGTAAACACCCGCGAATATGACAACAGGAGAAAATCATGAGGATCAAACTGACGAGCGTTTATGTAGATGATCAGGAAAAGGCCCTGCGTTTTTATACCGAAGTACTGGGTTTTGTGAAGAAAGCGGACTTCAGCAATGGGCCATTCCGCTGGCTCACGGTAGCGTCGCCTGAGGAACCTGACGGGACGGAGTTGCAACTGGCGCTGAATAACAATCCTGCGGCCAGAGCGTATCAGCACGCGATTCTTGAACAAGGCCAACCCGCTGCCATGTTCGACACCAATGACGTCAAGCGTGATTACGAGCAGATCAAAGCTCGCGGCGGGGAGTTCACGATGCCACCCACCGACGTTCCAGGGGCGACCATCGCGATGTTGAACGATACGTGCGGCAACATCGTTCAGCTAAACCAGCTGGCCCGCCGTTAAAGGCGGGCAGTGGTGGGCGCCGACGGACACGTGCAGACAGAAAAATCATTTCAGAGGATCAGTAAAATGAAGAGCATGAAAACTGGTAAGAGGACTAAGAAGAGCTTGTCGCCGGCACAACGTGAAGAGCTACTCAGAACATTGAAAACCCGTTTTGAGAAAAACCTGAACCGCCATAAAGGTCTTGAGTGGGCTAAGGTACAGGCGAAGCTGGAAGCAAATACTGAAAAACTGTGGTCGCTCAATGAAATGGAAATAACCGGTGGAGAACCGGATGTTGTTAGTTACGACAAGAAGACGGGTGAATTCATTTTTTATGATTGTTCAGCTGAAAGTCCCAGGGAACGCAGAAGTGTTTGTTACGACCGTGAAGCACTGGAATCAAGGAAAGAACATAAACCAAAAAATAGCGCCATTGATCTGGCAGCTGACCTGGGCATTGAACTCTTAACGGAAGAAGAATATCGGGATCTGCAGAAACTTGGAAACTTCGATGAGAAAACCTCGAGTTGGATAACAACACCTTCCGATATTAGAAAACTCGGTGGTGCGCTCTTTTGTGATCGCCGCTACGACCATGTTTTCGTATATCACAACGGCGCCGATTCCTATTATGCGGCTAGAGGTTTTCGCGGCTCGCTACGAGTTTGACACGCGCAGGATGATCTAACATGGGATCTCACAAATGTTGATTAAAGCTGCAATCAACGGTGGACGATCTAAACGTGAACATCCGTCGATTCCAATCACGCCTGATGAACAAGCTGCTGCTGTAGTCGAATGTTTCGCTGCTGGAGCTTCGGCTATTCACTTGCACGTTCGCTCAACTTCTGGTGACGAGAGTTTGTCCGACCCAGATGTAGCTCGCACACTTCGAGCTGTCCGTATCGGTGCTCCTGGAGTGCCCGTCGGAGTAACCACGGGAGCGTGGATTGTGCCGGATCCATCTCTGAGGCTGAGGCTGATTGAGGAGTGGACTGAATTGCCTGACTTTGCTTCGGTGAATTTCAACGAGGCGGGAGCAGTCGAACTTGCCCAACTGCTGATTTCAAGGGGCGTTGCCATTGAGGCCGGTTTGTGTGACGCAGTCGCAGCAGCAAACCTTCTCAACAGCACGCTGGTCCAGCGATGCATGCGAATTTTGCTGGAGCCGCAAGAGCAGGAGCTTGAGAGCGCGCTTGACGTGGTAAAAGGAATTGAGTCAACGCTTGATCGAGCAGGAATAGAATTGCCGAGACTGCTACTACATGGCACAGAGGCAACAGCATGGCCGGTAATGCGAGAGGCAATAAACCGAGGCTATGACATTCGGATAGGATTTGAGGACACGCTGTTGTTGCCGGATGGCGCAATGGCCGCAACTAATGCAGAGTTAGTATCAAAGGCAAAAAGGCTAGCGTTGCCTGGGGGCGCTATTTAGACCGCCCGCACGAAGAGGCCTTGGACTTCGTTTACACGAATATCAAAATAGCTGCGGCACTCGTGCGTGATAGATTTTTAGCGCACACCAACTCATTGCGTTGTAGGAATCGTTAACTTCCAGACTTGTCCCTGCCTCAGAAGAGTTATGTCCAAAGTCTCTCCCGTCTTAAGTCTACTGATGCTCTGATAAATCTCATCGTAACTTCCGTCGTTTTCCACCAGCACCCCATTCACTTTTAGAATGATGTCTCCGCCAAGAATCAGATCGGCGCCTTCGATGTTGGCCCTCAGCGTACCTCCGCGAATACCCCAACGCCATGCTATCGACCCTTCTGCCACGCGTTGAACGAGTACTCCCGCCGCTTGATTAAGATTCAGTGCCTTGGCAACTTTGCCCTCTACCATTAAGCCTTCGATCCCGGTCCAAAACGGTTTCTGCTCCAGCAAGAGACGTCGTGCTGTGTTTGAAGTCGCAGCAAAACCCAGACCTTCGGAGCCACCAGACTGCGTCAGGATGTTACTCACGATGCCCATAACTTCGCCGCTGACATTAAACAAAGGACCGCCTGAATTCCCAGTATTAATAGCGGCATCGGTTTGCAGGAATTCGACGGCCGTGGTGTTCTCGTTGCGCTTGAGAGTGCGTCGCCCGCTGATATGTCCTGCTGTCAACGTTCGACTAATGCCGTACGGAGCGCCAACTACAAATACTTCGTCTCCGACATCCATAGAATCGGAATTCCCCAGTTTTGCCGGTCTATAACTGCCTGGACTTTGCTCGAGCTGCAGAAGTGCCACATCCGCGGAAACCGATGTACCGATGACTTTTGCTGGAATTAGTTCGCCTTCGGAAAACTCAACCATCGTCTTGTCAGCGGATTGGACCAGATGCGCAGCCGTGAGTATCTTGCCATCATTAGAAATAAGAACTCCTGAGCCTAAACCATTTGAACTTACGAGGCCCTGCTCCGGAAATGGCGCCAGGCCTTTCTGAACGGTATGTACAATGACTACCGATTGCTGAACACCGCGAAAAGCCTCTCGCAGTTGTTGACCCTGACTTTCAGATATCAGGCCCAAAACGGCGATTAGGCCCAGCGAAAAGCCCACTCGAATCAAAAAAACAACCCTGGACCATTCCATGTTATGATTTCTCGCGACTGGCCTCCTCGGTGCTAGTGCAGATGGGCCAGTACCATTGATTGCCTCAGTTTGAACGATCCCGTTAGTTGTTCCCATCTGTCGACTTCTCCTCAAAGGCCTCCTTAGCAACTTCATCGCCATTCGGTTGTAAATCCCTGAACGACGCCTTCAACGCTTGAAACCCAGACAATAAAGCCTCCTCTCACGTGACCTCAAGATTCGCTGCGACTATCTGCCCCTGGCAGTGTCGATGTTTCCACCGTCAGGAATTCAAATGCAGCCGACAGTCCCGGCACCGCCGAGGCCAATCAAGTCTTAAGTGGGCTCATTTCTTGCATTCGCTGCGCTGGCATGTACGTTGCGATTGTCGCGCTTCAGTTCAAGTTAAGTCAGAAGAAGAGGAGATTGAGCATTAAATGAAACAGAGTAAGACAACATTTGGTTTGGCAGTGTTGGCCCTGACGCTTGCTTTGGCAGCGACCGTATTTGGTCATGACGCCAATAGTCTGACCACATTCGGGCATGACGGCGCGAGTCTGGATGGGTTAACAATCGAGGGGCAAAAAGTAAAAATTGAAGGCATTGTTACGAAGCGCGATGAAGACACCTTTACGGTGCGCGGTTCTGACGGGACCGAAACCGTGGTGGTGCTGACCGAGAACACGAACGTCAAAATCGTCCGAAGATTTCGCGCCGATAAGACAGCAGCGGCCAGTGACATTTTGCGGGGACTTAGATTGAAGATCGAGGGCGCAGGAAATACCGATGGCCAAATCGTCGCCGCGAAAATCCGATTCGAAGAACGTGATCTGTTAACTGCGCAGGCACTCGAATCACGAGTCTCGCCGGTCGAGAGTCAGGCAAATTCTACCCAGACTCTTGCGGAATCTAATGAAAAGCGAATCGCGGCAGCGGACGAGAATGCGCAAAGACTCGCCGGACAGGTTGAAGAACTGAGTGGTATTGCCGCGGCCGCCCAGACTGCTGCTAAGAATGCACAGGTAAGTGCGGATCAGGCTCAACTAACCGCAGACACAGCGAATGAACGCATCACTGCGCTGGATGACTACGCGGTCTTTCGAACCATCACTGTTCAATTCAGAGCCGGTAGCGCCTCACTGTCGCGAAAAGCAAAAGAGGAAATCGATGAAGCGGTAAATGACCTTAGTGGTGGAAGTTTCAAAGGCTTTGCCATTTCAGTCGTTGGATTTGCGGATTCGACTGGCAACAAGGGAACAAATCGCTCGTTGAGCACTCGACGAGCCGAGTCAGTTATTAACTACCTGGTAACGAAACACAATCTTCCACTGCAGCGAGTTGTTCAGCCGTTTGGCTATGGTTCGCTGGATCCGGTTGCAACCAACCAAACAAGCGATGGTAGGTCAAAGAACCGACGCGCAGAAATAAGGATTCTTGTGAACAAGGGGATTACTCAGGCGAGCTTATGAGTCCTTTACAACACATCTGGTCTCAAGTCGATCTTGAGACCAAAGTGTTCAGCGGTAAAGGGACGGAGAGAGAGGATAGATTAATCATGGCAAATCACAATAATTTGCAAACGGCCTCAGGGCTCCGTCCCGGCCACTGCTTCATCGTGAGAATAGGGCTACTCGTGGCTCTCATTTTTAGTGCGGCGTCATTCACATCGATTGTTGGTCAAACGAATGTTTTGCAGGGAACAGTCGGCGTCAGTTCCGCCAGCGGCCTAAGTGAGCGACTACCGGGCGCTAGTTTGAGCCTTGCTTGCAACGCATGCGCGAAAGCGCCGGTGTCCACCGTGACCAATGAACAGGGGGAATATAAGTTCACAGGTTTGGTCGATGGACTCTATACGCTGCAGATCACGCTCAGTGGTTTCAAGCCGCACACCCAGGTGGTAACAATTCATCCGGGCGTGAATACACTCGACAATATCGACCTTGAGATTGAGAGCCTTCAAAACGAAGTCACGGTAGTGTCGGAGGGCGAAGGCGTAAACACTTCGGATGTAACGCAAGCGACATCGTTCAAACAAGAAAGGTTGGAAACTCTGCCACTC
>Ga0114129_10008627_pt1 | contig 14535 bp, 11 predicted proteins | sample RhiMetdeltSRZDD1_FD_80071 | JGI IMG/M metagenome (GOLD analysis project Ga0114129, IMG submission 80071) | Populus rhizosphere microbial communities from Tennessee, USA - Rhizosphere MetaG P. deltoides SRZDD1 (version 2) (version 2) | ecosystem: Host-associated > Plants > Roots > Rhizosphere >... | reverse complement strand
TGTCTACTGGTTCCTCTTCAAGACCACACTTGGTTTCGAGATCCGCTCTGTAGGAGCCAACCCGGACGCCGCCAGATATGCAGGCATGAACATCATCAAGAACTTTGTCTTCGTGATGGCATTAGCGGGAGGGCTGGCAGGCCTGGCAGGAACCGTTCAGGTGCTTGGCGTGGATCACTGGGTGGGGCAGGGATTTTCAGCGGGGTACGGCTTTGACGCCATTGCGCTGGCGCTGGTCGGCAAAAGCCATCCCTTCGGCGTCGTCCTGGCTGCGCTGCTGTTCGGTTTCCTGCGCAGCGGCGCGACGGAGATGCAATCGATGGCAGGCATCCCCATTGATATCATCTCGATCATCCAAGGCATGGTCATTATCTTTATTGCGGCCCCCGGGATCATCCGCTGGATCTACCGCATTCCCACGATCAAAACGGAAGAAACCGTACTTACTCGCGGTTGGGGAAGTTAAGAGAGGCATCCATGACAACTACAACAGCCGTCTCCCGAGTCGTCCCGATCAGCACCAGGAAATCGCAGATCCTTTACGGATCCGTCCTGATTGGTGTCGGCCTGCTGATCTTCCTCCTGTTCGGCTTGAACACCGAGGCAGGCGTAACAACAACCTTTGGTTTGAACCTTGCTGGATCAGAAGCCATTAAGATCCCGGACCTTGTTGTGCCATCCCTGACTACGGTCAACTTGATGGCAATGGTCGCGGTTTTTGTTGGTACCTTCCACCTGGCGCGCGGGATACGCTCCATTGGGGTGGTGGTCGGTATCATTGCATTTACACTTGTTTTCGCTTTTATTACCTGGGCGGCCCAGGACAAATCCTTCAGCCTCACGGGGATGATCAGCAGTTCCTTCGTGCGTGCGACACCCATTGCTCTTGCCGCTTTATGCGGTGTGATCAGCGAACGCTCGGCGGTCATCAACATCGGGGTCGAAGGCATTATGTTGATCAGCGCCCAGGTCGCAGTGGTCACCGCCACCGTCACACAGAATTTGTGGGTTGGCTTGATCATGGCCATTCTAGCCGGCGCGCTGGTTGCCGCCCTGCATGTCTTCCTGATCATCCGCTTCAAGGTGGACCAGATCGTGAGCGGCGTCGCGATCAATATCGTCGGCGCAGGCACTACGTCCTTTATAGCTCAGCGCTTTTTGGAACAAACCACAGATACCCTCAACAACTCCGGTACATTTCCCATTATCACCATTCCGCTGCTCTCCAAGATCCCCGTCCTCGGTCCTACGCTGTTCGAAAATAACATCATCGTCTACCTGATGGTCATCCTGGTCATCGCCATGCAGGTGATGCTGTTCAAAACAGCCTGGGGATTACGCACCCGCGCAGTGGGAGAACACCCGAAAGCTGCCGATACCTTGGGCGTGAACGTATTTTTCATGCGATATGTCAATGTGATCATCGGCGGGATGATCGCCGGGCTGGGCGGCGCCTACTTCACTATTGGATCGGTCGGCCGCTTTGACGAGTTCATGACGGCAGGCAAAGGCTTTATCGGGCTGGCAGCCATGATCTTCGGAAAATGGAATCCGGTGGGCGCATTTGCCTCCTCGATGATCTTCGGTTTTGCAGACTCGCTCCAGGTGAAACTCCAGATCCTGCGCGTGCCCATCCCCTCGGAATTCCTGCTCATGGCGCCCTATATCGTGACCATGATCATCCTCACCGGCGTTGTCGGACGGGCAATCCCACCCGCCGCAGATGGTCAGCCTTACGAAAAGAGTTGAGCCTCACTGTTCCTTCTCAAAACTGCTGTGTAATTCAAAGCTTACCCCTCTCCCTCCTTTGGACGGAGAGGGGTTTGTTTAGCGGAACAAAGCGCAGGATGAGTCCGTCTGTATTCGTGTAAAATTGTTCCGCTCAAAGAGGAGAATCAAATGTTCAAAGACGCCCGCATTCTTTCCATTCTGATGATTTTCATTTTCATACTCTCGGCATGTAATTTGCCATCCAGCGCGGCCACGCCCACCGCGCAATCCAATGCGGTGTTCACGGCTGCAGCCCTCACCGTGCAGGCCCAATTGACCAGGACGGTACCGTTCAGCACGCCCACACTACCGCTGTCGGTGGTCACCAATACACCCTTATCTGTACCCACGCTACCCGCAACAACACGGCCCCCTGCGGCATCTGCCACACCCGTCTGTGACCAGGCGCAGTTCGTAAGAGACATCACCATCCCGGACGGATCGCAGATCTCGCCGGGCGCTGCCTTCACCAAGACGTGGCGTCTGAGGAATGCCGGTGCATGTAGCTGGTCCGGTTACACACTTGTATTCGACAGCGGCGACTTGATGGGTGCCACCTCTCCACAATCCATCGGATCGGTTGCCCCGGGTCAGGAAGTGGACCTCTCCGTTAACTTCACCGCGCCCACCTCATCCGGCTCGTATCGGAGCTACTGGCGCATCCGGAACTCGTCTGGCGTGCTGATCCCGGTGCTGGGTGGAACGGAGGGCAAATCCTTCTTTGTAGATATCAAGGTTTCGGTGGTCAGCTCCGGCTTTGACCTGCACACTCGCGCCGTCGATGCAAATTGGGTGAGCGGCGCAAGCACTCTCACCTTCGGCGGTCCCGAAACAGATCCCAATGGATTTGCGATGTATCGCAACAACCAGAAGCTGGAGGATAATTCCTCTCCTGCCAAGAGCCTGGAAACGTATCCCCAATGGGTGACCGATGGCGCCATCACAGGGACGTATCCCGCGTACAGAGTGGTGCCAGGTGAGCACTTCAAAGCCCGGATCGGATTCCTGCTCCTCAGCGATGGGACCTGCGGTTCGGGTAACGTCAAGTTCCAATTAAACTACAAGGAGGGCAGCGCCTCCAACAGCCTGGGGCAGTGGACGGAGACCTGTGACGGATCTCTACGAGACATTGATGTGGACTTGAGCAGTATCGCAGGCAGGACGGTTCAATTTGTGCTGGCGGTGGTGGCTAATGGCACGGCAACACAGGACCAGGCCATATGGGTCAGTCCACGGGTGGAAATCCCGGGATAAAATGACGAGCGCCCGACAGCAGTCGGGCGCTTTTCATACCACCTTTAAATTTGGCCGAGCATGCGGCACTTTGTAAAAGGTATAATATTTCGGTCGGTTTACCCGGCTCACCCCCCACGGAAAGGAAGTATGAATGTCTGCTCCGCAAAAATATAAGATATTAACCATCCTTACTACCATTTCACTGCTTGCAGCTGCGTGCGGCTCCCCGCAGCTGGACGAATCTGCCATGTCGACAGCTGTCGCACAGACCGTGCAGGCACAAAACACACTCGAGACTTTACCAGCCGCAACTTCCCCGGCGACCACCTTCACAGTCACGCCCCCGCCTCTGGCTTCGCTGCCTGCGGCAATCACCGAAACGCCCGTGACCGGCGCCGCTGCCGGACAATGCTCCGCGAGTGCATCCCTCGTCGGGGAGACCTACCCTGATGGAACCATTGTCCAGCCAGGAGAAACTTTCACCAAAGTCTGGCACGTCCAGAACAGTGGCACCTGCACCTGGGACTCAACCTGGCAATTGATCTACTATAGTGGCGACCGCATGGATGGCTCCACCGTCTATAGCTTCCCCCAGCCCGCGCAACCCGGTCAGACTGTTGAAGTTCCGATTATCTTGCGAGCTCCGGCCCAGGTCGGGACATACACCGGCGAGTGGATGCTCAAATCACCCTGGGGACAGTCCTTTGGCGTCGGCCAATACAGCGTCCCGATATCCGTTTCGATTGTCGTGGGCAGCGGCACGCCCGAAAACAGAAGGACTGAAACGGTTTATGGTGTAACCGCCGTGACCTACCAGGTCGATCGCCGCTGCGCTCCTGCCAATACCTTCTATACGATCACCGCTTTCATCACCTCCAATGGCCCGGCGGAAGTCACCTTCACCTGGGTGCAGAGCGATGGCAACAACCAGCGCAACAATCAACTCAAGTTCCTCGAGGCCACCACGAAATCCGCTGCGCGCGAATGGTCACAGCACAGGGATTCCTCTCCCAATCCGCGCTGGGCCCAGGTGATCGTCACCTCTCCTGCGTATCAGGAATTCGATAAAGTCGTACTTCCCGACCTCTGTCCGGGCGAGTAAAGAGCGAAAAGAGCCTGTGGGAAATCACGGGCTCTTTTTATTTGGGAACTCTCAAACGAGTAGAAGCGTCTTATGGATTGTTTATTACTGGAGGCACCCATGCACAGCAACAATTACAGGAAAATCCTAATTCCTATACTCGCTTTGGCAGCCGCGACTCTCGCGTGTAATCAGGTAACCGGCGCGACCCCGCAGCCGGCTGCAACCCTTAACGCCCTCTATACGTCGGCAGCGCAAACCCTGGAGGGCATGTCCACACAGGCAGCCATTGCCACACAGATTTCGCAGACTCCCACCCTATCACTATCGATAACGGCGACGCCTATCGTCGTGAATACCTATACCTCTGTCCCGCCGCTCTCGCCGGTGCCGCAGAGCCGCTGTGACGCAGCGTCCTTTGTCAGTGACGTGACCTATCCCGATGGCTCGAATGTCCCTCTGGGGGGCACCTTTACCAAAATCTGGAGGCTCAAAAATACCGGCACCTGCACCTGGAACGCTTCCTACGCGCTCGTCTTTGTGTCGGGAGATCGTCTTAATGCGCCCACGGCTGTCGCGTTGCCGACCAATGTGGGACCCGGGCAGACCGTGGACCTGGCCGTCAATCTGACGGCGCCCAATCAGACGGGTCACTATCGCGGGTACTGGAAGCTCCGCAACCCCTCAAATGTTCTCTTCGGTATTGGCGCTGCAGCCGATGGAAACTTCTATGTGGACGTCAGTGTGACGGGTTACACAGTCACAGGATACGACTTCCTCGCCAATTACTGTCAGGCGAGCTGGCAAAACGAGTCGCAGGATCTCCCTTGCCCGGGTACGGATGGAGACGAGAAGGGCTTTGTCCTGGCGCTCAACTCGCCCAAAATGGAGAACGGCAACAGCCAGGGAAATGGGTTGCTTACCCATCCCGAGAGAGAAAACAATGGTCTGATCAGCGGCAAATATCCGGCCTTCAGGATCCAGTCCGGTGACCGGTTCCTGGCGCAGATCGGTTGTCTGCACCAGGCCAACGATTGCGATATGGTCTTCCGGCTCCAATACCAGATTGGGAATGGCTCTGTCAGGACGCTCGGTCAATGGCGCGAGGTCTACGAAGGCGATTCCTATCCCATCAACATCGATCTGAGCACCCTGAACGGAGAAAATGTCAAGTTCATCCTATCGGTTCTGGCAAATGGGTCATCCCACGAAGATTACGCTATCTGGGTCAATCCGCGCATCACGCGTCAGAGCTCTCAGCCCGCTACGGCGACATTTACCTCTACTCCTCCCACGGTGATTCCGCCCACGGCGACCTTTACCTTTACTCCGACATTCACCTCCACCCCTACGCCCACCGTCACCCTCACGCCCACGCAGACGGCTACTGTCACAGTCACCCCGTAAGCGGGAAAACCCCCGACTGCCTACCGCCTTGGCGGTATAATGAAACTGGAAGTATGGCTCAGCGCCATACTTCCAGACTCTTGTTTTGACCGTCTTTTGATGGAGGTACACATATGCTTGTTCGAAAATTTCCGCGGCGAATCCTGCTCGTCCTGCTGACTGCCAGCCTGGCGCTGGCTGCCTGCAATGTGGGAGCCACACCAGCACCGACCGTGGACGTCAACGCGATCAACACTGCTGCAGTCGCCACGGCAATGGGACAAATCTCGGCCCAGCTCACACAGACGGCTCTCGCCGTACCAACCAATACTCTACCGCCAAGCGTAACGCCGCTTCCTCTGGTGACTTCGGCTCAGCCCACTGCAGGAGCCTCCCCGATCGGCGGCGCAACGAACGCCCTGCCAACGTTATCCTTTAATACCACTCCTAATACAACACAGGCTGTAGGATTCACACCGATTGGGACTTCGGTCGCTCCTGTCAGTACCGCGGTGTTAGGAGATTCCTGCAATAATAGTGTGTATGTTGCAGATGTCACATATCCGGATAATACAGTCGTCAGACCTGGCACAAATTTTCAGAAGGTCTGGCGAGTCCAGAATACCGGCACTTGCTTATGGGACGATGGCTACAAACTCGCATTCATCGCCGGCGATAGGGCACTCGACCCGGTTTCCTTTGAGTTTAGGGACTCAGAGGATTTTGTTTCCGGTGGTGAGACTGCGGACCTCGGCGTCGAGCTGACTGCTCCTGTTGCAGAGGGTACGTATTCAGCCACCTGGAGAATGCAAAGTGATAATGGTGTCTTTTTTGGAACAATGTTGACCGTCGTAATCGTAGTGAAAAGGTAACCTGAGAGATATGTCAAATCCTAAAGAGGTTCCATGAAACTCAAACTGACTTTCAGTGTGATCCTGATCGCCGTATTGATCACAGCCTGCGGAGGTGCGAATCCGCCGCAGGAGCAAGAACCTACCCCTGACGTAGCAGTCATCCGCACGTCCGCGGCCGGCACGGTCATTGCCCAGTTCACGCTGACAGCCGCGGCGTTCACCCCCACGCTCGGCCGACCCACGGAAACCACTGCCCCTGTCACGCCTGCCACACCGGGGGCCACCAACACAGCGACAACCCAGCCGCTCGCGCAAGTGACCAACGCCCAGGGCACCACGGTCGCTTTATGTGACAGTCTCCAGTTTGTCGCAGATGTGACCATCCCGGATGATACAAATATGGCGCCCGGGCAGGATTTTCTCAAAACCTGGCGCGTAAAAAATACGGGTTCCTGCCCATGGGGCGAAGGTTATGAATTGGTCTATGCCGACTATGCCAATGACATGGACGGACAGCCTCAGCCGCTGACGGAGGTTGTGCAGCCGGGTCAGGAAGTGGAAATCTCTGTGCAGTTCACGGCGCCCAGCGAGATCGGTAATTATTTGAGCGCCTGGCAGATGGAAAACCCCGCCGGTGTGACGTTTGAGGAGATCATTTTTGTACGAATCATCGTACAATAAGATTGGGCAAAACGGTCTAACCTTAAAGAAAAACACGCCCAGCTGGATTTGAGCGTGACACCTTATTTTAGTAATAACAAGGCAAGCCGCTGGGCTTGCCTTGTTATTTTATGTAGCGCAAAGGGGTATTCACAGAGTGCACTACCTATGCCAGATCCTCTTGATGAAATTATTCAGCTGTTTGATCCAGGAACATATTTACGCTGGATAAGCTCCTCCACCTCCCTTAGGGAACGATTGAATGGGCCCACGTTTTCCATTTTGAGGCTTGTAACGGCAGCCGCCCAGATACCGGCTTCACGCGGCGGCAAAGAGAGGCGTTGGGCGACATAGGTGCCGATGCAGGTATCTCCGCGCCCGCTACGACCATCCAGACGGGCCGGATAAAAGTTCAACTCGTAGAATTTGCCCTCCGCATAAATAAGCAGCCCATCTTTATGCGTAAGAACGATTTCCCGGGGTCCCATCTGTGCATAGAATCTGGCAGCTTTCCGGATATCGGTCTCCCCGGTGAGGAACTCCGCCTCGACGGCATCACTTTTCACGACATCCACCCGAGCAAGTGTGGCTTGCAATTCGTCCCATGGTTCGTATTCCAGCTGGTCCCCGCGCAAGACCCGGACGAATCCCTGCATGTCTGCCGCCACAAGCATCTTTTTCTCTTTGAGTGCATGAATAACATCCAACCCCACCTCGCCGCGCAGGCTGGCACCGATCACGGCAGCCTTGGCATCGAGCTTCTCCACGTTGCCTGGGGTAATCGAGCCTGCCACACTCCTCACAGAAAGAGTGCGAATATCAGGATCGGTAGTTGGATATTCCAATGTTAGTAGTGTAGACTGCGGGGTATAGGTGACATAACAATCAATCCCAGATTGTATAAGTCTTTCCACAACCGCCTCATCTTCTCTGGCGAGGCGGGTGACAACAGCCACCTTCCTGCCGAGCCGAGCCGCGGCATGCGCTGCATAGTTGACGGCTCCACCATCCACTACTTTTGTGCCCGCAGGAGAAATAATTGTATCCTTGGTGTAGTTCCCAATATAGAGAACATCATAGCTTTTCATAACGAGTATCTTTTGTCGATCAGAGGAGTTTTTGGATGATCGTGTAAATCAGCGACTTCATGACTCAGTCTTTTTCCCTGCAGGCAGTACCTGGATCGTATCCTCTGCGAAGTCAAGAGTGACACTCTCCCCTTCCGGAAAAAGCTCGGTGACATGCGGGTCGGTTTCGGTGCCCAAAATCGAGACCCCACCCACTTCCACCGCGTATTCGATCATATCGCCTAAATAGACAGCCTGGCGTACAACCCCCTCATACAACCCACCCGCCTTTTTGATCTGGACCATCTCCGGGCGAACAATCAAGGTCACAGCTTCCCCCTCGCGAAACTCACGTTTTATGTTCGACAGAGTAATCGTTTCGCCCAACGAGCTCACGGTTAAGCTTGAATTTTTTTGTCCCAGCGCCGTACCGTCGATGAAATTGGCGCGACCGATAAAATTAGCAACAAATCGACTGTTCGGGAAGCGGTAGATTTCCACCGGGCTTCCGATCTGCTCGATCACGCCCTCGTTCATGACAACGATCCTGTCGGAAAGAGTCATGGCCTCGATCTGATCGTGGGTAACATACACGCTTGTGATATTCAGGGTCTTTTGAATTCTGCGGATCTCTGTTCGCATCTCCTCGCGTAGTTTTGCGTCCAGGTTGGAAAGAGGCTCATCCATCAGCAGGACCTTGGGTTCCATCACCAGCGCACGCGCCAGCGCCACTCGTTGCTGCTGCCCGCCCGACAATTGCCCGGGCGCCCGGTCTCCATAGCCCTTCAAGTGGACCAGATCCAGCACACGGCCCACGCGCTCCGCGATCGTTTTCTTATTGAGTCTCTGTACATTTAAACCATAAGCCACATTTTCAAAAACGGTCAGGTGCGGAAATAAGGCATAGCTTTGAAAGACCATCGACATATCTCGTTTGTGAGGCGGCAGCGAATTAATTTCCAGACCGTCCAAAACAATCCTTCCCTCGGTCGGGAATTCAAAGCCCGCTATCATTCGCAGCGTTGTGGTTTTCCCACAACCTGAAGGCCCCAGCAGGGTCACCAACTCTCCCTTCCGAATCTCCAGATTTACATCATGCACGGCGACGACCTCACTTATGTTGCCGCGCGAAGGAAAAACCTTGGAAATATTCTCCAGTGTTAGGTACATCGAGCATTCCTCATTTCTATTCTGTTTAAAGTCCCTGACTTAGGTCTACGCCTTCCTGGCCGCGAAATACGCGACTGGTGATCACGTTTAGCAGTGCAATGGCAATCAAGACAAATATGATAATCAGAGTCGAATAGGCAGCTGCAATGCTGACCCCACCTTGCTCCCATTCGCTGAGGATCGAGGCGGTGACGATTCTCCATTTTGCGCTCACGAGAAAGATAATCGCTGAAAGACTTGTCATATGCCGGGTAAAACTAAATATTAATCCTGCCAGCAGGGCCGGGAGGATGAGCGGTAGTGTGACTTTACGGAAGGTGTATTGCGCGTCCCCACCCAGAATATTTGATGCCTCTTCAATCGAGGGGTCGATCTGCTGCAGGGAGGCCACCCCCGCTCGGACCGAGGCTGGCAGACTCCGGATGACAAATGCGGCCATAATAATGTACGCGCCACCGACCAATGCAAAGGGAATCTCCATGAAAGACATGGCACAGGGAATACTCAGCGCCAGGATACCTCCCACAAGCCGCTGGGCAGGTTGCTTCAATCCCTGCACCAAAAGAATACCGGCAAAGATCAGGAAAATTGCCAAAAGAGAGGGAGGCGGTTGAATCAGGACTTTAATATGATCAGAGAATTGAAAAATTGCGTTGCTCCAGAAGCCGCGCTCGATGCTCCGGCTGAAATCAGCAATTGGTTTAGCGATCGCGTTCGCCCAATTTGTGCTCATCACATACAGGCCCAGCAACACGGAGAACAGGGCACCAAATAGTTGCTTGCTGCTCAGGAACAGGATGACAGCCAGAAACAAGTAAAGGCCTCCCAGCAAATAATACACCTGTACGGCTCCAAGTCTTGTGAACAAAACACCTGCTGAGGTCCCAACCAGGAGGATGATCAGTCTTTCCCGGCCATCTTTGCCAACCACCAGTACAAAGAACAGGGCTAACAGGGCATAAACCACGATTGCCAGCGCGAGCGGCGGTTTATTGAAAACCAACACAAAACCAATCCCAAGGATCGTACCAGGCACCGCCCCGCCAAGATTGGAACTGAAGTCCAGGGCTTCTTTCCCGGCAAAATTCTTTCTCACCACCAGCCAGGCAATGACCATACCCAGGAAGGCGGCAAAGGGTGTCGCCAGAGCGCTCAAGAACGTGGTGTCCAGGATTGCTTCTACTCCGCGTGTGACGACCATAGACCAGTGTCTTAAGGTAGGGGTGAAATCGACTCCCCACGTAAAGCTGAAGGACCCATAAATAATGGTGGCATAGAGCAAAATTACAAACGCGCAGATCAGATAGGCCGCCAGATTAAATCCCCAGCGAATAATCGGGTCCTTCTCGGTGATTTGCGCACCGGAGGGCTTTCCGGTCACGGAAATGTAGGAGCGACGGTTGACGTAATAGCGCTGGAACATAAATAGGATCAAGGTGGGAATAATCAAAATCAACGATAATACTGAGGCCTTTTGGTAATCGTATTCCCCGATCACAGCCAGGAAGATCTGCGCCGATAGCACTGTTTTATTGCCTGCAATGAAGAGCGGGTTGCCCAGGTCAGCCAGTGATTCAACAAACAACAGCAAAAAGGAGCCCGCGATTCCGGGAATCAGCAGGGGCAAGGTTACGGTCCGGAAGATGTGCATCCGGCTTGCTCCCAGGCTGGCAGCCGCCTCTTCCATGGACGGGTTCAGGCGCTCCAGCATCGCGCGCAGGATCAAATAGGCAACCGAGAAAAAGGTGATCGTTTGTACGAGAACCAGCCCATCCAACCCATAAATATCGTTCATGCCCGGGACAAAATTGATCCCCAGGATTTTTTTGGTAACCAATCCACTCCGCCCGAACAGGAGGATGACGCTCAAGGCAAGGGCAAAAGGCGGAGAAACGGTCGGTAATAAAGCCAGCCAGTGCAGCAGGTTTTTCGCAGGCGGGTTGCAGCGCACACTTGCGTAGGCAAATATGAAACCGACCACCGTTCCGAAGATAGCGGTCAACAAGCCCATGATCATGGTATCCAGAAAGGCACGGCGCAATCCGGGACCATAGAAACTGTCAAAATAACGCGCAAAATAAGTCAAATTCAGGTTGCCGTCCTCCGAGATAAACCCACCTGAGATTGTCCGCAGGAGTGGCAACAAAACAAAAATAAAGATAAAAATTCCAGAGAACAGCAGGCTCATGAATAGCACGGGATCTCTGAAAATGAGAGAAAATTCCTGGAAACGGCGCCTGGCACCTGAAAATTGCAGTTTTTGGGATTTGGGTAACGCTAAAGATGTCTTCATGCTCCTCCGGCATATACAATCCTGGGCGGCTGAACGGCCGCCCAGGATTTGTGACCCAATGACTATTCTTTTAGATTGTCAGCCCCTGCAATCTCATTTGTAAATTTATCGACGAACTCCTTCTTATGCTCTCCAGCCCAGATAAAGTCGTAGTCAATCAGGTTGACTTCGAGCAATTCGGGATGAGAGAGCTCAACGCCTTTGACCGTCGGTGCCTGGTAGGCTGCATAGGTGGGACCAAGAGCCTGCGCTTCAGGCGTCAGAGCCCAGTCGAACCATAATCTTGCAGCCTGCGGGTGTTTCGCACCTTTGAGGATTGCCATACCACCAATTTCGTAACCGGTTCCTTCCTGGGGGAAGGTCAACACCAGTGGCAATTTATTATTTTCGATTTCATTCACAATATCGTGAGAGAAAACAATCGCCACCGCAGCTTCCCCCTGCCCGACAAACTTGGCAGGCGCCGCACCGCTCTTTGTGAACTGAGAGATCTGTCCGGCATACTGCTTCAAATACTCCCAGCCTGCTTCCTCACCGCGCAGCTGCAGGATGGTCGCGAGTGCCGTGTAGGAGGTGCCTGAGGAAGAGGGGTGGGCCACCATGACTTGTCCCTTGAACTCCGGTTTCAGCAGGTCATCCCATGAGGTCGGAGCTTTAGCGTCCGGGTTCGCCGCGAGCCAATCTGTATTGGTGGCAAAGCCGAGGGTGCCTACATACACGCCAACCCACTGGTTATCGACATCCTTCATTTTTGCTGGATCGGTCAAATTGCCATAATTAGGAGAATCATAGGGTTCCAGTAGTCCTTCGCCCTTTGCCGCGACAAAGCTATCGATTGGTCCGCCCCACCAGATGTCGAACTGTGGGTTGTCCTTTTCGGCCTGTACACGGGCCAACGCTTCACCAGAGGACATACGGACATAGTTAACGGTGATCCCGTACTTCGCCTCGAATTCCTGCTTCATCCCCTGACACCACTGCTCTTGCGGCGTACATAGAACATTCAGCTCGGTGTCAGTGATCTCTGCTGGTGCCTCGGTAGCTGCCGGTGCCTCTGTGGCTGGGGCCTCGGTTGCCGCCGGTGCCTCCGTGGCTGCCTGCGGCGGCTCGGTTGCAGCGGGCGGGGCTTCCGTTGCCGCTGGCGCGCAAGCAGCAAGGATTACCACCGCCATCAAGATGTAGATCATCAAACTGCGAATTCTTTTTACGGTCATCTCTCTTCTCCTTATGAAATAGAGTCGGATGGGCACATAAATGTGCCCGCTTTCCAAGCTACAACTCATTCTCCCCGTATCTTAATGTTAACACAATGTTAAGGAAAACAACTATGGTGTCAAGAGGTAATTTTCGTCTTCTCCATCTTTTCTCATTTCGCCCAGCTTGGGCCATGATGAGTATATACAGGTGGCACCTCATTTTGCTCAGCGCAATCGATTGATTCAGCCGCCGGACTGTCCTGAACAAGGTAATGGAGTGCGAAGTTGATAACCGGGTTACCTTGACGCTGCAAACTTTAATGCTATACTCCTGCACACGTTTGCTGCAAACGTGTGCATTCTCTCTTTATAATATCCAAATAATTGAAAAACTTTAGAAGTATTACCATTAAGGAACTGGCTCTCCGAGCAGGTGTTTCCCATTCGACGGTATCACGGGCGCTGAATAACCATCCTGCTATTGCCCGTGACACGGTGGAGCGGATTCAGCAGCTCGCGCGCGAACTAAACTATGTGCCCAGCGGTTTTGCGCGAAGTTTGAAAACCAACCGTTCCTATATGTTGGGGGTGATTGTCCACCGAATTTCTGATCCTTTTTATAGCGAAGTCCTGGGTGGAATCCAAAGTGTGGCTCATCAATTCCAGTACAGTATGTTTGTGTCGGCATTTGAGAACGATACCGATCGTCAGGCGGGCCTGATTCGGGGTGTGTTTGGACGACAGGTGGATGCCCTGATCATCGGCGATTCGTCTTTCACACCGGATCGTGTCGACGAATTGCAGATCCGTCTGCCGACAGTCTTCATCCACAATCGCGCAACGGATGTGCTGCCTCACTACATTTATCACGATGATGTGAACGCCACACGCGCCTTGACGCGGCATTTACTTGACCTGGGACATCGCCGAATCGCGTTTGGTGGAAATCAACGCGGCGGGATTCTTAATCGACAGAGGCGGGAAGGAGTAGTTGCCGAACTTAAATCCGCCGGATTCGAACTGCGCAAGGAATATGACTTGAACGCGCCGGATGGACAGATGAGCAGCGGCTCAGTGCTGGCCAGACAGTTGCTGAAGACCTCCAGACGGCCCACCGCCATCATTTGTTTCAACGACATGCAGGCGATCGGAGTCATGCAAACCCTCCAGCAGGCGAAGCTGCACATCCCGGAAGATATCTCGGTGACCGGTTTCGACGATATCCCCCTTGCAGAATTCCTCTATCCTGCCCTTACCACGTTTTGCCAACCCAGCTGGGAGCTGGGCCAAATAGCAGCCCGGGTTGCCTTGCACCTGCTCGGTGAAAATGTGAATGAACCGCTTGTGTCGGAGTCCCTCATCAGGCTGCGCGGCCGGTTAATGGTGCGGCGGTCTACGGCTGCGCCCTCTGTGTCATCGTGAAAAAAGAGTCAGCCTTAAAGATCTTACCCCCTTCTTTTAGAGTTCACCCAGTCGTTGACTTAGAAAGGAGTTTTATATCGAAGAAATATACATAACCGAACGGTCCCGATTTACCGAGAACCATTAGTAACAGAGGAAAAGGAGAAGATTCCATGTTGGTTAGAAAATTAAATACGTTCCTGGTGAGCATCGTAATCGTAGCGCTTTTGGCGGCTTGTGCTGCCCCGGCTGCCCAGCCGACCGAGCCCGCCGCAGGAGGAGGTGGCGACAAGATCACGATTGGTGTGACCATGAAATTTGACGACCTCTGGCTGACAACGCTCCGGGATGCCATGAGCGAGTATGCCGCGACCCAACCCGATGTGGAACTGGTCATGGTTGATTCCAAGGAAGATGTGGC
>Ga0114129_10008626_pt1 | contig 14536 bp, 11 predicted proteins | sample RhiMetdeltSRZDD1_FD_80071 | JGI IMG/M metagenome (GOLD analysis project Ga0114129, IMG submission 80071) | Populus rhizosphere microbial communities from Tennessee, USA - Rhizosphere MetaG P. deltoides SRZDD1 (version 2) (version 2) | ecosystem: Host-associated > Plants > Roots > Rhizosphere >... | reverse complement strand
CGGTTGGTCATGGGGGTGGTGGCAGCCACGGTGGCGGCCGCCGGGGTCGTAGCGTACTTGAGAGGGCCGGAGTACCGCGCCGTCGCGGTCATTCGCATGTCGGATCCCCGGCGTGCGTTGACCGGGGGCGTGGTGTTAGACCCGGCGCGTGCCGACGAGAGGTTCTCCGACCCGCTGTTGTCGCAGGCGGAGCTGCTCACCAGTCGCGCGGTCGCCGGTGCGGTAGTCGACAGCATGCCCGCGCTGCGGATGGTGACGACCCGAGACCTTCCCCTGAGCCTTCTGGGTGAGGTGGCGGTGCCGGCCGCTGCCGGTCCGGTCTCATTACAGATCGCGTTCGGCCGGGACAGCTTCGTCGTGCGAGGTACCTCGGGGCAGTGGAGCGCGCCATATGGCTCCGCCGTGGAGTCTCACGGTATTCGGTTCGCCGTCTTGCATCGCGCGGATGCGGCCACCGCACGGTTGCGCGTGCTGAACCGCGAGGCCGCGATCACCGGTCTGCTGGCGCGCCTCCGGGTCAAGCCGCGGCTCAACACCGATATCGTGGACGTGACGTATTCGGCACCGGACCCGTATGTCGCGCAGCACGTCTTGAACCAGGTGGTCGACATCTTCAAGAGCGCGAGCGCCGAAGACGCGCAACAGCAGTCCACACGACGCCGCGAGTTCCTCGAGTCCCAACTCAAGGTCAACGATTCGCTCCTGGCCGACGCGCGGCAGGCGGTCACGGCGTTTCGCCAGCGCGCCGGCGCCTACGGGTCGCGGGAGGCGTTGGCGCGTGAGCAGGCCGGATTGGCAGGGGTCGAACTGCAGCGTCAGCAACTCGAGGCAGAGCGACGCACCGACGAGAGTCTCCTAGCCGCACTCCGCGACCGCGACTCGAGCGTCAGCCGCAAAGCCCTGCAAACCGCGTTGGCGACACCCGGCGTGACCGCCAGCCCGTCGGTGACCCAGCTCAGCACGCAGCTTTACCAGTACGAAAGGGCCCGCGACTCATTGGCAAGCCGCTCGACGGCGCATCCGGACCTGCCACGCCTCAATCAGCTGATTGGGTCGACCGAAACGGATCTGCTCCACGCGGTGCAGGGCGGCGTGCAGAGTGCCATCGCGTCACTCGAGGGCCGCATCACGGCGATGAACGACTTGCGAGCCCGCCAGCAGCAATTGTCTACGACCGAAGAAGAAGAAGCGCGGCTGACCGAACGGGTCGACAATGCGCAGAAGGTCGCGGACGAGCTCCGCGTCGAGTACCAGAAGGCAAAGATCGCTGAGGCGGTTACCGTTGGGCAGGTGGAGATCGTCGACCATGCCGCCCTCCCGGCAAAACCCGCGGGCATCGGGCTACCGGAGCAAATCGCCCTGGGATTGCTGGTGGGTCTGATGCTCGGCTCCGCGGGCGCTTTCCTAGCCGATCGCCTGAGCGGCACCATCGCCCAGCGCGTGCAGGTCGAGCAGCTCGGCATGTCCGTGATTGGGGTGATAACGCATTTGGACCGGAACGCCAAGGGAAATGGTGCGACGAGCCCCGATGCGGTGGTGGAGGCATTCCGCGGTCTCCGCCTCAGCTTGGTGAACGAGTATGACCCCGCCTCCGGTCCGATCGTGGTCACGGTGACGAGCCCCGGGAGCGGGGACGGGAAGTCGTTCGTCAGCTCCAACCTGGCGCTGGCGTTCTCATACGCGAAGCAGCGCACGTTGCTGGTCGATGCTGACCTCCGGCGGGGCGCGCTCCATCGCGTGCTGAACCTCCGTCGGCAGCCGGGATTGACGGACTTCCTCGCCGGGGATGTCGCCCGCGCGCCCGTCGTACAGACGACGTCCCATCCGCGCCTCGACTTCATTGCCGGTGGCACTCGCCGACGTGATGCGCCTGAGCTGCTGGGCTCGCCCGCAATGGCCGACCTCGTGACCGGCCTGCGTTCGACCTATGACGCGATCGTGCTGGATACCGCGCCGCTTGGGGCGGGGGTGGATGCCCTCGCGCTGGCCAAGCTTGCCGGCAACCTGCTGATGGTGCTGCGGTTGGGAAGGACCGATCGGGAGTTGGCCGAGGCCAAGCTCGAGATCCTCCGACGGCTGCCGCTACGGTTGTTGGGCGCAGTACTCAATGACGTCCGGGACGAGTCCGAGTATCGCGCCTACGCTTACTATATGGACGGCTACGCGCTCACGAACGAGCCCCTGTTCCGGCCGCTTGGAGGAGGCAAGCACGGCGCGAGCTCGCACGCGGCAGGCTAGATGGCGTTCGCTCTATGCCGCCTGCACGATGGCGCGCTCGCGCCCGCGTCGCTGGCGGCGCTGCCTGCGAGCCTCGCGGTAGAACGCGATCGTGCGGCGCAGACCTTCGTCGAACTCCACCCCGGGCTGATAGCCCACCAGGTCCCGCGCCTTGGTGATCGAGGCGAGGGAGCTCTTCACTTCACCCGCGCGCGCGGCTTCGTGTTTCGGTAGGACCGGTACGCCGGTCAGCCCGCGAACGCGATCCCACAGTTCGTTGACGCTCACGCTGTGGCCGCTGCCGACGTTGAACACCTGGCCGGCCACGTTTGCCGCGGGCGCGCGGGCGGCAAGTAGGTTCGCGTGCACTACGTTCGCGACGTAGACGAAGTCGCGGCTCTGGCTCCCGTCGCCGTAGATCGTGGGCGGCTCCCCCGCGAGCGCCGCGGCGATGAAGCGCGGCGACGCAGTACCCTTCGCCCGCGAGCTTGGCCGCGGCATACGGGCCGAGTGGGTGCGCTATGTGCTCCTCGCTGTTCGGCAACCGGGTGGAGTTACCGTACGCAGAGGTCGACCCGGCATACACCACCCGCCGGACGCGCGCGTCGCGCGCGGCGAGGAGACGGTGTGGGTGACGCCGGGATCGTCCACGGAGCGCTGCACGGAAGTGACTGCGGCGTGGTGCAAGACGTAGTCGACTCCTGCCATCGCCCGGCGGCAGGTGCTCAGGTCTGCGACGCTGCCGCGCATGAAGCTGATCCGCCGTCGCACCGCCGCGAAGTTCTCGCGGTGACCGGTCGAGAGATCGTCCAGGACCACGACATCGTGCCCCGCGCCGACCAGGTGCTCGACCAGGTGCGACCCGATGAACCCCGCGCCTCCCGTGATCAGACATCGCATGGCGGACTGGGCTTGCACATCCCACGCCAGACGCGTCGGACGGATCCTCGCTACGCCGTCGGTGCCGCACGCGAGCCACACGTGTTTCCGCTGCGCAAGGAGCGATGCCGCAGTACATCACTTGCCACGCTGCGGCGCGGCATGGAGGCATGATCTGATCGGTGGTGCGGAGCGGCGCGGCGAGCGCCGGTTAGGAGAGGGGACTCACCACCCGCCGCGCCGCAGAACCATCACCGGCACGGTGCGGAGCATGATCCTGAGATCTTCGAGCGTCGACTGGCGGCGGATGTATTCGAGATCGTAGCGCACCTTGCGGCGCACGTCGTCCACCGATGTGTCATATCCCTGGTTGATCTGCGCCCAGCCGGTGATGCCGGGTCGGACCCGCTGACGTCGCTGGTAGCCCTCGATCTGCTCGCGTAGGTACACGAAGATCGTGGGCTGCTCGGGCCGGGGGCCGACGATGTTCATGTCACCCTTCAGGACGTTGAAGAGCTGGGGGAGCTCGTCGAGCCGGAGCTTGCGCAGCACCCGCCCGATCGGCGTGACGCGCTCGTCGTCTGCCTGCGCCCACACCTGTTTCCCGTTGCCTCCGGCGGGGCGCATCGTGCGGAACTTGTACATCGTAAACGGTTGACCGCCCTGATCGGTGTGGCGGCGCGTGTTTCCTCCGGCGTTCGACAGCGCCCGGCGGTCCAATCCGACGCGCGTCTGCGCGAACAACACCGGTCCGCGCGACGTCAGCTTGATCAGCGCCGCGATGAACAGCATCAGCGGAAACGTGAGGACGAGCCCCACGGCCGCCACGACGAAATTGAGCAGGCGGCGGGCTGTCCGCTCGCGGTCTCGCGGGCGGAACGCGACGGCATGCACCAGCGCGAGCTTCGGTCGGGCCGGTCGTGCCGGTTGGTAGTCTATGAGTGTCGTCATGTCCGGAGCCCTTGGCAAAGTCCGTGCGCGGGCGCGGCCGGACACCTGTGTGACCGAACCCACAGGCTCCAACGACGTCTCGGTCTGTGGGGCGGTGTGCGGAGCGGGTGCGACATGGCGCAACGGCGTCGTCTGCAGGCCGCGCGCCACGATCCGGGGCAACGTCACACGGGGCAACGTCATGACGCCACACCTTCGGGCGAGGGACACTCGACTTCGAAGAAGAAACGGGTTCCCCAATTCGGCCGCGTTTCCACCTGGAGCTCCGTGCCCATGGCCTTCACGAGCTTGCGGCAGATCGCGAGCCCCAGGCCGGAGCTGGAGAAGTGGTGGCGCCCGTTCGCCGGTACGGGCCGCACCGGCTGATACAGCGAGCGGAGCAGGGCGGGGTCGAACCCCGGGCCGGTGTCCCGGACCGAGAACTCGAGACGCTTCCCGTCAATGGGCCGTGCCGCCAGCTCCACATAGCCCGTATCGGTGAATTTCACGGCGTTGGTGGCGAGGTTCAGCAGCACGCGCGACAACGCGCGCGCCTGCCCCACGCGCCGCTCGGGCACGGGGTGGACCAGCTGTACGCCGAGGCCCTTCTCCTCGGCGATCGGCAGGATCATGCTGCGCACCGAGGCGAACGTCTCGACCACCGAGAACGGCGTGGGCGAGCGGTCCACCAGGCGATTGCCGCCGCGGGCGAGCTCCAACACATCGCTCGCGGTGGCGCACAGGCTGAGTGCCGCACTGTAGATCAGGCCGACCTGACGGCTCTGCTCCGGCGTCACGGTGCCGCCTTGACCCTGCTGCAGCGCTTCCGCGAGGAACAGGATGGACGTGAGCGGGGAGCGGAGGTCGTGTGCGAGGTCCACGACGAGATCGAGCCCGTTCGGGCCGGCCAGGCAGGCGGTGAGATCCTGGGGCTCGGGCTCGGGCGCCGGCCTCGGCACGGTCGCGACGACCGGCCAGTCGAGCCGTTCAGCCGTATTGGTCCGCATTTCCATCACTCCCCCGGTTATCACGCGGCCTGCCCGCCAGGCGCGCCCGCCGGGACTTCTAGCTGTGTGTCATCCATCGCGCCCGCCTCCGGCCCGGGCTCGCGCTCGACGACCCACCCTGCGGTGGGACTGCGCTGCAGTCCGTGGCGCTCCATCAGCCGGTACAACGTGGTCCGATCGACGCCCGCAATGCGGGCGGCTTTCGACATGTTTCCGCTCGCCCGGTTGACGAGCCAGGTCAGATACTGCCGCTCGAACTGCGCGATCACTCGGTCGCGGGCGGCGTGATAGCTCTCCTCGAGCAGGGTCGAGATCAGCGACGCGGGATTCGCCCCGGTGACTTCCGGCGCGGGGTCTCCTGTGAGGTGCAGATCCTCGGGCCGGATATCAGCGCCCGGCTCCACCACCACGGCCACGTGCTCGATCACGTTCTGCAGCTCGCGGACGTTCCCGCGCCAGGTGTAGCCGCACAGCGCGCGCAGCGCCGCGTCGGTCAAGCGGGGGAACGGCGCGCCCTTCCGGCGATGGCGCACCCAATAGGTGGAGAGGAAGTAGTCCGCGAGCAGCGGGATGTCCTCCGGTCGCTCCCGCAAGGCGGGCACATTGATCGGCACAACCCGCAGGCGGTAGTACAGGTCCTCCCGCATATCGCCCGCCTTCACGGCCGCTTCAGGGTCACCGTTGGTCGCGGCGATGAAACGTACGTTCACGACCGCGTCGGTCGTCTCGCTCCCCACCCGACGCACCACGCCGTCCTGGATCACGCGCAGGAGCTTGGCCTGGATCGACTTCGGCATCTCGGCCAGCTCGTCGAGAAACAGCGTGCCGCCGTGCGCCGCTTCCAGCAGGCCGGGTTTGTCCCGCACCGCGCCGGTGAACGCGCCCTTGCGGTGGCCGAACATCTCGGATTCGAGTAGCCCTTCCGGCAGCGCCGCGCAGTTGATAGCGATGAACGGACGGCTCGAGCGGCGGCTGTGGTGGTGAATGAACTGCGCGATCATCTCCTTGCCGCTGCCGCTTTCCCCCGTGATGAAGACGGAGGCATCGGTCGGCGCGACCTTTCGCGCCAACTCGATCGCCCGGCGGAACGCCGGTGCAGTGCCGAGCAGGGTGAGCTTGTCCGACTGGACCTGCGCCCGATCGAGCGTTTCTTGCTGCTCGCGCGTCTCGCGGGCGACCAGCAGGGTGTGCACCGCGCGGCCGATCAACACCTGGAGGTGCGAGGCGGAGAACGGCTTCGGGAGATAGTCGAATGCGCCCTGCCGCAGCGCCTCGACGCTCGACTCGACGCTCGGGTTTCCCGTCATCACGATCACGATCGTGTCGTGATTGGTCCCGAGTGCCGCCCGCAGCAGCGCGAGCCCGTCGACCTGCGTCATGTAGAGGTCCACCAGCACCACGTCGAAGGCGCGCCGCTTCAGCAGGTCCAGCGCGTCCTGACCACGGCTGCACACCGTGACGTCGTACCCTTCGTGCCGCAGCACGCCGGCACAGCTCTCGCGCAGCGTATGCTCGTCATCCACCACGAGTATCCGCACGCGAGCCTTGGCGTCCGGCCCTATTGCCAGCAGGGCGGCCAGTTCGCGCCCGTCACCAGGCTGGGCGCCGTTCTGGGTCATCGGCATGGACATCGAAGTCGTCCTGGGAAGCGGTTGCCCCCCTCCTACGCACGCTTCGGGCCATACTGTCGCGACCCCGCGGCGCCCGCGTTTTCCGCACGAAATGGGCACGAGTGCCCTGTCCGCGCCACCGGGCCCGGGCCCGGCTCGCACCAAGGTGCATCCCACGACCGCACCGCGTGCACCGATTTGCGGCATGGCGCGGTCGGCCTACGGCAGCCGCGCTCGACGCCATGGTGCAAGCGAGCGGACCTGCTACCACGATTGCTGATTATCTGGATTGCTAATTATCTGCCGGGAGCTGGCGGGTTCCTGTTTAAGCGGGGGAGCCGGGGGGAGTGGCCGCCTCGACGAAGCGCCGCAGCCAAGTAGCGGAATCCACTTTGCCGGTCCGGACAGCCGCGGCCGCGCGCACTAACAGATCCACCGGCTCGATCGGCGCGTAGCCGACGTTCGCCACGGCCTCGTAGCCGCAGCGCACGCGGACGGCCGGCGGGAAGCCGGCGGGGGCGATTGTCGCTGCGGACACGGAGCTGGCGAGCCGTTCCGCGAGCCGGCGGGCCCCTCCCGCGTCCGTACCGGGGGCGAGCACTGCGAACTCGGTCGCGCCGAGGCGGCCGATCACATCCGACAGCCGCGCAGCCGCTTTGATCGCCTGCACGGAGCGGCCCACGTTCACCCCACCCGGTGGCTCGACGTCGAGTGCGAGCACGATGCAGGCGAGTGGACCGTGCTCCCGGAACGCCTGCGATCCGAGCTCCCGCGCGCGGCGGGCGAGCCCCTGCCGGTTGTAGAGCCCGGTCACGGGATCGAGCAAGCCCCCGGCGCGGGCTCGGTCTGCGTCGAGCTTGGCATGCACGTACGCGCCGATCTTGAGGAGGATCTCGTCGGCGTCGTGGGGCGGCGCGATGCATTCCCAGGCGCCGGCGCGCAACGCGGCCAGTCGCTGCTCTCGGGTAGCCGCATCGCGGATCGTCAGCAAGATCGGCGTGCTGCTCGAGACCCGCGGATCGGCACGCAGCATCCGGCACAACTCGACCCCCGCCATGTCGGGCAGCTCGGCGTCCACCAGGATCACGTCCGGTTCGGTGGTGCCTGCGCGTTCGAGCCCGTGTTGGCCCGTGCGCTCTTGGAGCACGGCGTACCCGCCGCCCTCCAGCAGCACTCTGAGCCAGCGCGTCGCCTCTTTGCCGTCCCCGGCGAGAAGCACGAGCGGCAATCCGCTTTGTGGCATTCGCTCCGTCATGCTCCACTCCGGCCAACCGCATGCCGATGATGGCATCGCATCGGCGAGCGAGCATCTGCAAACCCGGGGCCGTCGATTGGCTGGTGCGCGGTGACGCGACTCTGCTTGCAACGGCCGTTGCTGCGCCGCCCGCACGCGGCGGTCTGCCGCGCGCGCGCAACGGCGCAGACCGGGCGACCGGCGGTTAGCGCGCGCCCGCTACAGGGGCTAACCCCTTATCGTGCTGCTCCATACCGCGGACTCCCCAAGGTCGGCACCGCCCGGCCTCAAACTTGAAGTGCAGCGCTCCTGACTTGAGGCGGTCGAGGATGCGCTGCGAGAACTGTAAGACACGAAGCGATGAGCGCCTGAGACGCCGGCCGCGCGCCCGACGGAGTCTGGTCTGGACGTGCGAGCGGTGCGGCGCGCCTATCGGGTCGCTGCCGGGCACGGCGACGAGCGCGGGAGACGGCACGCGGGCCCAGCTCACTCGGTTCGGTCTCGCGATCACGGGAGACCCGTTGCTCGAACTCAAGCGTGGGGGCACCTGAGCGGTGTGCGGAATCGTAGGGTACGTCGGCCCGAGGGACGCGGTCTCGGTCCTGGTGGAGGGCTTGAGCCGCCTGGAATACCGGGGATACGACTCCGCTGGGGTGGCGGTGCTCAACGGCGGCGGGGTGGAAACCCGCAAGCTCGCGGGACGCATCGGCGGCCTGCGCGAGCTGCTCGCACGCGCGCCGCTACACGGGAGCTGCGGCATCGGCCATACACGCTGGGCGACCCACGGCGCCCCCACCGAGCGCAACGCGCACCCCCACGCCGACTGCACGGGCACGGTCGCGCTGGTTCACAACGGCATCATCGAGAACGCCGATGTGCTGCGCAAACGGCTCGAGGTGGGCGGCCACCGCTTCGTGACCGAGACCGACACCGAGACGCTGGTCCACCTGATCGAGGAGTCGCCCGGCGCGACCCTCGAGGACCGGGTCATTGCGGCGTTGCAACACATCGAGGGGACCTATGGTATCGCCGTCGTGGCCGAGACCGATCCCGGGAAGATCGTGGTGGCCCGGCGCGGCTCTCCGGTGCTGCTCGGCGTCGGGGACGGAGAGTTTCTTGTGGCCTCGGATGTGAGCGCCGTGTTGGAGCATACGCGGTCCGTGGTCTATCTCAACGACGGCGATGTCGCGGTCCTGACCTCGGGAGGGTATCGCGTGCTCGACCCGGAGGCTCGCGAGCAAGAGCGGGCCGTCGACGACATCGAGTGGGATCTCGACGCCATCGCCCTCGGTGGCTATCCGCACTTCATGCTCAAGGAGATCTGCGAACAGTCCGAGACGGTGCGGAGCACGCTGCGCGGCCGCCTGCTTGTGGCCGAAGGAACGGCGCGCCTCAACGGGCTGAACTTGACCGCGGAGGATTGCCGCGAGATTCAGCGCGTCGCGATCGTCGCGTGCGGCACCTCGTGGCACGCCGGGCTGGTGGGCCGGCACATCCTCGAGGACCTGGTGGGGATTCCCGTATCGGTCGAGTACGCGTCGGAGTATCGCTATCGCCGCCAGCTGCGGCTCCCCGGAACGGTCACAATCGCGATCTCGCAGTCCGGCGAGACGGCGGATACGCTCGAGGCGCTGCGGGCCGCGAAGGCGGCGGGCTCCACAGTGCTCGGTCTCGTGAACGTCGTCGGATCCACGATCGCCCGCATGGCTGATGGTGGCATCTATTTGCATGCGGGCCCGGAGATCGGCGTGGCGTCCACCAAGGCGTTCACGGCGCAGGTCGTGGCCTTGTTACTGCTGGGCCTGTACCTCGGGCGCCAGCGCGGGTTGCCGGCGGAGCAGGGGCGTGCGCTGGTCGCCCAGCTCGTGCGACTCCCGGAGCTGGTGGAGCGGGCGCTCGGGGTCGAGCCGCAGGTGAAGGCGCTCGCCGAACGGTACGCGGACGCGCCCAACGCGCTGTACCTCGGTCGTGGCGTGAACTTCCCCGTGGCGCTCGAAGGCGCACTGAAGCTCAAGGAGATCTCCTACATCCATGCGGAAGGCTACCCGGCGGCCGAGATGAAGCACGGACCGATCGCGCTGATCGACGAGAACATGCCCGTGGTGTGCGTGGCGCCCCAGGATCGGGTCTACACCAAGGTCGTGTCCAACATGCAGGAAGTGAAAGCGCGGGGCGGTCGCCTCATCGCGATCACGAGCGAGGGCAACGGCGATCTGAGCCACCTCGTGGATCACCAGATTGTAGTGCCAGCGAGCCCACCCCTGATCACGCCGGTGTTGACGGTCATCCCGCTCCAACTGCTGGCGTATCACATCGCCGTCTTACGCGGGTGCGACGTGGATAGGCCGCGCAATCTCGCGAAGAGCGTCACAGTGGAGTAAAGCCATGCGCGTTCTCTCCGTGGTCGGCGCCCGCCCAAACTTCATGAAGCTCGCGCCCGTGGACCGGGCGCTCGTGCAGCGCGACGTCGAGCACGTGATCATCCATACGGGCCAACATTACGATGCGGGGATGTCGGACGCCTTTTTCGAGGAGCTGTGGATCCCGGCGCCCGATCGCGATTTGGGAGTGGGGTCGGGGTCGCACGCCCAGCAGACGGCGGCCGTGATGCAGCGCCTCGAGCCGGTGGTGGTTGAGCTGCGGCCCGACCTCGTCCTGGTGTACGGGGACGTGAATTCCACTGTCGCCGCCGCGCTGGTGGCTGCGAAACTGCAGGTGCGCGTTGGTCACGTGGAAGCCGGTCTGCGCAGTCGCGACTGGACCATGCCCGAAGAGATCAACCGGGTCGTCACGGACCGGGTATCGAACCTGCTGTTCTTGCCGTCGCGGGATGCCGCGGAGAATCTCGAGGCCGAGGGCGTTCCCGCCGATCGCATGCACTTCGTTGGCAACGTGATGATCGACACGCTGTGCTGGGCGCTGCCACAGGCGGTGGCACTGGACGCGCCGACGCGCCTGGGTGTCGGGGGTCGTCCCTACGCGGTCGTGACGCTCCATCGGCCGGCCAATGTCGACGATCCCGCAGTGCTCGGAGAACTGCTCGACGCGCTGACGCGGCTGGCGGACCACATCCCCGTGCTGTTCCCGGTGCATCCGCGCACGCGCAAGCACATTCAGGAGCTCCTGCGGCGGCCGCCGCCCGAGGGGCGACTGCGGCTGCTCGAGCCGCTCGGTTACCTGGACATGCTCGGCGTCGTCGCGGGCGCCGGGGTCGTGGTCACCGACTCGGGCGGGCTTCAGGAGGAGACGTCGTTTCTCGGTGTGCCGTGTCTCACGGTGCGACCGAATACGGAGCGGCCCATCACCTGCACCCACGGCACGAACCGCCTTGTCTTGCCGCAGCGCGGCGCGATCCTCGCGGCGGCTGAGCGCGCCCTCGCCCGGCGGTCACCCGCCCGCCCGCTGATCGAGCGCTGGGATGGGCACGCCGCCGAGCGAATTGCGCGAGTGGTGTGCGACGACGAGTGCTTCGATCCGAACGAGGGGACGGCGTTGCCCCAGGCGCCGCGCCGCGCGGTCGCCATGCCCCAGCCGCTCGCCGCGGGCTGAAGCCGGAGCCGGAACCGACAAGCCGACGGCGACCGTACGGCGCCGTCGCCATTGTGTGCGTAACCGAGGAGGTGTCTGCATGGAAGATGCAGCGCCGGCGGGGGGCGGACCGCACGCCGCCCCCCGCGACGCCCAGCTCATCCAAAGTCGTTCTGTTCGCAGACCTCCTCGTCACTCCCTGTGGTACCGATGCAATCTCGTGCGCACGCAACAACTGCGCACGCGAAGTCGCTGCGCGCGCATCGCCGCGAGGCTGCAACATCTTCTGTAAGTCTCGACACCTCACCGCGTTCTCCTTCCCAACCGGATGGCATCGGCTTTGCGTTCGCCGCGCTGTGGTCAGCACCGGCGGGAATCGTCAACAGCGAGGAGGGCAGAACGCACATGATGCGAGAACACAGAAGCCTAATCGTCTGGCCGAGCCTCATTGCGGCCGGAGTGCTGGCCGTGGCGTGTACCGACCAGCCGAGCGTCAGCATGGCGCCCAACCGGCCGAGTTTCTGGGTTGCGCCGCCCCCGTGCCCGGCTGCCAAATTCACCGGCGGCGGGCGCATCGACCCTCCACATCCAGATCCAGATCCCGCCGATAGAGCGCCCGGGACCCCCGGCCCCGGGGAGCGCCCACCGATTGTCGGGAAGACCACCTTCGGATTCAACGTGTTCCTCGGGACGGATGGCAGTGGGCACTGCATCGTGACCAAGGGCGAGATCCAAGTCGTGCATCACCCTTCGAAGACCAGGTGGCACGTGTCGATCCATAACGGCGTGGACGACTTCGGTGAAACGGTGTTCGCCTCTACGTACAACGCGGGTCGCTGTGTCTTGGTAGGACTAGACGGGATGACGGCGCGCGTCAACGGGCAAGCGGGCTCGGAGCTCACGCGCATGTCGGCCTGCGACAAAGGCGAACCGGGCTCGAGTCCGGGTTTCGGACCCGATTCGTGGCGCTGGGAGACGCTGGCAACCGCCAACACGCCGTCAACGGCCCCAAGCGGCGACACGGACCAGACGCTCTTGACGGGCGGCAACATCCAAGCTCACTGAGGAAAGGACGGAGTGATTTATGAAAGCCATGAAGACGCAGTGGGTGTACCGCTTCGCGGCCCTCGGTCTGCTTAGCAGCCTGACCGCCGGGTTCACGGCAGCGGGCGTCGCCCAGTCGGTGAGCGGCCAGGCGTACGGCGCGTACGCCAATACGCCGCTCGGCTCCGTGGGCCAGACCGCGCTCGCGGTGCTACCACCGGTCTCCGGGACCGACGGCGCCATCGCGACGGCGGAGTCCGATGGCGGGAGCGTGGGAGGCGTCCTGTCGGCGGATTTCCTGAACAGCAACACGACGGGCGCGCTGGGGACTCAGGGCGACCCCTCGGCCGCGAGCGCGCAGAGCGTCGCCTCGCTGGGAAACGTCGACATCCTGAGCGGACTCATCACGGCGACGGGAGTCGTCGCCAATGTTGTGAGCACCCGGACAGCAAGCGGGCTCGTGAGCAACGCGAACGGCTCCACGTTGACGAACCTGGCGATCGCAGGCGTGGGGTCGCTCGCCGGCGATCAGCCGGTGGCTCCCAACACCAACATCAGCCTACCCGGCGTGGGGTATGTGGTGCTGAACGAGCAGATCCCCTCGGGCGACGGCGTGTCGAGCAGCGGCCTGACGGTGAACATGATCCATGTGTACCTGCAGAGCGTGATCGGCGGGGTCTGTACGCCGCTGGGCTGCCTGCCGGGCACGGTCACGAAAACCGGAGAGATTATCGTCGGCTCCGCGAGCAGCACCGTCGCGATGTGATCGGTTTTTCGCGACGACTTGGGCCCGGTCCAGCGTCTGGATCGGGCCCTCTTTGCGCACTCTTTTTGTGCTGGTAGTCACAGGCTGGCGCATCAACTTGTTGCACGCACGCCATACCATACTCTCGGCGCGAATATGAACGTGCTGTGACATAATGAGTTAGCATGCGCAAGCTGGCGCGACACCCTGGCACTAGCCTTGCTGTTGCGCGCCGGCAACATTATTCCACCCCACCAGGCGAGGACCGCCATCCATGGCCACCAAGGGCAAAGACGCGCAGGCTGTGCCGCCTGACCCCCAGGCGCAATCCGAGTCTACCGCGGCGCTGTTGCGCGAGCTGGTGGCCCACCTGCGACAAAACCGCACGCAGCTGCGCGAGGAGTGGGCGCGGCGCATCACGCGGGCCCAGCTGCTCACGGCGATGACGGAGGAGGAGATCTTCGCCGAAGCGACATCGGTGTACGACAACTACGTCGAAGCGCTGGAGACGGGAACGTTCGAGGCCCTGCAGGCGTACGCGCGCAACCTCTCCGAGCGCATCATCCCGCGAGGCGTCGAGACGCACGAAGTGGTCGGGATCGTGCTATTGCTGCGTGACGTGCTCGCCCGCTCGCTGTTCGCCAAGTACCACGGAGACTTCGACAAGCTCAACCGCATCCTCGACGCCTACGAGCCGGCGGCGAACCGCATCGCGAATACGGTGGCCGTCGGCTTCGTGCAGGAGCGCGAGCGGATCATCCGGCAGCAACAGGAGGCGATCCGGGAGCTCTCCACCCCGGTGCTGCAGGTGCGTGAGCGCTTGCTGATTCTGCCGATCATCGGCGTCATCGACCCGCAGCGCGCGCGCCAGCTCACCGAGCAGCTGCTGCGCGCGATCCGCACCAACCGCGCGAAGGTCGTCGTGATCGACATCACCGGTGTGGCCGCCATGGACTCGAACGTCGCGAACCACCTCGTGCAGACGGTCGAGGCCTCGCGCCTGCTGGGCGCGACGGTCATTGTCACGGGCCTCTCGCCCGAGATCGCGCAGACGCTCGTGACGATCGGTGTGGACCTGAGCGAGATGGCCACGGTGGGCGATCTCCAGGGCGGTATCGAAGAGGCGGAACGGCTGCTCGGCTACAAGGTCGTCCCGCAGGAAGAACTGACTCCGAAGGCGTGAGTCGACCTCCCACTCCGTCGCCGGAGGGCGTGTGGAAGTCCCGATCCTGAAGCAGGGCCACTACCTGATCGCGTCCATTCAGTCGGCGCTCACGGACGCCGACCTCTCGCAGCTGCGGGAGGCGCTGATCGAGCGCGTCGGGCGCTTCCGGGCCCGGGG
>Ga0114129_10008625_pt1 | contig 14536 bp, 14 predicted proteins | sample RhiMetdeltSRZDD1_FD_80071 | JGI IMG/M metagenome (GOLD analysis project Ga0114129, IMG submission 80071) | Populus rhizosphere microbial communities from Tennessee, USA - Rhizosphere MetaG P. deltoides SRZDD1 (version 2) (version 2) | ecosystem: Host-associated > Plants > Roots > Rhizosphere >... | reverse complement strand
CGACGAGCTGCAAGCCGTACATCGACTCGTATTCGACGAGCAGATCCAGGATGAGGGACTCTTTCGGCGAGAGACGAGGAGGATGCGGTGAGCTTTGTGTTCTTTGTGGCTTTTCGTCTTCGCGTTCTTCGTGGCTATGCTGGCGACAGTCGCGACGACCCGCGCTCGCAGACGAAGCTCGCCGCTTTGGACTCGCTGTCGGAGCGCTTCTCTACTGTCGCGACGTGAAACCAATCGGCCTGGAGACGGTCGCGCGTCACGTCGAGGAGAATGTAGCCTCGGTGTTCGCCGTCCAGGTACTTCAAGTGGCGTGCGAATGGCCGCATCGCATTCGCCAGGTCCCGTTGCTGCTGACCACCCGAGAAGAGGGGCGGCGAGCTGACGGCCGGCGTCACCAGTTCCACGGCGAGAGAGCCGGCGCCCGTGGTCGGGTCATATCCAGTCCACGGATTGCGAGGCACGTCGATCGCCCACGAGCTGTGGATGTCGCCGGTCAGGATCGTCACGTCGGTGATCTTCTCGCGTATGAGCAGGTCGAAGACGCGAGTGCGAGCAGCCGGGTAGCCGTCCCAGACGTCGGGCCGCTGCACTGGCAGACCGGGAGGCGAGAGCGGCGAAAAGAGAATCTGCTGGCCCAGAAGCCGCCATCGTGTTCCGGCACTCTGCGACGAGCGCAGCTGGTCGAAGAACCACGCTTCCTGTTCGGCCCCGAAGAGCGAGCGCTTCGGATCGGATAGACCGGCGGCGTCGTTGCCGAGCACCTGCTGATCCCTGAGACCGCGCGTATCGAGCATCACCAGATCTGCGACGTTTCCAAAGCGGAACGAGCGATAGAGGCGGATCCCCGGCTGCGTTGATTCGCGAATCGGCAGCCACTCGAGATACGCCTTGTACGCGCCTGCCCGTCGAACCGCCCAGTCACCCTGGCTTGGGGTGTGATTGGCAGCCCCACCCGACCATGCGTCGTTGGCCAACTCGTGATCGTCCCAGACGACGATGAACGGATGCAGGCGGTGGGCGTCCTGCAGGTCGATATCGCTGCGATAGGTGGCGTAGCGTTTTCGATAGTCCTCGAGCGTGAAGGCTTCGGTCGGCGGCAGCGGCACGCGGCCAGACTCGGTCCCATCGCCGTAGCGACCGTTCGCGAATTCGTACATGTAGTCGCCGAGATGAATCACGGCGTCGAGGTCTGACCGGTTCGCGAGGCAGCGATAGACGTTGAAGTAGCCCGCGGGATAGTTCGAGCACGAGATCGATGCGAACCGCAGTCGATCCGCGCGATCGGGCAGCGTCTTCGTGCGTCCGATCGGCGATCGCTCGCTGCCGGTCGAGAACGCGTAGTAGTACGTGCGTCCGGGACGCAGCGTGCCAGCGTCCACTTTGACGGTGAAGTCCTTCTCGACCGCGGCCTGCACAGTGCCTCGGGCGACGACCTTCGTCAGCGTGTCGTCGTCGGCGATCTCCCAATGGACGTCGATCGGTCCGGTCGCGCCCGGTGATGTGACGCGCGTCCAGAGGATCACGCGGTCGGTGAGCGGATCGCCGCTGGCGACACCGTGCCTGAACACGCGAGGGGACGGGTTCGGAGCCGACTGCTCGGCGCGCAAGGCCAAGGGCACAGCTGCCGCGGACGCCGTTGTCTGAAGGAACTGCCTCCGGGAGATCTGCATGAAGTCCTCATCATCCTAATGCAGATGAGTGACGTTCGTATCACGTCAGACGGCTCTGATTCTTGACAGTTGTCAGCTCCGATGTCAGTCTGATCGCCGATGCTGCAATGGTTCCGCTCGCAGTCACGTGCGATTGCCGCAGCGGCGCTCGTCTCGCTGACGACGCTCACCGTGTGGTCTGCCGCACCGCACGGAGACGATTGTCACGAGGCCGTGTGTGCGGTGGTCGTGGCCCATCACGATCCGTCCGCACACGGCGTCGGTCGGGACTCAGGCTCCGCCGAACGCCCTCTCCACTGCGTCCTGTGTCACTGGACGCGCATCGTCCGCCCTTCGACTGATACTCCGCACCACATCGCGCCCGCAGTCGAAGCCCAGGTTCGTTGGTACGTCGAGGTCTCCAACGCACCGCAGTCTGTCTCCGCGGCCCAGCCGCCGCTCCGCGCACCGCCGCTGTCTCCAGCCGACGTCTAGGTCACGTTCCTCGCGGAACGTGAAACTCACATCAATTCGTCCTTACTGGAGATGTTGCATGTCTGTACCTACATTTGTACGCGCGTTTACCGTGATTGCGATGGCGCTGACGTGTGCGCCGCAGGTGTTTGCGCAACCGGGCACGGCCGTGTCCGGTCGATTGCTGAACTCGTTGAGTGGCGCGCCCATTCCGGGCGCCACAGTCGTACTCGAAGAGCTGCGTCGTCAGGTGCAATCGGGCACCGACGGCACGTTCAGCTTTGACAACGTGCCTCCAGGCGCGTATCACGTGTCGGTTCGCGCACAGGGATATTCATCTCGAAGGACCGAGGTCTCTGCCGTCACCGGAGCGAAGCCGCTCGATGTATTCGTCGATCCCGAGCTGCATTTCGAAGAGGTGCTGTCGGTCAGTCCCGATGCACGTAGCCAGTTCGAGTCCTTCCAGCCCACGTCGGTGCTCGCCGGGCAGGAACTGTCGAAGCAGCTCGAGATGTCGCTCGGAGCGACGCTCGAGAGCCAGCCGGGTGTGGCGTCGAGAAGTTTTGGTCCGGCGCCGGCACGTCCGGTCGTTCGAGGACTGGACGGCGATCGAGTCCTGATCCTCCAGGACGGGCAGCGTCTCGGCGACCTGTCGAGTCAATCGGGCGATCACGGCGTGGCGATCAACCCCGCTGCGGCGCGGCGCATCGAGGTGGTGCGAGGTCCCGCCACGCTGCTCTATGGCGCGAACGCGATCGGTGGTCTCGTGAACATCATCACCGACGAAATCCCCACGAAGCCGCAACGAGGCGCGAGCGGCAACTTCACGTTCGACTTGGGCACCGCGGCGAAGGAAGGGGCGGCCGCAGGCGATCTGCACGTTGGCAATGGGACGGTCGCGCTTCATCTTGGTGGCGGCGGCCGTCGATCCGGCGACGTCGCGACGCCCGAAGGCGACCTCGAAAACTCACAGTCGCGAAACGGATTCGGCAACGTGGGACTCTCGTGGACGGGCACGAAGGGCTATTTCGGCGGGAGCTATGGATACGATGACACGAAGTACGGCATCCCGATCGTCGAGGAAGGTCAGGTGCAGTTGACGCCCCGGCGTCATGCCTTCTCCCTGCGCGGCGGGGCACAAGGGCTCAGTGGCGCGTTTGATTCCTACCGCGCAACGCTCGCCGTGCGTCGGTACAAGCACGAGGAGCTCGAGGGCGACGCAGTCGGAACGGCATTCACCAACAACACATCTGAAATCGAGGTGATGGGCTCCCACAAGGCGATCGGCCGCTTGAAGGGGAGCCTGGGTGCCTGGTTCCTGAATCGCGCATTCGACGCAACCGGTGCGGAAGCGTTATCACCGGCAGTCGATCAACGCGGAGTCGCCGCCTTCCTCTACGAAGAGATGATGTGGCCGCACGTCACATTCCAGTTCGGCGGCCGTATCGATCACACGGCGTATGAGCCAGACGGCGAGACCGACGTCGACTTCACAAGCGGCTCTGGCTCGGTGGGTCTGCTGCTTCGGCCCGCGGCCGCTGACGACCGAATCACGATCGCCCTCAGCCTCGCGCGCGCCGCGCGGAATCCTGCGCTCGAGGAGCTGTTCTACTTCGGGCCGCACCCGGGCAACTTTGCGATCGAGATCGGCAACCCGAGCCTCACACCCGAGCACGCGGTCGGCTTCGACGTCGCGCTTCGTTGGCGTTCACGCCGCGCGTCTGGAGAGGTGACGTACTTCCGAAACGATATTCAGGACTACGTCTTCCGCGCACCGCTGAGCGAGACGGCGTTCGCGTCACGCATCGTGGAATTCGCCGCGCGTTTCCCGGATCGCGGCGTTGGTGAAGAGGCACTGCCGACCGACGAGTTCCCAATCGTGGAGAACGTGGCGGCAGACAGCATTCTGCAGGGCATCGAGGCGCATTCGGACTTTCAGGTCACGCGGCAACTCGCTGTGGAGCTGGGGCTCGACTACGTGCAAGGCACCCTGAAGGACACAGATGAAGCGCTGCCCAGGATTCCACCACTGCGATTTCGCGGCGGACTTCGCTATCAATACAACGCGTTCCAGGCGGGAGGCGAGGTCACGGCCACGGCGACGCAGAGTCGCCTGTTTCCCACAGAGACCCAGACGGATGGTTACCAACTGCTACGACTGTACGCCGCGTACTCATTCGGCAGCGGCAATGTCGCGAACACGATCACGGCGCGGCTCGATAACGCCACCAACGAGCTGTATCGCAATCACCTGTCGCTCATCAAGGATCTAACCGCCGAAATGGGAAGGAATTTCAAGCTGCTCTACAACGTGAGGTTCTGAGCGCCGACCAGCGCCTTCATGTCCACTGGGATGGGCGCTTCGAATTCCATGGTTCGCTTCGTGACCGGGTGCGGAAGAGCGACGCGCCACGCGTGCAGGGCCTGGCGCGTCATGACCTCGTCCCGCTGTCCGTACAACGCGTCGCCAACAATCGGGTAGCCGCTCGACGCGAGGTGCACACGAATCTGATGCGTTCGTCCGGTGACCAACTCGCAGCGGAGCAGCGAGCGTCCGTTCTCGAGCGGCGAGAGCACCTCATACCGCGTCTCGCCGTACGCGCCATCCTGTCTGACGACCACGCGCCGCCGATCGGCGGCGTCACGACCGAGCGGCAGGACGATGGTGCCCCGCGTGGGTTCTGGCGTTCCGAATATGACAGTCAGGTAGTCCTTGCGCACGCGACCGCCTGCCGCATCTCGCTGCATCCGCGCATGCACGTCTGGCGTCAAAGCGATGACGACCAGCCCAGAGGTATCCTTGTCGAGCCGCGTGAGGATGCCAGGCTGGGCGCCGGCGCGATCGCGTATGCGCCACAGCACGGCGTTGAGCAGCGTGCCCGACCAGTTCCTGTACGTGGGGTGAACCACGAGTCCCGCCGGCTTATTGAGGACAATCAGCGACTCGTCCTCATAGATGATGTCGAGCGGTCCTTCTTCCGGTTGAGGTCGTCGTCGCTTCGGTGATTGAAACCCTGTGTCCACCTGAGGCATCTTAGTTCCATGGCCATATTCAGCAGCCCAATGAAGCTCCGTCTGCCGACTCCAGATCAGGCATTACCAGGTCGCGAGGCCGCGATGACGGTTGCCGACACCCACACAGTGAACGGTGGACGAATCACGCCGCCGTTTCCTGTCGGACTCGAGCAGGCGATCTTCGGCATGGGCTGTTTCTGGGGAGCCGAGCGGAAGTTCTGGCAGGCTCCCGGCGTCTACTCGACCGCCGTTGGGTACGCCGGTGGGTACACGCCGAATCCGACCTACCGGGAAGTGTGCTCGGGGATGACGGGCCACACTGAAGTGGTGCTCGTCGTATTCGATCCAAAGGTCACGAGCTACGACGCCATGCTGAAGCTGTTCTGGGAGAATCACGATCCCACGCAAGGCATGCGGCAGGGCAACGACGCTGGCACGCAATATCGCTCGGCCATCTACTGCACGACGCCGGAACACCGACGCGCCGCTGAGGCGTCGCGCGCGGCGTACCAGGATCGCTTGACCGCACACGGCTACGGTCGCATCACGACCGAGATTCTCGACGCGCCTCCCTTCTACTACGCCGAGGATTACCACCAGCAGTATCTGGACAAGAATCCCGACGGCTATTGCGGAATCGGAGGGACAGGAGTGGCGTGTCAGTCGGGAGTGAACGCGTAGAGACTCGTATCGTTCATTCTTCTCGGTTCTCTGTTCTCGGTTCGTGTTCAGGTTCAGGTTCGGTTTGGGGTTCGGAGTTCGAGGTTCGTTGTTCCTGGTTCGTACCGTTCGTGGCTCGCTCGACCGGCTTGTGCTTACTCCGACGCTCTTGCCTCGAGGCCGTCCGTCTTTCCCTCGCCCGCCTGGCATTGCGTAGGGCTTCTGGCGATTGCAGGTATTCCATCAAGCCGGTCACCTCTCCAATCGCCGCCTCCGCCAGCGCGTCCAGCTCTAGTCGCGTCGACTCGGAGATGTAGTTCTTGTCGACGGCATCCCGCAGGTGATTCTGCGATTCCATCAGCGACGATCGCGCGATGACGGTAAATCGGGCGAAATCGAGTGGGTTAAATCTTCCAAACCCTTCTGCGATGTGGCCGGGCGGGCCAGCGACCGAATCCTCCAACTGATCGCGCCTCTCCCAGTCCCTCGCCAACGGACTTTCAAGCACATGGCATAGACCGCCTTCTTGTACGCGTAGCACGCCTGCCACGCACGCAACTGCGTGAACCGTCGGACTCCTCGACTCATGCCGCCTATTGAGCAGGCGACGTGCCAATGCGAAATGGGCGCGATCTTGCTCGAGCGGCCGGATATCGTGCAGTTCCTGCTCACTCACCATGGTCGACAATCGCAGAAACTACGACGCCGGCGACGAGACGGAGCCCGACTTCGACGCTTGACGTATTGCGCTCATCGATCGGCCCGTCAGGCAGGGAACGAACGCCGCGAATCACCCGTGACGAACCTGAACACGAACCGAGAACGGAGAAGTGAGAACCTCGAACGGTATAGTTCTATAATCCGTTCATGTCTCGTGTCGTCTACACCGAGTTTCGTTCCACGGCGGACCAGGAAGCGTTGCGGACCGCCCATCAGGTGCGCATCGTGTCTTCCAGCGAAGAGGGTATGAGCGTTGATAACCTGCCGGGGGGAGTTTACGGATTCACGTATTCTCCCGGTCTGCCGAGCACACCGTTGTTTGCGGCACAACGATACCGGACATACGAAACTCACAAGCTGCCGAGCGGCGAGGTGTTCGTCATCGGCTTTACGACGGTTGAGGTCGCCCGCGCGTTGTCGACAGCTACTGAGGAGACGACCGTTCAGATCCATCCCCAACCTGAGGATGGCTTCGATGCGCTCGTGACGATTCCCTATTCCCGCATACGCCGCCATCGTCAATATTCAGTGCCCAATCAGGACGGATTTACCGTCACGGTTGCGCCCTAAACAGGCGCTTCGCGCCAGCGTCGTTCTCGCTTCTCAAGTTCTAAGCTTCTCAGTTCGTGTTCTTCTTCAACGTTCGGTTCGAAGTTCGAACTTGTGTTCGTCGTTCGGACTGTCAGGCCCGGAACCGCTGTCGCGAGTTACTCCCGTACGAACCGGAACCTGAACACGAACCGAGAACAGAGAACCGAGAAGATTGAACGACACGGTTCAGATTCAGACTCGCCTGTTCTTCCAGCGTCCCTTTGAGAAGAGCCACGCGCTGACCAGCGACATCGTCGAGAACGCCACACTGACGGCGATGAAGACGCCGGTTGGCCCGAAGCCGAGCGGGCGCGCGAGCGTCCATGCGAGCGGGATCTCCCAGGCCCACAGAGACCCGAGCGCGATCAAGGTCGGCGTACGTGTGTCGCCGGCGCCGTTGAAGGCGGCCGTGAGCACCATCGCATAGCCGAAGAACAAAAAGCCCGCCGACATGATACGAAGACAGCGCACCGCGTAGTTTGCGACCTCTGGATCGTCGGTGAAGAAGCTGATGAGCACGGGCGCGAAGACGAGAAACACGACGCCGACGATCCCGAGACAGATCGTGTTGTACAAACCCGCCTTCCAGGCCGCGGCTTCCGCACGTTCAGGCTTGCCGGCGCCCAGGTTCTGACCCACGAGCGTTGCGGCGGCGTTGCTGACGCCGAACGACGGCAGGATCGCGAACAGGATGATGCGGATGCCGATGGTGTTGCCGGCAACAGCGGCGCTGCCGAAGCTGGTCAAGATGCGGACCAGTCCCATCCACGATGCGGTCGAGACGAAGTTCTGGAACGTCGCGTTGCCCGAGATGCGGAGGATCGTCCGCATGACGGACATGTCGAGGCCGAGATGCCGCCCGTGAATCTCGACTCGGCCGCCTGGCCGGGTGAAGTGATAGAGCTGATAGAGCACGCCGCTGCCGCGACCGATCGTCGTCCCGATCGATGCGCCGACGACGCCGAGCTCGGGAAACGGCCCGAGGCCGAAGATCAGGCAAGGTCCCAGGATGATGTTGATCGCATTGGCGAACCACAGGACGCGCATCGCGATGGCCGGGTCACCTGCTCCACGGAACACCGCGTTGATCAAGAAGAGAAGAACGACCGTCCCGCTGCCGCCGAGCATCACGCGCGAAAACGACGAACCCGTGCGCAGAACGTCCGGGCTTGCGCCCATCATCGCCAGCAGGTTCGGTCCGAACAGCACGCCGATCGTGCCGAATGCAACCGCCGCTCCGAGACCGAGAATGATCGATTGCACCGCGCACCGAGCGGCGCCGTCTCGGTCTTTCTCGCCAATGCGCCGCGCCACGGTTGCCGCCGCGCCGATCGACAACCCGATCGCCAGCGCGTACATGATGGTCATGAGTGATTCGGTGATGCCGACCGTGGCAACCGCATCAGCGCCGAGCCGACCCACGAAAAAGACGTCCGCCACGACGAACACCGACTCCATGAGCATCTCGAGCACCATCGGCACGGCGAGCAGGATGACGGCGCGCCCGATTGGCGCTTCCGTGTAGTCCTGATGCGAACCTCTGATGGCTTCCTTGACGGTAGCCCAGATAGAGGGATGTTCTTCAGCGAGTGACGTCACGTTCGTTGGTCCTGAGGGTGTGTTGACCGAAGACAGGCGGGTCCGAACGACGAATCCCGAATCCCGAATCCCGAGTTTATCGCGTGGCTACCTTGACCAGCACGCGGTAGAGATACTCGGTGGCCCAGCCGAGCGACGCAATCGGCACGCGTTCGTTGTCTCCGTGCATGCGCAGCTCATCGACCTCGTCGAGTGGCATCGGCAGGATGCCGTACGTCGGGATCCCGGCAGCGCGCAGCTCAGCACCGTCGGTACTTCCTGACGACATCATCGGAACCACGGCAGCGTTGGGTGCCATCTCCTGGCCGGTGGAGTGCATCGCCTGATACAACGTCGTCTTTGTGGACGACACCGGCGGAGTCGCCCGCGGCTCCCGTTGCAGTGTGAACGTGACCTGCTTTTCGCCGCCGATGCGATTCAACTCGGCGACGTAGGCGCGTACGTCCTGGTTGGGCAGCTCCCGAAGGTTGAGCGTCGCCGTCACCTCCGACGGAATGATGTTGGCCCGGATGCCGCCGGCGAGCATCGTGAGCGACACGGTGTTCCGCAGCAGCGTATTGTGCGTGGGCTCTCGACTCAACGTCGCAGCGGCGGTGTCAATTGACGCCTGGTCGCGGGCCGTCGCAATCGACTGCATCGCCTGACGCATCGCGGGATCCGGTTCGACTCTTGCGAGGCCGCCAAAGTACTCGCGCGTGACATCGTTCAGCTGCACGGGCTGCTGCGCGTCGTGCACGCGCGCGAGCGCACGCGACAATGCCGCGATCGGATTGTCGGGCAATGGCACCGACGCGTGACCCGACGTCCCACGCGCGGTCGCCAGTACGGCGTACGAGATTTTTTCCGTCACTTGGATGTCGATGGCGTACACCTCGCCGTTCCGTGAGCGCACGCGCCCCCCTTCGTTCAACGCGAACTCCGCGTCTTTGATCAGATCGAAGTGCTTGGCGATCACGCGCGGGATGCCTTGACCGCCGCCACCTTCTTCGGCACACGTCCCCAGCAGGATGATGTCGCGGTCCAGCGTGTCGCGGATCGATGCGAGCATGCGCATGGCTGTCGCGCTTGCCGCGAGCGCGCCCTTGTCGTCGATCGTCCCGCGTCCATAGAGATATCCATCTCGTTCGACCGCTTGAAATGGCGGTGTGTTCCACTTCGACTGGTCGACCCCGACGACGTCCATGTGGCCCATGATCAGGACCGCGCGCCTGGTCGGCTTGGCGGCCTTCAATCGCGCGATGAAGTTGGCGCGGCCATCCCCGGGATCCAGGATGTGCGTCTCGACTCCGGGCACATTCTTGAGCAGCGCATCCAGATGTCGCGCGACGAGAATCTCATTGCCCGGTGGATTCTGGGTATCGAGCGCGACGATCTGCTTGAGCAGCGCAAGCGTGTCGATCTGTGCGGCCACGCGATCGAAACCGCGCGGCGGCCGAGTGGATGTGGCTGGCCCCTGTGCCAGGGCACTAGCGCTGATGATAATCGCGAGAAGGAGGACTCTGGACGTCAAAGGGCAATGATACCTAACCTAGCCTTTGCCCTTTGACCTTTGCCCTACCTTCATTGACCTACGTCCGTTCATCTTCTCTGTATCGTGATCCCTCCATTGACCGCCGAGAGGCGGATTCTCGGTCCACCAGAGCCGAGCGTGCCGGTGATCTGACGGCGGTTCAGGAGCCCGCTCACGGTCACGGGAAAATCAACGGAGATGCCGCCGTTCGCGGTTCGCGCATCGAGCTCAGCGGAGAATCCCGAGGGAACGGCGAGAGAGACGCCACCATTGACCGTCTTGAGATCGATGCCCGGGCCGTCCCATTTCTCGCCGGCGAGCTCGACCCGCAGACCGCCATTGACTGTCTCGCCTCTGATGTCGCCGCCGACATCGCCGAGCATGATGCCGCCGTTGACGGTGTGAGCATCGATGCGGCCGCGGACGTCGACAACGGAGATGCCTCCGTTGGTGGCATCTACTCGCAACTCGGCTCGCCGGGGTACCTGCAGCTCGTACGCCACCGACCATGACCGGTCGTCGTCCCAATCGCGGGAAAAGCGGCCTCGACGACGATCGCGATCGCGAGGACCATCGGCTCGGATGTGTCCGCCAGTTGTCGTGATTTCAATCTGTTTGGCGACTCGCTGCGCTTCCTCGCGGCTGTCGTCCCACACGGTGACCCGCGCGCGCATCTGTACGTCGGGGCGATCCCATCCCCGGACAGTGACGCCGCCATTGCCTCTGGCGTCGAGGTCGACCACGCTGGTGTTTCGCAGGGTTTCCTCTCGCACCTCGCAGAAGTCCGCGCGGCGATCCTGGCGGCACCACTCGTCCTGCGAGAGACCGAAATCGCGATCTCGATCGCGACCTCGCTGGGCCGGCAGGGACGCGGCGGCCATTATCAGTAACAGAGCAGTCACCGAGAGTGCACGGACCATAAGCTCCTCCGGCCATCTTTGACGGAGCGGGAGCGCGGGAGGTTTACTTCGAGCTGGGGCCTTTTTCAACAGGCCGACTCGGATCGGCCGACCACTCAGACCATGAGCCCGGATAAACGCGGGCACCCGGAAGCCCCGCGTGCTCCATGGCCAGGACGTTATGACAGGCGGTGATGCCTGAGCCGCAATACATCACAGCCTGCGTTGGCTCGAGTCCTTTGAGAACCTGTGAGAACTGACGATGAAGCTGGTCTGGTGGGAGAAGTGTGCCGCCGGTGCTGATGTTGTCTTTGTAAGGGCGATTGACTGCGCCGGGGATGTGGCCGGCGACGCGATCGATTGGCTCCGATCGTCCCTCGAACCGGTCTGGCCCGCGGGCATCGATCAGTCTGGTGTTGGGATCGCCGAGGTGCGACATCACATCGTCAACGGTCATGCGCATGTCACGACGCGGCATCGCAACGAATTGCGTTGGGAGCCTCTGCTCTGAGCCGCTGCGTGTCGGCCGTCCTTCCCGGACCCACTTTGCCCAACCGCCGTCGAGGACCGCCGCTGCCGGGTGGCCGACGTATCGTAACAACCACCAGAGTCGACTCGCATACATGCCCGAGTCCTGATCGTAGACGACCACCTGCGTGTCTGGGGCGATGCCCAGCCGCCCGAGCGTCGCCGAGAGCGCGTCGATTGATGGGAGTGGATGCCGTCCGTTTGTGCCGTCCTTCGGTCCGGCGAGATCCTCACCAATGCTCGCGAACACTGCACCCGGAATGTGCGCGGCGAGGTAATGGTCTCGCCCCCATTGGTCGGCCTGCAGATCGAACCGACAGTCGACAATCGCCCAATCACTTCCCAGTTGAGAAGCAAGTACGTCCGTAGAAACGAGAGTGGTATGCACGTTCTTGTGGGGCGGGTCCTTCTGGACGCGCCGGGAACGGAGGCGTAGGAGTGTCCGGCTCTAACCGGATCGTAAGGTTATCGCGATCGCTCGAGCGCGGCGATTCGTTCCTCGAGTGGCGGATGCGTCGAGAACATCGCCGCCCACCCGCGCACGCCGTTGATTTTCATCGTGGCCAGCGCCTGATGCTGCGTGTCGACGAGATCATGATTCGCCGCCAGGCGCCGCAGCGCGCCGACCATGCGCTCACGTCCCGCCAGGTGCGCACCGCCCGCGTCCGCCCGGAACTCGCGATACCGTGAGAACCATGCGGTGATGAGCGACGCGAGGATGCCGAGAACGATCTGGAGCACAATCACAATCAGGAAATACGTGCCGCCGCCGCTTCGCCGCTCGTCGCCAGATCGAGTGAGCACCATCGCAATCACTCGCGCCAAGAACATGACGAACGCGTTCATCACGCCTTGAAGCAGCGTCATCGTGACCATGTCGCCATTGGCGATGTGCGACACCTCATGGGCGAGCACGCCTTCAACCTCTTCGGGGCGCATCGATCGCAGCAGGCCGCTCGAGACGGCCACAAGGCTGCGATTCTTGCTCGGACCTGTCGCAAACGCGTTGACCTCAGGCGAGTCATACACGCCAACTTCAGGCAAGGGCAAATTGGCCTGTCGCGTCAGCCGTGCAACCGTCTGATGCAGCCAGTTGAGCTGACTGTCGCCCGAGCGCCCATCGATCAGCTGAACGCCCGTGGCACGTTTGGCGATCCACCGTGACATTTGAAGCGACAGGAAGGCACCACCCATGCCCCAAATCAGGCAGAAGACCGCCAGCGACCCGAGGTCGATACCACCGGCCACGCGTGCGCCGCCGAGCCCCAGGAGGCTGACGACGATCGAGAGCGTGAGGATGATGGCGAGGTTGGTCGCCAGGAAGAGAAAGATTCGTTTACCCATACTGTTCTCTGAGGATAGCACTGCCAGTTAGGACGCATGAAGAAGGCCCCAGGCCTCAGTGGTGAGACATTGTCCGTGCGACATGTGGATTGCCAGCGCCGCAATGCCTATATTGATTGAATGACAATGTGGCTGCCGAACCTGGATTCCCGCAAAGGGCCCGTGTATCGGGCCATTGCAGACGCGATTGATGAGGACGTGCAGAGCGGAATGCTGCGCGCCGGCGCAAGGCTGCCGCCGCACCGCGACCTGGCCGACCATCTGGGCGTCACCGTGACAACGATTACGCGCGCGTATGCGGAGGCGACGCGGCGCGGCCTGATCAATGGGCATGTCGGCCGCGGCACGTTCATTCGCGGTCAGGAGCCGTACGACGAGGGTCCGTCGGAGAATGGGTTGCTCGATCTCAGCATCAACGTCATGCTGCCGGACAAGGAGGTGCTGAACCTCGCTGCGCATCTGTTTCAGCGACGCGTGCTTCCGTGGACCCAGCTCCTCGGGTATGCCCCGCGACGAGGGCATGTGCGGCATCGTCAGGCGATGGCCTCCTGGCTCAAGCAGCTCGGCACCAGCGTCGACGCCGATCAGATCGTCCTCACCGCAGGCGCCCAGCACGCGCTCACGACCTCGCTCGCGGCGACCCTCGCGCCGGGCGACACGATTCTGACGGAAGAGCTCACGTACTCCGGACTCCGCATGTTGGCGCAGCAGATGCGGCTCAAAGTTCGCGGGATTGCGATGGATGGCGAGGGCCTTCGACCCGAGGCGCTCGAGATGGCGTGCCGATCCTCGCGCGCGCGCGTGCTCTATTGCATGCCGAGGATGCAGAATCCTACTTCTGCCGTGATGTCAGAACGGCGTCGTCGTCAGGTGGCCACGCTTGCAGAAAAGTACCGTCTCACCGTTGTCGAGGACGATACCTACGGCTTCTTGTCGCCGGAGCGGACCCCGCTTGCGCCGCTGATTCCCCATCGAACGGTATTCGTGACGGGCCTGTCCAAGAGTTTGTTCCCAGGACTTCGTCTGGGGTGCGTGGTCGCACCGCGGCCGCTGGTCGAGAAGATTGCGCTGGCGGTGTGGACGACGATGATCAGCACGTCGCCGATCGGCGCCGATCTGTTCAGCGGGTGGCTCGAGGACGGCACGGCCGCCCGCATTGTCGATTGGAAGCGACACGAAGGCGCGGCACGTCAGACGATCGCGAAACGGCTGCTCGCGGGTGAGCGGTATCAGACGCATCCGATGAGCCACCACTTGTGGCTCTCGCTCCCGGCGCGATGGTCGTCAGAGGGTTTCGTGGCGCAGGCACGTACGCGCGGCGTGATCGTGAACGCCTCTTCGGAGTTTGCGGTTGGGGATCATGCGCCTCGCGCGATTCGGCTCTGCCTGGGCAATCCGCGAACACGCGCCGGACTCGAACAGGCACTGACGCGGGTTGTCGAGTGCCTCGCGGATCGAGCCCCCGCGGCGCGGGCCGTCGTCTAGGGCCCCGCGCTACGCAGCTCGCACCGACGATCGCATGGACCAACCATTCTGCGATCAGCGGT
>Ga0114129_10008624_pt1 | contig 14536 bp, 11 predicted proteins | sample RhiMetdeltSRZDD1_FD_80071 | JGI IMG/M metagenome (GOLD analysis project Ga0114129, IMG submission 80071) | Populus rhizosphere microbial communities from Tennessee, USA - Rhizosphere MetaG P. deltoides SRZDD1 (version 2) (version 2) | ecosystem: Host-associated > Plants > Roots > Rhizosphere >... | reverse complement strand
GTCGATTTGCGGCGGCGTGTGGGAATGGTGTTTCAAAAATCGAATCCATTTCCGAAATCGATTTACGAAAATATTGCCTATGGCTTGCGGGTCGCGGGAGTCAGCGAGCGCTCGCGCATCAATGAAGCTGTAGAGAAAAGCTTGCGCGCGTCAGCGCTGTGGGAGGAAGTGAAAGATCGGCTCGACACCAACGCGTTTGGATTATCCGGCGGTCAGCAACAGCGTCTGTGTATCGCTCGCGCGCTTGCGGTCGAGCCGGACGTCGTTTTGATGGACGAGCCATGTTCAGCGTTGGATCCGATTGCAACGGCGAAAATCGAGGAATTGATCCACGAACTAAAAACGCAATACACTATCGTGATCGTGACTCATAACATGCAGCAAGCCGGCCGGATCTCCGATTTTACGGCGTTCTTTTATCTCGGCCGGCTCATCGAATTTGGCTCGACGGCGAAAATCTTCACAAATCCGGGAGAAAAAAAGACCGAAGATTATATTACTGGCCGGTTCGGTTAGGACGCCGTCGAAATACAATTGGCGCTCTCTGTGTTCTCGCTCCTTCCTCATGCTCCAACAGTAGGTTCTGTAGAGTGTTCGAAGACCGATAAGGGAGTAAGAGAAGTTAATCCGACCCGGCGAGCAAGCTCGGTTCTTCCACTCGAACAAAATCGTCAATCTTCCGCCGCGCGATCGTAACATGCGTGCCGATGTGGACCCGATCATAAAGGTCGATCACGTCGCGTGAGCGCATGCGGATGCAACCGAAGCTGGCCGGTCTGCCTATTCGGCGCTCTTCAGGCGTGCCGTGGATGTAGATGCAACGATCTCGCGCACGGGAATTTTGCGCTTCCATACCCCGCAGCCAGATCACGCGGGCAACGATCGCGTCCCGCCCAGGGGTATTCACCGCAACCACTTCGCCTGTTGGAATTCGATTCTTGATGACTGCGCCTGGAGGCAACCTGTCGCCGAACTTTCCCGAAACAAACAGAGTGCCCAAAGGTGTGCGGTAACTGCTCGCCGAATCACCAATTCCAAATTTGGAAGTCGAAACGGGATATTGCGCGATGAGACGTCCACGGTCCACCAGCGCGAGCACTTGATCGGGCACGCTAATAATCACCTCGGTGCTGAGCGTCGAGGCGTCGGCTGCAAGCCTACCGAAGGTGATAGAGATGATTGCTAATATTGTTATCAGCTGCGAACAAGTCGGCTTCATCTAGAAGGAATCCGGTACGCAATCGGGATGGATGATCGAATGCAGCTCGCGAATCAGTGAATCGATCTTGCGCAGATCTTTGCGCCGCCCTTTTTCTGGTTTCAGCTTGCGCTTGCGCATCATGATCGTCAGGTCGCGAATATCGTGGAGCCGTTCGCGTGATAAAACATCTGCTCGTTTCGACAGAGCGACTGCCGCCGTGCTCTCCGCCAGATCAAGTTCGAGCCGCGATGTGTACGCTCGAATCGTCCTGCGCAAGTCACGTCTTAGCGAAGCCAACTCCTCTGTGAGCATCGTCACGGGAGAGGTTTCCTGTTGGTGTCGCTTCTTCGATCGATGTTTTCGTTTCATGCGCTTCAGAGAGCGCGCTAATTGGCAAAAAGCCCGCCGGAGCGCTTTCCCGGCGGGCTCTAGTTAACCTAAACACGTTGCCTTTATTTGATTGGAACAAACCCGACCTGGGCTACGATTTTCTGGCCGCCTGAGCCGATCGTAAAATCGAGAAACTCTTTGGCCAGGCCACTCGGTTCTCCGTTCGTATAATAAAACGTTGGTCGCCAGTAGGAGTAGGAATGGGCTTGCACGGTTTTTATCGACGGCGTCACGCCATCGATCGGTAGCGCTTTTACTCCGCCCGCCTTCGTATACGCCATACCGACATAACCGATACCGTTCGGATTTTTGCCGACCTCAGATGCGATCTGTTCGTTGCCGGCCATTTTTTGCGAACCGCCGGCGTAATCGCGCTTCTTCATCGCCAGCTCCTTAAAATCGGAGTACGTGCCTGATGAGGTATTGCGAGTATAGATCGAGATCTTTCCTCCTGACCCGCCGACTGCGCTCCAGTCGGTAACATCGCCGGTGAAAATTTGTTCCACCTGCTTTTTCGTTAGTCCTTTGATCGGATTCGACGAGTTCACGATTACCGCGATACCATCATAAGCAACGACCGTCGGCTTCATGTTTTTACCCTTGGCTGCTGCTGCGCCTACTTCGGAAGTCTTTGCTCGCCGGCTCGACATTCCGATTTCGGCGGTACCGTCAATGATCGCAGCGATGCCAGTGGTCGATCCTTCGGCGGCAATGTCGAAGGTCGTGCCTGGATGTTGCGCTTTGAAGTGCTCCGCCAATTGTGGAACGAGCTTTGCGCCGAGTGTATCGGAGCCCTTGATGACCAGGCGATCGGCGTTTGCACTGGACATGCCTGTTGCAACCAGCGCGAGACTAACTGCGAGGTATTTGATTTTCATACGGATGGGGTTGTGCCTTCGGTTGTTGCGCCTAGAACTTCAAGTTCAGGTCAGCTTGAAAGATATTGTATGCAGCGATCGGATTGATAGGGAGATCACCGGTGCCACCAGTGCCGAGATTGCCGTTGGTTTGCCAACCGTGGGAATATGTGAGATTCAAGCTAACGGCATCGGCCAGCATGTAGCCGGCTTTCACAGCTACTCCTTGGATGTTCACACGGCTGTCGAAGATATCCGAATCAACCAGGTTGGGATCCAGCGAGAATTGCTCGGTGTGTTGCCACCACACGCGGATCTCCCAGTCTCTCTTCGCCTTCAGTTGGCCCACGCCGAAACCGATTTCATAGGCGTAGCGCTGGCCGCCGCTACCCGCGTGGCCTGCCGCTGTTGCGCGATCGTCAGCATCGAAATTCACCGCGAAATCGCCGAAGATGCGCATCGGCAAGTCCCAGAGTTTCCAGCCGATTTCCGCCGGCATGTCGAAAACCAACAGGCTGTTGATGCCGGTTTGATTGCCACCGGGGTCACCATTGAAATGAATGTTAAATGCGTCGCCGTTACCGGTATAGTTATAGAGCGTAGGCGCCAGTTGGACGTAGACGCTGTTGGGGAAAGTAAGTCTCGCGCCCACTTGCCATCCGAGCATGTATGCGTCCGAGGTTGGAATTTTCTGTGGTGAACCGGGGGTGTTCGCCTCTGTCGTTGGGTCAGGTCCAATCGGATTTTCCGGATTTTCATCGTCATAAACGAACTGCGCAAAGTTCGCGAAGACGTCGAGCTTGAGTTTGAACGGCTCACCGGCCGGCGCTACGACACCCTTGCCTTCTTTGCTATACTTGCTGTACCCCTGCACGGCTTCACCGCCACCTCCGCCAAGATCAAAAGTAAACGTGTGCTTCCACTGTTCAGCGAGGCCTTCGGGATTGATATCCTCGTCCCACACCATGGACGTGGTCACGAACGGGTTCGGCATTTTGCCGCCGGTGAATGTGAAGTCAGGAAAACCTTTGTAGCCGATGTAGACCTGGCCCACCCGCATGGCATCGTTGTCTTTTGAGAACGGACCGTTTACCTGGCTATCGTCACCGAACGTGACATTCGCCGAGCGCGGATTGGAGTTGGTTTCTAACCGAATTCCAAAAAACCAATCGTCCAGCACCGTGCCCCGCAGACCGAGGCGCAAGCGGTAACGTTGGCGCTTGCGCTCAACCCAGTCGTTTTGGTTATCCTGACCGAACTTAAAGTGGTCGGGAAGTTCGCCGCCCCGATATTCGTACCGAAGACGGGCATCGCCATAGAGCTCTATTTCAGTAATCGGCGAAGAGAGTTTCCATTTCCCTGCAGCTGAGCTGGCCGACTCTTTTACCAGCTCAGCGCGCACTTCCTCAGCTTCCTGGTCATTGATGAGGTGTTTTTTAACGAGTAAATCCAACAGTGCCCCTGCCTCTTGCGCTGGGGCGGGAGTCCCAGTTAATGCAAAAAAAAGGGCGGCAGCAGCCAACGTGAGTCTTTTTAGAAACATTTCTTCTCCTTATTTTGTGCGACATTACTGCCGCGGGTTTCGTCGTTGTTGGCGCGAAGCTAGAGACCGATTGTTACAGGCGTATGACGGAGAAGTAACAATTCCGCGAACTTTGCGGCAGGCCTTTCGAACGACGGCGATTTTCAAACGCCAACGAAAAAAAAGACGGCTGGGCAGCCGTCTTTTCAACGTTTCAGCGAAACGCCGGCTTTATGGCGTCGCTATTGGTTGCGCGGTAGGCACCGGAGAGGAAGCAGGAGAAGCCTGAATCGGCGAACTCGCCGGAGAAGAAACGGGGGAAGGTTGAGCTGCGGACGAGGCGGGAGAAGTTGCGGGAGCTCCCTGCTGTTTCATGAGCTCGCGTCGGAACGCGCTCTCTCCGCCCGTACCTCGATGTGCGTACAAAACCGACAACCCAAACGTAAGCGCGAAGAAAATGCCGGCCAGCCAGGTCGTGAACTTCACGAGCACGTTCGTAGTCTGTGCCCCAAAAATGTTTTCCGTGACCGCCCCGCCAAATGCGGCTCCCAAGCCTTCGCTCTTCGGGCGTTGCATCAAGATCACAAGCACCATGACGAGGGCCACCAGGACAAAAAACAGAGAGAACAGATTGATCAGAAGATTCATCGGGGCGGGAAATATCGCTAAACAGTGGAGAGAAGCAAACGCCCAACGCTCAACGCCCAACATCCAATTCAGAAACCTTCGACGTTGGACGTTCGACGTTCAGCGTTTCTTTGATCTGATTCCAGATCGCATCCATCTCCGGAAGGTCGACGTCGCCCAATTTTTTGCCGCGTGTCTTTAATTCGTTCTCTAATCGATTGAAACGGGCGACAAATTTGTCAGTGGCAGCTTGCAACGCGGTCTCCGCATCCAGTTTGCATTTCCGAGCAAGATTGACGACTGCGAAGAGCAAGTCGCCGACTTCCTCTTCGATCGATTTGCGATCCTGCTCCAGGACGGCCTGTTTTAATTCCTGAATTTCTTCGTCAACCTTTGCGATTACATCGCGCACCTCGGTCCAGTCGAAATTGACACGGGCAGCTTTCGACTGTGCTTTTTGCGCCCGCATCAGGGCGGGAAGCGCCACCTGCAAATCATCGAGATAATGTCCGCCGCCGTCATGTCCATGTTTACCTGCCTTTTCAGCGCGCTTGATCGATTCCCATTGTTTTAGTACGGCGCCGCTGTCGCGCGCATCGCTGTTGCCGAAGACATGTGGATGACGTCGGACCAGTTTATCCGTTACCTCCTGGAGCACGCCGTTGATGTCGAACTTACCGGATTCGCGCGCGATTTCGGCATGCATCACGACCAACAACAGCAGATCGCCGAGTTCTTCGCGAAAGTTTGCGATATCATTGGCACGCACCGCTCCAGACACTTCGTATGCCTCTTCGATCAGGGCGGACAACAGCGATTCGTGCGTTTGCTCGCGGTCCCACGGACAGCCCTCGGGCGCGCGAAGTTTTGCGACAATGTCGCAAAGCTTTTCGAACTGATCGGTGATCTGTGAGCGGTGATCAGGCATAAACAACGCGCGTCGGAATTAGTTACCGTTCACTGATCACAGATCACCGATCTTATATCCGCCAGAGTGAACGGTGGGTGCCGAACTCTGAAATTTCTCCGGAGGATTTCTTGCTGACGTAAATCGTGATCGAAATCACACTGACAAATGTGCCCGCAAAAACCAGCGCCACCAGCCAGGACGGAATGTGCCCGATGCGCAGCGCCTGGTAAAACGACACCACATCGTTAATCGGCTCGCTGGCATGCAAAAATACCTTCGTCACCCACGCCATCAGGATGAGAATGAAAATGAAAACATAATTGCGTTTCAATCGGCGCCCGACCGCTTCAAGTTTGCTGATCTTAAAGCAGGGCAGAATCAAATCTTCGCAAACGAGTTTTTTCCATTCGCCCTGCAGCATCTCGCGGTTCTCCATCACCATCGGAACAAGAAAATGCGCTTCGAGCATCCGGACGCGCGCGCGGAAAGCATCGTAAAAACGGTAGCGCCGAGCCTCAATCCAGAGAAGCACCCATACAATGGCAAGATTGAAAAAGAAAATGATGTGCGGCACCTCGCGAGTGGAGAATGCTATGGTGATGATGGCGGTGGTACTGGTGATCGCCCAGTTTGTCGTCACGTCGAGCCGCTGCCGCCACACCATGATTCGCCCCATCTCACCTCGATAAAAATGCGACATCGCATTGACGTAGCCCGGGTCGTAAATGCTCCTTTGGAAAGAGACGGTCCTCTCTTCGTTTTCTGCTAACGCTGTGTTTTCAGTTGCCACGGCTGCGTATTTAACTGGATAACTGGCTTTGCCGGATAATCCAATAAATCTCTCTCTGTCCCAATGGCTATCGCGCTGACAGATCTGCTCGACGAAAAACAGGTCATGCTGGGGTTGCGGTCGAGGAAAGCGCCAAATGCGCTGCGCGAGATTATCGAGTTGCTAGCGCAGAATGGGAAGATCGCTAATCAGAAAGCGTTCCTTGAAAAAGTGCTCGCACGCGAAGAGGCGCACCCCAGTGTGGTCGAAAACGGCGTAGCATTCCCCCATGCGCGCACAGATTTGGTTGACGAAATTGTCGTTGGCATCGGTCGCAGCCGCGCCGGAATTCCATTTGGCCACAACGGAGTACGGGCCCAGTTGATTTTTGTGATCGGCGTTCCAGAACGCCTGGTGAATGACTATCTGATTTGCGTTGGCACGCTCGTCAGGCTGGTAAGAGACGACGCGATACGATCCGCGCTGCTGCAGGCTCAAACTCCGCTCGAATTTATCGACACGCTCACAGCGACTCTGTAGCCGCGCGCCTTTGTAAGACGCGTGATGCGTGTCAGCCAAGCTGCCGGATCGCGCGATGTACCGTGTCGACCTGCTGCGGAGTATTGACGACACTGCACGCCAGACGAGCATACGACACACGATAAGGAGTCGTGGAAGCGACAATGCGCTGGTCGAGAAGACGCTTCACGACTTGCTCAGGCTTCATTCCCTTTACGTCAAAGCAAACCATTCCAGCGGAAAGGTTCTCATCACGCGGGGTGTAGAGTTGGACGTGCGGCATTCTTGCAAGTCCCTCCTTCAGTTGACCGTTCAATTCGTGGATGCGCGCTGTGATTCGGGTAGGCCCGATGTCCTGATGAAAACGAACAGCTGCCGGCAACGCGAAATAATGTTCGAAAGCTTGAAAACCGCCCGGTGAAAACCAGGCCGCATGCGGCGGAGTTTGCGGCGCATGGTCTTCTTGCCAGGCTCCGTAAGGTTCTAGCGAAAAGAAACTCGGAATCACGGGGCGCATTTTCTGCCAGACCGCAGGCTTCGCCCAAACGAATCCCGTGCCGCGCGGGCCAAACATCCATTTATGCGTGCCGGCCGCAAACGCGTCGCATCCAAGCGCAGTGATCTTCGGATCTTCCACTCCCAACCCATGCACGCCATCGACGATTAGCAGTACACGATCCTTTTCTTCCCGATCGCGATTCGCGTCGGCGACGCTTTCCGCAATACGCGGGATTGGAAGACGCACACCGCTGCTGGAGTGCACCCATGTAACGCCCACCGCGCGCGTGTTCGGCCTGATTGCCTTTCGAACGCGCTGCGCGATTTCGTCCGGTGAAATCGAGTTGTAAGAGTCGAAGAGTGGAATCTTGCGCCATGTCGCGCCGCATCGCCCGGTGGCCAGTCGAATGGATTCGTGGTGCGAGTAGTGATCGTGCGTAGTGGTTAGGATCTCATCGCCTTCGCGCAATGGCAGTCCGTGGTAGAGAAGAGCGAGACCGGTTGTGGTGTTCTGAGTCAGCGCGATTTCCTGCGGATCGCCACCGATGTAGCTCGCGATGGCCCGACAGACTTGCGATGGAATGTTCTCGTCAGTTGGTTCGAAGATCGCGGTGTCCACAGCGATTAACGGATTTGCATCTATTTTTTCCCGATAATGCTCAATCGCCTCTCGTACCACCCGCGGATGAGAAGCCAGAAAGAACAAGGCGAGATGAACGTAATCAGGAGCCAGTCTGAATTCCCGCCGCACTGACTCCCAATCTTTGAAGTCGACAGGCGCGCTCGGCTTCGTCTGTTCAGCCCGGGCGACAAGCGGTGAAAACGCTCCGGCAGCCAGGGACAATGAACCACTGATGAGAAAATCGCGGCGGGTGAGTGGCATAACTTCTTTTCCTTTCTTTGCTTTGAATGATTATCTCGTCCACCAGGGCCAACCATCCCGGCTACAGCTACACTGCCGCGCGCTCGGCTCTGATTTCGCTCGGCGCAACGGCGGCGGTCGCGCTACTGCGGTATCGCCAGATGGCGAACGCTACGAACAAAAGATCCAGAGCAACGAATATTGCCACGTAAGTCTCGCCTCCGATGCCGAAGCCGTAACTATGCAGGCCTTTGCCGAGCACAAAGTTCACCCCATACCACGCCATTAACACAGCGAGAAAACAAACCACGCTCGCAACCGCCAGTCCAAATTGCGTCCACCAACCCGCCAGCCGGCCATGCAACGCCAGGATGTAACAAAGCAACGCGATCAATGCCCAAGTCTCTTTTGGATCCCAGCCCCAGAATCTGCCCCAGGAATAATTTGCCCAGACTCCACCGAGAATTGTGCCTGCTGCGAGCAATAGGACGCCGAGCTGCACCACGCGATAAAGCCAGAAATGCATGGGCGCGTCCGCGCGCGCGGCCGCGGGGTTCCGCGCGTATCGCCACAGCAAAATGTGCCCGAAACCCATCGCCAGCGCGAAAGCGGCGTAGCTCAGAGTGATCGTGAGCACATGAACGGTAAGCCAGAAATTATCGCGCAGCACTGGGACCAATGGTTCGATGCTTGACGGCATGGCAACGGGCATTTGATGCACAAGCAAAAGCGCGGTGAGCGTGACCGGTAGCGCCGCCAGCAAATAGATCGGTGCGCGATAACGGATGAAAAAGATCATCCCGAAAAATGACACCGCGAACGACACCCAGATGATCGATTCATACATGTTTGTCACTGGCGGACGGCCTGCGATCATACAGCGCATTACGATCCCGGCCGCGTGAAACGCCAGACCGACTATCGCCACTACAACGCCAATATTTTGCAGCATGCCTCCCCGCTTGCGAAGATGTGACGCAATCAGAATTACCAATGCAATTCCGTAACACCAGATTGCGCGATAGAACGCCTCGAAATGGTTGTAGAAATATTCGAGCCGTAATTTTTGATCTGTCGGATAAATGGACGGACTCAAAGCCCGCAGATCTTGGCGAAGCTGGTTGGCGGCGCGATTGAGATTAAATCCGTCACCTTGCACATAGGAGGTGGCGACCGTTTGCAATTCACTCTGGACAGGCGCCGCTTGCGCCTCCGAGTAATACTTAGACCATCCCGATGGATCGACCCACGGATCTGTTTCGTTGGCCGGCGCTGGGACGATTAGCAATGCGCTTCCATCTAATAAGTGAGCAAAGAGCGTAAGCCGATCGCTTACACTAAGTGCTTCCTGTTGCACGCGGGTCAACGGTTTCTCTGCGCGCTTTAGGGCCTGCGCTTCAGTCGCAAGCCGCTGCAACTCCGGCGAACTGGTTAATTGCGCAAACGAAAATCGCCGCTGTGTCTTGTCGAGCCCAAGCTGCTCAACCAACTGGCCCGACGAAATCAGCACGACTGGCTCGTTCTTCCAATCGTGCGTCTCGACCAAAGCCGACAAGACAAAATCATTCGGACGCCATGTTCGGCCTGTCTTATCTGTGAATATCGATCTTCCACTGATCCGGATCAGCGCTTCTTTTGCAAACGTGTCCACTGGTTTGCGTCGCCCGCCCTCTTGAATTGCAAGTAGTCCCCACTGCTTGGAATCCAAATTGCCGGTACGGGCGGGAACGCCAGGTGAGCCATAGCTAATACCTCCCAGGAACGTGCCTGCCGCAGCGGCGATGAGGATGAACGTGCGCATTTTCAAGGCAGAGGAATGTAGTACGCAGCGCGAATGGTGTCGAACAAGGTAGCAAATTAGTCGTTGCGAACCAATGTTCAATAGACCGTACGACCAAGGTCCAATAGACATGTAGAACATGACCCCACATTATCGAAACGGAGCTGAATCAGGCGAAGAACTTCTCCTCCGCTCTGTTCTTCGTCTCTTCCGGACCGGAGCTAACAGAAGAATTAGCGGGGGATGATAAAGAAAGGTCCATATGAATACACCGTTAGCGCCCTTGGCGGTGAAGTTTTTTTCGTTTCCGAAAATTGGAGTGCGCTTCCACGCGTCCGTGTGGATCGCAATTTTGCTCCTGGTTCCTGCCGTGCCGATCACACAGGGCGCGGACATGATTTCAAACGGTCCTGTTAGTACTGTTAAGGGCAGCGACGCGATCAACCCGCGCCCTGGTGATCAAGGTAGCGGGGCACAGTTCAACTCGCTGTTCTATATATTGCCCGGGGAAGGCGAGGCAGGGGAACCGGGCCGTCCGAACAGGCATCAGCTGCCGGACCAGCCGTTCTTCATCGCTTATGAGAACAGTGCCAGGCCCGTACAATCGAGTGACTGGTGGACGGGCGTCGGGCTTCAATGGTACATTCCTGCGCAGGATGACGGCTGGGCTGTCGCCTATAACGCAGGTGTTATCCGGACGCGGGCATTCATCAGCGAGCCGTTCTTTTGCCAATTCGTCGATTTCGACGGGCGGAACGGCAGTAGCGATCCGCCGCTTCCGCCGCCACATGGTCTCCGGCTGTGGAACCAGAATGCGATCGCAGTCAAGACCGACGGCAAGGACCCCGAACACCCAAATGCGCCGTTCGATGCCAGGTTTAACCTCGTTGATCGCGCATTCCTCGCGCCCGAAATCCAGGCAGTGGTGACTGTGGGCTTGGAAAACGTACATCCGATCGGTACGACCAAGCCAACGCGATCGCCTTGGACCAACGTGCGTGTGCGAAAACATACGGACTGGGGCGCAGTGCTTGCATACACGAATAACGGTAACCAAATGGAGATCACCATGGCCAATGGGTCACCGTGCACGTGGTTCGAGCGAACACAGGGACAGGCAAGCTTTCGCGTATGGACCGGTGGAGGGGAGGCCGCGGCCTTTGCGCCTACTGTGTGGCAAAACGAGAATGGTGTGCTTGGACTGACAATAGAAACCCCATTCAATCCGGACAGTGGGATCCCACAGATGGTATCAAAGGCAGCATACCTGGTCATTGCCGACCAGGGGACTTGGACGCGGACCGACGCGAACGACGGCAAGCAGTCACTGTTTACGAACAGCACGGCAACCAAGGTGGCGGTCCTTGCCATGCCGCATAACCTCAGGTTCGATTCCAGGGTACTCGAGCGAGCCGCCAGGGACCTGAAGCCCTTTGCGTGTCGAAAGATTGTTGATTCGAGAGTTGATTACCCGCCCATTCCGGGTTCGCAGACCTCCGTCAACATAAACGGTGACATTGTACAGTTGGGATATTCCCCAACAGATCACCGTTTGGCTTTGCAACTTCGCGTAGAAACGCAGCCGTTTTTGCCTGGAAACTGCCCCGCGACCGACACCGGCCAGGTGCTGTTTCCGCATCACGTTAAGTCGTTGCACCCCGGTCAAAGAGGGAATCTGGACGGACGTTACATTTGGCACAGCATCATGGGGCCGCTGACGTTTTACAAAGGCAGCTCATTTGTGCAGTTGATTCAGACAAATGGGTTATTGCCGTTCTTCCCAAATCAGGCGACCGGATCCGCCGATTTAAGAAATCCGCTGCCGCCGGGGCAATTGGCGGTGGACGACATTTACGAAGCGATGCGCACCTGGTTCTATCTGCAGGAACCCGACCCAAGCTCAAACTGGAATTCGTTTGTGCGCCAAATAGGCACCTACGACAACCCGCAGTTCAACACGTATCAGCAAGGTCTCTCCACTTTGATCGAGTCGCTCATGATCGCGGATCAGCTAGCGCGTTCCACAGCGCTAACAGGGAATGACATGTCCACGAACAGCAAGAATGCTTGTGTGTGCAAACCGAAGACTCAGGTCGCGGCAGAGATGCGCGATTACATTTTACAGGCGCTCAAAGAGTTGGTCGGACAGTGGGCGGACGTTTATACGGCGCAATTCCTGCAATACAACCCGACCTTCAATACGACCTATGGTTTTCCGGCGGGCTACGGCTCGGTTCAGAATCTGAATGATCACCATTTTCACTATGGATATTTTCTGCGAGCGGCTGCCGCGATCGGTCGGTATGATCGACCCTGGCTCGACCAATACCTGCCGATCTTTGACCAGTTGCGCAAGGATGTCGCCAACTACGACCGTAACCTCACGTACCCGTTTCTGCGAAATTTCAGTCCGTTCTATGGCCATAGTTGGGCCAATGGCACCAGCCAGGGTGGCGCCGACCAGGAATCGACGAGCGAAGCTACCAACTTTTCCGCGGGCCTCATCGAGCTTGGACTTCTCCTGGGCAACAACGAGTGGCGCGATATGGGCATCTACATGTACGAACAGGAGATACTGGCGGCGGAACAATATTGGTTTAATCAGGATGCAACGCTTAGCGATGTAGTGCCGCGGCCACCGTTTGATCCGAACAATGTCAACTACAATGGCAACTGGCCGGATCAGTTTGTGACCTATAGAGGACCCGACGGGCGCGCCTGGCATACGACCATAGTTGGCATCCTGCATCAGAGATTTCTTAAACGTGAGACTTTCTTCGGCGGCGCCGATTCGAATTACTTCATCCACACCATCCCGATGAGTGCCAATACGCTTTACGTGAGCAAGAACCAGGATTGGCTCAAGGCGACGTGGCAGCAATATCTGCTGGACACGGGTGGCGCCAATTTCAACGGCGCAACGGAAACCTTCATCGCAGCCTTGCAAGCGCGGCTGCCTGCGAGTGGCCAGGGTATTACCGGAACCGGGCTTACCGCTGCGCTCCAACGCCTCGCGCGAGTGCATACTTTCAAGTTTTTCGGAACCAATGCCATGGCCAAATACTGGGCGTACACTAACGCAGCATTGGGACAACTGGATCCGTCGATCGTTGCCGACAATCCGGCATACGGGGTATTTAAAGATGCTAGTACATCAGAAAGCCATTACGTGGCGTACAATCCAACCAACCAATCCATCACAGCCACGTTCAGAAACCGAGCCACCAATAACGTTGTTGCTACTTTCCCGGTAGGGGCGCAGAGCATCGTCAGTAAGTCGTCCGGTGGCAGCACCGTTACGTTCACACCCAGCCAAATCACTCCTCCTGCATCTCGGCTTTATCTGGGACCCACGACGGGCCCTACACCCCTGCCAATGATCGGACAACTCAGCAGCACCCCGGGCACGTGGCTACCAACTAATGGAACGTTTCCGTACCCAAGGGAGTCTACTGACATCGGCAGGATCCTGCCGTCGCTGGGCATCGTGCCGGTTGCTACCGGCATCTGCTCGGATCTTGATTTACCTGGGAATCCGAGTGGTCCAAACGGGGGAGATCAGACCTGTAGGCAAAGCAACAAAGCGTACGCCGAATGGACTGGCACGTTCAGCGGTAATCTTGTCGGTACGAGACCGTTCACCCAAATGACGATTTACACCGACCCGGCGGTTCACATCGGTTGGGAGCAAGACCCGACCATGCGGTCCAACACACACGTGAGGGTGGAATATTATTTTACTAACCCTCCGCACCCGAATCCCGACAGGGTCGAGGTGTTGACCTTGCCTTCGCCGCCGGGAAACACTTTTGTGATGGAGAAAAACAAGATTACTCCATACTACGCCGGGTGTTACTCCGACAGAACGAATTTTGGTCTATGTAATGGAACCCAATCGGGTCTGTACGGGCTGGATATTCCGGCTCTCGCCTTCGAAAAGATTAATCTCGACAATCGATTTGAAGTCCCTAACTGCGACCCCACTATGCCCAACTGCTACAGAGGGGCGGCGCCATTCCCGAGCAGCGTGACATGCGGCACATTTAAGGTGCAAGTGTACGGCCAGGCCGGTGCCGACCAGGGAGCAAAGAAACCCATCCCTGTGTCGGTCGGTACCTCGCCACTGTTGAACAGAGCATCCTGGATACAGCCGCCCTACGACGGTGGCTCGTGCCCTCCGTAGCGATAAAATTATTCGTTTCCGTTTGCGCAAGCTGAAGCAACGCGGCTAACTTAAGTCCCGTGTTCAGCTTGACCATGCTCGGCAGCGGGAGCGCGGGAAACAGTGCGCTCGTCGCGACGGCTCACTGCAAGATCCTTGTCGATGGCGGACTGAGCGCGCGGCAGTTGGTATTGCGTCTGGAGCAGTGCGGCGTCATGCCGGAGCAGCTCGACGGCGTCTTGCTTACGCATGAACACGGCGACCACATCTGTGGACTTGAAGTTCTTTGCCGCAAATTTCATGTGCCGATTTATTGCAATGCGTTAACCGCGGAGGCTGTGCGTAGCGACAGCCCATTCGAGCGACATCGCAACTGGCGCATCTTCGCGACCGGTGCCGAGTTTTCAGTTTGCGACATCACAGTACAAACGTTTCCCGT
>Ga0114129_10008623_pt1 | contig 14536 bp, 10 predicted proteins | sample RhiMetdeltSRZDD1_FD_80071 | JGI IMG/M metagenome (GOLD analysis project Ga0114129, IMG submission 80071) | Populus rhizosphere microbial communities from Tennessee, USA - Rhizosphere MetaG P. deltoides SRZDD1 (version 2) (version 2) | ecosystem: Host-associated > Plants > Roots > Rhizosphere >... | reverse complement strand
CTCGGAGCGCGTCTCGTTCAACCGGATCAACAAGCAGACCGGCAATCGCCTCAAGCAGCAGATGGTCGACTCCGTCACCGCCGAGCCGGTGGACCGGGAAGACATCGGCCGCGGCTACGAATACGCCAAGGGGCAATACATCCTGGTCGAGGACGAAGAGCTCGAGAAGATCAAGATCGAGAGCACGCACACCATTGACATCGATTGCTTCGTGCCGCGCGCCGAGATCGATGACCGTTATCTCGAGAGCCCGTATTACATCGCGCCGACCGACCAGGTCGGGCAGGAGGCGTTCTCGGTCATTCGCGACGCCATGCGCGACAAGAAGATGGTCGGCCTGGCACGGGTGGTGCTGACGCGGCGGGAGCACGTCGTGATGCTCGAGCCTTTCGAGAAGGGTTTGCTCGCGACGACGCTGCGCTACCAATATGAAGTCCGCAACCACGCCGAATATTTCGACGACATCCCGAACCTCAACCTGCCGGCGGAGATGAAGAAGCTCGCCGCCCATATCGTGGAGACCAAGTCCGGGCATTTCGACCCGAAGGACTATGAGGATCACTACGAGAAGGCGCTGATCGAGCTGCTGCAGAGCAAGCAGGCCGGCAAGCCGGTCAAGACCATCGGCGAAGCGAAAGAGACCCCGCGTGTGATCAATCTCATGGATGCGCTGCGCGCGAGCATCAAGAGCGGCGCCAGGAAGCCGGCGGCGGCCAGCACTGGCGCGCGCCGGCCTGCCAAGAAGAAGGCGGCCGCGCGTTAGCGCGCGGAGTCATCGTCCCGCAGCCGCACGCTTATTGATGTGAGCTGGGTGAAGGCGAGCAGTTGGCAGCGAGCGTGTCATAGCGGTTGCCGCGCCGTCTGACACTTTCCGCTACTGACCCAAAACTTTCGTTCGGCCCTTGGTCCCCTGCGCGCACGGCGCGTTTCAGGGTCGATCCAGGCCGCAATTCCTGTGCGCTGCTCATCACTGTCAGCGGGGTTTTTTGATCCAAATCAACAGGTCATAGCCCGTATTAGGTCATTTTGTTGCCGTGGCAACCAACTGCCGGTCGGCGCTGAAAGGAAAAGACAAGCCTCAAAGTCAGGAGGGCATCATGAAACAGGACATCCCCGGCACGATCATGTTCGACGGCGATCAGGCGCAGAAGGGCCTTGCGCTCAATCGGATGTGCTTCTCTTTCAACAGCGCTGAGAATCGCGCTGCGTTTCTGAAGGACGAGGACGCCTATTGCGACAAGTTCGGCCTCAGCGAAGAGCAGCGCGCCGCTGTCAAAAGCCGCGACGTGCTGCGGATGATCGAAGCCGGCGGCAATGTCTACTATCTCGCCAAGCTCGCCGGCATCTTTGGCCTGAATGTGCAGGACATCGGCGCGCAGCAAACCAATACGACCGTGGACGAGTTTAAGGCGAAACTCGTTGCTGCAGGGAGATAACCATGGCCAGAATCATCGGTGGCGTTGCGACCACGCACGTGCCTTCGATCGGCAAGGCGATCGCTGAAAGCAAGCAGAGCGATCCCTACTGGCGACCATTTTTCAAGGGCTTCGATTTCGTTCACAAGTGGCTTGCGCGTGAAAAGCCGGACGTTGCCGTGGTGTTCTACAATGACCACGGCTTGAACTTCTTCCTGGACAAGATGCCGACCTTTGCGATTGGGGCCTCACACGTATACCGCAACGAAGACGAAGGGTGGGGCATCCCGGTCTCGCGCTCGATCGCAGGCGATCCGGCGCTGTCGTGGCATTTGATCAACGCGCTCGTTGCCGACGAATTCGACATCACGATGTGCCAGGAGATGCTGATAGACCACGCCGTCACGATCCCCATGGCGCTGATGTGGCCTGGCCAGAACTGGCAGGGAATCAAGATCGTACCGGTCTCGATCAACACCGTGCAGCATCCGCTGCCGTCGATGGCGCGATGCTTCAAGCTCGGACGCTCGATCGGTCGCGCGATCGAGGCTTACGAGCAAAACCTGCGTGTGATGATCGTAGGGACAGGCGGGCTGTCACATCAGCTTGATGGCAAGCGGGCTGGGTTCATCAACAAGGAGTTCGATCAACTTTGCCTGGATAAGATCGCCGATGAGCCCGAAAGCCTGACCAGCTACTCAATCCACGCTCTTGTGGCGGAGGCCGGCGCTCAAGGTGTCGAATTTCTGAATTGGATGGCGATGCGCGGCGCGCTGCCGGGCCACGTGGTCGAAGTACACCGTAATTACCACATTCCGATCTCCAACACGGCCGCGGCAACGATCGTCCTGGAAAACCACAAGGAGCCGAAACGCAAAGCGGCGTAGTGGTGTAACCATCGCCGCAATTCGTCCTCCCAGCGCAGCATCGAACGAAGGGTATCATCTATGGCACAGTCGCGCCCCAATATTGTCATCGTCGGCGGCGGAATCGGCGGATTGTTTGCCGCCAACGCCTTGGTCGCACAGGGTCTCAACGTTTCAGTTTATGAGCAGGCTCCGGCTCTGGGAGAAGTCGGGGCCGGCGTGTACATCACGCCGAACTGCGTGCGCCAATTGCAGCGCGTGGGACTGGGACCCGAGGTCGAGAAGTGGGGAGCCAAGGTCGGCAACAAGTCTCAATATTTCCGTCACGACGGAACCGTGATTTCGGGAGTTCAGATCACGGACACATCAGGATGGAATGCGACCTACGGCATGCACCGGGCAGACCTTGTAGACATGCTGGCGAAAGCCCTGCCGCCGGGTGTGGTGCACACCGGACACAAGTGCACCGGCTATGAACGGCACGGCGAACTGGCATGCGTGACCTTCGATAACGGGGCGGTCGCCGAAGGCGATGTCCTGGTCGGCGCGGACGGCATCCACTCAGTGCTCCGGAAGCATGTCCATCCGGAATCGCGTCCGGTGTTCTCCGGAACCGTTACCTACCGCGGCGTTGTTCCGGCGGAGCTTGTGCCGGAATGGCCGGCGGAGAGCTGGCTGATGTGGCTCGGCAAGGGCAAGCATTTCCTCGTCTATCCGCTGCGCTCTGGGCAGCTCATCAACTTTGTGGGCTTTGTGCCGGCGGATCGGGAAATCAAGGAATCCTGGTCAGCTGCCGGCGATCCGGAGGCGCTGCGTCAGGAGTTCATCGATTGGGATCCCCGGATCGGATATCTGCTGCGGCAGGTCCAGACCACATTTCGAACGGCCCTGTTCGACCGCGACCCGCTGCCGTCATGGACCAAGGGACGATTGACGCTCCTCGGCGATGCTGCGCATGCCATGCTTCCGCACCTTGGGCAGGGCGCCAATCAATCGATCGAGGACGGCATGGCTCTTGCCACGATCCTGGCAAACACGGACCGTTCCACGGTCCTCGCCGCGCTGCTCCTCTACGAACGACTGCGGCGCGAGCGGACTGCGAAAGTTCAATCGGGTGCGCGCGAGAATGGGCTGCGTTACGACTCGTTTCACGCCGATCTCAAACTTCGAGATGCAGAGATCACGGCGCATGGCGGCTTCCGCAGGCAGCTCTACGACTACGATGTTGTTCCGGAAGCACGTGCCGTCGCACTGGATTTGGTCTAGGCGTCGGACTAGGCCGGTTAGGAGTGCCGACACATCTGCGTAAGTCATCCGGCGACCCGCTTGGAACAGGTCCAGCCCGATTTATCAGTACCCGGCCGAGTGCGAGTCGCGATATTCTGGGACAAATTGGCGGGCGCGCCACGTATCCCGTTTCCCGCGAGGCCGTAGCGCGCTCCAGTTGCTTACTCCTGCTGATGCATGTCGGCTGAACCGAACACGTCGCCGTTTCAACGCTCCGTCGCCTTCACCGGCCGGCTGGCGTCGATGAAACGGGAGGAGGCGTTCGCGCTCGTGCGCCGGGAGGGCGGTGCGCCGCGCCGCGGCGTGACGCGGAAAACCGATGTCCTTGTGGTGGGGCAGCTCGGGTGGCCGTTGCTGCGGGATGGCCGGCCGTCGAAGAGCCTGAGCCTCGCCAAATCCTACGACGTGGCGATTGCAAGCGAACGGCAGTTCCTGGAATGGGCGGGGAGGGCGGTCCCGGACGACCAGGTCAGGACCTATTCCGCGGACCAGATAGCCTCCCTGAGCGGCCTTCCAGCCGGCGTGATCGACCAGCTCACCGCCTTCGGGCTGCTCGACGCGCGCGAGGGCCGCTACGGCTTCCGCGATCTCACGGCGGCCCGGCAGCTTGCCGATCTGCTCGGTTCCGGCGTGGCGCTGTCGACCATCACCAGAAGCCTGCACGAGGTCCGCAAGTGGCTCCCTGACGCGGCGCTGTCCAACCTGCGGCTCTTTCCATCGTCCTCGGATGCGATCCTGGTGGAGCAACTTAAAGGCCGCACCGACCAGAGCGGCCAGTTCGTGCTCCCGGTCGGCGAAGCGCAGGAGGATGCCGACGAATTGTTCGAGCAGGCGCAGGCGGCGGAGGAGGGCAAAGATATCGAGACGGCCCAGCGGCTCTACCGAAAGGTGATGCGGCTTGACCCAAGCGATCCGGCTGCGGCGTTCAATCTCGGCAATGTGCTGCGATCCGCGGGCCACAAGGTCGAGGCGGAGGCGGCCTATCGCGCGGCGACCAAAGCCGACCCGCGCTTTGCGGAAGCCTGGTACAACCTCGCCGACGTGCTCGACGATCAGCACCAGACCGACAAGGCCGTCGGTTGCCTCGAGCGCGCGATCGAGATTGATCCGCACTACGCCGACGCGATCTTCAACCTCGGCCTCCTGCACCAGCGCGGCGAAAGGCATACCGAGGCGGCGGTCTGCTGGCGGCGGTATCTGGCGCTCGACAGCGGGTCGCCCTGGGCATCGCGGGCGCGGCAGGCGTTGAAATACTGCGAAATGCAGATCGCTCATTCTTCATAACGGAACGGAGCGATCGTGGCAGCTCGTGGAAGAACGTCGAAGCCTGCGCGCCGCGACCCGCTCAAGGGCTACCGACAGAAGCGCGATTTCAACCGCACCAGCGAGCCCGCGCCGACGCCCAAAGCCAAACGTGGCGCGAGCGGCCGGGAGTTCGTGGTCCAGAAGCACGACGCCCGGCGCGTCCACTACGATCTGCGGCTCGAGCTTGGCGGCACGCTCAAGAGCTGGGCGGTCACGCGGGGCCCGAGCATGATCGTCGGCGAAAAACGGCTCGCGGTGCGCACCGAAGACCATCCGATGCAGTACCTCGATTTCGAGGGAAACATCCCCAAGGGCGAATACGGCGGCGGCGCGATGATCGTCTGGGACCGCGGGCAATGGGAGTCGGGGATCGATCCGGAAAAGGGGCTGGCAAAGGGCCACCTCGACATTTCGCTCAGCGGCAGCCGGCTCAAGGGCCGCTGGCACCTGGTGCGGATGCGGCCGCGGCCTGGAGAGACCAAAGAGCAATGGCTGATGATCAAGGCCGAAGACGAATTCGCGCGCCGTCCCGGCCAGCCCGACATCACGGAGGAGGAGACCACCTCGTTTCTTTCCGGCCGCACCACCCAGGAGCTGGCGGCGGAAGGCGAATTGCGCAAGGACCACGCCGGCCGCGCAAAGGTGATCGGAGCGCGCAAGCGCGCACTGCCGGACGTCAAGAAGGTCCGCGGCGCCCGCAAGGGAATTCTGCCCGCCTTCCTGGAGCCGAGCCTGGCGCAAACGACCGAGAAGCCGCCGAGCGGCCCGAAATGGGTGCACGAGATCAAGTACGACGGCTACCGGACGCAGGCGCGGATCGACGGCGGCAGCGTGCGCCTGCTCACGCGCAAAGGGCTCGATTGGACGTCGCGGTTCGCCAATATTGCCGCTGCCGTGAAGAGCCTCGGCCTGAGCGCCGCGCTGCTCGACGGCGAGATCGTGGTCGAGGATGCCGGCGGAATCCCGAGCTTTCCTCTGCTCCAGGCGGATCTGGAATCGGGCAGGCGGGATCGCTTCCGCTATTTCCTGTTCGACCTTCTCTATTGCGAAGGCTTCGACCTCACCAAAGCGACGTTGGCCGACCGCAAGGGCCTGTTGCACAAGATCACCGATGGTTTGCCCGCGGGCTCGCCGATCCGCTTCAGTGAGCATCTGGCGGAGGATGGGCCGACGATGTTCGAGCACGCCTGCCGCCTCGGGCTCGAAGGCATCGTATCGAAGCGGGCCGACCTGCCTTATCGCGCCGGCCGCGGCGACCATTGGCTTAAGATCAAAGGCGTCCTGCGGCAGGAATTCCTGATTCTCGGCTACGTGCCGTCGACGGCTGCAAAGGGAACGGTCGGCGCGCTGCTGCTCGGCTATTTCGACAACGGCACGCTGTTCTATGCCGGCCGCGTCGGGACCGGCTATTCCGGCGCGCAATCGCAATCGCTGCGTGCGGCGCTCGACAAGATCGCCGCGGCCAGGCCCAAGCTCGGGAATGCGATGCCGGCAGGCTCCGAGAAGGGCGTCCGCTGGGCGGAGCCGCGACTTGTCTGCGAAGTCGAGTTTCGCGGCTGGAGCGCCGACAAGCTCATTCGCCAGTCGGCGTTCAAGGGACTGCGGGAAGACCGGGCGCCGGAGGAGATCGTCCTCGATGTGGCGCTGCAAAAGACCAAGCCGGAGCGCCGGCGCGAATTGCCGCGCGGGCGTCTCACCCACCCGGAGCGCATCCTCTGGCCGGAGCGGGGCGTGACCAAGGAGGCCTTGGCCGAGTTCTATACCGATATCGCCGACTGGATCCTGCCGCACATTTCCGGGCGCGTGCTCAGTCTCGTCCGCTGCCCGTCAGGCGTCGCCGAGAAGTGCTTTTTCGCCAAGCATGCCTGGCAAGGGCTGACCAACGCGGTGCAACGCATCGATGTCGGCGAAAAGGAGAAGATGCTCGCGCTCGACAGCCTCGATGGCGTGATCGAGCTGGTGCAGGCCGGAGTGGTCGAGATTCATCCGTGGGGATCGCGCGTCGCGCACCTGGAAGAGCCGGACCGGTTGATCTTCGACCTCGATCCCGGCGACGACGTGCCGTGGAGCGCGGTGGTCGAGGCGGCTTTCGAGGTGCGTGCGCGTCTCGACGATTTGCACCTGACAAGCTTCGTGAAGACATCGGGCGGCAAGGGCCTGCATGTGGTGCTTCCGGTCGAGCCAAAGCTGGGCTGGAAGGATGCCAAGGCGTTCACGCAGTCGGTTGCCGAAGCAATGGCCAAGGCCCGGCCGGACCGTTATGTCGCCACGATGGCCAAATCGGTGCGGCGCGGGCGCGTCTTCGTCGATTATTTCCGAAACGATCGCGGTGCCACCGCGGTCGCGCCGTATTCGACCCGCCAGTTGCCGCTGGCATCGGTCTCGACGCCGCTGGCCTGGAGCGAGCTGTCGGAAGGGATCCGGGCGGACCATTTCAAGATCGACAATCTGCGGCAGCGGCTCGATGTGCTCAAAGCAGACCCCTGGCTGGATTTTTTCACGCTGCGCCAGCGGCTGCCGTCGCCCGCAAGGCGCCGTTGAGCGGAATCGCGGGTTGATACCGCATCCGCATCGGTTGTAGAGCGACAGCACGAGGCGGAGGCAGGACGAGCGGTGGAACAATTTGAAGCGCTGCGCCAACAGATGCTCGCGGAAATCGCCGCCGGCATGGACTATGTGAGCGCCCAGACCGGCAAGGCGGCGTTTGACGAGCGGGTCATGCAAGCCATGGCCAAGGTCCCGCGCCACGAATTCGTGCCGTTCGAGCTGCAGCCTTACGCCTACGCCAACGTTCCGTTGCCGATCGGCTTCGACAAGACGATCTCGCAGCCGTTCATCGTCGCGTTGATGACCGACCTACTCGACGTCCAGCCGGGCGATCGAATCCTGGAGATCGGGACTGGGCTCGGCTACCAGGCGGCGGTGCTCTCGGCGCTGGCGGGGAAAGTCTACAGCATCGAGATGATCGAGGAGCTTGCGACGGACGCCAAGCGCCGCCTCGGCCAGCAGCATTGCAGCAATGTCGAGGTGCGGATTGGCAACGGCTACCACGGCTGGTCCGAGCACGCGCCGTTCGACAAGGTGATGGTGACGGCGGCGCCGGACCTCATTCCGCCGCCGCTGCTGCATCAGCTCAAGCCCGGCGGCCGGATGGTGATCCCGGCCGGGCTGCCGGACGCGCAGCAGCTCGTGCTGGTCGAAAAAGGCGCCAACGGCCGCGTAACAACGAAAGAAATCCTGCCGGTGCGCTTCTCACAGCTCGAAAGTGCCGAGCTGGGGTAGCCGCCGCAGTTCCTGTCACCGCCCCTCGCGCCGCGCCATGAACGCCAGCCGTTCGAACAGGTGCACGTCCTGCTCGTTCTTCAGGAGCGCGCCGTGCAGCGGCGGGATGAGCTTCTTCGGGTCGCGCTCGCGCAAGGTCTCCGGACCGATGTCCTCGACCATGAGGAGCTTGAGCCAGTCGAGCAGCTCGGACGTCGACGGCTTCTTCTTCAGCCCGGGCACATCGCGGATCTCGTAGAACAGCCGCAGCGCCTCCGCCACCAGCCGCTGCTTGATGCCGGGGAAGTGCACCTCGACGATCGCGCGCATGGTGTCGGGATCGGGGAAGCGGATGTAGTGGAAGAAGCAGCGGCGCAGGAACGCGTCCGGCAGCTCCTTTTCGTTGTTGGAGGTGATCACCACCACCGGCCGGCGCCGCGCCTTGATGGTCTCGCCGGTCTCGTAGACGAAGAACTCCATGCGGTCGAGCTCGAGCAGCAGATCGTTCGGGAACTCGATGTCGGCCTTGTCGATCTCGTCGATCAGCAGCACCGGGCGGGCGTCGGATACGAAGGCATCCCACAGCTTGCCGCGCTTGATGTAATTGCGGATATCCCTGACGCGCTCGTCGCCGAGCTGGCTGTCCCGCAGGCGCGAGACCGCGTCGTATTCGTAAAGGCCCTGCAGCGCCTTGGTGGTCGACTTGATGTGCCACTCGATCAGCGGCGCGCCGATCGCCTTGGCGATCTCGAGCGCGAGCACGGTCTTGCCGGTGCCGGGCTCGCCCTTGACCAGGAGCGGACGTTCGAGCGCTATGGCGGCGTTGACCGCGACCTTGAGGTCGTCGGTGGCGACATAGGCGCTGGTGCCTTCGAACCGCATGACTATATTTTCCGGTGCTGCGGCGACACTAGAGAGGCGTGGCTGAACGGGCAAGGCGCAGCGCCACGCATTTCATCGCGGGATTGTGAGCGCGATGTGAATGAGGAAGCGTAACGCGAGGCAGCCGGCAGGCGTATCTTGTGCATGACGCCGCTCCGCGCGCCTGACACCGAGGATAGCCCATGCTTCGTTCCTGGCTTGGCATAGCCTTCCTGCTGGCGGCAGTGGCCGGCGCCGGCGCGCAGACGCCGCCCGCCAGCGCGACCGCCAAGGCGACCTTCGCCGGCGGCTGCTTCTGGTGCACGGAAGCCGATTTCGACAAGGTCGACGGGGTGATCAGCACGACCTCCGGCTATACCGGCGGCCACGTTGCCAATCCCACGTATCAGGACGTCGGCCGCGGCGGCACCGGGCATACCGAGGCGGTCGAGATCGTCTACGATCCCGCCAAGGTGACCTATCAGCAGCTCCTGGACGTGTTCTGGCGCAACCACGATCCGCTGGCGAAGAACCGCCAGTTCTGCGACCGTGGCGAGCAGTACCGGCCGGCGATCTTCTACCATGACGACGAGCAGCGCCGGCTGGCGGAAGCGGCGAAGGCGAATGTGCAGAAACGGTTCAAGCAGCCGATCCAGACCGAGATCACCGCCGCCGGCCCGTTCTACCCGGCCGAGGAGTACCACCAGGATTACTATTTGAAGAATCCGGTCCGCTACAAATTCTATCGCTTCAACTGCGGGCGTGACGCGCGGCTCGAAGAGCTGTTCGGGAAGGAATAGGAGGCGGCCATGCTTGATCGCCGCATGCTGCTGCTCGGCACTGGCGCTGTCGGTTTCCTCGTGGCCCTGCGCTGGATGCAGGGCGAGGACGTGCGGGCCGCGAGCAATTTCGAGATCCAGAAGAGCGACAGCGAGTGGCGGCGCATGCTCAGCAAGGCGCAATACGAGGTGCTGCGGCTGCATCGCACCGAAGTGCCGGGCTCGAGCCCGCTCAACTTCGAGAAACGCAAGGGCATCTTTGCCTGCGCCGGCTGCGAGCTGCCACTGTTCTCATCGGATACGAAATATGACAGCCGCACCGGCTGGCCAAGCTTCTACGAGCCGCTGCCGAACGCCATCGGCAAGTCCGCCGATCGCACGCTGCTGATCCTGCGCACCGAGGTGCATTGCCGGCGCTGCGGCGGACATCTCGGCCATGTGTTCGACGACGGCCCGCCGCCGACCGGCCTGCGCTACTGCATCAACGGCGTGGCGCTGACATTCATGCCGGCGGAAGCTTGAGGCGGCGCGACGTGGACAGGGCCGTCAGAGCCCGACCTCGCGCTCGATGCTCCGCATCTCGGGGATCGCGATCTCAAGCTGCCGGAACAGCTTGAAATCATCCTTGATCTCGTCGGCATATTTGCGATTGCCGTCGTTGCCGCCGCGCGGGACATCCTTCACCGCCTGGTACAGCGCCTTGGCTTCGGCATAGCGGCCGAGGAACAGGTAGGCGTGGGCGAGATTGACCTTGATCGCGGTGCGGCCCGGCTCGAATATCAGCGCCTCCTCGGCATATTTCGCGGCCGGTTGCGGACGGCTGCCGAGGACGCCGTGCCAGGCCGCGTCGTCGAGCGCCCGCACCAGCTCGCTGCGGTTGGCCGTGTTCTGCACCTTGGCGTAGTCGCGCCGCGTCACCCCGATCCAGCGTTCGTCGTCAAGGAAGGCTTCTTCGTAGGCGCGCCGGGCGCCGGGGATGTCTTCCATCTGCAGCAAGAGCCTCGCCATCGTCGCCAGGTGGTCCGAAAGATCGGTGTGCCGGTCCTTGTTGGTCGGCTCGCGTGAGACGAGCTCGCGGTCGACCGTCAACAGCTCTTCGAAGTGCTTGCGCGCCCCCGGCAATTCGCCGAGCTGGCGAAGCACGCTGGCGACGCGATTGAGGCTCCAGGCCAGATCCGCCAGCCGGTCGATGTTGTCACGGTCGCGCGACAGCACCACGCGATCGATGGACAGCTCTTCCTCGAACATCCGGCGCGCGTCCTCGACGCGCCCCATCTGGCGGATATTGTTGCCGGCCTTGTCGAGCACGGTCGACAGGTCGCGCAGATACTGGGTGTTGTCCCGGTCGCGCGCCAGCACCCGGCGGCGGATGTGCAGCGCCTCGTCATAGGCCCTGTGGGCGCCTTCGCGGTCGGGGGGGCTGAAGCGCACCTTCAGGTCGCCGATCCCAACCAGGGTCCAGGCCAGATCGCGCTGCCATTCCACGTTGTCGGGCGCGCTGTCGGCGAGCGCGCGGTCGATCGCCAGCTCCTCCTCGAAGGCGCGGCGCGCCTCTTCCAGCCGGTTCAGGACGCGCAGATTGTTGCCGATCTTGTCGAGCAGGCTCGATATGTCCTTTTGCCAGAGCGTGCTCTGCGGATTGCGCGCCAGCACCCGGCGGCGCACATCGAGCGCGTCCTCGTAGAATTTGCGGGCGCCCTCGCGATCATTGAGGCGGACGCGGAAGAAATCGCCGAGATTGGTCAGGCTCCAGGCCCAGTCCCGCTGCCAGCCGGTATTGCCGGGATCGGCCTCGGCGACCCGCCGGTCGAGCTCGAGCTGCTCCTCGAACGCCCGGCGCGCGCCCGCGAGATCTCCGGTGTCGCGCAGCGCGGCGCCCACCTTGTCGAGGACGTTGGCGACGTCCTTCTGCCACTGATTGCTCTGCGGATTGCGCGACAGCACGGTGCGGCGAAGCGCGAGCGCTTCCTGGAAGATCGGAAGCGCCTCCGCGGGCTTCCGCGCGCGCGTCCGCATGTCGCCGAGCTGAATGAGACTCCAGGCCAGATCCTGCTGCGACTGCCGGTCGTTGCTGTCGCGCGCCAGGACCTTGCGGTCGATCCCGACTTCCTCCTCGAAAACCTGCGTCGCTGCGACGTCATCGTTCAGCCGCCGCAAGGTGGCACCGAGCTTGTCGAGGCCGGCGGACAGCTCGCGCTGCCAGGCGATGTTGTCGAGGTCGCGCGCCGCCCGCGCGCGGCGGAGCGCGACGCCTTCCGCGTAGGCGTCGCGCGCGGCGACATTGTCCGGAATGCGACCCAGCACGTCGCCGAGCAGGAACACGTGCGTCTGCAGATTATTCTGCAGCCTTTCGGCATCGGGAGCACGCTCGACGAGGGCGCGGCCGATGGTGACGCCTTCTTCGTAGAAACGGCGCGCATCCGCCAAGTTGCCCTGGCGCGCGTGGACCTGGCCCATCTTTCCGAGTGCGATTGCGAGGTCTTCCTGCCACCGCTCCTGGGCGCGCGCGGCATAGGTGCGGCAGATCTGCAGGTTCTCCTCGAAGACGTTGCGGGCGCCGTCGATGTCGCCGGCCTGCAGGCGGGAATTGCCATAGATCCGCAGGCGCACCGACAGGTACCGGTGCCAGTTGGGATCGTCCGGATGCCTCGCGACGAGCTTGCGCGCCTCTTCCAGCGACTGCTCGGGTGTCATCCCGCTCTTGACGCCTTCGTCGCCCGCCTGCTCATCGACGTAAGCGGTAATGTGATCGAGCGCCTCGATCAGGGCGGCCGAGGACTGCTCGGCGCTTTTCGCGGCCTCGACCGCCGCGTTCTCCATGCGCCGTGAATCCGCGAGGCTCTGTTCCGCCAATCGCGCGTAGTGGGTGGCGATCACCGCCTGCGCGGCCATCAGCACGAACACCGCCGCAGCCGTGCCGATGATGAGGATACGCTTTCGTTTCTGCGCCTGGTCGCTGTGCTCCAGAAACGAGATGACGGCGGGATAGTCGCCGCCATAGCGCTTGGCCCAGGCCGCATTGGGCTGGGTCTCCGCGCGCCAGGCGACCAGATTGGCAAGCTCGCGGCCGCGCAGCGGCTCGCCGGTGGCGTGGCGGTCGATCAGCCGGCGCCACTGTTGGGCGGCGTGCGCCTCCTTCTCCAGCCACTCAGACAGCTTCTTCCATTGGCGGATGAGGCTTTCGTGGCTGATGTCGATGTAGTCGTCGCCTTTGAGCGTGCGGTGCTTCGAATCGGATTCCGGGACGAGGAAGTTCACCCCCGGCGCGCGAAACGCGTCGATCACGGCCCGCACGTTGGCTTCGTCGCCGCCGCACAGCGCCACCAGATCGTCAAACCGGGTCGGGCGGCGAACGGCATCGGCGATCGTCGATCCGGCGGTGAGCGCCCGGAACACCCATTCGATGATCGGCCAGCGCTCCTTGCCCAGCTGCTCGAACAGCTGGTTGGCGTGCGCGTTGAGCGCGCCGCTCAGGCCGCCGATCGCGTTGTAGTCGGCAAGCGTGAGCGTGATGCGGTCGCCGCCCGAATGCTCGCGCGCCCGCATCCACATCCGGTTCAGCGTGTATTGCAGGAGGGGGAGCTGGTCCGCCCGCCGCATGATGCGGTCGAATTGATCCTGCGCGTCGCTGTCGCTCCAGGGCGCGAAATTGGCAAGGTCGTTGAGCAGGCGGTTGACCAGCGCGGGCTCGATATCGATGTTGCAGACCGCCGCCGGCCCGACGATCGCCTCACGGCATTGCTCGCGCGTCATCCGCGGCGTGAGGAACATGCCGGCATTGATCGCGTCGGCGAGCCCTTCGATCAGGGCGCACGCGCCGAGGTACTCGGAGCGCATGGTGATCGCGACATAGATCGGAAATTCCTTGGTGCGCGCGCTTTCGAGCAACAGCGCGACAAAGGCCTCCGCCTCCTCGCGGCCGGCGTAGTCCTGGTAGCGGAACAGCTCCTCGAACTGGTCGACCAGCAGCAGCAGGTTGGTGCCGCTCGGCACGTGGCCGGCGCGGCACCATTCGATGATCGAGCGCGGCCCGCGCACGAGCAGCGCGCGCAGGAGATCGACTTCGCCTGCCGAAGGCTCTTTCTTTCCTTCGGGGTCCTCGGTTTCCAGCAGCCGCCGCGCCAGATTCTTCAGGGGCGCGCCGCCGGGGCGGAAATCGACGATCCGCCAGCGCGAGCCGGCATTGGCCATGAGGCCGAGCTCGAGCGCGTCGAGCAGGCCCGTCCGCACCAGCGACGATTTGCCGGTCCCCGACGAGCCGAGCACGGCGAGGAAGCGCGTCTCCGCCAGCCGATCGACCATGGCATTGATGCAGTCCTCGCGGCCGAAAAACAGGTCGGTTTCTTCGCGCCGAAAGGCACGCAGCCCTGGATAGGGAGCGCGCTGCAAGCCGTCGTCGGTCACCGCCGCAGCTCCGCTACGATGTGCTGCACGTCTTCGCCGGTGATGCCGTTCTGGCAGTCGATCTTCTTGAATCCGCCGGACCACGAGATTTCTGGCTTGGGAGCGGGCGGCGCGAACAGGATCGTCTTCAGGCGGGCCGGCTCGCTGCGCAGACGCTCGAGCTTGCTGAAGCGGCGAAGCTGCGCGCGCACCCAGGGCGCGTCGGCCTTGCCGTAGACCAGCATGAGCGCGCCGCAGTCCACCAGATTGGCATCGAGGTCCTTGGTGATCTCGTCGGCCGAACCCTCGAACAGCGGGCCGGCGGCCATCCAGTCCTGATTGTTCTCGAACGCCTGCAGCAGCCGGTCGGCGAGCTCCT
>Ga0114129_10008622_pt1 | contig 14537 bp, 16 predicted proteins | sample RhiMetdeltSRZDD1_FD_80071 | JGI IMG/M metagenome (GOLD analysis project Ga0114129, IMG submission 80071) | Populus rhizosphere microbial communities from Tennessee, USA - Rhizosphere MetaG P. deltoides SRZDD1 (version 2) (version 2) | ecosystem: Host-associated > Plants > Roots > Rhizosphere >... | reverse complement strand
CCGGCCTCGCTGTAAGCGGATGCTTCGCGCAGTTTTCTTAATCGCTCGGCCACCCCTCCTTGCGGTGATGCAAGGAGGGGACTATCGCCTCATTTCGATTCATTCACACGTTCATAGACCGTCGCTACAGCTCGTGCTAATTCCCAGATGCCCACGCCTGCTTGGCGCGCGCACATTCCAGAAGAAGAGTGCTGAAGCGATCGACGTCATCTTTACTGACGAATGGATGCGGATCACCGGGCTTGCGGGATTTCAGAGCTTCCATTTTGGAAAACGCTGTGTCGAGCGCGGCATGAATGGACACGATCGTGTCGACATTATTTGTTGCCTGAATATTCTTAATGCGCTCGAGAGAGCCGATGTATTGCTTGAACATCGTCGCCTGGTCCGGATACAACTTCACTCCTGACCGAATCAGATTCATAGTCGTACCGCCGATCATGATGCCGACGTGCTGCTGATTTCCGTCTTTGAGCGGCATCACAACCGTCAATTGACCGGGTGACGACATCGGCGTGACATAGATCGTCACTGTCGTATCGCCCAGCGTGAGCTTCTGGCCATCCTTTGCGACGATGTCTTTCGTCGGCTTCATGCGCGCTGGAGTGTTGTCTTTCGCCAGCGTATCCCAGTCGCCTTCGCCCGCAATGACGCGCGCCGTCGGTACCATTTTCTTCAGGACGTTGATGCCCCATGCCTGATCCGAGTGCGCGTGACCTATCAACGCGTACTTAACGTTCGCCGGATCCAGTCCAAATGTCTTGAGCTCGTTGAGTAAGTCCGCTGTGACCCATTCGAAATTCGTGTTCAGCAAAATGATGCCGGCGGATGTAGTCAGCGCCCACGTCGATTCGGTCCTCGTCCCAATGTAATAAAGGTTATCGAAAACTTTCGTCGGCGGAACGTACCACTGATCATGAGGCGTCGGAGTCAGCTTCCGTTGCTCGGCCGGTTCCAACGGAGCATTACTTCCGATCGGCTCAGCTTCCGGACGCGCGCCGGGTCTCGGCGGCGTACATTGTTGCTTGAACACAGATTCGAAAGCCTGCCACGGTCTCGCGTTTGGAGCCTTAGGCGACATGGCGGCCTTCGCCGCAGCCACGTGAGCATCGGCCTGCGGCGCCTGGGCGTTTGCGTTTGACGTGATTAAACCAGCAACTAAAATCGTTCCGATCAGGGATAGCGAATAGCGCTTCATAGCCGAGTTCTCCTTGTGGATGCGGTGGACTCTATCAAAGGAAAATGCAGAACGAAAGGAACATTACTCATGATTGTGATGATCGGCGCATCAGGCCAGGTTGGAACTCCAACGATTCGGCATCTGGTCAGAAAGGGCGCACGAATACGTGCTCTGACCTCAAATGCGGGATCAGCGGAACGATTGCGTGCACGTGGCGTGGCTGAAAGCGTAGTTGGAGATTTTCGGAAGGATGACGATGTCCGCCGAGTCGTTGATGGCGCCACAACTGTATTTCACGTCTGTCCACGGTTTACCGAGGATGAACCGGAAATTGGCAGGCGCGTTGTCGCCGCAGCTCGCGCGTACGGCGTTGGGCATTTTGTGTACATCTCCGTATTTCATCCGCAGCTGCAGCGATTGGTTCACCACTGGCGAAAGTTGCAAGTCGAAGAGATCGTGATCGAGTCCGGAATACCGTTCAACATCATCCAGCCGTCGATCTTCATGCAAAACATCAACACGGGCTTTCAGGCAAGTTGGCAAACAATCCGCGATGACGGCGTGTACGCTGTGCCGTTTTCGGCGGATCGCAAGATACGGCTTCTGGATACCGAAGACCTCGGAGAAGCCACCGCTAATGTGCTCAGCGATGCACGATTGCGCGGAGCAACGTTTGAACTAGGCGGCCCGGATTCGCTTACGCTGGCCGAAATGGCTGGAATCCTCAGTGAGGAGCTGGGCCGTTCCGTTAAGGTCGTCGCCCTCAATGACGGTCAGAGAAAAGCGCTCGCTGAAAAACAGGGAAAGACCACGTATGCGATAGAGGGATGGCAGACGATGTGGCGCCACTACGACGAGCATGGGTTTCCCGGCGGCAATCCCACCGTGCTCGCATCGTTACTCGGCCGGCAGCCGACCGGCTATCGGGAATTCATCAAACGTCTAATCGCGGAGGATCGTCTTTAGCCGCAGATTCCGCGGATTCCGTAGATAAATCCAGGTAATCTCCGCAATCCGCGCGTTCATTTCTGCGCTCGTTCTTTTGCGGGAAATGTCTCCGTGTCGATTTCGCGTTGCGTGGCTTCGATGTATCTGGCGCCAACAATCGTGTCCTGATTGATGAGAGCATCGACTCGCCGGACTATGTCATCGCTTAGCCTGACCGATACGGCGCCGAGATTTTCTTCGAGGTGTTCTATCCGTGTCGTGCCGGGAATGGGCAGAAGCTTGTCGCTCTTCCTGAGCAGCCACGCCAATGCGAGCTGTGCCGGAGTACACCCGGCGTCGCGCGCGAGTGCTTCGTATGGATCCAGAAGCTCGAGATTGTGGCTGAAAGTTTCGGGCTGGAAGCGCGGCATCACGCGACGAATGTCGCGTTCCGTGAAATTCAGATCACGAATTCTGCAGGTCAGAAACCCGCGGGCCAGAGGACTGAAAGCGACGAATGCCACATTCAGCCGATGACACTCATCGATGAGCGCGATCTCAGGCTCGCGTGTCCAAAGCGAATACTCGTTCTGCACCGCAGTGATCGGATGAATGGCATGCGCTCGACGCAACGTCGCAGCCGAAACTTCCGACAAGCCGAGAGCCCGGACCTTCCCTTCGCGTACAAGATCGACGAGGGCGCCCATGCTTTCCTCGAGCGGTACATTCTTGTCCACACGGTGCAGGTAATACAGATCGATCACGTCGGTATTGAGGCGTGTGAGCGCTTCCTCGCAGGTGCGCTTGAGGACTTCCGGCCGCCCATTGATCGTGCGCTTGCCATCGACTCCCGTCATGCCGCACTTGCTCGCGAGCACAATCTTGGACCGCAGAGGCCCTAGAACTTTTCCGAGCAACGATTCGTTCACGCCAAAGCCGTAGAGTGCAGCCGTGTCCAGGTGGTTGATACCGAGATCGATTGCGCGGTGCACGACGGCAGCCGACTGTTCGATCGGCGGTGGCGTGCCATAGGCGTGGCTCAGATTCATGCAACCAAGACCAATCGCGGAGACCTGGAATGGGCCGAGCTGACGAAAGGGAAGTGTCATCGCACTCTCAATTCCGCATGAACTGCCGTTCAAGGTCGTGCAGCAACTCGTAGCACGGCAGCACCTGTGTGACGCTGGCGTTCGGTTCGCGACCCTCGCGAATGGCACCAAAAAATTCGCGGTCCTGCAACTCGATGCCGTTCATCGAAACGTCTACTCTCGAGACGTCGATCTTCTCGTTTTTCCCCGTTACAAGATCGTCATAGAGGGCAATGTAAGTGCCCGTGTTCCCGATGTAGCGGAAGGTTGTGCCCAGGGGCCCATCATTGTTGAACGAAAGCGACAGCGTGCAGATGACGTTGCTCTCCGTCTTGAGTTGGATGCTCATGTCCATTGCGATTCCGAGCGTCGGGTGAATCGGCCCCTGAAGAGCATTCGCGTATACAATCGGGCTGCGTGTCTGGTATGCAAAGAGGTCGATGGTGTGTGCGGCGTGATGCCACAGCAGGTGATCGGTCCAGGAACGCGGCTGTCCGAGGGCATTCATATTCGTCCGTCGGAAGAAGTAGGTCTGCACGTCCATCTGCTGGATCGCATACTCTCCGGCAAGAATACGCTTCCGCACCCACTGGTGGCTTGGATTGAAACGCCGTGTGTGACCACACATCGCAACGAGCCCGGTTTGCTTTTGCATTTCGGCCACGGCATACGCATCACGCAACGAATCCGCAAGCGGAATTTCGACCTGCACGTGCTTGCCGGCCTTCATGCATGCGATCGCCTGTGCAGCGTGCATCTGAGTCGGCGTGCACAGGATCACCGCATCGACTTCCTTGATTGCGAGGCTATCCTCGAGCGTCGTGGACACGTGCGGGATGCCATATTTCGCGGCCACTTCCTTCGTCTGATCGAGGCGGCGGCTGACAATCGAGATGACCTCGATACCATCGATCTTTCGAATTCCGTCGAGATGCTTGATGCCGAATGCGCCGGCGCCGGCCAGCGCGACTTTGATCGTTTTGCTCATTGGTTCTCCAGAATCAGATGGCCGACCGCAGTGTTGCTTGCCGCCACATGATAGAAGCGGTGCAGCACCCTGGGAGGCGCGTCACTCATCGCGCCGCGCGCGATAAGCCACATGACGAGTTCGATGCCCTCGCTGCCCGCTTCGCGCACATATTCAACGTGGGGCATCTTCGCCAGCTCATCCGGCTCTTCGATCAATCGATCAAGGAAGCGGTTGTCCCATGCTCTATTGATCAGTCCGGCGCGCGCGCCCTGTAACTGATGGCTCATGCCGCCCGTACCCCAGATCTGCACATTGAGCGGCTCGTCATAGCTTTCCACCGCTTTGCGTATCGCGTGTCCGAGGTGGAAGCAGCGGCGACCCGACGGTGTTGGGTACAACACGACGTTGACCGCGAAGGGAATCACCTTGCACGGCCACGCATCACGCCGGCCGAACATCAGTGACAACGGCACAGTGCAGCCATGGTCCACGTCCATCTTGTTGACGATGGTGAGATCGAAATCGTCCTGAATGACAGACTGAGCAATATGCGCAGCGAGTTCAGGATGACCGACAAGGCCGGGTACGGCCCGCGGCCCCCAACCTTCATCAGCAACTTTAAATTCAGCGGCACACCCGATTGCAAATGTTGGGATTAATTCGAGGCTGAACGCTGTGGCATGGTCGTTGTAGATGAGGAAAATGACATCGGGAGTGTGATCCTTGATCCACTCCTTGGAGAATTCATACCCGCAAAAAACCTTTTGCCAGTAGGGTTCCTTTTCTCTCCCTGCATCCCACGCTGCACCGATGGCCGGGATATGGGTGGTGTAGATGGAGGCGGTAATTCTGGCCACAGTCAACCTTTCAATTTCCGCCCGGCTGCGCCCGGGGGTTGGCGGTGCGCCTGTGCATCTCCGTCTTCACCGATGAAGCGGTTGCCTTCGATCGAGCGGCCGCCGTTGATCATCATGTTGCGATACTCTTCCTCGGTCATTCCCGTCATGCTGCCCGCCATCTGCTGGTAGGTTTTGCCGTCGGTCGCGCCCACGCGCGCGAGGAAATAAATGTTACCGCCAAGCTGGATACACCTGCTGAGGTCACGCGCAAGCACAGCCTGCTTCTGCTCCTCGGTCATCGGCCATTCATCGAGGTAAGCGCGCTCATTCGCTCTGAAGCGCTCTCTGTTCTCAGGCTTCATCAGGCTCACGCAAAATTGGTTCAGCCAGTAACCCTTGCGCGCCTGCTCGGCGTCAAAGATCGTCGTGCCCGGAATGTCGAGGTACGGCTTGTCGAGAGGCATATTCAAATTTCCTCGGGCCAGTATAGCCGCATCGGGTTCTGGACGAGCAGCCCCTTCTGCAAACTGGCAGTGGTTGCGATGTGGGGAATGAAATCGACCAGGAGCCCGTCATCGGGCATGTGATCTTTCAGGTTTGGGTGCGGCCAGTCGGTTCCCCAGAGCACACGGTCGGGGAAGGTCTCCACGATGCGTTTCGCGAACGGCACGACGTCGCGGTAGGCCGAGTGTTCACCATTCAGAGCAGGCGGTCCTGAAACGCTCAGCCGTTCGGGGCATGTGACCTTGCTCCACACGTTGTTGTGCTCGTGCATGAATTTTATGAACAGTTCAAACTCGGGACCGTCGACGGGCTTCGTTACGTCGGGCCGGCCCATATGATCGACGACTACCGTTGTCGGCAATGCGGTAAAAAAATTCCAGAGCTCCGGCAGGTCTGCCGCTTCGAAGTAGATCACCACATGCCAGCCGATGTGGGAAATCCGAGCGGCAATCTCCAATAGTTCGTCCTTGGGCGTGAAGTCCACTAGACGCTTGACGAAGTTGAATCGCACTCCACGCACGCCCGCGTTGTGAAGGTTTTGTAGTTCGCTATCGGTGACGCTGCGTTTGACGGTTGCGACTCCCCGGGCTCTGCCGCTACTTGTGCGGCATGCGTCAACCATGGCGCGATTGTCCGCTCCGTGGCACGTAGCCTGAACGACGATGTTGCGCGAAAAGCCCAGGTGATCGCGCAGCGCGAACAGCTGCGCCTTGCTCGCATCACACGGCGTGTACTTGCGCTCAGGTGCAAACGGGAACACGCCGCTCGGCCCGAATACATGGCAATGCGCGTCAACACTGCCGGCAGGTAATTTGAATTGGGGTTTACTCGGGTTGACATACCAGTCCAGCCAGCCCGGAGTTTTTTCGAATGCCATTCGAAATTCCTTAATCGGAGCAGCCGCGGATTGCGCGGATTACGCAGATCAAATCGGTGTAATCCGTGGAATCCGCGGCTTGAGAAAATTAATCAATATAGCGCAGTCCAGCTTTTTCCAGGGGCGCACGCATGTTGTACATGTCGAGCCCGAGCACGCCGGCCGCGAGCTTTTGGCGTTTTTCTTCCTCGTTGGCAGTACGAGCGGCAGAAGCATCCGCAATGCGTGTGGCCATTTCAGCGGGCACGACAACCACGCCGTCGTCATCACTCACGATGACATCGCCGGGATTTACTAATGCTCCTGCACAGAGCACCGGGATATTCACTGACCCGAGAGTAGCCTTCACTGTGCCCTTCGCACTGATTGCCCGGCTCCACACCGGAAACTTCATGGCGGTCAGGTCCTTCACATCGCGTACGCCGCCGTCGATTACCAGGCCTTTCGCACCCCGGGAACGGAACGACGTGGCGAGCAACTCGCCGAAGAATCCATCCGTGCAATCTGCGGTGCAAGCAGCAACGACGATGTCACCTGGTTGAATGAGCTCGACGGCGACATGCATCATCCAGTTGTCACCCGGATGCAGAAGCACAGTCAGAGCGGGACCCGAAATCAACGCGCCGGCATAGATCGGCCGCATGTACGGCTTCATCAACCCAAGCCGGCCCATCGCTTCGTGCACGGTTGCCGATCCAAACTGGCCGAGCTTTTCAACCGCCGCGCGGTCCGCACGGGCGATGTTGCGTTTCACTACACCGAGTTCATACATGCTCATCGTCCCTTTCTCTTCAATGCAGCGTCCAGCCGCGGATACACACGCCGTGCGTTCTGCTCGTAGATCTGGGTTTTCTGCGCGGGCGTCAATTGCGTCGAACCATCGATGTAACGGCGCGTGTCGTCATAGTTGAAACCGGTTTCCGGGTCAACGCCGCGCACCGCGCCGATCATCTCACTCGCAAACAGGATGTTGTCTACGGGGATCACCCGGGTCAGAAGGTCAATGCCGGGCTGGTGGTAGACGCACGTATCGAAGAAAACGTTTTTCAGAAGGTGATCTTTTAAGAGCGGCTTCTTCAGTTCCTGTGCAAGGCCTCGGTAACGTCCCCAGTGATACGGCACGGCTCCGCCGCCGTGCGGTATTACGAATCGTAGCGTCGGGAAGTCTTTGAACAGATCGCCCTGGATCAATTGCATGAAAGCGGTCGTATCGGCATTGATGTAATGCGCACCGGTCGTGTGGAAGACGGGATTGCACGAAGTGCTGACATGGATCATCGCCGGAATGTCGTACTCGACCATCTTTTCGTAGATGGGATACCAGTGGCGATCCGTGAGCGGCGGTTCCTTCCAGTGACCGCCGGACGGATCTGGATTCAGGTTGATCGCCACGTTGCCATATTCTTCGATGCACTTCACCAGTTCCGGAATACAGGTCCTGGGATCGACGCCCGGACTCTGCGGCAGCATCGCCGCAGGAATGAAATTTTCCGGAAACAGCCGGCTCACGCGGAAGCACAGTTCGTTGCAGATCGCAGCCCAGGTCGATGAGACCTTGAAGTCGCCGATGTGGTGCGCCATGAAGCTTGCTCGCGGGCTGAAGATCGTCAAGTCACAGCCGCGCTGCTTCATCAGCTTGAGCTGATTTGTCTCGATCGTCTCGCGGATTTCATCGTCGGAAATTTTTAAGTCGGACGACTTCGGCATTACTGAAGGATCTTTGATTCCGGCGATCTGCTGATTCCGCCAGTTGTCCAGCGCCTTCGGCGCTGTTGTGTAATGACCATGGCAGTCGATGATCATCGATAAGCTCCTGTTTCGCTCTAGTCACAGAACCACCGAGTATAGCAGGACTAGTAGGGCATTTCCGCGGACCCGGCGCCCAGTTTCATGGAACGTTTTGCGTATTTTCCCGGCCATGTATACCTCGATAGATCAGAGCGCCTGTGCGCGTTGGTACAACACTTTGTATGTCTACACCGAATGAAACAATCACTACCGACAGTCCTGTTAGTTTCATTGCGTCAGACACCGGAAAAGGGCTACAGGAAGGCATCGCCCTTTGCCTTTCGGGTGGCGGCTACCGAGCGATGCTCTTTCACCTCGGCAGCCTATGGCGGCTAAATGAAGCAGGGCTGCTTTTAAAGTTAGAGCGCATCAGCAGCGTCTCTGGAGGGTCGATCATTGCCGGCGTGCTCGGTATGAACTGGTCGAAACTCGGCTTTAATACCGACGGTGTAGGGCAACAGTTTGTTCAGCAGGTAGTCTCACCAATTCGGGCGCTCGCAAGTAGGACGATCGATGAAGGTGCGATTTTGTCAGGGATTCTTACCCCCGGTACGATCAGTGACAAGGTCGTCAAGGCCTACCGGACGCATCTTTACGGAGCGGCGACCTTACAAGCTCTACCTGTTCGCCCGCGTTTCGTGATCAATGCGACGAACGTTCAGTCGGGAGTTCTGTGGAGATTCATGCGGCCATATATGCGCGACTACCTCGTAGGCGAGGTGAAGAATCCAACGACGGAATTGGCCGTCGCGGTCGCGGCTTCGTCGGCGTTCCCACCGGTGCTCTCGCCTCTCAAGCTTGAACTAAAGGAAACCGACTTCACACCCGGCAATGAACCGCTGCATCGAGCGCCATATACAACCGACGTGCTGCTCACTGACGGTGGCGTGTACGACAACCTTGGCCTCGAAACAGCGTGGAAGCGCTACAAAACTATTTTGGTTAGTGACGGCGGTGGAAAAATGGAAGCGGAGCCCGAACCCAAAACCGACTGGGCTCGCCACGCTCTACGGATTAATGACCTGATCGACAATCAGGTCCGATCGTTGCGTAAACGGCAGGTAATTGACTCGTTCAAAAATCAGTCGCGTAGAGGAACGTATTGGGGCATCCGAACTGATATCGCCAACTATCACATTGCCGACGCACTCCCGTGTCCACATGACAAGACGATGGAGCTTGCAAGACTGCGCACTCGCCTCAAACGCATCGAAGATAACATCCAGGAACGACTCATCAACTGGGGATACGCCGTGTGCGACGCAGCACTGCGCAAACATTTTGATCTCACACTCAAAAAAGGCAGCTTTCCGTTTACAGGCGGGGTCGGCTAAGGCTGGGTCACTCCACAGTCACTCTACGATGGCACGATCAGGAACCTGAACGGGAACTCGATTGGTTCTCTGTTCGTTTGCCTGCGGCAGAAAAGGCTGCGCCAGCATCCATGGGATTGTCAGATGCTTTCGTCCTTGAAACTCGGGTAAACCGAAACGAATGCCATCGTGTCCGGCAGCTGGCTCCGCGAGATACGTTCGAAAGAGGCGGTCCCACACAGGGAGTACGCTACCAAAGTTAGACATGCTCTCGCGGGCGAGTTCGGAATGATGGATCCTGTGCATATCCGGAGTGATGAGGAACAGTCTGAGAATACGGTCGACAGACGTCGGGAGTTTCAAATTCGCATGCTCAAAAAAAGAAACGGAAAGTGTTATTAGCTGCGAAAGCAAAACCGCAACTTGAGCGGCACCAAGCACAACAATGACGACCAAACCGGCGGCAGTCGTCAGGATAGCTTCAGCTGGATGGAATCGAAGACCGGTCGTGAAATCAAAATCTTGATCCGTGTGATGTGTGCGATGGAGCCGCCACAGTATCGGTACTCGATGGAACACATAATGTTGGGTGTAAAAAGAAAGATCGAGTATCACGATCGTCACAACGAGTTCGAACCATAGCGGGAAATTGATCTGATTAAAAAGTCCCCACCCACGGCCGGCGGCAAGCGTTGCGATGCCAATTCCCAAAATGGGGAAGATTATGCGGACAACGAAAGTATCCAAAATCGCCAGCCCGAGATTGCCTGCCCAACGCAGTCGCAGTGTATCGCCCGCACGTCGCCGCGGAATAATGCACTCCACCAGTGATACGACCACTATCAGCCCGAAGTAGTCGAGAGCATACAGGCGCGACGAATATTTGAGCAGCTCTTCCATGGAGGCTAGCTTTTTCGACGCGCGATAAGAATGATACTGACGCCCGCAAGCAGACCAAGTCCGGCGGTAAGCGAGCCGCCGTCGATTTCAGGGACAAGAAATCCAGTGGCCATCAACTCTTGCACAGTCGAGTAGATGATGAGTCCCACGCCGACAATTTGAAGACAAATGGACAGTAAACTTGAATGCCTAGTTCTCATGAATCGCATCGTTTTCTCTTCTCCTAAGCTGAATCACGACCACGCAGACCAATGTCCCGTAACGACTGCATAGACTGCTAACATCGCATTCGTTGCGGCGTGACTTTGAATCGCATCACCCAAAGACCGCCTGCGATAGAGGGCGAGCGCAAAAAGCATGCCGGCGCCCGTCCCTGCCAGCCACAACTTTCCATGAAAAATTCCAAACAGTAATGATGAGAGCAAGAATGAAAACCAGGAAAACGTTCCAATCGGTACGTTGTGGAAATCAGCACGCATTATTCGTCGAGTAAGGAACCCTCGGAATGCCAATTCTTCTGCAAGCGGCACTACAACGACATACCCAATGATTCGAAACACCACCCATGTGGCTGCTGAATAGATCGAGACGGATTGCAACGCTAACGGCCATTCGGCTTTGTCATTTGCGGCGTCGGCCGGAAGAAATAAGACCCACATCAAAAACGTAATTAAACCAATCGCGACCGCTTGCCAGGACCACTTCCATTTGAGGTCGATATAGTTTTTTCGAAAAAGCCAAAGAACGGAACCCGCAGCAATTATTCGTAGCGGATACAACCACTGAAATCCAGCGGTGAAGGCTCCAGTTAACATCGCCGTTCCGACGATAGCCAGAAAAGGAGCCAGATATGCCGTCGTGGGATCGGAGCCTACATCTGCCACTCGCACGGCGCTCTTTGATTTCATAAAGTAGCCGCCACGCATTGTGATCGCCACTAATCCCAGGCTTACCGCATTAAAGCTAAGCCAGCCAGCCTGCGAATGAAACCCGCCTTTCGCAATTTCCGGCCAGCCGGAGGCTCCGATGATTACTAATGCAGCGATTCGAAACGCGTTGAGTATCCAAATCGCAATAGCTCCGGCAGGAAAAAGCAGAAATGCCTTTGGAAACCGAAGATCTTTGCGGAATAGCCAAAGGTAGATGCTCAGAAAAGCGACAACCAACCCGATACCTTCGTATCCTGAACACTCTTGGGCGATGAGTACTCTAAATGTCGACGTACCGATGACGAACCGAGCGGGATCGCTGACAACCTGCGCATGAGTCAGATGCAGAATCCCGCTGACAACAGTGAAAGTAAGAGTTGCCAGAGGGCTCCAAAGCTTTTCAGTAAAAAGACCGATTCCCCAGGCGGAACAACCCAGTACGATACCCCAGATGATTCCGTTCCGGCCCTTCGAGAATGCCGCAAACCACGTGCGCCGGGGCATCATAGCCAGGCACCAGACTAATAATGTTGCTGCACCGGTCAGAAACCACGCTATTGCCCAAACACTCCCTAGATCATTTGAAGCGGCGGATCTCTCCTGCATTACCTGGCCGGTAAGCCAGTAAAAGAGCAGCATTGTAGATACGTGAGCAATTAGGTATTGGAGTTGGATCTCTGGCGTGCAATCTTCATCGTTCGCTCGAATCCAATTCCAAAGTTGCTTTTGATTGAAAAAAAGAATCAATCCCAAAACAGTGATGACTATGTGGAGATATTGCGGAGCCCAGCCGATAAGACGCGCCCACACAGAAGGTACCCTCTCCAGACTGGCTGTGTCGAAGAGAATGGTGAGAACGAGAATTTCCGCGATTAACAGACCGATCAAACTGATGTGAGATGCCCATCGCCTGGCGCGCGGCAACAGCATCCACACGAATCCGGTTCGGTTTGCAGCAGATTTTTCGAAAAGGCCAGAGAATTCCAAGTTGCGTTTTGCGCTACAGCTGGAGCTTGGAATCGACTCCAGAGAACAGCGCTACCCCTATTTCCGCCGTAATCTGGAAACTGTAATCAGATACCCTGCGCCCAATGCGGCAATGGCAGTGACCATTGAGCTCGGATCGATCTCGGGAACCGCCGATGGCGGTTGGGCATGCGCAGTACCTGCAAAGACCGCGAGGATCACTAATAAATAGGAAAGTCCGGCACTTAATTTCGTAACGGTATTCTTCATGAATCCCCTCTACTTTCGACGAAATTTTGAAACAGCGAGTAAATAACCTCCGACGAGAAGCGCCAACGCGGCACCCATTGAGGCGGAATCCACCTCCGGAACGGCGGCCGCAATGGCGGCATGCGCTGTTTCTGAAAAACCTGCCAGGATAAATAAAATTGAAAGCCCTACTGCTAGTTTCGCAACGACATTCTTCATGACTCCTCCTACTTTTTATGAAACTTTGAAACAGCCACCAAATATCCACCGATGAGCAACGCTACCGCGGCGGCCATGGAACCAGAATCCACCTCGGGAACGGGCTGCGAAAAACTGGCATGCGCATTCTCAACGAAACTTGTAAATATCAATAAATAGGCAGCCGCTGCTCCCAGTTTCGTCAGAGCATCCTTCATGTGAACTCGTTTCTACTTCCTACGAAACTTCGAAACCAGGATCAAATAACCACCAACTGCCGCGGCGACCGCGCCGCCAGCGGCAGTGGGATCGACTTCGGGAACGGCGGTACTAGCGTAGGTTGTACTGACAGTCCCGGCAAGAATGAGCAGAAATCCTGCACAAAGTCTGAGAATTGAGAAAGAGTTCTTCAACGAATCCTCCGAATTCTGGTTTTAGATCGAGTTTGATTCCTGGCAATACAGGAACCAATCGTGAAAGTCTCAGGGGACACTGCGAGCACGAATTCACAAGTTGTTTAACTTTGTAGCGGTTAAGCACAGAAGAGTTTCCGCGAGTCGGTTCAATGCCGGTGCGATGCACGCGGGAAATCGTTAAATAACCTTACAGTTCAGCGAATGATTGTAAAAATAAGCGACAAAACGTCTGCAGTAAGTCCAGGCGGTGAATCGCGTGGGGGGCTGTGCCTCAGACCCGGCAAAACACGTACTGTTTTTTGCCGGTCTGAGGCGTTCGTTAGATTAGAAGAAATACTTCAACGCGAACTGCATGATCCGCGGGTCCAGCGCCGTGATCACCTGACCGAATGTGGCGTCGTTGAAATTCGTCGTGGGAACGTCCTGCCGGAAGCTGTTCGTGAGATTGAACGCCTCCGCGCGGAACTGCACTCTCTGCGATTCCTTGAATCGGAAATCTCTCGAGAGCGCGACGTCGAACTGCCACCGTCCGGGACCAAAAATCGCTCCCCGGCTTAGATTACCCAGCGAGCCCGCAGGTGACTTTGAAAACGCCTTCACGTTGAGATAGTTCTTGTTCGATCCGTCGCCGTAAGGATCACCCGTAACATTGGGACGTTGCGGCGAGATGAAGATCAGTCCGGGATCGGTCGTGTCTCCGATGACGAGAGCCTGACCCGACATGATCCTGAAGATTGGCGCGACCTGCCAGCCCGTTGCGATAAGGCGCAGAGTCCGGTTACTGAACTGCGGTGATGCTGCCGTTCCGGACAGGTTGAACAGGTGCCGACGGTCTTCCGCTCCGCCCGTGCAATTGCCGCGATCGTAACGACGATTGTTCGGGTCGGTCCAGCCGGCATTGGCGTTCCCAGAGTTCGCGATATCCAGATAGTAATCACTGATGCAGTGCGACCAGGTGTAATTCGCACTGAAGCCCACACCTTTTACAGGCCGGCGCTGGAATGAGAGAACCAGGCCGTTGTAGTTGGCGGTTCCTCCGCTTTCGATGCGGTTTATCGGACCGAAAGCCGATGAGATGCTTCTGGGGACGGACGAATCGAGCGATAAACGCCGCCGCTGGTTATAACTTGCGGTAGTGGTCGCCGAACATGGCGCTCCGGCGTTCACGGTGTAATTGACCGCCGCACCGTTCAAGAAACAACGTCCCTGCGCATCGCCGGCACCGGGAATGTAGGTGACCGCGTTGATCGGTTCCGTGGTCCAGAAATGGCGTGTGGTGTTCCCGATGTAGTTCGCCGAGACCATCCAGTCCGTTCCTAGCTGCCTCTGGATGCTGAGATTGTATTGACCGACGCGCATATTTGGCGTGTCGTAATCGTACGCGGATGTGATG
>Ga0114129_10008621_pt1 | contig 14537 bp, 13 predicted proteins | sample RhiMetdeltSRZDD1_FD_80071 | JGI IMG/M metagenome (GOLD analysis project Ga0114129, IMG submission 80071) | Populus rhizosphere microbial communities from Tennessee, USA - Rhizosphere MetaG P. deltoides SRZDD1 (version 2) (version 2) | ecosystem: Host-associated > Plants > Roots > Rhizosphere >... | reverse complement strand
TGAAGAAGCGGCTTTAGCCCCGGGGGGTTCGGGGGGGGGCGGAATGCCCCCCCGCCCAAAGCCCAGCCGCTGATTCCGCTTCTCCGTTGTCCGTTGTCCGTTTCCGTTTCTCCGTTTTCGGTCGTCCCCGTCCCGCTGTTCCGCAGCCCCTGACCGCGTTACACTGTGGCGTGTGATGCCGCTCAACCACAAAGACCCGCTGCGGGAGCTGCTCGACTTGCAGGAGCGCATGAACCGCTTGTTCGACGAGACACTCACGCGCGAGCGGCTCGACGAGCCGGCGCTGCTCCAGGGCACCTGGGCCCCGCTTGCGGACGTGGTCGAGACCGCCGAGGCCTACCACGTCGAGCTCGAGCTTCCGGGCCTCGACCGGGACGACGTGCTGATCCAGGCCCAGGGTGACGAGCTCATCGTTCGCGGCGAACGCCGGCCGGCGGTCACCGGCGCCCCCGTCTTCCATCGACTGGAGCGACATTACGGCCCGTTCGCGCGCGGCTTCCGCTTTGCGGAGGAAGTCGATCCCGACCGGATCAAGGCGGAGTTCAGCGACGGGCTGCTCCGGCTCGAAGTCCCGAAGGTCCGCGGACGCAACTCGACGCGAATCCGGGTAGAGCGGGCGGACTGACTCCGCAATTCCTGAACTGGTAGGGCCCAATCCTCCCGTGTTACGGGAGGAAGCGCGCCCGCCTAATCGAAGGCGCGCTCGAAGCCCGGCTGGAGCACGAGCTCGCGGCCTTCCACCTTGACCAGGCCCTGGCGTTCGAGGTCCTTGAGCATGCGGGTGACCGTCTCGCGGGTGGTGCCGATGCGGTTGGCGATCTCCTGGTGGGTAGCGCGGCGGAAAGCGATGCGGCCGTCCTTCAGCCGCCGCCCCTCCTCGCGTGCCATGTCGAGGATCACGCGGGCCACGCGACCGTAAACGTCGAGGAGAGCGAGCGTCGAGATCTGGTGATTGGCCCGCCGCAGCCGCGCCGTGAGCACCTTGATCAGGGCGGTGGAGATGGCCGGGTTATCGCCGATCACGCCCTGGAAATCGGTCCGATGCAACGAGAGCAGCTCGCTCTCCTCGACGGCGATCGCGGTGGCTGAGCGCGGCTCGTTGTCGAGCAGCGCCATCTCGCCGAAGAAGTCGCCCGGCCCCAGCATGCTCAGGATGATCTCGCGCCCGTCATCGCCGAGGATCGTGACCTTGATGCGTCCGGCCACGATCGTGAAGAAGAAGTCGCCCTCCTCGTTCTCGAAGAAGACCACGGTGTCCTTGGGGTAGCTGCGGCGCGCCGCCAAGCGAGCCAGGGCGGCGACGTCGACGTCGGAGAGCTCGGAGAAAAGCGGCACACTCCGAAGCAGCTCCCTCTCGTCCATTCGACCTCCCTCGGTCCGGGATGGTACCCGATTTACGAACCCGAAAGACGCGCCAGCGCATCCACGACGTCGATCGCTTCGCGTCCGCTCACCGGGCGCCACGGCTCGAAGCTGCCCGTCGGCGTGAGTCCCAAAAGCCCCGCCGCCAGCACGCGCTCCACCACGGCGAAGTCGAGGTGCGCACGCGACATGTCGGTCGGTGTCTGCGCCGCTGCCGCCGGCCAGCGCAGGATGTCGAGCGTGCGCGCCGCCGCCCGCGCCAGGTCCACGCGCCGCACGATCGCGCCGGGCTGGAAGGTGTGGTTCGCGTAGACCTCCATGATCCCGAGCGCGAGCACGCGCGCCACCTGGTCCCGCGCCCAGGATCCCGAGATGTCGACGGCCACGCGCGGCTGCCCCGCCCCGGCGCGCCGCAACGCCTGCACGCGCACCGCAAGCAGCGCCGCGAGGTCGGCGCGCGTGACGTGGGGGGCCTCCGGAATCGCGCGATACTCCTCGGGCATCGCGAGCGCGTCGAGACCTTCTTTCGCGCGCTGCTGACCCGCGCGCGCTTCTGCGTCGCCGGGCCCGTGCGCCAGCACGCGGGTATAGACCTCGAGCGCCCGCGTGTACTCCTGCTCCTCGCAGAGCAGTTTGCCGAGCTCCAGCAGGACCGTCCGCTCGCCCGAGAGATCGGCTTCCAGCACCGCGATGGCGCCCAGCCGGTCGTCGCGGCTCGCCAACACCTGCGCAAGTGCCAGCCGGACGTCGCTCACTTCCGGCGCCGCCTCGAGCGCGGCCGCGTACGCCTGCGCTGCCGACTCGCTGTCGCCGCGCTGGAGCGCCGACTCGGCCTCGCCCATGCGCCGCTCGGTCACCTGCAGCTTGAGCGCCGCGAGTCGCTTGCGCACGACGACATCGTCCGGTGCTATGGCGGCGGCTCGGCGGTACAAGTCCATCGCCGCCACGAGCTCGCCGCGTCGCACGGCGAGCGCGCCCATACCGACGAGCGCAGGCACGTCCTCGGGACGCTTGTCGAGCGTCGCGGCGAAGGCGTCGGATGCGGCCGCCAGCTGGCCAGCGCGCAGCTGCGCATAGCCGAGGCCGGTGCGAACCGCGATGCTCTCGGGATTGCGGCGCCGCAGCTTGGCGTAGCGCTCGACGGCGGCGGCCGTGTCGCCCGCCAGCACCTCGCGCCAGGCCTGCTGAAGCTCGGCGCCGTCCTCCGGCCTGAGCTCACGCGGCTGCGGCGCCGGGTAGACGTACTCCTCGCCTTCCGGAAGCGCCGGTGCGATCCGCTTCGCGCACCCGAAGAGCGCGAGCGCGCCGGCCATGAGTGCCATGACGGCGAAGCTGCGCCTCATGCGCGCTCGTCCCGATAGCGCTCGAGCGCCCGTTCGGGCAGCTCGGCGTCGAGCAGCACCTGCCCGTCTTCGACGTGGTGCTGCAGCACCCGGCCCGCGGCGTAGACCCGTGCGATGCCCCGCTTGTCCCCTAGAGCGAAGCGCAGGCGCACCCGCCGTGGCTCGAGCGCCACGCGCGCGGCGACGTGGTCGAGCAGCGCCTGCAGTCCCTCGCTCTTGAGCGCCGACACAGTAGCGCAGCCGGGTCGCGCCTCCGCCAACGCGTGAACCCGCTCCGGAGACGTCTGGTCCGCCTTGTTCAGTACCAGCAGCGAGGGCCGCTCGCCGGCGCCGATCTCCCGGAGCACCGCTTCGACCGCCGCTTCGCGCTGCTCCACGCCCTCGGCGCTCGCGTCCACGACGTGCAGCAGCAGGTCGGCCTGGACCACCTCCTCGAGCGTCGCACGGAATGCGGCCACCAGCGAATGCGGCAGCTTCTGCACGAAGCCGACCGTGTCGACGAGCAGCAGCTCGCGGCCCGGACCGAGGCGTACCTTGCGCACCAGCGGGTCGAGCGTCATGAAGAGCTGGTCCGACACGGCCGCGCCGCCGCGCGTGAGCGCGTTGAACAAGGTCGACTTGCCCGCGTTCGTGTAGCCCACGAGTGCCACCACGGGCGCCTCGCGCCGCACGCGCGCCTCGCGCCGCGTCAGCCGCTCGCGGCGCACATGCTCGATCTCGCGCTTCACCGCCTGGATCCGCTGGCGGATGCGACGGCGGTCGGTCTCCAGCTTGGTCTCTCCGGGCCCGCGCGTCCCGATCCCGCCGCCGAGCCGCGACAGCAGCACGCCCTTTCCCGCGAGGCGCGGCAGCAGGTAGTCGAGCTGAGCCAGCTCCACCTGCAGCCGGCCCTCGCGCGTGCGAGCGCGCCGCGCGAAGATGTCGAGGATCAGCTGAGTCCTGTCGAGCGTCTTGCGCTCGAGCAGCTTCTCCAGGTTGCGCTGCTGCGCGGGCGAAAGGTCCTCGTCGAACAGCACCAGGTCGACCTGCTGCTCGCTGCACAAAAGCTTCAGCTCCTCGACTTTGCCTTTGCCCACTAGCGTCGCCGGATCGCGCCTTTTCCGCTCCTGGAGCGCCGTGCCCACGACGCGCGCACCCGCGCTCGCCGCGAGCTGCGCGAGCTCGTCGAGCGAGCTTTCCTCGCGCACGCGGCCGCGCGGTCCCAGCGCCACACCCACGAGCAGCGCCCGCTCTCCCGGACTGGACTTGCTTCGCGAGGCGATGGCGAGCTCTCTCAACCAGCGTCAGGCCCGGGAGGTCGGGCTCTCGCTCACGCGCGTGATGCGGGTCTTCGAGACCAGGTGGTGCCGCTCGCCGTCACGCACGTTCAGGAACGCGCCGGGACGGTTGAGCAGGTCGAGCAAGCGCGAGTGGTTGACGGGCATGTCGAGGAGCACGTCGCCCGTGAGCCTGAGCGACCCGCATTCGACGTGTACCCGGCGCATCGGTATCCCGACTTCGTCGAGCGTCTCGTCCCGGTCGGCAGTGGCCGCGACCGTCATCACCACCAGCCGGTCCTTGTTGAGGAGCACCGGGCTGCCCTCGCCGTCAGGCAGGAATGGGAAGAATGGCAACGGTTCGTTCATCCACTCCTCGGCCCGCATCGCACCCGGGTGCGATGCGGCAGTCGCTGGCAGGAACACGCGGCCGCGCAGCACGCGCCCGTCCGCGACCAGCACCTCAGCGGCACGCAGCAGCCGCGGAATCTGGAACCCAGGCGTCGCCGGCGGACTGCCCTGCGTGTCGTCCGTGGCCATCGGATCCCCCGGAGGATTATCGGGTGCTTGCCCGTCCACGCGCAACGCGCCCTGCCCAGGCCGCCTGCTTCGCAAGCCCGCGCAGCAAGAGCACTTCCCGCTGCGTCGGCCGCGCGCGCGTCAGGAGGCCGCGCAGCTCCGCCAGGATGCGGTCGGGGTTCTGCGCGTCCAGGTACCCGATTTCGACGAGTCCAAGGCCGAGCTCGGCGATCGCCTGCTCGACCTCGCCCGCGCTCGCGCGCGGCTCCGGGTCCGGCGGCGGCGAAGGCCCGCCCCCGGCCAGAAAAGCCAGGCGGAACTCGTAGGCCAGCAGCAGGACGGCCTGGGCGAGGTTCAGGGAAGGCTGCTCCGGGTACGACGGAATCCGCACCAGCCGATGGCAGAGCTGACGCTCCGAGACGCTAAGCCCCGTCGCCTCGGGGCCGAAGACGAGGCTGAGCGCCCGCTCACCCGCCAGAGCCTTTGCCTCCGCCGCGAGGCGCCTGGGCGTCCAGGCGCCCTCGACTTCGAGCCCGGTGGTGCCCACGACCGTGCCGCTCGTGGAAACCGCTTCGAGCAGGCTCGCGGCGTGGCGTGCACCGTCGAGCACGTCCCAGGCTCCGTACGCGAGCGCCCGAGCCGCCGGTTCGTCGAGGCCCGGCTTCGGATCCACGAGCCACAGCGTCCGCAGCCCCATGTTCTTCATCGCGCGACAAGCTGCCGCGACGTTGGCCGGGCGGCTCGGACGCACGAGCACGATCTCGACCCGGGAAGGCTCCACCCGAGCGCGAGTCTATAATGAATGCGATGAGCAGCAGGGGCGCGCGCACGGCGTGAAGCTCCTGCGTCCGCTGCCCGCACCGGCCGCCCGGCTGCTGTCGGCCCTGGTCGTGGTCGCCTGGTTGCTGCAGATGGGCGTGCTGGTGCGCAGGGCCTTCTCCGCCACGCCGCTGGCGCTCGCCGCCGACCTCGCGAGCTACGGCTCGTCGGCCCACTGGCGCGGGATCTACTACCGCGGCGACAAGATCGGCTTCTCGGTCGGGCAGACGACGCCCAAGGGCGATGGCTACGAGATTCGCGAGGACGCCCGGCTCCAGATGAACCTGGTCGGCGCCACCACCTCGGTTCGGATGACGAGCCGGGCCCAGGTCGACCGCGCCTTCGCGCTCCAGAGCTTCTCCTTCTCGCTCGACCCTGGCACCGGTCCGACCGCCATCGAGGGGTCGCTCCAGGGCCTGCGTCTCGATCTCGTGATCCGCAACTCCGCCGGCGAGCGCCGCGAGAGCCGGACGCTCAAGGAGCCGCCGGCACTCTCGCTGAACCTGCCGCGCGCGCTCGCGGCCCGCGGGCTCGAGCCGGGTCAAACGCACGTCGTCTCGGTCTTCGACCCGGCGACACTCAGCAACACCCGGATGACCTTGGAGGTCCAGGCGCGCGAGATCGTGCGCGCCGCGGGCCGGCCGATCCCCGCGTTCCGCGTCGAGGGACGGCTGGCGGGTGTGACGATGCGCTCTTGGATCACCGACGTAGGCGAGGTCGTGCGCGAGGAGAGCCCGATGGGCCTGCAGGTGGTGCGCGAGACGCAGCAGCAGGCGCAGGCGCTCGCCGTTCCGGGGGCCGTCCAGGCTGACATGCTCGAAGCAAGCGCGCTCGTGCCCGTGCGCCCGCGGCGCATCGACGACCCCCGGACGGTCGCGCGCCTCCGCGTCCGGATCGACGGCCTCACGGGCCTCGACGGCTCCGACCTGGAGGGCGCCGGCCAGTCGAGCACGGACGGGACGATCGAGGTCAGGGACCCGCGCGATCTCGTCCCCGCCTCAGCTCCGGGCGGCCTCGATGCGTACCTCCGCTCCGAGCCGTTCCTGGAGAGCGACGCACCCGAGATCCGGGCCGAGGCCGAAAAGGCGGCGGCGGGGGCCACGACCCCGCGCCTCCGCGCCGAGCGGCTGACCCGCTACATCCACGCCTTCGTCGAGAAGCGACCGACGGTGAGCCTGCCGTCGGCGCTCGAGGTGCTCAAGACGCGCGTCGGCGATTGCAACGAGCACACGGCGCTCTACGTCGCGATGGCCCGCTCGCTCGGCCTGCCGGCGCGCATCGCCACAGGTCTCGTCTACCTGCGCGGCGCCTTCTACTACCACGCCTGGCCTGAGGTCTGGATCGCCGAAACGCCCGGCCGCGGCCTCTGGCTGCCGGTCGACCCGACGCTCAACCAGTTCCCCGCCGACGCTACGCACGTGCGCCTCGCCCGTGGCGGTCTCGAGCGCCAGGCGGCGATCGTCGGCCTGATCGGACGCGCCAGGCTCGATATCCTGGACGTCGAGCTGCGCCCCGGCGCCGTGCCCGTTCTCGTGGGCCGCGAGAGCGCCGAGCTCGGCCCGCTCGACCTGCCGCTGCCGCGTCGCGACGCGAGCGGCTGCTGGACTTCGGCACTCCGGAGCCGCAGGTGATCCTCGTCGAAGCGCTGGTCAAGACGTTCGGCTCGTTTCGCGCGGTCGACGGCGTCAGCCTCGACGTGAAGCCCGGCGAGATCCACGGCTTCCTGGGTCCGAACGGGGCGGGCAAGACCACCACGATCCGCATGATCGCCGGACTGCTCAAGCCCAGCTCGGGCCGCGTCTCGATCGACGGACACGACCTCGCGAGCGAGCCCGAGGCTGCCAAGCGCTCGCTCGGCTTCATCCCGGACCGCCCGTTCCTCTACGAGAAGCTGACAGCCGCCGAGTTCCTGCGCTTCCACGGCGGGCTCTACGGCCTCGAGGGCGGCCCCGTCGAGGAGCGCACACGCGAGCTCTTGGCGCTGTTCGAGCTTTCGGGCTGGGCGCACGAGCTCGTCGAGAGCTTCTCGCACGGCATGAAACAGCGGCTCGTGATGTGCTCGGCCTTCCTGCATCGGCCGCAAGCGGTGCTGGTCGACGAGCCGATGGTCGGCCTCGACCCGCGCGGCGCGCGCCTGATCAAGGACGTCTTTCGGGTGATGAGCCGGAGGGGCGTCGCGATCCTGATGAGCACGCACACGCTCGAGGTGGCCGAGCAGATGTGCGACAGCATCAGCATCATCCAGGGCGGACGCATCATCGCGCGCGGCACCGTGCCCGAGCTGCATGCGCTCGCCGGCACCGATGACCCGCAGCTCACGCCGGTGTTCCTGAAGCTCACCGGCGGCGGCGCCTTCCAGGAGATCGAGCTGTGACGTACGCGTTTCCCTGGCTGCTGCTGCCCCTCTTCTGGAGCGCCCGCAACCGAGCGCGCCGCCGCGAGCCGGGCGACGGCCTGCGCGCCGCGCTCTTCGGCGGGATCGGCCTCGCCGTGGCGGGGGCGCTCTTCGCGGTCGCCTTCTGGCTGACCTGGCAGCTTCTCGACTACGAGGAGCTCGGCGATTATCTGATCCGCCTCGGCCTCGGCTGGCTCTTCCTCACCTTTCTCTCGTTCGTGGCGTTCAGCGCGGTGGTGAGCGCGCTCTCGACCTTCTTCCTTTCCGAGGACCTGCGCCTGCTGCTCCCGGCGCCGGTGCCGCAGAGCCGGCTCTTCCACTCCCGCTTCGCGCGCACCGTCGTCCAGGCGGGCTGGATGGTGGTGGCCTTCGTGCTGCCCGTGCTGCTCGGCCTCGGGCTCGCCCGCTGCGCGCCTCCCGGCTACTACCTCGCGGCGCTCGTCACGGTCGTGCCCTTCGTCGTGATCCCGTCGGCGCTCGGCTGCCTGGTGACGCTCGGCCTGGTGAGCGTCTTCCCGGCCCGCCGCGCTCGCGACGTGCTGATGCTGATGGGCCTGCTCTTCGCGGTGGCGCTCGTGCTCTTGGTGCGCTTCCTGCGCCCGGAGCGGCTGCTCGACGTCCAGTCGCTGCCCGACGTGACGGCCTTCTTCGCGACCTTGCAGTCCCCCGTGACGCCCTTGCTGCCGTCTTTCTGGGCGGGTGAGAGTCTTTTCGCCGCGCTTCGCGGCCAGCTCGACCTGCTGCACCTGGGCGCCCTCTGGACCAGCGCCTTCGCCCTCACCGTGCTCGTGCGTGCCGCCTACGGGCGCCACCACTTCTCGGCCTGGAGCAAGGCACAGGAAGCCCGCAAGGCCCGCTTCACCCGCTTGGCCTTCCTCGAGCCGCTGCTGCGGTTGCTGCCGATGGCCCCCGCCAGACGCGCCCTGCTGGTGAAGGACCTGAAGGTCTTCCTGCGCGACACCACGCAGTGGTCGCAGCTGCTTCTGCTCGTAGCGCTCGCGTTCGTCTACGTCTACAACTTCCGCGTGCTCGACCTCGACCGCATCCCCTACATGAGCCGTATCGTCAAGAACGCGTATGCCTTCGTGAACCTGGCGATGGCGGCGTTCGTGACCGCCGCCGTGGCCGTACGCTTCGTGTTCCCGGCCGTGTCGGCGGAGGGCTCAGCGTTCTGGATCGTACGGACGTCTCCCGTCCAGCTATCGACGTTCCTGTGGTCCAAGCTCTGGACCGGTCTCGTCCCGATCCTGGTGCTGGCCGAGGCGCTGACGATCGCGTCGAACCTGCTCCTCGGAGTCGACCCGCTGCTGCGCGTACTCGGGGCGTTCGGGATCGCCTGCATGACGCTCGCGCTCGTGGGCCTCGCCTGCGGCATGGGCGCCGAACACCCGCGTTTCGCGGCCGAGAACCCGACCCAGGTCGCCGGCTCCTACGGCGGCGTGGCGTTCATGGTGCTGGCCGTCCTCTATATCCTGACGACAGTGGCGCTCCTCGCGTGGCCGGCCTCGATCTACCTCTGGTACGAGTACCGGGGCCTGCCGATCCCGCTCGCGCGGCGGGCCGCGTTCGCGGGCGTGCTGGGCGGCGTCGTGCTGCTGAGCGTCTCCATCTTCTGGTCGGGCATGCGCCGCGGCGTGCGCGCCCTCGAGGCGCTCGGCTAGGGCGTCTGGTACCATCGCAGGAAGCATGAAGCGCAACCCCACCCGCGAGGTGCGGATTGGATCGACCTACCTCGGATCGGGTCACCCGGTGGCCGTCCAGAGCATGTGCGCCACGCACACGCAGGACGTGGATGCGACCGTCGAGCAGGCCGAGGCGATCCGGCAGGCGGGTGGCGCGCTCGTCCGCGTCGCGGTCGACAGCCCCAAGGACGTCGAGGGTCTTGCCGCGGTCCGCCGTCAGACGCCGGCCAACCTGGTCGTAGACCTGCAGGAAAACTACCGGCTCGCGACGAGCGTGGCCCCCCACGTCGACAAGCTGCGTTACAACCCCGGCCACCTCTGGCACCACGAAAAGACGAAGCCGGTGCGCGAGAAGGTGCGCTTCCTGGTGGACGTTGCCAAGCAGCACGACGTCGCGATCCGCATCGGCGTCAACTGCGGCAGCGTCGACCCCGAGATGAAGGCCCGCTTCCCGGAGGACGACGTGCAGGCGATGGTCGAGTCGGCGCTCGAGCATTGCCGCTTCATGGACGAGCTCGGCTTCGAGCGCTACGTCGTGAGCCTCAAGGACTCGCACCCGCGCAAGGTGATCGAGGCCAACCGGCGCTTCGCCGCGGCCCGGCCGGACGTGCCACTGCATCTGGGCGTCACGGAAGCCGGCATCCCGCCCGAAGGCGTCATCAAGACGCGGGTCGCGTTCGAGCAGCTGCTCTCGCGCGGCATCGGCGACACCTTGCGCGTGAGCCTCACCTTGCCCAACCCGCGCAAGCACGAGGAGGTCACGGTCGGGCTGCAGATCCTGAAGGACGTCGCCGAAGGCCGCTTCCGCTCGGTGCCGGTGTTCGACGACGACAAGCTCAACATCATCTCGTGTCCGTCCTGCTCGCGCGTCGAGAACGAGCGCTTCGTCGAGCTCGCAGAGAAGGTGAAGGAGATGACGGCCTACGCCGAGCGCCACGCCCTCACCATCGCCGTGATGGGCTGCCGCGTGAACGGCCCCGGCGAGACCGACGACGCCGACCTCGGCCTCTGGTGCGGCCCCACCCACGTGAATCTCAAGAAGAAGACCGAATCGGTGGGCGCCTACACCTACGACGAGATCCTCCCCCGCCTCAAGTCCGAGCTCGACGCCCTCATCGAAGCCCGCACTCCCGCTGCGGCGCGTTGAGAGCCTCGGCCGTGATCGCCGGCAGCGCGTGTCCTTTGGCCTTCACCTCCCTGGTGCTTGCCGCGACACTTTCTGCCGCGCGGCCGCAGCAGGAGGACGCCGCCCGGCAGCAAGACCTCACCGAGCTTTCCCTCGAAGAGCTGTTGGAGCTGAAGGTCACGGTCTCGGTGGCGTCGCTCTTCGACGAGAGCGAACTGCTGCTTGGCTCGACGGTGGAGCGGATCGGGCGGGACCAGTGGCGCCGGCGCGGCGCCCGCACCTTCGCCGACGCCATCGGGGCCTCGCCCGGCGTTCTGGTCGCGCCCAATAATTTCGGCGGACATCGGGTCGCGATCCGCGGCTATCACACCTCCTCGTCCACCCAGGGCATCAACACGCGCCTCGACGGCGTGCCGCTCAACGACTACGGCTTCGCCACCGCTCTCAACAGCACGAACTCGTTCACGCTCGGCGCGCTGGATCTCATCCAGATGATCCGTGGGCCCGGGTCGAGCCTGTACGGCGCCGACGCGTTCCATGGCGTGCTCTCGCTTCAGACCTTCGAATCCGACAAGGATGTCCTCGAGCTGGATGGAGAAATCGGGTCAGACCTCTACCGGCAGGGTTCTGTCCGGGTGAGCCGCGGGTTGGGAGGCGGCTGGCGTCTGGACACCGCTCTGGCCTACAACGGCCAGCCCGACCAGGACCTCAAGTACAAGTTCACCGACCCGTCGACCGGCGAGGAGCGTACGGGGGAGCGTGAGAATCGCTTCGACGCGCTGATGGGAGTGGTCAAGCTTCGGTCCGATCCCAAAAAACGCGTGTCAGGGCGCGTGGGCCTCTACGTCAAAGGACAAGACCAAGAGCACTTCCAGGGGCTCGGCCGTTTGTTTGCGGCCGCGATGAGCGGCACCGATCACAGCGACAACGACTCGAAATTCGGGATGGCGAGCGCAGGGCTGACCTTCAAGTTCGACCGGGACCTTATTCTGGACCTCATGGGCTACGGCTGGACTCGGGAAGAGAAGACCCGTTTCGACCTCCGTAACATCGCCCAGCCCCCCGCCGTTATCCGGGTCGTCGATGACCGCGCCGGTACCAGCATCACCCTCAAGCAAGCGGACAACTCGTGGAACACGCAGTGGGCTGCGGGATATGAATTCAGCCATCAGAAGATCCGGGACGGGGAGGATACCCGGGTGGCTGGTGGCAAGGTCCCTTACGACGGGGACGTCCGGCAGGTCCACAGCGTCTTCCTCCAGGCCCGCACGAGCTTCTTCGACGACGTGGTGCATGTGCTCTACGGCGCGCGCTACGACGACTATTCCGACGCCCACGACCCGCTCTCGCCGCGGGGAGGGCTGATCTACCAGCCCACGCGGGATTCCGCGATCAAGTTGCTCTACGGTCATGCGTTTCGGCCCACCTCCGCCGTAGAGGCCCGTGGCTCCACGACGAGTGCCCCGGCCAGCGGCGAGCCTGAAACCTTCGACATGTGGGAGCTGGTGCTCACGAAGCAGGCCTCGCACTGGCGGGCTTCCGTGACCTTCTTCCGCAGCGACTGGGATGACGCGCTGGTGAGCGTGCGCAATCCCACTCCGCCGCCGATCACCTTGCGCCAGAACATCGGCGAGAACCGTGCGCGCGGCGTCGAGGCTGGCCTCACCTGGATCGAGAAAGACTTCCGTGTGGATTGGAGTGGATCCTGGATCGCGAGTGAAGACCGGACCAATCATGTGGACTACGTGGCCTTCCCCAGGTACATCCTCAACGTCGGTGCGGGCAAAAGCTTCGATTCCCTGAACCTCGATGTCTACCTGCACAATCGCGTCCATCTTGGCGTTGACGAAGGGCCGGTGAGCGGCTTCGTCCCGGATCCGGACGACCTGAAGGATTATTGGGGAACCGATCTCACGCTGACGTGGCGCGACCGGAAGAAGAACCTCGACGTCTACCTGGCCCTCTCGAACCTCGTCGGCCGCGACAACTTCTTCCCGTCACCGGCGGGCGCCGAGGGAGGGACTCCGGACGCCGGCTTTACGATGTCCCTGGGCGTTCGCTCTTCGTTCTGAGAGCGGTCAGCTCCGCTCGGCCTCCGTCTCGCCGCTGACGCCGCTCGAGCTACCTCGGCCGGTCGGGGTGCTTGCCGGCGGATTCGAGGTCGGCTTCGACCATCAGCTTGGCGAGCTCCTTGAACGTGACCTTCGGCGACCAGCCCAGCTCGCGGCGAGCCTTGCTCGCGTCGCCCAGCAACAGGTCGACCTCCGCCGGGCGGAAGTACTTGGGGTCGACCTTCACGAAGTCCTTCCAGTCGAGGCCGGCTGCGCCGAAGGCCTCCTGGCAGAATTCGCGGACGGAGTGAGTCTCGCCCGTGGCGATCACGTAATCGCCGGGCTTTTCCTGCTGCAGGATGCGCCACATGGCATCGACGTAGTCCTTGGCGTAGCCCCAGTCGCGTTTGGCGTCGAGGTTGCCGAGCTTGAGCTCCTTCTCGCGCCCCTGCTTGATCGCAGCGACGCCCATCGTGATCTTGCGGGTGACGAAGTTCTCACCCCGGCGCGGAGACTCGTGGTTGAACAGGATCCCGTTCGAGATGTGCATCCCGTAGCTCTCGCGGTAGTTGACCGCCAGCCAGTGTCCGTAGACCTTCGAGACGCCGTAGGGGGAGCGCGGGTGGAACGGCGTCTTCTCCGTCTGCGGGTTCTCCTGCACCAGACCGAACATTTCGGAGCTGCCGGCCTGATACACGCGGGCCTTGCTCCCGAGGTTGCGCACGGCGTCGAGCAGGCGCAGCACGCCGAGCGCCGTGACGTCGGTCGTGTATTCGGGCATCTCGAACGAGACCTTCACGTGGCTCTGGGCCGCGAGGTTGTAGACCTCGTCCGGCTGAAGCGCCTCGAGCGCCCGCGCCAGGCTGTTCGAGTCGACGAGGTCGCCGTAGTGGAGCACCAACTGGTCGCGGACGTGGTCGATGCGCCAGGTGTTGAAGGAGCTGCTGCGGCGCACGAGGCCGTGCACCTCGTAGCCCTTTTCGAGCAGCAGCTCCGCCAGATAGCTGCCGTCCTGGCCCGTGATCCCCGTGATGAGCGCCTTCTTCGCCATGCGAGCGACTCTACCGCGCGGCCCGCGCCGGGACCAAACGCGGATCGGGCGGCCAGAGGGGGTGACGAAGCTGGGCAGCCGGAAGGGGTTGACGAAAACAGAAACAGGAGCGCGGGCAGGAGGAGGACAGGACGGGGGTGGTTGGAAGAGCAATCGGGGGGCATCTCGCCCCCCGAACCCCCCAGAAAAAGGAAGAGGGACCGCATCCCGACCGGGGCCTCGTTCCGACAACGCTCGACGGGTCCGACCAGGGCTCCCTCCAAACCCTGACCGATCCCGAAGCGCTGTCGTTCCGCTGCAGCGACTCGGTCGAGGAGGCGACCCCTCCTTCGGCTTTCCACTTATGCACGCCGCAGGCCAGCGGGGCCGAGATCCCGTAACAACCTCACCTATATTGGATTGGAGGTATACGGCCCTGCGCAGCCTGCCCAGTTCTGAGGCGTGCCCGCAACCTCAGATTATCGAAACCGCAACGCTCAGCGCTGGCGCTTGGGGGAGCCGATGCCGAGCGCCTTCATCTTGCGGTAGAGGTTCGTGCGCTCGATGCCGAGCTCTTTCGCGGTGTTGCCGAGGTTGCCGCGGTTCGCCGAGACACGTTCGAGGATGTACTGGCGCTCGAAGCGCGAGCGGGCGACGCGCAGCGGCAGCGCGGCGCCGTCCTCGCCGCTGTGTGACGCCGTCATGTGCAGCGCCTCCATCACGTCCCGGTGGCTGACGGCGTCGCGCGCGACGATCACGGCCAACCGCTCCATCAGGTTGCGCAGCTCACGCACGTTGCCGCGCCAGGGAAGCTGCCTCAGGAACTCGATGGCCCGGGGCGAGAGCCGTTTCGGCTTGAAGCCGTTCTCGACGCTCGCGAGCCGGATGTAGTGCTCGGCGAGGAGCGGCACGTCCTCGGGCCGCGCGCGCAGCGGCGGCAGCGCGATGTTGACG